>Ga0299906_10004226_pt1 | contig 11782 bp, 8 predicted proteins | sample RVTome_14_FD_200259 | JGI IMG/M metagenome (GOLD analysis project Ga0299906, IMG submission 200259) | Soil microbial communities from uranium-contaminated site in the Upper Colorado River Basin, Wyoming, United States - RVT145D125 (version 2) ... | reverse complement strand
CTCGCCTGAGCAGAGACTTCCTCTTCCGACTGATTTCTTGCGCGGGAAAGTCGCATGTTTTTCCTGATTTACGTTGCCTGCGGCCTTTACCTGTGGCTCTTGGGCATCGCAGTCTTTGGGGGCTGTGAAACGCGGCGATCTCTCTTTCACGCGCCCTGGCTCGGTTACGCCGTATTGATCGGGTGCCTGCAGATCGTGCACTTCTTTTCAGCGCTAAGCCCATCGGTCTCATGGACATTTCTGGTGGTCAGTTCGCTCTCTGCCGTAGCTATCGTTGCCATAAGGGTTCGCAAGGGACTGTGGAAAAGCGAGGACACTCGCAGGGTTTCGCCCGTCGTTCAACTGGCACTTCTCTTTGGGGTAGCCTGGCTTGTTTTTATCCCGGCCTTCAATACCATCACCCAGCCCATCGTCCACTATGACGTGGGTTATTATTACCTCCAAACGATACGCTGGACGACGACGTTTCCAATTGTTCCCGGCCTTGGAAATCTTTTTCTCAATCTCGCATTTAACCAGTCCCCTTTTCTTGTCGCGTCGCTTTTCGATTCTTTGGGTCCTCACCTCTGGGGCTATTCCCTGCTGGGCGGCGTCCTGCCGTGGCTTGGACTCAGCCTTTCCGGTTTTGCGCTGCTACAAGGGCTGTGCGCACTTCTTGAACTTCGCGGACGGCTCGAACCGATCGAAAAGGCATACCTGATCTCGCCGCCGGCTTGGATTTATACTCTACTCACAGCCAACATCTCGAGCAATTCGCCAGACATTGCCTCGGCCTGTCTGCAAATCCACCTGTTCCTGTGCTTCGCAAGTTTTCTTGCCGCAAAGGATGATAGAGCCATCCGTGGCGAATTCGTTACGTTGCTCATTCTCGCCGCACTTGGTCTTAGCGTTAAGCTCAATTCCGCTTTCTTCGTGGCGGCTATGGGCCTAATTGCGCTGACCGTGTTGATCATCCGCGCCGGACCGCATCTTCTCTTCAGCAGGCAAGTCTTCTTAGCCGTCCTCATGGCCGGGGCCATCTTCTTTCCGTGGGTGTTACGCGGCATTATCATTTCCGGATATCCGCTTTTTCCTTCGAGCGCGCTTGGAGCGCCTGTCGCATGGAGAGTTCCCGAGGCGACCGTATCGCACTTCTATGACATCACGATATACTGGGGGCGGCAGCCCTATTATGATCTCGAAAAGGTAAGAAGCGGTTTCGCGTGGGTGCCAGAGTGGCTTCAGCGAAACTGGCAAATGAAAGATCAATTTGAGAGACCGCTAATTCTTAGCGCCGTTTGGGCGTTGCTTCTTGCGATGCTTGCCTGGAGAATCAAGGATTTTCGAAAAAGTCTCGTCCGCTTGCTCGTGATCGTCCTGCCGGTGGCAGTCAGTTTGGTAATGTGGTTTTTCACTGCCCCCGATCCAAGATACCTTGGAACGATCACCTGGCTCCTTCCAATCGCCGTTCCGCTGTGCCTGATTTCTGAAACTTCGCTCCTTTCGAGCGCCGTCATCGGGTTGAGCCTCTGCGTCAATTACGCCGCTCTTGGAAATCTGCGATACAACACGGAATGGGCATGGCAGAGACGCGCCCCCGGATTCCCTGAGATCCGCAAGGTCGATACTAACGAGGGCAAGAACCCTTTCGGCATTCACCTTTACTATCCGAAAAAAGGGGACCAGCCCTTCGATACTCCGCTTCCGAGCACGAGGGAAATGCATCCGTCACTTAAGCTCCTAGATGAAGCAAAGGGAATTTCCGGGGGGTTTCGCGACGCGAGAATTGACGACCGAGGACGCGAAATTAACGCTGAAACAGAGCCCTAGCCTTTTTGGAATGGTCGAACGCTAATTTTGGCGCTTGGTTTTCTATCCAACTTGTCGAATTGATACACTAAGATCCATCGAAGCGTCATTATAGGATCGGGCCATGACAACCACGTGGTTTTTCCCTTCGTTCCTCGTTTTTCTCCTGTTCGGCCTCTATATCTGGACCATTGGCGGAGCAGCCTTTGCTGGTTCACCGGGACGTGAAGGTTTGTTCAGATTGCCTTGGCTCGGCTACGGTCTGTTGCTTGGTTTATTGCAGATTACACACTTGGTCTTGCCAATCGATCGACGGTTCTCGGCGGTTTTCCTGTTAGTAACTTTGGGTATTGCGGTATCGATTCATCTTGCGAGAGCAGCATTCCAGGGCAGATCTCCAACGAATCTGATAAGGAGGTGGCCTACGCTTGTGCCGTTGGCGGTGATTGCATTCATCACTTTTATTCCCGTTTTCAATGCCTGCACCAAGCCCGCCTGCCACTACGATCTCGGATTGTACTATCTCCAGGAGATCCGTTGGATGGAAACGTTCCCGATTGTCCGCGGTCTGGGAAACCTGATGGTCAATCTGGGCTTCAACCAAAGCGCATTTCTTGTCACGTCGTTCCTGGACGGCATTCTGCCGGGGAGGATCGGATTGTGGCTGGTCGGAGGGCTGTTGCCATGGCTGGGGCTTACACTGTCGACATACGCGTTGCTAAGACTCCTTATAGCGCGCAAAACCCGACGCTCTCTGCTTGAAGTCGCTTATGCGATCTCGCTCCCCGCATGGATTTACACGCTGCTCGGAAACAACATCTCAAGCGGTTCTCCCGACGTTACATCGTCGTGCTTGATAATTCATCTTTTCCTGACTTTCGCGGCCTTCCTAATGACTGCGGACAGAGCGGAAAGAGCGCGGTTGTTTGGAGATTTATGGGTTTTGGGCGCGGTTTGTCTCTGCCTCAAGCTCAACACTCTAGGAATGGTGGCGGGGATCTGGATCTTCGCCTTGCTCTTGCTGATCCTTGAGGGGGATCTCTCACGCTCCTGGAGATTGAAGGTTTCGTATGGCACCGCCGTTGCAGCGGGTCTCTTGGGATTCTGGGTGTATCGCGGGATTCTCTTGAGCGGCTACCCACTATTTCCGTCCCGGGTGATAGCCGCCCCGGTTGCCTGGCAGGTGAAAACGAGCGAGGCAGATCAGTGCCGCGCGGATACTGTCTACTGGGCGCGCATTCCCTATGGAGATCGAGAAATGGCGCTCGACGGATTTTCCTGGGTACGGCCTTGGATGAAACGGGTGGCGTCGCTGGATATCCAGTTCGCTTGGCCTATCGGAATCGGTCTGGTGGGATCGGCCGCCGTGTTGCTGTTCGCCTGGATGGAAGGGCGCCTTCGAAAGGGTTCCTATTTTCTCATGCTTCTCAGTGCCCCGCTTCTGCTCCACACGATATTTTGGATCTCGACGGCGCCGGAACCGCGCTATTTCGGCTCAACACCTTGGCTGTTCGCGGCATCGCCGATTCTTGCCCTTATCGCAGCGGAGCAATCATTCGTCTTCCTGTCAGCCATTGCCAATCTTTATCTTTGCGCGGTCCCGATGGCTGGCTTGATGCTGGAAACCCGATGGGCATGGGCGTCTGCAGATGAAAGGTTTCCCGAGATCCCGCGCTCGAACATGGCGGAGTATACGAACAGCTTTGGTTTGAACTACCACGCACCGATCGACGGGAATCAGAGCTTTGACAACGTGCTTCCCTGCTCGAACAGAAGGTTGCACGATGTTGGGCTCCTCGACCCCGCAGCTGGTATCGCCGGCGGCTTTCGACCGATAGGCGAGAAGGAAATGCAAAGACCTAATGGAATAGAATGACCTCCGACCACTGTTCCTTTTTTTTCGCTGTGTTCGTCGCATCAGGACTTTTCCTTTGGCTCCTCGGGGCAGCGTCTTTCGATCGGCGACTGGGAGCAGTCTCACTCTACCGCGCTCCGTGGTTGGGCTATGCCTTGTTGGTCGGACTCCTGCAATTTGGCCACCTCGTCTTTCCGATTCACAAGGGGTTTTCAATCGCAATCGTAGCGGGAATAGCGCTTATTGCATCTTGTTCGCTTCTTTTCGGCGGCGCTTTGAGAGCATGGACAACGAAGCGCGCCGCTGTGGCCTTCGGATCTGTGGCTCTGCTGCTTGGCATCTCGTTTATCGCTTTTGTTCCTGTGCTCAATGGTTGTACGAAGTCGATGTGTCACACGGATCTGGGTCTCTACTATCTGAAACTCGTCCGCTGGATACAGACCTTCCCTATCGTGCCCGGCCTGGTGAACGTGCAAGAGCAGCTCGCTTTCAACCAGAACGCCTTTCTTATAACGTCTCTGTTTGACTCCCTTGTTCCGAATCGCTGGGGCCTATTCCTTATAGCGGGCTTCCTGCCGTGGCTGGGGTTATCGCTTTCGACGTTTGCGATAGTCAGGGTTCTGTTCATGCATTTTTGGAAACGCGGGAGCGCTCCGGCCATGGAGATCGCATACGCCATATCGCTTCCGGCTTGGCTTTCCACACTTGCGACTTCCTCGCTTTCCAGCGCATCGCCGGATTGCATCATTACCTGCCTAAGCATTCACTTCTTTCTCGTCTTTACATGCTATGTTGTTTCTAACGACGAAAAGGAATGGATGCGCAGTCTGGGCGAGATCCTTCTGCTCGGGGCAACGTGCGTTTCCGTAAAGTCCAGCAGTCTTGGCCTTGTCCTGGGAGTCTGGCTGATTAGCGCAGGGCTGCTATTCATCAAGGGAAGGGGCAACCCGCTTCGAGTTTTTCACCATGAGCGGGTCGCCGCAATGTCGCTTTTGGCCGCCGTTCTTCTTGGCACGTGGATGATACGGGGGATCCTGCTTTCCGGGTATCCGCTGTTTCCTTCCACGGCTTTGGCCATGCCCGTACCCTGGCGAATGCCGACCAAGGAAATCATCGAATTTCAGCAGGAGATCGTGCGATCGGCGCGCGATCAGGATGCCGGATTAGAAACAAAGAAAGTACTCAAGACATGGCAATGGTTCGCGGGTTGGTGTGAACGCGTCTCAGCAATGAGAACCCATTTCGCCTGGCCCGCACAGATCGGAGCCGCAGGTGCGGCGTCGCTTTTGGCAGCCTCTCTCTGCGTGCCGGTCCTGCGACGCAATGCGCGGAACCTCCTTTTGTTAGTCTTTCCTTTGGCAGCCTATACGGTCTTCTGGTTCATCAGCGCTCCTGATCCGCGCTACTTCGGTTCAACAATGTGGATCTTTGCAATATGCCCGGCGCTGACCTTTGCCACGGGGGACCTGCGCATCGGCCGGTCGACAGTGCTTGCCTGCCTCGGGGGAGCCGCGATCCCGATTTTCTTTCTCGCATGGGAATATCGGTGGGCATGGACCTACGCGGAAGAGCGCCTGCCTAGGTATTTAACGGTGGAGACCCGCCCTGTAACCAACCCGCATGGCGTAGCGGTATGGATGAATCCTGATGGTTTCCTGACCTTTGATGCCCCGCTTCCAAGTTCCTGGAAGGATAGGCCCTTCCTTGCCCTGCTTAATCCTCAAAAAGGAATCGCCGGCGGCTTCAAGTTTCTCAAACCAAACTCGCTCTCACGTGAGCCCTGAGACGATCCCGATCGCCCCTTTCCCTGGACCAGCATGCGCTTCGATCCAGCGATGAGCACCGATTATCTTATAACGTTTTTCATTCTTTTCGTGGGCTTCGGGCTGTTTCTTTGGCTTATCGGAGCCGCGGCCAGCTGGAGGCCGATCGGCGTGGACCTCATTTTCCGGGCTCCGTGGATCGGGTATGCTTTGCTCGTCGGGATGCTCCAGCTTGTTCATCTCTTTTGGCCAATCAACCGTCCCGTTTCGACCGTAGTCGCTGCGGGTCTGACGCTCTGCGCAGGATGTGTACTTCTCACCGTCGGCTTTCGCCAAAAATGGACATGGAAAGAAGCAGGCACCGGCATGGCCATCGCTGCGGTCCTGGGCGTGATCTCGTTGGCGGTATTTTATCCAGTCTTCAACAGCTGTACGAAGGCCATGTGCCACTACGACCTTGGCCTTTACTACCTGAAAGCCATCCGGTGGACCGAGGGATTTCCGATCGTGCCCGGCCTGGTAAACGTTCAGGAGCATCTTGCCCTGAATCAGAGCGCATTTCTCGTCATCGCTCTCGTCGATTCCCTTGTCCCAAATCGTTGGGGCATCTTCCTCGTGGGGGGCTTCCTTCCCTGGCTGGGATTGACGCTTTCATTGTTCGCCCTAGTCCGGCTTGCTTCCTTCAAACTGCGGAGGAACAAGAGCGCCTCTTCACTGGAAGTCGCGTACGCCGTGTCGATGCCCGCATGGCTCTTCACGCTGGCAAATGCCAATGTTTCGAGCGCGTCGCCGGACTGTATCATCTCCTGCCTTAGCATTCATCTCTTTCTTGTGTTCGCGGCGTTTGTGGCTTCGGCCGATCAGGAGGAACGGGTGCGCAATTCATCGGAGATCCTCCTTCTTGGAGCGGCGTGCATCGTCGTAAAATCAATCTGTTTGGGTCTGATTGTGGCCGTATGGGGCGTTTGTGTCGTCATCCTCCTTCTCAGGAAGTCAGAGCTGCATCTTCTGCTCGCTGGAAAAAGAATCTTAGCAATGGCGGTAATTGCAGCCGTCCTGATAATCACATGGATGGGACGGGGTATCGTACTCTCCGGCTACCCCTTGTTCCCATCGAGCGCGCTGGCAATGCCGGTTCCATGGCGGATACCCGTGAAGTATGTCACCGAGTTTCGAGGGGAGATCGTTCGTTACGCGCGGGAGGTGGATCCTAATGTGAGCGTGAAAAAGACGCTAAGGACATGGCGCTGGTTGCCCGGTTGGTTCGAACGGCTTCTCGCGATGCCGAATCAATTCGTTTGGCCGGCGCAAGTTGGCATTGCGGGCTCAGCGGCTTTGGTGGCATTCGGGGTGTTCGTTCCTTCCGTACGCAGGAACGCCTGGAACCTCTTGGCCCTAGTTATTCCCGTGCTTGTCTACCTCCTTTTTTGGTTCTTCACGGCACCCGGCGTCCGCTACTTCGGTCCGGGCATGTGGATCTTTGCGGTCTGTCCCGCGCTTGCGTTCGCCGGCGGCGGATTGCGAGTGGGACTGGCCTCCGCGCTCGCCACTCTCATTGCAACTGCCATACCAATCCTCTTGCTTGCGGGGGAGTTCAGTTGGTCATGGAGCCGACCGGAGCCGCGGCTGCCGGAATTCCGGACTATGGAGATCAAAGCCGTCGCCAACCAACACGGCGTCGAGCTATGGGTGAATCCGGAAGGTTTTCAAACCTATGATGCCCCGCTGCCGAGTTCCTGGACTACTCGTCCTTTTCTCGCATTACTCAATCCGGAAAAGGGTTTAGCTGGCGGCTTCAAGTTTGCAAAGCCTCTGGTCTCCTCGGCAGATCAAGCAGCCGCGCCTCCGTGACTTTCATAGGAAGGTGCCGACGACAGTGAGTTTTCTTTTTCCATTTTTCGTCCTCTTTGCAGGATTGTTAGCGTATTTGTGGTTGCTGGGTGCAGCGTTTCTCCCGGCTTCGCGAAAATGGGGCGAAAGCGTATTGCGAGCGCCCTGGATTGGCTGGGCCATCTTGCTGGGAGCGCTGCAAGTCACGCATTCGTTTGCAGCGATTAACAGGCAGACGGCGACGGCTCTACTGGTTGCGTGTGGCACTGGGGCTCTTGTCGTCATTCTGATTCGTGCGCGATCCAGGCCACCGCTGGATAGTTTCCGAAAGGAGAATCTTCTTCTCTTCGTCGCGTTGGGCGCTGCCTCTTTGCTGGCATTTTTCCCCATCTTTAACGCGTGCACGAAGGAAATGATTCTGTACGACCTGGGGCTGTACTATCTGAAGACCGTCCGCTGGATCGCCAGCTATCCGATCGTTCCTGGACTTGCCAATCTTCAGGGCCACATGGGGTTTAACCAATCCGGCTTTCTGACCACTGCGTTGCTTGACGCGATGCTGCCGGGCCGGTGGGGAATCTTTCTGATCGGCGGAATTCTCCCTTGGTTGGGCCTGACAAGCGCTTTGTTTTCCTTGTTTTGCCTGGGACTTCACGCGCTCGGGAGGGTTGGTCCACCTCGGCCGATCATGGTCGCCTATGCGTGTTCGTTGCCCGTGTGGATCTACGCATTCCTAAACGAAAACCTTTCAAGCGGCTCACCTAATTTGACTCTCGCTTGCGTGATGATTCACCTGTTCCTGGTTTTTGCCTGCTTCTTGTTTGTATCCCAGGAAGGTCTTGGGGAGGTCTTGGTGATCGGAGCCGCTTGCCTATGCATCAAGTTGACCAGTCTTGGATTCGTCCTCACCATTTGGGCGATCGCCGCTGCGGTAATGATCGGCAAACGAGAATGGCAGAGTTTTCTGAATCGGCGGATGGTGCCCGCTCTCGGACTGTCCGCTATTCTGCTGTGCGTTTGGGTCTATCGAGGCGTCGTGCTGTCAGGCTATCCATTTTTCCCCTCAAGCGTGCTCGCGGCACCTGTGGAATGGCGTGTGCCGGAGCCTGTGATGAAGGGCTTTCAGGACTACATCCTTCTTTGGGCCCGCTTTCCACATGGAGACGCGGCAACGGCCCTTGAAAGTATCGGTTGGATCCCTCACTGGTTGGCACGCGTTATTCCAAATCAGTTTCAGTTTGCTTGGCCGATTCAGGTTGGTCTAGCGAGCGCCCTGGCCCTTTCGCTCTTCCAGCCAAATCGGCCAGAGATTCTCAACTCTCTTCGCAGAAACATGATCCTGATCTCCCCTCTGTTCGGTTTCGCTCTGCTTTGGTTCGCAACTGCGCCGGACACGCGCTATTTCGGTCCTTTGGCGTGGCTCTTTGCCATCAGCCCAGCCCTGCTTTGGGTCTCGCGACGATTTTCTCAGGCCCTCGTCGCTTGTGGTTCGGTTCTTTGCCTGTGTGCCGTTCCCATCGCCTGCTTCTCTTGGGAGAATCGATGGCTCTGGATCACACGCGAGCGCATCCTGCCGCAGATTCCCGTCGTCGAATTGGAGGTTTCAACCAACCGCCACGGACTGGCAATTTGTTATGCCAAGGAAGGAAACAAGTCTTTCGATGCTCCCCTCCCAAGTTCCTGGGGCTTTACACCAGACCTATGCCTCCTCGATCCTAAGAGAGGTCTCTCCGGAGGTTTCAAACATGTGGAATCCCCCGTTGCCACAGCCGACATGACGGCGGACCAAGAGCCGGAAGCAGCCGACGGGGACACCGCCCAACATGCCTCGCCTCCCCTTCCCGCGACGCAGTGAAATTTCGAGTTACCTTTCAATGGATTGAGCCATGCCGGAGCGAGCGACTTCGTCTTGCTCAGCAGAAGTTGCTCGAAAGCATTCTGGCACTTGGGCTGGAGCCCTCGCTCTTTCCCGCAGGTCCGGAGATGGTGAAATTCGGTGACATTCTGCGTCACGCCCGGCGGGAAAGCGCCGGCACGAGCTTTGTCTGGTGCCATTCTGACGTCTTGTTAACGAAGGATCCCTTCATCCTTTCCGATCGCGGAAAAGTGCTGGGCTTTCACAGAAGAGAAACGCCATCCGGCGAAATCTGCCCGGGTGTCGACATGTATTTGATTCCGAACCTCATTTGGGACAATTATCTTTCGAGGGATATTCCCGATCTTTGGTGTGGGGGAACACATGTGGACTGGTGGCTTACGCGGGCAGCGGCACTTATTGGGGGCTATGAATCCCACAGCGGGTTTATTGATCATCCCTCTCATGCGGAGTCCGGCGCTTCCAAACGCGCAAACGACCCGTATTTCCGCCACAACGTGCGTGAATATAATGCCTGGGCCGTGCGGAATGGCGCGGGGGTGCTTGAGTTGCCGAGGCATTTGCCCTTGATCGGGCCTTCGATGTCTCCCATCACGGACTACCTCACATGGGCAAAGAGACGGCTTCGGAAAGATCGCGAGCCGTGAAGTTTAGTATCGTCACGGCTTGCAGAAATTCCGCGCCACACCTGCCAGAGACCATCCGATCCGTCGTCGAGCAAAGCGCTTTGACACAGGGGATCGCTGAGCTCGAGTACTTCATCATCGACGGTGCTTCCACGGATGCCACAGCGGACGTCGTCTCGCGTTTTCCTCACGAGTCCATCACTTTCGTTTCGGAGCCGGACGCGGGACTGTACGACGCAGTGGTCAAAGGATTCACAAGGGCGACGGGCGATGTGGTTGCCTACCTGAACGCGGGAGATATCTTTCATGAACATGCTTTCCGGGTCGCATCGGAAGTCATGGGACAGGAGGGAGTCAATTGGATTTGCGGTTATCAACTCAAGATCAACGAACACGGTGAGGTAATCGCGGTTGTGAAGCCACCACGATACAGAAGAGAATTCATTCTCAACGGCACTTATTTGAAGGGCTTTCCTTACGCAGGCATCCAGCAAGAGGGAATTTTCTTCCGCCGCAGTTTGCTTGAAACCGTGAATCTGGACGCACTGAAGCGATTCCGCCTCGGCGGGGACTATTTTCTTTGGACCCAGCTCGCAGCAAGTGCTGAACTTCACACGGTCCTTAGCTTTTTAGGTGCCTTCCGAGTCCACCGGGGGCAACTGAGCGAGGGACTCGCGGCCTATCGCAAAGAGGCGGAGACATGCACACGACCTGAAACTTTGCGAGAAAAGGTGACCCGGTATTGGGAATACCACAGCCCACATTCGCTGAAGGGCGTGCTTTGGAAATTTACGCTCGGACAATCGCCAGCAAGGATATTTCGATTCGATGAGGCGACACAACGATGGCTTCCACGATAGAGATGTTTCCGCTTACTCCACAAGAGGTTCAAGAACAGTTCATCTCGGCCGAGCAGTTGATGCGCGTATGCGACCAGGTTTGGAGTGCGGACAGCAAGGCGGAGATCTCGATCGAGCGCAGCCAGCCTCGTGCCGCATCAAGCATCTATTGCAAGGTCGACCATCTTGTCGGACTCTTTGATAGCGTTAGAAGAGTTCGCGATCGCTTGGTGTTGGTCAGCTCGGAAAGCGACCGACCGATCACCCAGGAGTTCTTTGACCGATGCCCGCCGCAGATTGCGCATTGGTTCAGCACAAACATACAAACAAAGAACGCGCGGTTGAGCGCGCTGCCGCTTGGTTTGGCTAATTCCTACTGCGGTATCACACTGAAGGCACACCTCATCGCCGCGAATTCCCGACCGTTCAACGGTCGTGAGGAGTGGCTCTACGTCAACTTTCGAACGACCAGCAATCCAGCTGTACGCGAACCGGTGATGCACCATTTTCGGATGATGATGAAGAATGAGGATTGGCTGACCGTTCGGGAGGCCGGACTGGACTTTGAAACATTCCTCGGGGAGATGACCTCACATCGCTTCGCGCTTTGCCCGCCCGGAAACGGCGTTGATACACACAGGCTCTGGGAAGCCCTCTACAGCAGGACAATTCCCGTCGCGATTGGCACCTCCGGGATGGACGCTTTCCGCGACCTACCAATTCTGTTCGTAGAGGATTTCAGGCAACTCACGCGGGATTTTCTCGCCAGCGAATATGACCGGATCAAATCCTCGAATTGGAACTGGCCAAAGCTTCTCCTGCCGTGGTGGCGCGAACGGATCGTCGAGCAATGCGAAAAACTCAAGACCCCTAATGCCGGAGTGGTTCCGCGCGGAGAATTCCTTCGCGAGATAGCCGGAGCGCGCCTCGCGCAACTCAAGCGGCGAGTCTCGCGCAAGGCATGAAGATCACGATCAGCAGTCCAGACGGATTGGGTGATTTCGTCCTGCGGATTCCCTTTTTTGAGGCGCTGCGCGATGCCGGACACGACCTCCAGATCTTCATGCGTCCGCCGGCCTCCGATCTCGCGCCAACGTTGCTCCCAACCGCCCGGATCGAAAGGATCAGCGAGGATCCATATGCGCGTCTTGTGCGGTTTCGTCGCAATCCCTTCGTATCCGAGCTAAAGAGGATTGCCGCGTTCG
>Ga0299906_10004224_pt1 | contig 11785 bp, 10 predicted proteins | sample RVTome_14_FD_200259 | JGI IMG/M metagenome (GOLD analysis project Ga0299906, IMG submission 200259) | Soil microbial communities from uranium-contaminated site in the Upper Colorado River Basin, Wyoming, United States - RVT145D125 (version 2) ... | reverse complement strand
TACCAGTTGCTCGTACTCGAGCGCCGCCGCGATTGGCCGTCCTACATTCTGTTCGGCCTGGGCGTCGGCTTCGGGCTGCTGTCGAAATACAACTACCTGCTCTTCGTAGCCGTGCTGCTGGCCGCGGTGGCCGTCGAACGCGACATGCGGCGGATCCTCGCGGACCGGCGCATCCTGGTGTCCGCCGCCATCGGCCTCGCAATGGCCGCGCCGCATTATTTTTGGCTCTGGCAGCAGCGCATGTGGCTTGCGGCACTGGCCAAGGACCGCTTCAACCCCGGCGGCCCAGCCAGCAACTTTCTAAATCTGGCGGGCGTCGGCGAGACCCTTGCCGCGGCGATCAACTTCCTGCTGCCGCTCTGCCTGCTCTTCCTGCTGTTCTTTCCGCGGGCCTGGGGCCGGGCCGGGATGAAGGACGCGCCGAGCGCCCGCTACCGCCGCATTTTCGACTATCTGTTCCTCGGCATCGTCGGGCTGACGCTGGTGGGCGTGATCGCGCTCGGCGCGGTGCGGGTTCGCAACCACTACATGTTTTTGCTGATTCTCTTCCCCATCGGGTTCCTGGCGCGCGCGCAGGCTGCCGGGGCGAGCGCGCAGGCGCTCAACCGTTTCGGGGCGTCGCTGGTCGCCTTCGCGATCATCGTCCCCACCGCGGTCGGCATAAAATACGCGATCGACCCGCTGCGGAGCGGCAAGGCTTACTACCATGTTCCCTATGCCGAGTTTGCCCAGCGTCTCCGGGCCACCGGCTTTACGCAGGGGACAATCGTCGGCGACTGGTTCGGCTATCCGCTGGCGGGCAACTTCCGGCCGTATTTTCCCGAGGCGCGTATCCTGAATCTGCTGGACTGGCAGCAGATCACGCTGGGCAAGGGCGACGTGCCGAGGCGGATGATTCCGCCGCTGCGCAGCGACGCACACGGACAATGCCTGCTGCTTTGGATGCCGCAGGAGGATGGAGGCCGTAAGCGGGCGGTCCTGCAAGCGGCGAACGCGCTGCTCGGCGTCGATCTGCCGGAGGACACCGAGGCGCAATACCTGACCGCCGAGCTGCACAACGGCCGCGGCCGCACGCTGCGCATCGCCTATATCCTCCTGCCCGAGGGCCGCGGCGACTGCCGCTGACTCTCAGCGCCACAGCCGGGACTTGCTCCCGAAGCCGAACTTTCGTCTAGTTGGCGGAACGCAAAGGCAAGGGAGGGGCATGAGATGGCGGAAAGACCGAAGCACGGACTCGCGCGCGGGCTCACCAATTACGGCGACGCCGATTTCTCGCTCTACCTCCGCCGCTCCTTCGCCAAGTCGATGGGGTATTCGCAGGCCATGCTCGACCGCCCGGTCGTCGGCATCGCGCATTCGGCCAGCGGCTACAACAACTGTCACCGTCATTTCCCGGAGCTGATCGACGCGGTGAAGCGTGGCGTGCTGGCGGCGGGCGGGCTGCCGATCGAGTTCCCGACGATCTCCCTCGGCGAGGTTTTCCTCAACCCAACCAGCATGATGTACCGCAACCTGATGTCGATGGACGTGGAGGAGATGACCTGCGCCCAGCCGATGGATGCGGTCGTGCTGCTGGGCGGCTGCGACAAGACCCTGCCGGCGCAGCTCATGGGATCGGTCTCCGCCAATGTCCCCGCCATCCATGTCGTGGCGGGCCCGATGATGACCAGCCCGTACAAGGGGGAGCGGCTCGGCGCCTGCACCGACTGCCGGCGCTTCTGGGGCCGCTACCGCGGCGGCGAGATCTCGCAGCAGGAAATCAACCGGGTCGAGGACGGGCTCGCGACCACGGCCGGCACCTGCGCCGTCATGGGCACGGCAAGCACGATGGCCTGCATCGCCGAAGCGCTCGGCATGATCCTGCCCGGCACGGCGGCGATCCCCGCGGTCCATGCCGACCGGCTGCGCGCCGCGGAGGCATCCGGCATGCGCGCCGTCGCGCTGGCGAAGGAAAAGCTCACGCCGGATCGCATCGTCACCGAGAAATCGGTGGAGAATGCGCTCCGTATCCTGCTCGCGATCGGCGGCTCGACCAACGCGATCATCCACCTGACCGCCGTCGCCGGGCGGCGCGGCATCGAGATCTCGCTCGACCGGCTGAACAGGATCAGCGACGAGACGCCTGTGCTGGTCGACCTCAAGCCGACCGGTCCCTACTACATGGAGGACCTGTTCGCGGCCGGCGGCCTCGGCCCGGTGCTGCGCGAGCTCCGGCCCCTGCTGCATCTCGACTGCCTGACGGTGACCGGCGAGACGCTGGGCCAGCGCCTCGACGTCGTGCCCGAATACGTCAATCACAAGGTGATCCACAAGTTCGACGAGCCGGTCTATCCGCAAGGCGGGCTGGTGGCGCTGTTCGGCTCGCTGGCGCCGGACGGCGCGATTCTCAAACGCTCCGCCGCCGATCCCTCGCTGTTCGAAAAGGAAGGCCGTGCCGTGGTGTTCAGCTCGCTCGACGACCTCGCCGCCCGCATGGACGACCCCGACCTCGACGTGACGCCGGACGATTTCCTGGTGCTGCAGAATGCCGGACCGAAGAGCAACAGCGGCATGCCCGAGGCAGGCTACCTGCCGATCCCAGGCAAGCTGGCGCGCAAGGGGGTGAAGGACATGGTGCGGCTGTCCGATGCGCGGATGAGCGGCACCGCCTTCGGCACCATCATCCTGCATATCGCGCCGGAGGCTTCGGTCGGCGGCCCGCTGTCGAGGGTGCGCGACGGCGACCGCATCCGGCTCAGCGTCAAGGAGCGGCGGCTCGACCTGCTGGTCGACGCGGCCGAGCTCGCCAGGCGCACGCCCAAGGCCGACCTTGCCGACCCGCCGCGCGGCTATAAGCGTCTGTACGCCGACCACGTGCTGCAGGCGCCGCTGGGCTGCGACTTCGATTTCCTGCGCCAGCGGAAGTAGAGGGAAGCGACGATGGCCGAGATCGAGTGCGTCATCGAGGCGAAGAACACGCTCGGCGAAGGGCTGTTCTGGAACACGCAGGAACGCACGCTCTACTGGCTCGACAGCCAGGTACAGCCGCGCATCCAGCGCCTCGACCCGAGGACCGGCAAGGTCCGCGCCTGGAACATGCCGGACGAGATCGGCTCGATGGTCTTCCGCGAGAAGGGCGGCGTCATCGCCGGGCTCAAGTCGGGCTTCTACCTCGTCGACCTCGAGGCGAACGGCGGCAAGGGCGCGGCCGAATTGCTGCACGACCCGGAACCGGACCTGCCGGACAACCGGCTGAACGACGGCAAATGCGATCGCGCCGGCCGCTACTGGTGCGGCAGCCTCGACAACACCGGCGGCACGAACGGCAAGCTCTACCGCATCGATACCGACTTGAGCGTCCGCGGCATGGAGACCGGCGTCACGATCTCCAACGGCATCGCCTGGAGCCCGGACAACAGGACCATGTACTACGCCAGCACGCGGGCGGATGTCTGCTGGGCCTACGACTTCGACCTGCGCAGCGGGACAATCGCCAACCGCCGCGTCTTCATCGACACAAGCGGCAAGCCGGGCAAGGTCGACGGCGCCACGGTCGATGCAGACGGGTGCTACTGGTGCGCCCTCGTCTGGGGCTGGGAGATCGCGCGTTTCGACCCGCAGGGCAAGCTGATGGAGACGGTGCGGCTGCCAGTGCAGCACCCGACCATGTGCAGCTTCGGCGGCGACGATCACGACATTCTCTATGTGACGACCACGCGCAAGTTCCTCAAGCCGGAGAACGAAAAGGAGCAGCCGCTCGCCGGCGCGCTGTTCGCGATCCACGGCACCGGCGCGAAAGGGCTGCCGGAGCCGTTCTTCAAGGGCTAAAGCGGTCCTTCCAGCGGCGAGACCTTGCGCGCCATGATCGGCTCGTAGACGCGGAGCGTGCCGACATGTTTCTCCGCGAGCACCTCGCCCTCGGCGCGGCCGACGACGGCGAGACCCAGCATCGGCACCGAGCGGTCGAGACCGCAGGACTCCATCCAGGCGAAGGCCAGGTCGGGAAAACGCGCCGCGGCCGCCGCGTCTTCTGCGACCACGAGGCAGCAATCCGCAGCGACGTCCGGCGCCACGTCGATGCCGGCGAACAGGTTGCGGTTCCAGTTGGCGATGAAGCCTTCCCAGCCGCCGAACACGCCGCCGCCGATGCTGCCGTACTGCCGGCCAAGCACGTCCGCGTCGCGCAGCGTGTGCATCGCGAAATAGGGTGCGGCCATCGGCGTGATCGCGCGGAGCCGCTGCGACGTGCGCCAGCCGGGCAGGCGCAGCAGGTTGTCGAGCTTCTCCCCGCTGTAGTGGCGGTTCCACTCGTCCTCGCGCGCCGGATCGGTGAAGGCGCATTCCACGGTGTAGATCACGGCTGCTTGTCCTCCCGCCCCATCCCGTCAAAAAACCGAGCAGGCGATCCGTCCCTGGACCGCGAAATACCCCTTGGTGAAGGCGACGGCCGCGTTCGGATCGAACGCCGTGCAACTGTAGACCACGATCGACAGAAAGCGCGACTCCGACCAGAAGTAACCCGCGATCCCGCTGTTGATCAGCGGCAGGAAGGAGTCGAAGCCGGCATTTTCGGGCCGGCCTTCGCCTGCCGCCGGGGTAAAGACGATGGGCTCTCCATACGGCGTCAGCCCGAGCTCGGCGGAAAGGCCGAGCAGGAAGCCGCGGACCAGCTCGGCATCCACGTCGATGGTCCAGCGCGCCTCCATCAGGAGCCGCTGGCGGTAGATTTCGGGAGCGAGGTCGTGCATCGTCGGCATCGGCAAGCGCGTCGCGGTCGTCGTTCAACGCTACTTAAGCGCAAATCCCACGCCGCCGCCTAGCGCCAATTTCAACGCAGGGTGACGAGTGTCACCGACGACTTTGTCCGGACATATTAGGGTATGGCCATGAAACTGCCTCAGAACACCTAGTCCCCGCGGCGGGGACCCTCATGAAAGGTGCGGCCAAAATGCAAAAGCTCAAAGAAACCGTCCAGGATGACTCTTCCGGGATTTCCCCTGACACGAGAAATAATATGTATCAACGCACGCCGTCATCGGCAGCCCGAATGGCCGAGCGAATATTCTCCGGCGACGGCTGGACCGCAGCCGTGACGCTGGACGACGCCTTCGCGCCGGAGCTGCTCCAGACCTGGAGCCTGCAGGACGAGAACGCGAAGGACGCCGAAGACGCCGAAACGAACGCGACGATCGTCGATCCCGACGATGCGCCGTTAATTTGCTGAGTCCCTCCCCGTTGTGATTTCCCGATAAAGATTGAAGAATGGCGCAGCGATCCTGCGAAAGGCGAGCGACGCCATGACGCTGCGGCGACGGAGAGACGGCAAGCAGACGGAGGCCGGGCGGTGAGCGCCAACGCCAGCCCGGCGCCCGCGTCCGCGTGGACGCCCGACCAGCCGATGGTGCGGCTCGCCGATGTCCACAAGTCCTACGGCGACCAGGAGGTGCTCAAGGGCGTCTCCATGTCGGTGATGAAAGGCGAGGTCGTCTGCATCATCGGGCCGTCCGGGTCCGGCAAGTCGACGCTGATCCGCTGCATCAACGCACTGACGCCGATCGACGCCGGCTCGATCACGGTCGAGGGCATCGAGGTAAACGACCCCGGTCTCGACAAGCTGGCGCTCCGGCGCAAGGTCGGCATGGTGTTCCAGTCCTACAATCTGTTTCCGCACAAGACGGCGCTGGAGAATGTCATGATGGCGCCGGTCCATGTGCTGAAGCAGCCGAAAGCGGAGGTCGAGGCGCGCGCCCGTGCGATGATCGGCAAGGTGCGGCTGGACGGGCGCGAGGACTACTATCCGGGCGAGCTGTCCGGCGGCCAGCAGCAGCGCGTCGCCATCGCCCGCTCGCTCGCCATGAACCCGGACGTCATGCTGTTCGACGAAGTTACCGCCGCGCTCGACCCCGAGACGGTGAAGGAGGTCCTGGTCACCATCCAGGAGCTGGCCGAAGAGGGCATGACCTGCATCCTGATCACGCACGAGATGGGCTTCGCGCGCACGCTTGCCGACCGCATCTACTTCACCGACCGCGGCGTGATCGTCGAGTTCGGGCCGCCCGCGACCTTTTTTACCGACGCAAAGGACGCGCGGACGAAAGCGTTCCTCAGCCAGATCTTATGACGCGCTGCGGCTCTGGCCTTTCCGCTACTTTCCCGTGTCGGCGCGCGAGAAGCAGAAGATATTCGCGGGCTCGTCGACGAAGCCGTGCTTGCGGTTGACGCGCCGCGCCATCTCGAGCACGTGCGGCGCCGCCTCGCAAACCTGCTCGAAAAGCGGCTCGGGCAGCGTCAGCCCGGACCGTTTCGCCATCACGGCGACCAGGTCGCGGGTCGCCGAATCGACTCCCGACGCATCCGCTTTCGTGCTCGGCGGCTCGACCGGCACTTTCGGCGTTCCCGCAACCAGCGTCGGCCGCTTGGCCCGCCAGGGCGTCGCCTTTTCGTAGGCGTAGGCCGCGTTCAGCACGGCAGCGTCCGCGAACGGCCGCGCAGCGATCTGCATGGCCAGGGGAAGCCCGCTCTCGCTGAAGCCGTTGCATATGGAGACGGCCGGGCCGCCGGTCACATTGAACGGCGTCGTGATCTTGGGCTTCTGCCAGAAGCTGACGGTCTTGTGGTGGTCGAGCCTCGGCGCAGGACCGTATGTGCAGGCGGTGACGAGCACATCGTAGCGTTCGTAGAGCGGGCGCATCGCCTCGACCAGCCGCCGCCGCTCGCGCTGCGCGGCCACGTAGTCGGACGAGCGGAACAGCAGCGCCGGCAGACAGCGGCCGCGCCAGTCGAAGCCGAAATCGGCCGGCCGGTTCCGGATATTCTCCTGATGGATCGCAAAGACTTCGGATTCGCCGGCCACCAGCTTCGCATCGACGTAGTCCTGCATCGGCTCCATGCGGCAGTCTTCGACCGTGGCGCCGAGCCCGGCGAACACGGCGACCGCGGCATCCATCGCGCGCCGCATCTCGTCCTTGGCAGGCAGATCCTCCTCCCAAAAATGCCGAACGACGCCGACGCGGAGCCCGCGGACGTCGCCGGTCAGCGCGGCGCGATAATCGGGCACCGGCCGATCGGCGCTGGCCGGATCCTTCGGATCGTGGCCGGCGATCGCCTGCAGCAGAATGGCGCAATCCTCGACCGTCCAGGTCATCGGGCCGCAGTGGTCGTAGGAGAAGGAGTTGGCAATAACGCCATAGCGGCTGACCAGTCCGTAGGTCGGCTTCAGTCCGACGATGCCGCACAGCGCGGCGGGGGTGCGCACGGAGCCGCCGGTATCGGTTCCGAGCGCGGCCGGCAGCAGGCCGGCGGCGACTGCGGCGGCCGAGCCGCTCGACGAGCCGCCGGTGAAATGAGCGTTCTTCCACGGGTTGCGCGCCGGCGGCCAGGGCAGGTCGAAGGACGGTCCGCCATGGGCAAATTCATGCGTCGCTAGCTTGCCGATCAGCACTGCGCCGAACTCGTAAAGCTTCGCTGTCGTCGTCGCGTCGAAATCCGGGATGTTGTCGATGTAGATCTTTGAATGACCCGACGTCAGGATGCCCCGCGTGTAGTAGATGTCCTTGAGGCCGAAAGGTATGCCGTGCATCGCACCGCGGTAGTTGCCGGCGACGATCTCCGTCTCCGCCTTCCGCGCTTGGTCCATGGCCCTTTCGGCCGTGACGGTGATGAACGCATCGAGCTGCGGGTTGATCGCTTCGACGCGCCGGAGCGCCATTTGCGCCAGCTCGACCGGCGAAAGCTGCCTCTTCGCGATCAGGCCCGCCGCCTCCGCAATGGTCGGGATCGTCATGTCCGAAACGCCGCTCACCGGTTGGTCGTCCATATCCTCTGACCTCCTCGCTGATGTTTCACCTTCAGATCAATCGTCCACGAGCACGCAGCGCGCCATCCGGCCCGCCGACGGATGGCGTTCGGCGGGCGGACGCACGAGACAGTGGTCCGTCGCATGCGCACAGCGCGGCGCGAAGCTGCAGCCGTCCGGCAGACTTTCGAGATTGGGCGGCGCGCCCTCGATCGTGCGCAGTCGCTGCCCCTTCATGTGTCCGTGCACGGTCGACGCCATAAGACCCTGGGTGTAGGGGTGCAGCGGGTCCCGCATGACACCGCGAACCGGCCCCGTCTCGACAAAGCGGCCGGCATACATCACCGCGATGCGGTCGGCGATCTCGCCGGCAACGCCCAAGTCGTGGGTGACGAAGATTACGCCCATGCCGAGATCTTCCTGCAATTGGCGCAGCAGCAGCAAGATCTGGATCTGCACCGTCGCGTCGAGCGCCGTGGTCGGCTCGTCGGCAAGCAGGATCGCCGGCCGGCAGGACAAGGCGATCGCGATCATGGCCCGCTGCCGCAGCCCGCCCGACAGCTCGTGCGGATAGGCGTGCAGGCGCCGCTTGGCCGACGGGATCTGCACCAGCTCCAGCAGCTCGAGCGCGCGCTTGTAGGCGTCCTCGCGGGTGACGTTCTCATGCCGGAGCACCGTCTCGGCGATCTGCCGGCCGATCGTAAAGACCGGGTCGAGCGCCGTCATCGGCTCCTGGAATATCATCGACACGACCTCGCCCCGCACCCGCGACAGCGCCGCGGCGTTAAGCGTCATGATGTCGTGCCCGGCGACCCGGATCCGTCCGGAAAAGCGGGTTCGGCGCTCGGGCAGCAGGCGCATCAGAGCGCGGAGCGTGACGCTCTTGCCGGAGCCCGATTCGCCCAGTATGCACAGCACCTCTCCGCGGTGGAGATCGAAGCTGACGCCGCTGACGGCGTGCACCGTCGCATCCTTGCTGACGAATTTGACGTGCAGATCCTCGACCTCGACGACCTTCTCGGCCGGCTCGGCCGACGGCGCCTCGCTCTTCATCGCTGCGGACAAGGCCATGCTGCGCTCCTCCTCACTCCGCCGTGCCAGCCGGCGCGGTCAGGCTGTGGCCCGAGCCTGCGTTATTCATATGGCAGGCGCTCTGATGCGCGCCGTTGTCGCCGAAACCAAGCAGCGGCGGCTCGACGCGGCTGCAGATCTCTTCCGCATAGGCGCAGCGCGTCCGGAACCGGCAGCCCGAGGGCGGATTGATCGGGGTCGGCGGATCGCCGGAGAGCGGCGGCTCGGTCTTGCGCCGGTCCGGGTCCATCGACGGTTGCGATGACAGCAGCGCCCGGGTGTAGGGATGCGCGGACCGGCTGTAGACGCTGCCGACCGGTCCGACCTCGACGACCTTGCCGAGATACATCACCAGCACGCGATCGCTGATGTAATGCACGACGTTCAGGTCGTGCGAGATGAAGACATAAGTCAGGTTGAACTCTTCCTTGAGGTCGACCAGGAGGTTCAGCACCTGGGCCTCGACGGATTTGTCGAGCGCCGAGACGGCCTCGTCGAGAAAGACGAGGCGCGGCTGCAGCGCGAGCGCGCGCGCAATGTTGATGCGCTGCCGCTGGCCGCCGGAAAGCTCGTGCGGATAGCGCCGGCCGAATCGCTCCGGCGCCAGCCCGACGTCGTCCAGCAGGCGGCGGGCGCGTTGCTTCGCCTCCGCGCTTGGGACGCCGTGCACGGTCGGTCCGAAGGCGATCGTGTCCTCGACCGGCAGCCGGGGATTGAGCGAAGCGTAGGAGTCCTGAAACACCATCTGCGCGTTCCGGCGCAGCTCCTTGACCGTCAGGCCGTCGCGCGCGCCGACGCCAAGGCCGTCGAAGATCACTTCCCCCTCGTCTGCCGTCAGAAGGTGCATGAGCAGTCGCGCCGTGGTCGACTTGCCGCAGCCGGATTCGCCGACGATGCCCAGCACCTCCCCCGCCATGACATGGAAGGATACCCCGTCGACCGCCTTCACCTGCGCGACGCTGCGGTTGAGCAGGCCGCCCTTGACCGGAAAGTACTTGCGCAGGTTCCGGACGATCAGCAGCGGCTGCGCGCTCGATTTCGCTACAGCGCCGCCGTCCGGTGCGATGGCTACCTTTTCCATCCTCGCCGCCGCCGTCACAGCCGGACGTCCATGGCGCTGCGCAAGCCGTCGCTCATCAGGTTGAAGCAGAGCGAGGTGATGAAAATCATGATGCCGGGCAGCGCGCACAGCATGGGGTTGATGTAGATCGCCTGCCGCAGCGTGCTCAGCATCAGGCCCCAGTCCGCTTCGGGCGGGCTGACCCCGAGGCCAAGGAAGCTGAGGCCCGAGGCGATGATGATGCTGACGCTGACCAGACTCGTGGAGAAGATGAAGATCGGGCCCAGCACATTGCTGAGCACGTGGGTGACGATGACGCGCGTCGACGACGCGCCGGTCGCGCGGGCCGCATCGACGAAGTCGTAGGCCCGCACCTGGGTGGTCACGCTCTCGGTGACGCGCGTGATCGACGGGATCAGCACCAGCGTAAGCGCCAGCATGCCGTTGCCGATGCCGGCGCCGAGCGCGCCGGAGATCGCGATCGCCAGCATGATCGACGGAAAGGCGTAGAATACGTCCATGAAGCGCATGATCATCATGTTGACCCAGCCGCCGGCATAACCGGCGATCACGCCGAGCAAGCCGCCGACCGCGAGCGCCACGCCCACCGGCGTCAGGCCCATCATGAGCGAGATGCGCCCGCCGTAGATCAGGCGCGACAGCATGTCCCGGCCGAGCTCATCGGTGCCGAGGGGATGGCCCGCGGTGCCGATCGGCGCGAGACGCCCCAGCATCTTGGCCTGGTAAGGATCCATCGGCGCGATCAGGGGCGCGAACACCGCGACAAGAATGATAGCGAGGACGATCAACCCGCACACAACGGTTGTCGGGTCGCGGCGCAACCGCCGGCCGACATTGCTCCAATAGCTCTGCCCCTTGTAGACCACGGCCGGTGCGTCCTTGGCGGCCGCGGGGGACGCAAGCGCCGTGTCCCCGGCGTCGTCCACGGGGCGGGCCGGCCGGCGTACGGCGTTCACCTGGGTCATCTGCGTCAATACCGTCTTATCCGCGGATCGACCCAGGTCTGCATCAGGTCGACGAGCAGGTTGAGGCCGACGAAGAACATGGCGAGGATCAGGATCGTCCCCTGCAGCACCGGCAGGTCGCGCCGGAAGATCGCTTCGTTCATCAGGAAGCCGGTGCCGGGCCAGGTGAAGATCGATTCGACCAGGACCGAGCCGCCCATCAGGTTCCCGAGCTCGAGCCCGATCACCGCCATGACCGTGGGCATTGCGTTCTTGATCACGTGATAGAGGATCGTGCGTTCCGACAGGCCTTTCGATCTCAGCGTCTGGACGAAGTCCTGCCCCAACGATTCCGCGACGCTCGCCCGCATGACGCGCGCGATGATGCCGGTCGGAATCACCGAGATGGCGATCATCGGCAGGATTAGGTAGCGGAGATGCTCCAGATTGGCTTCCCAGCCTTCCGGGCCGTCCGGTCCGATGCCCATGGCCGGCAGCAGATTGAGCTCGACCGAGAACACGATCACCAGGACGATCGCCAGCCAGTAGTTCGGCAGGCTGACGCCGGTGATCGCGATCGAGGAGACGAACTTGTCGAACCACCGCCCGTGCGAATACGCGGCCGCGGTCCCGAGCAGGAGCGCCACCGGAACCAGAACGATCGCGGCGGCAAAGGCGAGCAGCAGGGTGTTGCCGAGCGCTCCGCCGATTTCCTGGACGACCGGCCGGCCGGTACCGATCGACTTTCCGAGATCGCCGGTAACGGCCCGTCCCAGCCACAGCCCGTATTGCACGGGCAGCGGCTTGTCGAAGCCATAGATCTCCTTGATGGCTTCGACGTCGGATTGCGACGCGTCGTCGGGCAATACGGCGTCCAGCGGATTCCCGGGCCCGATGTAAACCAGCGAGAACACC
>Ga0299906_10004223_pt1 | contig 11785 bp, 11 predicted proteins | sample RVTome_14_FD_200259 | JGI IMG/M metagenome (GOLD analysis project Ga0299906, IMG submission 200259) | Soil microbial communities from uranium-contaminated site in the Upper Colorado River Basin, Wyoming, United States - RVT145D125 (version 2) ... | reverse complement strand
GCACGCAATCCTGACTTGATAGACATATTGCTGGCCGCGAGCAAGAGTGAGAATGTCGAGAGTCGGCAGGACGCCCTGGATGCAGCCGGCCTGCGCGCCGAAGTGGTGGATGTCGAGGCGTTTGCGATCGCCAACGCCTTTGAATTGATGCGCGAGCGTGATGGCCTGAGCAAGAGCGAAGCGGTAGGCGTATTTGATATCGGATTTGACCTGACCACCCTGCTGGTGCTCCGCGGCGGGCGTGTGATCTACACGCGTGACCATCCCTTCGGTGGACACCTGTTGCTTGAAGAGACCATGCGCCGCTACGAAATGTCCGCCGAGCAGGCGAGCTTTTTCGAGCGGGGGGAAGATGGCCCTGAAGACTTCGAAATGGAAGTCCTGGAGCCTTTCCAGCTAAACGTCGTACACCAGATCAGCCGGGCATTGCAATTTTTCGCTTCCTCCAATGAATACTCACCGATTAGCACCATTTATCTTTCCGGAGGTTCAGCGGCACTCAAAGGTCTGTCTTCGATGGTCCAGCAGGAACTGGGTCTGACCACGCGCGTGGCCGATCCCGTGTCGGGGATGGATATCGCGCCTTCGGTTGCGGTCTCCGCGCTGAAGAAGAATGCCTCCAACCTGATGGTTGCGATGGGCCTCGCACTGAGGGGATTTGACTGATGGCCAGAATTAACCTGCTACCCTGGCGCGAAGAACTGCGCCGCGAGCGACAACGCCAGTTCATGCTGTCAACCCTGATGACGGGGGTGCTGGGCGTGATCCTGGTGTTCCTGATCGGCTTGGTGTTCGATCAGCGCATCAGCCACCAGAACCTGAGAAACCAGACCATCCAGGCTGAGATCGCCCAGTTGGAAGGGCGCATACAACGAATCAACCAGCTGGAACAGACCCGGGCCCGTCTGCTTTCGCGCAAGGCCATCATCGAGGACCTCCAGGCAAGCCGGTCACTGACCGTAGAGTTGATGGACAAGATGGCGAAAAGCATTCCAGTGGGTGTGACGCTGAACACGGTGCGCCAGCAGGGCACGAATATCACGTTTTCCGGCTACAGCCAGTCCAACGCGCGGGTATCCGCCTATCTGCAGAGCCTGGAGCAAAGCGATCTGTTTCACGACCCCCAGTTGCGCGTGGTGCGGACGGCCGAGCGCGCGCCCCACCCGGGTGAGCCCTACGAGTTCACGATCAGCGCAACGCTCCGTTCACCCAGCAGTACAGGCGAAGGCGAAGATGCAGAAGGTTACGATGAAATAGAAGACTATGGTGACGGGGGGCAAGGCTGATGTTGCAGGAATTCCGGAACGTTGACTTCTCAGACCTTGGCAGTGCCCCACCCAAGGTCAAATATACCTTGCTGGGCATACTGCTCTTGTTGCTGCTGGTAGCTGGCTACTATCTCTTGATCAACGACAAATGGGAAGAACTCGAGCGCGTCAAGCAACAGGAGTTCGCCTTGCGCACCGAGTTCGAGACCAAGCAACAGAAATCAGCAAATCTGGAAGCTTACGAACAGCAACTGGTTGAAATGCAGGACTTGCTGGAAACCATGTTTCGTCAGCTTCCGAGCAGAACTGAAATGGACAAGCTGTTGGTGGACGTTTCGCAAACCGCCCTGGCCGCCGGCATTGACGTGCAGTTGTTCGAGCCATTGTCCGAGGAACCCAAGGACTTCTATGCCGAACGGCCCATCAGCATCCGGATGCTCGGAGACTTTCACCAGTTCGGCCAGTTTGTCAGCGGCGTAGCAGCGCTGCCGCGGGTAGTCATTCTGACCATGCATGACATATCGCTGCGCGTTGCCTCACGGGAATTTGCCGGGCGCTTGTTGTTGGAGGGCCAGGTGAAGACCTACCGTTATATTGATGAGACCGAGGCCGCACAGATGGCCGCGGAGGCCGCGCCATGATGTCTGCAAATTACCACAAACCTGCAGGCACCTGCCTGCTGATTCTGGCCAGCCTGTGCTTGTCGGCTTGCAGCAACGACATGAGTGACCTCAGCGGCTATATCGCCGAGGTCAGGGCGCGCCCTGCGGACCCGATCCCGCCGATTCCCGCCGTCAAGACCTACACCCCCTACGTCTATGAGGGGCAGGCCGGGCGTGACCCGTTCCGCCCATCCACCAGCGATGGCAGCGATGAGGTTACAGCCACCTCGAATCGCGACGGCCCCCGACCGGATCTGAATCGCACCAAAGAATACCTGGAGCAGTTCGAACTCGACACGCTCGCCATGGTGGGCACCTTTGAGATGGCTAACTCGGAATGGGCCTTGATTCGCGATCCGGATGGCGTAGTCCATCGCGTCGCGGTCAACAATTACCTCGGGCGGAACCACGGAAGGGTTACTGGCATCGAGCTAACGCAGATTGCCTTGACCGAACTGATCAACGACGGCTCAGGCGGTTGGCTGGTCAGGGAAGCCTCGATGGTGGTGGATTAAGCATGCGCGTCGGGAATCAAGTCATTGCGACACATTGAGGATAGTGTGATGTGCACAAGCAAATTAACAGGGATGCATGGAGTGCTGACCGTAACTCGGGGACAGATCATGAATTTTATAAAACTCGGTAATCGTGCGGGCCTCGGCCTCCTGCTGGCCATGCTGCCGGCGATCTCGGCCTGGGCCGACACGGAAGTCACCGCAGCCAGGTTCAACGCCACGGGCAATGGGGACGTCACCATCACTTTGACGACCAGCGGTGATAAGCCTGAAGTCAGCATTTTTGCAACCGAGGATCCGGCGCGTATCGTGCTGGATTTATCCAATACGACGAGTTCGGTGGATTCCACCCCGGTGTCGGTCGGCGCTGGTGCAGTGCAAAGTTTCACCACGCTCGGCGCGGGTGACAGGACTCGGGTATTGGTCGACCTGTCCCGTAGCGCGACCTACGAGTACAGCGCCGAAGAGGGTCAGGTTGTGCTGTCCATCAGCGGCAACGGTACCGCCGTCGCTGCGTCTGCAGGCAGCTTTAATATTGAAGAAGTAGATTTCCGTCGCGGCGAGGACGGCCAGAGCCAGGTGATTGTCAGGCTCAATCGCGAAGGGGCCAGCGTGGCGGTCAGCACCAGCGCGGGACAGGTGGATATTGACCTGTTCAACACGTCGTTGCCGGATCGCCTGAATCAGCGCCTGGACGTAGCGGACTTCGCCACCCCCGTGCAGATCATTGATGCCGGTCAGCGCGGTGAGAACGTGCGCCTGGCCCTGGGCGTCAATGGCAATTTCGATCACATGTATTACCAATCCGGGAAAGATGTCATCGTCGAGGTAGCCGCCAAGGCCGCGCAGGTCTCCACCTCCAGCGAGGAGCTCCAGTTTTACAGCGAGAAGACCTATACCGGCAGCCGGGTAACCTTCAACTTCCAGGACATCCCGGTTCGATCGGTGCTGCAATTGATCGCTGACGTAGCCGACCTGAATATCGTCGTCGCGGACAATGTCGTGGGTAATCTGACACTGCGTCTGACAAACGTACCCTGGGACCAGGCGCTGGATATCATCCTTGATGCCCGTAACCTGGACAAACGCACCAACGGCAACGTGATCTGGATTGCGCCCACCGCCGACATCGCCGGCCGCGAACAGGAACTGTTGCAAGCCATCCAGGACCGCAAGGAACTGGAGCCGTTGCAGACGGTATTGATCAGCGTGAGCTACGCGAGCGCCGCTGCGCTGCAGGAATTGATCGAGACTTCGTCGGCCGGGGGGATGGGTGAAGAAGGCCTGTTATCCGCACGCGGTTCGGTGAGCATAGACGAGCGCACCAACACGCTGCTGGTGTCCGACACGCCAGACAGGATTGCCGAAATCCGGCGGCTGGTTGCCGACCTGGACCACCCGGTCCGCCAGGTCCAGATCGAGTCGCGCATCGTGGTGGCGAGCAGCGATTTCAGCCATGAGCTGGGCGTACGCTTTGGCGTCACTGCAGCGCATATCGGCAGCAACATCCTGGCAATCGCCGGCGACAGCGCCGGGGCTGATCTGGTGAATCCAGCGACCGATCCGCGGGATGATGGCTTGCTCGACATCCCGGACATCGATCAACGCTATAACGTGAACCTGCCCGTGTCCAGCTCGAATGCCGGTACCATAGGCTTGTCTTTCCTGACCGGCGACTATCTGCTGGATCTTGAATTGTCTGCACTGGAAGCTGAGGGCGAAGGCGAAGTGATTTCGACCCCGCGCATCGTGACGGCAAATCAGCACGAAGCGTTCATTCAACAGGGTGTGGAAATACCCTATGAACAGGCCACGTCTTCCGGCGCGACCAACGTGCAGTTCAAGGAGGCCGTGCTGGAGCTGCGTGCGACGCCGCTGATCACGCCTGACAATCGCATCCAGCTTGAACTTGAAGTCAAGCAGGATACGGTTGGTGAAATCTTCCAGACCGCGCGCGGCGGTTCGGTGCCCTCCATCGACACGCGGGAATTGCAGACCAGCGTGCTGGTCAACAATGGCGAGACCATCGTGCTGGGCGGCATATTCCAGGATGAGCGAAGCCGGCAGCAGGACAAAGTGCCTTACCTCAGCAGCATTCCGGCGCTGGGCAACCTGTTCAAGCGGCGCTCGAATACAAACCAGAAACGCGAATTGCTGATCTTCGTGACGCCGACCATCGTGGAAGACCGCGCATCGGTCAATTGAGACCCGGCGGTGGCTGATATCAAGCCCGGGCTTGCCCGGGCTTTTTCTTTGCTGGCTGGCCGACGGATAATGGCAGCCACTGGGGCAAGAGCAAAACGGGTTGCCGCGTGAATCAGGTTTTCGAACTCAAGCCATGCAGGGCGCCTTTGTTGATCAGCGTGCCGCATGCCGGAACGATGCTGGACGCGTCCCTGGAGGGCCGACTCAACGAGGGAGCGCAGTCCCTGCCGGATACCGACTGGTTTGTAGATCGCCTCTACGACTGGGCGCCCGAGCTCGGAGCCGGGATGCTCATCGCCAGGCGTTCCCGTTATGTCGTGGATCTTAACCGCTCGCCCGACGATGCCGCCCTCTACAGTACGCCGGTGCCCGGCCTGGTGCCGCTCCAGACGTTTGCGGGAGAGCCGCTGTACGAGAGCGCCCCGCCGGGCAGGTTCGAAATCCGCCGCCGGCTGGAAGCGTTCTGGCAGCCGTACCACGATGCGCTGGCTGCGGAATTAACACGGATTCGGCATCTCTTCGGCTACGTGATCCTGTTGGATGCGCACTCCATACGCACGACGGTGCCCCGCCTGTTCGAAGGGCGCTTGCCAGATCTCAATCTCGGCAGTTTCGACGGGCGTAGCGCGTCATGCGGGCTGATACAGGCGGTCGCTGCACTTCTCGCTGCTCAAGGGAAGTACAGTCACGTGGTCGATGGCCGCTTCAAGGGGGGCTACATTACCCGGCATTACGGCCAGCCGGAACTCGGCATTCATGCACTGCAACTGGAAATGGCGCAAGCGATCTACATGCAGGAATCCCCGCCCCGCTATGATGCCGTCAAGGCCGCTCCAGTCGTCGCCCTGTTGCGGGAGCTGCTGAGCCGATTGCTGGAATGGGGTGATGATCATGGCTGAGCAGACCATTTGGTGCAAACACGGCTTGTTGCCGGGGGGCTGGCGCGAGGGTGTCTGCCTGCAGATTTCGGCCGACGGCATGATCCAGCGGGTCGGGACAGGACATTTGCAGGATGCCGACACGGTGCTCGATGGCGCGGTGGTTCCCGGCATGCCCAACCTACACAGCCACGGGTTTCAACGCCTGATGGCGGGGCTGACCGGGGTACGCCGGGATGGCGTCGATTCATTCTGGGGCTGGCGGCAGGTGATGTACGACTTCGCCAACCGGCTGACGCCGCCGCAATTGGCGGACTGCGCGGCCTGGCTTTATGCAGAAATGCTGTGTGCCGGATACACCTCTTGCGCCGAGTTTCATTACCTCCATCACCAGCCAGGCGGCCAGGCTTACGGCCAGCCCGCTGAGATGAGCTTGCAAGTGCTTGCGGCTGCCGATGACGCAGGCATCGGGCTGACCCTGCTGCCGGTGCTCTACCAGGTTGCCGGGTTCGGGAAGGACCAGGTGGAAGCGCAACAGCTCAGATTCCACAACACGCTGCAGCAGTATCTCACGCTGCTGGACGACTGCCAGGAAGCCGTGAACCGCCATTCTCTACAACGGCTTGGCGCGGCGCCGCATTCCCTGCGCGCAGTGCCGCGCGCGAGCCTGGCCGCATTGCTGGAGCAGCTGCCGGATCCGGACATGCCGGTTCACATCCATATCGCCGAGCAAGCCGCGGAGGTGGAAGACTGCCTGCGGGAGTACGGAGCCCGGCCGCTGGCGTGGCTTCTGGATCACGCCCCGGTGGATCAGCGCTGGTGCCTGGTGCACGCCACCCACATCAACTCTGCGGAGCTCGAACGCGCGGCGCGCAGCGGCGCAATCGCCGGGCTGTGTCCTACCACCGAAGCCGACCTGGGTGACGGCTATTTCAAGGCGCGGGAATGGCTGGCGGGCGAAGGGCAGTTGGGCATCGGCTCGGACAGCAATCTGCGCGTCTCCGTCAGTGAAGAGCTGCGCCTGCTCGAATTCAATGAACGCCTGCGCAGTGGCCACAGGCAATTGCTGCGCACTCCGGATCAGCCTTGCGGGCGATTCCTGTATCAGCACGCTGCGCTGGCCGGTGCGAGGGCCCTGGGCCAGCCGGTCGGCCAGTTATCCGAGGGCTGCCGCGCGGACTTGGTCGAACTGGACACCAGGCACCCGTTGCTGGCGGCGCGCAGCGGCGATGAATGGTTGGAGTCCTTCGTGTTTGCAGGTGGCAAGGACATGATTCGGTCCGTGTTTGTGGGCGGGCGCCAGCGCGTGTCTGAAGGACGCCACCAACAGGCGGAGCGTCTGCGGGGGCGCTATCTCAGTGCCCTAAAGGCTCTGCGCGGGACATGAGTGCGCTGCCTGCATCGCCGGCCGCAGAACGCAACAAGCAGCCCATACTCGAACAGTTGCAGCGCTTGCTGCCGGACACGGCGCGGGTCCTTGAAATAGGCAGTGGCTGGGGACAGCACGGCGCGTACTTCACTTCGGAGATGCCCGGGTGGACCTGGCAACCCAGTGAGCAGCCGGCAGAACTGGAAATGGTGTCGCGCCGCGTTGCGCGGGCGCGCGTGCCCGGGTTCCTGCCTCCGGTTGCGCTGGATGTGATGGCTGGCGCCTGGCCAGCAGGCGATTTTGAGGCGGTCTACTCGGCCAATACGGCGCACATCATGCCCTGGGAGGGCGTCGCGGCCATGCTGGGAGGCGTGTCCCGGTGCCTGGCGTCCGGCGGCCTGCTGGTACTGTACGGGCCATTCAACGTGGATGGGCGCTTTACCTCACCCAGCAACGAAGCTTTTGACCGTGAGCTGCGCGCCCGCGACCCCGCCATGGGCATCCGCGACATGGGTGTGCTTGAAAGCACGGCCAGGAAGCATCATCTGATTCTCTCGGAGCGCATTACCATGCCGGCAAACAATTTCATGCTGGTTTTCGCGCGGCTGGGGACGACACGCCATAGAGGATGGGCCAGGTGAACCAGGTCAGCTACCCGCTGTTGCGGGCGCAAGCAGAGGCGTTGCTCTCGGGCCAGCGCAACCGGATTTCAAATGCCGCGAATCTCGCGGCGCTGATCTACCAGGAATTGCCAGAGGTAAACTGGGCGGGATTCTATTTCAAGGTAGGTCAGGTGCTGATGCTGGGGCCGTTTCAGGGCAAGCCCGCCTGCGTTGAAATTCCGGTCGGGAGCGGCGTTTGCGGCACGGCCGCCCTGAGTGGGGAAATACAGCGGGTGGGCGACGTGCATGCATTCGATGGTCACATTGCCTGCGACGCGGACTCGGAATCGGAAGTCGTGGTGCCGCTGTTCAAGCACGGCAAGCTGGTGGGGGTGCTGGATGTTGACAGCCCGCGCCGCGACCGCTTCGACGCAGACGACGAGCGCGGCCTGGCGATGCTGGCCGAAGTCTACCTGGCTTCGATAGACTAGGCCCTAGCCCAGGTTCTTGCGCGTCACCCAGTGGCGCAGCACGCCCTGCCCGCAACCTGAGCTGTAGCCGCCATTGAAATCAATCTGCCCCAGCGTGCCGGTCGCCATTTTTCCGATGCGGTTGGCATCCCGATCGCGCAGCACCGAGGCCGCGAGGTGTTCAAACCCCGGGTTGTGGCCAACCATCATCACCCGATCCACCTGTTCGAAGGCCTGCTCCGCCAGCCTGTGCAGGCGGCCCGTGGTGGCTTCGTAAATCTCGTTCAGGTAATGCGTGCGTTCCGCCAGGCCCGGCCAGACTTCGAGTATCGGCGCCAGGGTGCCGCGCGTTCGCGCGGAAGTCGAGCAGAGCACGGCGTCCGGTTCTTCGATGCTGGCGGCCATCCAACGCGATAAGAGGACCATGTGCGACTGGCCGCGGTCACTCAGGACACGCGCGAAATCATCGCAGCCTGGGAACCAGGGCTCGGCCTTGGCGTGCCGCAGCAAGTACAGGGATTGTGTCATTGTCTCATTGTTCTGGTTTTAGCGCTGGCCGGCCGAACGCGGGTTCTACCGGTGTCTTCCGCCCCTTGGCCGCACAGGATTGTACCTATGCGCCGGCCAAGTTCCTACTGTTGAAAGCGATCGCCCCTGGGCTTTGGTCAGTCGCCCTGAAGCGCTGCGTAACGAAAGCAAGCGGTCTCGTGGTCATTGACCATGCCGGCCGCTTGCATAAAGGCGTAGCAGGTCGTTGGCCCGACAAAGCGGAAACCCAGGCGCTTGAGCCTGGCGCTGAGCGCCTCGGATTCAGGGGAGCGTGCAGGCACATCAGACAGCCGCTGCCAGTGGTTGGTCCGGCTGGCGCCGTTCACGCTTTCCCAGGCCACCTGGCGCAGGCTCAGCCCCTGGTCCCACAGGGACAGGATACGCCGGGCATTATTGACGGTGGCCTCGACTTTACCCCGGTGTCGTACGATGGACGGGTTGACCACGAGCCGTTCGATGCTTCGCTCATCGAATCCCGCGACCCGGCCGGGATCAAAGCCGGCAAACGCCCGGCGATAACCCTCCCGCTTGCGCAGGATGGTCAGCCAGCTCAGTCCCGCCTGGGCGCCTTCAAGGGTCAGCAGTTCAAACAGGCGATTCTCGTTGAATTCCGGCACACCCCATTCCTGGTCATGGTAGGCCACGTTAAGCGGATCGGTTCTGGCCCAGCCACAGCGGGTCAGCGGCGCCGGGGCCTTCAAATTGGCGCATCCAGGAAGGGAAATGCCGCGTGCTCCACATTGCCTCCGCTCAGGATCAGGCCCACGCGGCGGTCCCGGAACAGGGCCGGATGCTCGAGGATTGCAGCCAGCACCGTTGCCGAGGAGGGCTCGATGGCCATGCCCAGAGTGCTTTTGGCCAGTTTCATACCATCGACTATGCCCTGCTCGGACACGGTCAATACCTGGTCCACTTCGGCTCGTATGACCTGGAACGTCAGTTTTCCAACCAGGGCGCGCAGGCCATCAGCGATGGTTTCGGGATGCCACTCGGTCACGCGCCGGCCCTGCTTCACGCTCGCGGCGGTGTCGGCCGCACCTGCGGGCTCTGCCGCCATGACCCGGATACTGGGGTTGACTCCGTGTGCCGCGATGGCGGAACCACTGACCAGGCCACCACCCCCGACCGGGGCCAGAATCAGATCCAGCGGGCCGGACTCCTCCAGCAATTCAAGGGTCGCCGTCCCCTGCCCGGCAATAATGTCGGAATGATCGTAGGGCGGGATGGGCGTCAGGCCTCGGGCCACCAACCGCGCCAGCCCCGCTTCGCGTTCCGCCTGGATTGGCGGGCACAGAATGACTTCCCCACCTTGCTGGCGCACAGACTCAATTTTCGATTGCACGGCGTTTGCAGGCATGACCACGTGCGCCATACGGCCATCCAGCTTGGCGGCCCGCGCCAGGGCAGCACCGTGGTTTCCGGATGAATGGGTGGCCACGTCGCCCTCATGACCCTGTTCGCGCAGGCGCAAGACCGCGTTGGCCGCACCCCGCATCTTGAAAGAGCCCGTCTCTTGCAGGTTCTCACATTTGCACCAGGCCTGGCAGCCCAGAGCCTGGTTCAAGGCAGCATTGAACACCACCGGTGTGCGGATAACCAAAGGGGCGATTCGTCGCGCTGCGGCGACGATATCGTCAAACACGGGGGCGCGCAGTTCTGTCGCAGGAGCCATGCGCTTATAATACGGCTCTTGTCCGCCGCTTCACCAGCCTGTTGTGCCAAGGATCTGTATATGAAAAAAGGTGTCACCGCCACGGCCACATTACGTAAGGAATACACACCCTACCCATGGGAAGTCACTGGCCTTGAACTGCACTTTGCCATTGACCGGCACAGGACCCGTGTGCGCGCAAGGATGCAGCTGGCCAATCGGAATGGCGGCGACGAAACGTACACGCTGGAACTGGATGGAAAAGGCCTGGACACGAAGGCCATTTCGCTGAACGGCAAGCGCGTAGCCAAGAGCCGCTATGCGATCCGGGGCGAGAAGCTCACGATTCGCAAAGTTCCCGCCCAGTGTGTGCTGGAAACCGAGGTTGAGATCAATCCCGCGGCCAATTCGGCGCTGGATGGCCTGTATCAGGCGGGTGAAATTCTGCTCACCCAGTGTGAGGCCGAGGGCTTCCGCAAGATCACCTGGTTTCCCGACCGGCCGGACGTCATGACCACCTACACCGTGACGATCGAGGCGGACAGGACTCGCTACCCGGTGCTCTTGTGCAACGGCAACCTGGTCGAGGAAACCCTCCTGGACAACGGCCGCCACCAGGTCCGCTGGGAAGACCCGTTTCCCAAGCCTTCCTACCTGTTCGCACTGGTCGCAGGTGACCTGGCCCACATCGAGGACCATTTCACCACCCGCAGCGGGCGCAGGGTGACTTTGCGCGTGTACGTGGAACACCACAACATCGATCGCTGCGAGCATGCCATGGAGTCACTGGTGAACGCCATGCGCTGGGACGAACAGCGCTTCGGCCTGGAATATGACCTGGATATTTACAATATCGTAGCGACCAACGATTTCAACATGGGCGCCATGGAGAACAAGTCGCTCAATATTTTCAATTCAAAATATGTTCTGGCGCGACCCGATACCGCCACCGACGTGGACTACCAGGGCATAGAAGGCGTCATTGGGCATGAGTATTTCCATAACTGGACCGGCAACCGGGTCACCTGCCGCGACTGGTTTCAGCTCACGCTTAAAGAGGGCCTGACTGTATTTCGCGACGAGGAGTTCTCGGCCGCTATGCAATCGCATGCATTGAAGCGCATCCAGGATGTGCGCGATTTGCGGAACCGTCAGTTCCCCGAGGACGCAGGTCCGATGGCGCATCCGATTCGGCCGGAGCGCTACATCGAGATCAACAACTTCTACACGGCGACCGTTTACCAGAAGGGCGCGGCCATCATTCGCATGTACCACACCTTGCTGGGCGAGGAAGGCTTCCAGAAGGGGATGCGTCTTTATTTCGAGCGGCACGATGGCCAGGCGGTGACCTGCGATGACTTCCTGGCTGCAATGGCGGATGCCAACGGGGTTGACCTCGCGCGGTTCGCGCGCTGGTACAGCCAGTCCGGCACGCCGGAAGTAACGGTGGAGACCCGGCACGAGCTGGATACCGGCCGCTACACGTTCACCCTGAGCCAGGCGACGCCCAGGACCCCGGACCAGGCCGAAAAGGTTCCCCTGGTGATTCCATTTGCGGTCGGCCTGCTGACCATGGATGGCAGCGAACTGGCCTTGCAGCTCGCGGGCGAAAGTGG
>Ga0299906_10004222_pt1 | contig 11786 bp, 10 predicted proteins | sample RVTome_14_FD_200259 | JGI IMG/M metagenome (GOLD analysis project Ga0299906, IMG submission 200259) | Soil microbial communities from uranium-contaminated site in the Upper Colorado River Basin, Wyoming, United States - RVT145D125 (version 2) ... | reverse complement strand
TCGCTGGCCCTCTCGACCGCTCCTCCAAGCCGCCTCTGCTCCAGTTCGGGCCTTGGGGGCGGTTCCCTGGCTCGATCGGCTTCGCTGGCTCCTCGAGCTCGTCAGCTTGGAGTTCCTATCCGCGTCGGTCGGGATCGCGTCGGGCTTCCTCTTGGTCGCGCTGCACGACGCGGGCCTGGCGACGCTGACGCACACGCCGAGCCCGATGGCCTTCTTGCAAAGGATCCTCGAGCGGCCCGAGCACGAGAAGCCCTACCTCCTGATCCCGGTCGGGTACCCGACCGACGGCTGCGCGGTGCCCGACCTCGCGCGCAAGCCGCTGGGCGAGATCCTCGTCTGGCGGTAGGGGGGGCACCACCGGTACCGAACCGGGTTCGATGCCGGTGGTGCGCGACTACCGCACGCCGAACACCGCCAGGTTGTCGCTCGCCTGGCAGACCGCGACCAGCCTTCCCGAGCGCTCGAAGACGAGCTCGTTCACCTGGTCGTGGGCGAGCGGGAGCGTGCGCAGGTCGAGCGTCTCGATCCAGCTCTCGCGCCACGCGTCGAGGAAGGCGACCTCGTCGTACCAGAGGTCGGCGACGACGAGCAGCCCGCGCTCGGAGAGCGCGAGGGCCTGGAACTTGCCCGGCCCGGGGGTCCCGGTCGGGATGGTCCCGAGCAGCACCGCGGCCGCCGGGTCGACGACGAAGACCTGCGGCCCCATGTCGAAGCCGGCGGCGAAGAGCCGCCCGTCGCACGCGAGCTCGAGGTCCTGGACCGACGGGAAGTGGATGCCGTCGCTGGCGGACGCCAGCACGAGCTCGGCGGCCGTGCTCGGATCGCGCGGGTCGACGAAGACGAGCTTGGCGGTCGAGGCCGAGAAGTCCGGCGTGTGGAGCGTCGCCGGGACCACGAGCCGCCCGCCCGCGAAGAGCATCCGCCCCAGGGTGTGGTCGGCGCCCAGCGTCAGGGTCTCGGCGGGCGCGAGCGTGAAGCTCGCCGTGTCGATCGCGAAGACGCGCCCCGAGTCGTCGAGCGTGCCGACGAAGACGCGCGACTGGTCGGGAGCCACGGCGAGCCCCGACGGGAAGGCCGTGGGCCAGGCCGCCCCGGCGTCGAAGGGCAGCGCGATCTCGGTGACGAGCTCGTCGCGCGAATCGAACACCGAGACGCTGCTCGCCGTGCTGTTCGCGACCAGCCAGTACCGGGTGCGCCCGTCGCCGTCCTCGAGGAAGACGATCTCCTGCGGGCCGAGGCCGGTGGGGATGCGGCGCACGACCGCGTGCGTGCGGGCGTCGAGCTTGAGCACCTCGCAGCCGCTCGAGCCGATGATGCCGCCGAAGAGCGAGACGTAGAGGAAGGGGCCGCCGGGCGCCGCGCGCGCGACCCAGGGCCAGGCCGAGCCGCCTGCGCAGCTCGTGAAGGAGGCGAGCTCGACCGAGCCCGAGTATGCGGCGCGGCCGGGGTCGCCGCGCAGGCACGGCACGGGCGCGGTGTCCTTGGTGCGCGGCGGCGCGCTCGGCGCGATCTGCGCCGCGGCCGGGAGGGCGGACGACAGCAGCGAAGCGAGGAACAGGAGGGGACGCACGGCGATCTCCTTTCGGGTGGACGAGGTCCGGCGGTCGTCGTCCACGTCGTCGCAGGCTGGGCGCGGCCCAGACCCCGATCCGGCTCGATCTCGAGAGCCGTGACGGGCGGGGGCTGGCGAGGTCTTCTGACTCGTGGATCGTCCTCCGGTCGCTCCTTCCCAACCCGGCCTTCCCGAGTCAGTGGACGTCGCGGCCTTCGTCCCCACTCACAGCGGCGGATCCGTGACGGTCTTGCACCGTCTTCCCTCGCTTCCAGCCCCCTGCGGCGATCGCCGGCGGAGGCTCAAAGAGCGCTCGGGTTATAAGCGTCGCGGGTGCGCTTGTCGAGGGCCGCTCACTTGCCGTCCAGCGGCCTGAGCTTCACCGCCGTCCCGTACGCCACCACCTCCGCGGCGGCCTTCGCCACCTCGGCCGTGGCGAAGCGGAAGCCGATGACCGCGTCGGCTCCGCGCGCCTGCGCCTCCGTGATCATGCGGTCGAGCGCCTGCTCGCGCGTCTCGGCGACGAGCTTGGTGTACTCGGGGATCTCGCCGCCCACGAGGATGCGCAGGAGCGCGCCGATGTCGCGGAAGATGTGTCGCGCGCGCACGGTCGTCCCGCGCACGAGCCCGAAGCACTCCTTCACCTCGCGGCCCGGGACCTCGTTCGTCGTGACGACGATCATCGGTTGACGTCCTTGTACAGGTCGAACGGTAGCGTGCGCAGCCTGGCGTGCACCGTCAGGAGCAGGAGCACGGCGAGGCCGGCGATCGCCGCGAGCACGAGGTACTTCGGCAAGCCCTCCATCGTCACGGCCACCCGATGCACGCCGACCACGGTCAGGCCGACGATGCCGGTGACGAACAGCCCCCAGCCGAGCATGTGGCCGCCCTTGCGCAGCGGATCCGCGCTCAGCCGGGCCCATTCGAAGTCCATCGGCTCGGGAGGCGCCATCTCGCGTCCCAGCACCTGCAACGCCTCGTACTCGGCCACGTGCCGCACGAGCGCGGGCTCGTGCGCCAGGCGCGCTTCGAAGGAACGGCGGCTCTCCTCGGAGAGCTCGCCGTCCGCGTAGGCCATCGCCAGAAGTCGATCCTCGGTGGGCTCCATCTCGTCCTCGTTCAGGCCCTGCTCACCCTGGCGTCCGGCGGCTCGTCCAGGAGCGGACCGAGGTGCTCCCGCAGCCTGCGCCGGGCGTGGAACAGGCGCGACATGACCGTGCCCTCGGGAATGCCGAGGCTCTCGGCGATCTCCCGGTACGCCAGGTTCTTGAAGTGACGCAGTGCGATGATCTCGCGGTCGCGCGCGGAGAGCTGCTCGAAGGCGTCCCAGAACAGCCGGGCCCGTTCCTGCACCTCCATCCGCGCCGTCGGCTCCGGAGTGGGGTCGACGACCTCCCAGTCGATCTCCTCGCCCTCGTCGTCCGCGGCGGTGAGCGAGTGCTTCCCGAGCCGCTTGTTCCGGCGCAGGAAGCTGAAGCACGTGTTGCGCAGGATGCGGTGGAACCAGGGCAGGAAGGGCTGCGACGGGTTGTACGTGTCGCGGGCCCGAAAGACTTTCATGAAGGCTTCCTGACAGAGCTCCATCGCGTCGTCCCGCGACCCCACCAGCGCCCGCGCTACGTGGTAGGCGCGGCCGCGCATCCTGGCCATCAGCTCGCCGAACGCCTCGGGGTCACCACCCTGGACGGCCGTCATGAGCCGCGTGGTCTCGCAGTGCATCTCGGAGCCGCCGTACGCCTCCTCGCCGAGTTCCTTCAACCTCCATTCCGCCGGTTCCCCCGCGGCTCCGCGCCGGTCGGGGGGGTCCTCGCGGCCGCGCGGGGGGTCGGGGGGGGCTTGCTGGCTCATCGGTTCCCGGGGGCCGCGGGGGACGACCGCGAGAGCGCCACCTCGAGCGCGTGGCGCGCCGCCCGTTCGCACGCCCCCGGGGGACCCAGGCGCCGGGCGGCCAGCTCCAGTCCGCGGGCGCAGCGCGCCCGCCAATCGGCGTCCTTGTAGCAACGTTCCAACGCCCGGCCAACTTCCTCCGTCGGTCCCTCCCCGCGGAAGCAGAACTCGGGCAGGAGCTCCTCGCCTGCGAGCAGGTTGACCGACGCGAACCAGGGGACGGTGAGCAGGTTGCGGTACATCCACAGCTCGCGGCGCGTTCGCAGGCGGTAGACGACCACCGTCGGAAGACGCTGGTGCAGGACGTCGACGAGGACGGTGCCCGAGATCGAGAGCGCCGCGCGCGCCCGCGCGAGGCTCGCGTGCAGGTCGCCGGCCTCGAGCCGGGCGAAGGCGCGGTGCGGCGCGAGGTGCGCCTCGATCCGCGGAGCGTGGGAAGCGTCGTCCTGCACGACGACGACCTCGAGCGCGCCCGTCTCCTCGCGCAGCCGCGCCGCCGCGCGCAGCATCCACGGCAGGTTGCGCTCGATGACGCCCGCGCGGCTTCCGGGCAGGAGGGCGAGCGGGCCCCGATCGCGGCTCGAGAGCTCGGGCGCCGGGCCGAGCGTGTCCAGGAGCGGGTGTCCGACGTGCGCCGCCGCCACCCCGCGGCGCCCGAACCAGGCCGGCTCGAAGGGCAGGATCGTGAGCGCGCGGTCGACCACCCGCCGGTACGCGGCGACGCGCCACGGCGCCCAGCCCCAGTACTGCGGCGTCACGAAGTGGACCACCGGAACGCCGTAGCGCTGCGCCACGCGCGCGAGCGGGACGTGCAGCGCCGGCGAGTCGACCGGCACGAAGACGTCGGGACGGAACGTGCGGAACGCCTCGGCCGCGCGCCGCACGAGGTCCATGTAGAACGGCAGAGCGGCGACGATGCCCTCGAATCCCATCGCCGCGCGCCGCACCGGGTCGGCGAGGCGCTCCACGCCGGCCGCCGCCAGGCGCTCGCCGCCGAAGCCGCGCACGCTGGGCGCGGGCGCGCCGCGGCCGTCGACGAGCGCGGCGAGGCTCTCGACCAGGCGCGTCGCGTGCAGCTCGCCCGACGCCTCGGCAGCGGACACGAACACGCGCAGCGGACGCGCCGGCAGCGGCGGGACGTCGGGGGACTCGACGCGCACCTCGCTCGGCGAGAGGTCGGCGGCGATCTCGCGCCGCAGGTCGCTGCGCCGCGCCAGGTAGCCGAGCGTGCGCAGCGGCGTCGCGAGCGCGGCCGCGAGCGCGCGGGACAGCTCGCGCCACGGCATCGAGCCCGGGGACGGTCCCAAATCGCCGGCGCCGCTCATGCGGCGCGCGAGGATAGGCTCCGCCCGCGACGAGGGATAGAATCGAGCGATCCCCGACCGGCGGCGGCGCCGACCGGTCGATGACGGTCTCCTTGAGCGAGCCCGAGACAGCCGCGCGACGAGGACTCGCGGAGACGCGCTCGGGCAGCGCGCCCGCGGGGTTGCGCTTTGCCGTCCTGGGGCCGCCGGCGATCCAGCTGGTGCGCTTCCTGACCAAGATCGCGCTCGCCTGGTTCGTGCTACCCGGCGAGTTCGGCGAGGCGCTGCTCGCCGGGCTCGTGCTCTACGGCGTGGCGCATGCGGCGGCGCTGGGCCTGGACGAGGCCTGGATCTTCACGCGCGAGTGGTCGCGCGCATGCTGGCGACGCCTGCGGCGCTTGCACCAGCTCGCCGGCGCGTCCTGCGCATTGGTCACGGCGGCGCTCGCCCTCGCGCTGCGCGGCGCGCACGGCTACCCCGAGCTCTCCGGGCTGCTCCTGGCCCTCGCTCCGATGGCCTGGAGCGCGAACCTCAGCGTCCTGCCGATGGCGGCGCTGACGCGCCAGCGCGCGTACCGCGACCTCTTCCGGCTCGAGCTCGCCGGCGTGTCGAGCTACGCCGCGGTGCTGCTCGTCGCCGCGGCGCTCGGCGCGGGGCCCTGGAGCTACGTGCTCGGCCTGCACGCGAACGCGCTCGTGATGGCGCTCCTCGGTCGGCGCCTCGCCGCCGCGCACCTGCCGCCCGACCGGGTGGATGACTTGGGGGACGCCGGCGGAGCGGATCGCGGAGCGTCGACGGTGCGCTACGGCGCGCACCTGTGCGGGGCGACGGTGCTGGGCTTTTTCGTCGAGAAGCTCGACAGCCTGGCGATCGCCGCGTTCCTCGGGCGCGTGGCCCTGGGGCTGTACGAGCTCGCGCTGCACGCCTCGAGCGTCGCGTTGAACTACGCGACCGGGCTCTCCGAGCGGGTCCTGTTCCCGACGCTCGCCGCGCAGCGGCGCTCCGACGAGGACCTGGGCCGGAGCTACCTCGAGGTCCTGCGCTCGACCGTCGTGTTCCTCGTGCCGCTGCACATGGTGCTCGCGCTGGTTGCCGCGCCGCTCGCGGACATCCTCTTCCCGGGCTCCTATGGCGGAGCCGCGATCCTCCTGTCCCTGCTCGCCCCCGCCGCCGGCGCGCGCTGCCTCGAGGTCGTGTGCATCACCGCGCTCAAGGCGCACGGCGCGAGCGCACAGGTCCTGCGCCTGGGGCTCGTGCGCCTCGCCCTGCTCCTCGGCGGGCTCGCGATCGCGCTGCCGCGCGGCCTCTCCGCCGTCGCCTGGGCGGTGCTCGCGACGCGCGTCGCCGCGGCCGCGGCGGCGCTCGTCCTCGCCCAGCGCGCGCTGCGGCCGCGGGCGCCGGCCGGGCGTTCCCTCGCGCGGGCTTTCGCCTTCCTCGGGGCCTTCGTGGCTTCGCTGGGCGCGGGCGTCCTCGGCGTGCACTCCCTCGCGCTCGGCGCGCCGCCGGCCCTCGTGCTCGACCTCGCGCTCGCGGCGCTGCTCTGGCTCCTCGCGCGCTCGCTCGTCGACGGCCGCGCGCTGCGCGAGGAGCGGCGCTCCCTGCGCGCGCGCTGGTCCGCGGCGGCTCAGGACAGGGCGCGCCGGACGGCCTCGAGCACGTCGTCGACGTCCGCGTCGGACAGGTAGGGCGAGAACGGGATGCTGGCCGTCTGGCCGCCGATGCGCACGGCGGCCGGGAAGTCCGCGAGGGCCCATCCGTAGCGCTCGCGGTAGAAAGCGTGCTCCGGCAGGCTGCGGTAGTGCACGCCGACGCCGACGTTCTGAGCGAGCATCCCGGCGAGGAACTCGTCGCGCGTGCACGGCGAGGACTCGTCGAGCCGCAGCTGGTACATGTGGTAGGCGTGGCGCGTCCCGGGCTCGGGCGCGGCCGGCGTGCGCAGCGGCAGACCGCACAGCGCGGCGTCGTAGCGCGACCACAGCTCGTGCCGGCGCTTCCAGTTGGCTTCGATCCGCGCGAGCTGGTGGATCCCGATCGCGGCCTGCACGTCGGTCATTCCGTACTTGTAGCCGCTCGCGACCACGTCGTAGTGGGCGTGGCCGCCCTCCTGCAGCCGATCCCAGGCGCCGCTCGCGACGCCGTTGTGCGCGAGCACGCGCAGGCGCTCCAGCTCCTCGTCGCGCCGGGCGAGCAAGAGGCCGCCCTCGCCCGTCGTGAGGTTCTTCGAAGCGCTGAAGCTGAAGCAGCCGAAGTCGCCCAGCGTCCCCGCCTTGCCGAGCGCGGACTCGGTCTCGATCGCGTGCGCGCAGTCCTCCAGCACGGCGAGTCCGTGGCGGCCGGCGATCTCGAGGATCGCCGCCATCCCGCAGGCGCGCCCCGCGAGGTGCACGCACAGGATGGCCTTCGTGCGCGGCGTGATCGCGGCCTCGACGAGCGCGGGGTCGAGGTTCCCCGTGGCGTCCTCGACGTCGACCGGCACCGGCGTGCCGCCGGTCATCGCGATCGCGTTGATCGTCGCGCAGAACGTGAGCGCGGTGGTCACGACCTCGTCGCCAGGGCCGATGCCGACCGCGGTCAGGCCGAGGTGCATCGCCGCCGTGGCCGAGCTCACGGCGAGCGCGCCCCGCGCGCCCTTGTACTCCGCGAAGGCGCGCTCGAAGCGCTCGACCTTGGGGCCGGTCCCGAGCCAGCCGCTGCGCAGGCTCGCCTCGACCTCGCACAGCTCCTCCGCTCCCAGGGAAGGCGCTCCGAAGAGCAGCATCTCGTCCCGCACGGGGGGGGCGGAGCGGCGCTCGATCGTCTCGGACATGGCCTGCGGGGGGCGCGCGGGCCGGCCCGCCCGCGCCGAGAGCCCCCCGGCCCCGCGATTGTCGACCAGTGGGAACCGAAAGTGGAGCGTCCGGACGTGAATGGGTGGGCCGCCTCGAAATCGCAAGACGGCGACCGGACTCCGTTGACAGGTTGGAAACCTGCCCGAGAATGGAGCGGCCCCTCGAGGAGAGGGCGATCAGAGCAATCGAACCTGGATCGTGGGGGAGCCTGCCACGGGAGCGCGGATCGAGAGAGTCGCCCGCGCGGAATCGACCGACCGCACAGGGGAGGGGCCCGTCGGAACCGCTCGCGACCCAGGGAACTCGGGTCTCAGCAGAACACCGTTGCCATCGAAAGGACAATTCCATGACTCGCTTTCTGACGGGCGCCGTCTTGGCGGCCCTGGCGGTCACGGCCGCCGCGCAGGACGTCGATCCGGACGAGATCATCAGCGACCCCAGTGAGGCCTGCGGTGGCGGCGAGGAGTCGCACACCGTCTGCATCACGCTTCCCCCGGATTCGACGTTCGGCTCGGTCGACGTGTTCCTGCTCTTCGACGACACGGGGAGCTTCGCGGGGACGGTCTCGGCCCTCGTATCGGTCTTCCAGAGCATCGTCACCGACCTGCAGACGGCCCTGCCCGGGGTCGACTTCGCGTTCGGCGTCGGCCGGTTCGAGGACTACGGTGGACCCGGGACCGGTTTCAGCGGCGAGACCGCCGACGGCCGGCCCTTCACCCTGAATCAGGCGCTGATCACGACGGACACGCCGAACTTCACCATGCTCATCAACGACGCCCTCGCGCGGACGGCGCCGGGCTTCGGCGGCGACGGTCCGGAATCCGCGATCGGCGAGGGCCTGTGGCAGTGCGCGACCGGCCTCGGATTCGACGGCGACGGCAACGGCTCGACCCTCGACTCCGGGCCCGCCGGCGACCCGCTCACGCAGACGAACCCCGGCACGAGCGGCGACGTCCCGCCGTGGTCGAGCCACGTCGGCGTGACGTCCGGGTCCCTGGGCGGCGTCGGGTTCCGTCCGGACGCGCTGCACCTCGTGCTGCTCGCCACGGACGTCTGCGCCGTCTCGGCCTTCGACTTCGCCAGCGGGATCCCCGCGACGGTCAGCGGCACCGGCGGCACGGAGCCCGTCTCGGCCTTCGCCTGCTCCTCGACGACCCCCGGCGACTCGCGCTTCGGCTACGTGAGCGACTCGAAGTCGGCCCCCGGCGGCATTCCCGGCGCGGTCGTCCCGAGCGGAGCGGGCACCGTGCCGGACACGATCGCGGCGCTCAACGCCCTCGGCATCCGCGTGATCGGCCTCGGCCCCGGGGCGGGCCCGACGTCGAGCGCGGGTCCGGGCTTCGACGAGAGCATCTTCCTGTCCGCCCTCGCGCGGCTGACCGGTGCGGTCGGCTCGCTGGGCGACCCGCTCGTGTTCGACATCTTCGGCGGCTCGGCCGCCGTGGCGGCGGCCATCGTCGCGGCCGTGCTCGAGACCTCGATCGAGCCGGTCGACATCATCCTGACGGCCGATCCGCCGTGCGCCGGCCTCACCGTCAGCGCCACCCCCCCGGTCCACCCGGACGTCGGCCCGGGCGACACCGTGTGCTTCGACGTGACCTTCACCGGCGACGCCTCGTTCATGGGATGCGGGTTCGACCTCAACTTCCGCGACCAGCTCAGCTTCGCGACGATCGGCACGATCCCGGTCACGCTGCGGTGCGAGGAGTGCCTCCTGATCCTGGGCAACGGGTTCGGTGCGGAGCCGTACGCCTTCACCAGCCACACCCACACGTTCGTCACCCAGCTGCGCGACATCTATTCCGCGCACCTGGTCACGATGGTGCACACGCCGCTGATCCCCGTCTGGAACGGCGGCGGCGGTGCTCACGGCCGTGCGCTGAGACCCTCCGGTTGGGCGGACTTCTACGCTCAGGTGTTGATGTACAACCCCAACCGATTCCCGACGAACCCCGAGCAGTTCTCGAAAGCCCTGCGCGTGCTCGTCTCGCCGACCGGCCAGACGCGCGAGCAGTACTGGGGTTCGAGGGACGGCATCGACATCTGGTGCGATCTCGTTCGGATCTCGGGCGGACTCTTCCTGACCTTCCCCTTCTCGATCGACGGGATGTAGCCCGTCGAGATGGCTGCGGAGGGCGCCCTCGATGGGTTCCCCCCGCCGCTCCGAGAACCGCGTCCGCCATGATCCCGCAGGGGTCGTGGCGGACGTTCGTTCCGGCGCGACGGCCTCTGCGCCAGGTGTGCGGTATCCTTTCTCGATGAATCGGCGGCCGCGGGTTGTGGACCGACGACCCGACCCCGCGACGGCGGGCACGAACGGCCATCGGGCCGGCCCGCGGGCCGCTTCGCGCGAGGCGCCCCTCGTGTCGGCGATCGTCGCCGCCTACAACGGCGCGGCCTTCCTGCGCGAGTCGCTCGACAGCATTCTGGCGCAGGACTGGCCGCGGCTCGAGGTCATCGTCTGCGACGACGGGTCGACCGACGACACGCCCGCGATCCTCGCCTCCTACGGCGACCGCCTGCATGTGCTGCGCCAGCCCAACCGTGGCGTCGCCGCCGCGCGCAATCGCGCGGCGGCCGAGGCGCGCGGCGACTATCTCGCCTTCCTGGACCAGGACGACTGCTGGGAGGCGGGGATGCTCGGCGCGCTGGTCCCGGTCCTCGAGCAGCGCCCCGAGCTGGGCCTGGTCTACGCCGATTCCTGGGTGACGACCGCCAACGGCGCGCGCCGCGGACGGCGCGGGGCGTTCCTCAGCTACGCCGAGGGGGACGTCTTCTCGCGGCTCCTGCACGACAACTTCATCCCGATCGAGAGCACGGTCTTCCGCACGCGCGTCTTCCGCGAGCTCGGCGGCTTCGACGAGGCCTTGCGACTGCTCGAGGACTACGAGCTGTGCCTGCGCATCAGCCGGCGCTGGCGCGTCGCGCACCACCCCGAGGCGCTCGCCCGCTACCGCATCCACGACGGGAACTTGAGCCACGACATCGTCGGCATCCTGCGCGAGTTCGTCGACGTCCTCGAGCAGGTCCCGCAGGTGTTCGCGAACCTCTCCGACGAGGACCGCGCGACCGTCGAGTACGAAGTCGCGCGACGCTGCGCGGAGCTGGCCTGGCAGCTCTTGCGCCGCCGCGAGCTCGGCGAGGCCGGGGCCTTCATGGGGCGCGCCGCCTCCCGCCCGCCCACGTGGCTGGCGTGGAAGGTGCGCGTTGGCCAGCGCCTCTTGACCACGCTGCCCGAGCCGCTCGCCGACCGCCTGCTGCGCATGCTCCCGCGGCGCAAGCTCTACGGGATCCGCGGCCGCGCCTGAGCGCCTCGGGGCCGAGGAACGCCGCGGGTGCCAGCCCGCTAGAATCCGGGGGTGCTGCGCCTGGCCGGGTTCTTCCTGCTCTGCATACTGCTCCTCGGCATCCTGCGCCAGGTCCCGCTCGTAGGCGAGGTGTTCAGGGTCCCGCTCGTCGGCTTCTGGCTGACCGCGATCCTCTTGAGCGTGCTCTTCTCCAAGGTCGCCGCGAGCGCTCTCGACCGTCGCAGGGTCAAGAACCTCGAGCGGCGACTGGGGGCCGTCGACACTCCGCACAACCAGGGCAAGCTCGGTAGCTTGATGCTCGCGCAGGAGCGTCACCGCCGCGCGCGCGAGCTCTTGGAGCGAGCGGTCGCGGGCGAGCCCGCGTCGATCGAGTGGCGCTACCGGCTCGGCTGTGCCCGGCTCGGGATGCGCGACTGGGCGGCCGCGATAGAGTCGCTCGCCAGCGCGGCGCGGGATGACGAGGAGCACGCCTACGGCGCCGTGCTGCTGCGCCTGGCCGAGGCGTACACCCGCGCCGGCGACGCCCGGCGGGCGCTCGAATGCCTCGCGCGGTTCGAGCGCAACCACGGCCCGAGCCCGGAGAGCGCGTTCCGGCGCGGGCTCGCCCTCAAGGCGGCCGGCCAGGGCTCCGAGGCGCGAGCCGCGTTCGGCGAGGTCGCGCGGCTCTCCGAGCAGCAGGCGCGCTACCAGCGCAGGTCGAGCTTGGGCTGGGTCGCGCGGGCGTTCCTGGCGCGGTGGGTCTGACGCCTAGCGCGGCTCCGCCGCAACCGAATGGGTGCCGTCAGCCAACGGCACGGAGCCGCGCTGTCGGCAGTCGGCAGTCGGCAGTCAGCAGCTGGCAGCGGGGCGCTCGGCTCATTGACGATCACGCTCGACCTTGCGCCGAAGGGAGTGGAGCATGGCGCCG
>Ga0299906_10004219_pt1 | contig 11790 bp, 12 predicted proteins | sample RVTome_14_FD_200259 | JGI IMG/M metagenome (GOLD analysis project Ga0299906, IMG submission 200259) | Soil microbial communities from uranium-contaminated site in the Upper Colorado River Basin, Wyoming, United States - RVT145D125 (version 2) ... | reverse complement strand
TCGCCACCTCGGCGGTCTCGAAGTCGCGGATCTCACCGACCAGCACGATGTTCGGGTCCTGGCGCAGGAAGCTGCGCAGCGCGGCGGCGAAGTTGAGACCGATCTGCTCCTTGGTCTGCACCTGGTTTATGCCCGGCAGGTTGAACTCGACCGGGTCCTCGGCGGTCATGATGTTGGTCTCGGGGGTGTTGAGCTTCTGCAGGGCCGAGTAGAGCGTGTTGGTCTTGCCGGAGCCGGTCGGGCCGGTGACCAGGACCATGCCGTAGGGCTTGGCGATTGCGGCCTCGAACGAGCGTAGCGACTCGGGTTCGAAACCGAGCTTGGTCATGTCGAGCATCAGCTTGTCTTTGTCGAGCAGCCGCATGACGATCTTCTCGCCGAAGATCGTCGGCAGCACCGAAACGCGGAAGTCGAGATCCTTGACCTTGCCGCCGATGCGGGTCTTGATCTTGATGCGGCCGTCCTGTGGCAGGCGCTTCTCGGCGATGTCCAGCTTGGCGAGGATCTTGACGCGGCTGGTGATCGCCTCCTTGAGCTTGAGCGGCGGGTGCATCACCTCGTAGAGGATGCCGTCGATGCGCTGGCGCACCCGGTAGTCCTTCTCGTAGGGCTCGATGTGAATGTCGGAGGCGCCCTTCTTGATGGCGTCGGTCATCATCATGTTCACCAGCTTGACGACCGGTGCCGTCTCCGACTCCTCCTCGAGCGCTTCGAGGTCGAACTCCTCCTCGTCGTCGAGCACCTCGAGGTCGGCGTCGAACTCCTCGGTGAGGTCCTCCATCACCTTCTTGAGCTCGATGGCATGGGTCGACCCGTAGTGCGCCTCGATCGCCAGGCGCAGCGCCGTCTCCGAGGCGACCACCGGTTCCACCCGGTAGCCGGTCATGAACTTCACGTCGTCCATGGCGAAGACGTTCGTCGGGTCGATCATCGCCAGGGTGACGGTGGCGCCCGCCTTCGACACCGGCAGGATGGTGTACTTGCGCGCGATGTCGGCCGGGATGATCTTGAGCACCGAAGGGTCGATCTCCATCTGGCCGAGGTCGACCGACGGCACGCCGAAGTGCTTGGAGAGCAGCTCCATCAGCTCGTTCTCGGTGAGGTAGCCGAGCCGCACCAGGCAGGTGCCGAGGCGGCTGCCCTCCTCGTTTTGCAGGGCGAGCGCCTCGATGAGCTGCTCTTCAGTGATCTTGCCGGACTTGACGAGGAGCTCGCCGAGTCGGCTCTGCGCGGCTTGCGATGAGGGACGTGCCATGTCGCAGTTCGCTCTCAGACGTCGGTTCAGTTGCCAGCTTCAACGGCCCGGGCCGGTGGTTCGCTCGACCGAAGATATCAGTCCGCGCCGCGTGCGTCCGCGGCGAGCAGGTCGAGGGCGCGCCGCGACACCTGTGGCGCCGGTACGGTCGCCAGGCAAGCCTTGGTTTCGTCGAAACGCTTATAGCAGAAACTACAGGGTAGCGCCCGCCAGACGGCGCGGTCCGGCGCACCGTAGGGGCCGTGGCGCCTCGGGTCGGTGGGGCCGAGCACGGCGAGCACCGGGGCGCCGAGCGCGTGCGCCAGATGGAGAGGTCCGCTGTCGCCGCCGAGCACCAGCCGGGCGCCGCGGAAGAGGCCGGCGAGCGCCGCCAGGTCCGCCGCCGCGACGCTGCGCGCCGCACCGCCGGCGGCTGCGACGACCGCCGCGGCGAGCGCCTCCTCGCCCGGGCCGACGGCGACCCGGGTCTCGAGCCCGCCGGCGTCGGCGAGGGCGCGCGCCACCTCGCCCCAGCGCGCCGGCGGGTAGACCTTGTTCGCCCAACCGGCGCCGGGGTGGAGGGCGGCGTAGGGACGGGAGGCGGCGTCCTCGGGCGGCGCGGCGGCGGCGAAGCGGTCGGTGGGCAGCAGGCGGCTGGCGGCGAAGTCGGGGGGTTCGTGCGCCGGCACGCCGAGCGCTGCGGCGAGCGCCAGCGCGCGGTCGACGGCGTGGAGCGGCGGGCCGCCCGCCTCGCGCCGCCACCCCTCGAGACCGCTCGGCGTCACCGGCTCGCTGAGCCACACCGCGCTCGCCGGCTCGCGGCGCAGCGGCCGGGCGAGACCGAGGCGGCGCGGCGCGCGGGAGAGCCAGGCGAGCACCCCGCCTTTGTGGTTGCCCATCAGGTCGAGGGCGACGTCGGCGGCGAAGTCCTCGAGGGCAACGCGGAAGGCGCCGATCTCGCGGCGGGTGGCGGCGGCGAAAGGGGCGCGGCGCCAGTCTCGCAGGCGCACCGGCAATACGGCGTCGAGGTCGGGGAGGCCGGCGACGAGCGGCGTGAACCGTTCCTCGATCACCCAGCCGAGCCGCGCCGCCGGCAGGTGGCGTCGCAGCGCGGTCAACACCGGCAGGCAGTGGACGATGTCGCCCAGCGCGCTGGTGCGCACGAGCAGCACGCGGCGCGGCGCGGCGCGGCTCGACAAGGTTCAGCCCTCGCCCGGCGGCAGGGCGCGGACGCGTGCGATCAGGTCGCTGGTGGCGTGGTCCTTGGGGTCGCCGACGAGCCGCGTCTCGCCGCCGTACGAGCGCACCGTCGCGTACTCGGGAACGCGCTGCGGGGTGCCGTAGTCCGTCCCCTTGCAGTGGACGTCGGGGCGCAGCCGGGCGAGCAGCGGCGCCGGGCTGTCGCCGGAGAAGACGGTCACCAGGTCGACCGGCGCCAGGGCGGCGAGCAGCTCGGCGCGTTCCGCGGCCGGCACCAGCGGCCGGCCGGGGCCCTTGAGACGCTCGACCGAGGCGTCGTCGTTGAGCGCCACCAGGAGCGCGTCGGCGGTGGAGCGCGCCGCCGTCAGGTAACGCAGGTGGCCGACGTGGAGGACGTCGAAGTGGCCGTTGGCGAAAGCGACCCGACGGCCAGCGGCGCGCAGCGCGTCGAGCCGGCGTTCGAGCTCGGCGTGGTCGAGGATCACCTCGCCGAGACGCGGCGCGGCGCTCTCCGACGGCGCGCTCACGCGCCCTCCGCGGCGCTCGACCGCAGCCCGGCGAGCGGCGCCGGGTCGGCCTCGATCGCCGCCGCGAGCTCACCGGCCGAGAGGGTGGCGGTGCCCATCTTCATCACCACCACGCCGCCGGCGTAGTCGGCGAGCAGCGTCGCTTCGAGCGGCGTCGCACCGGCGGCCAGCGCCAGCGTGAAGGTGGCGATCACGGTGTCGCCGGCGCCGGTGACGTCGGCCACCTGGTCGGTGCCGTGGACCGGCACGTGGACCGCCCCCGCGTTGTCGAAAAGGCTCATCCCGCGGCTGCCGCGGGTGACCAGCAGAAAGCGGGTGGCGAGGCGGCGACGCAGGCTCTGGCCGGCGGCGTCGAGACCGCCGTCGGCGTCGTCGAGCGGGCGACCGAAGAGCGCCTCGGTCTCCTCTTCGTTGGGGGTGGCGCCGTCGCAGGCGTCGCAGGCGGCGAAGTCGGCGAGGCGGTAGCGGCTGTCGCAGACGACGGTGCAGCCGTCGCCGAAGCCGCTTCTCAATGCCACCGCCAGCGCCGGTTCTACGCAACCGTAGCCGTAGTCGGAGAGGATCGCCGCCCGCGGCGGCGCGGACAGCTCGCGGCGCCAGGCGGCGAGCCGCTCGGCGAAAGCGGCGCGGTCGTCGTCGCCGAGCCGCAGGTGGTCCTCGACGTCGTAGCGCACCACCTGCTGTTTCAAGGCGTGACGCGCGCCGGCCAGGATCCGTACCTTGGTGGGGGTACGGTAGCCGGCGCGCCGGCGGATGCCGGAGACGTCGACGCCGCGCCCGGCGAGCTCGTCGACCAGCAGGCGGCCAGTCTCGTCGTCGCCGACGATGCCGAGCGGCAGCGGCCGGCCGCCGAGGGCGGCGACGTTGGCCACCGCGTTGGCGCCGCCACCGGGGGTGAGGCTGTCCCCCTCGTAGGCGAGGATCAGCACCGGCGCCTCGCGGCTGATCCGTTTCGGCGTCCCGGAGATGAAGCGGTCGGCGACCAGGTCGGCGAGCACGACCACCGGCCGGCCGGCCATGGCGCCGACCAGGCTGCGTAGGCGTTCGCGGGTGGGGAGAGAGGACCGGACGGTCATCGGTGGGGCGCAGGATATCAGTTGCTGGACGCCACCCGGACGGTATCCAGACGGTGTGCCAGGGCGGCACACGCGGTGACGCCAGGCGTCTCCTCGGGCGGACGGCCAGGGTGGTGGGGAATAAGCGGCGGGAAGGCCGTCTCTTCGATGCGGCGGGGGCTTCCCGGCGGCTCCGGCGGGCGACTGAACCGTTGGCACCACTTGTGCGTACCAAGGGTCCACGCAGGGCGAGTTGTCGAATACGCAGGGGGGAAGACATGGCGAAGCAGAACGCGCTTCACGAACAGGGTTGGAACTTCGAGGCGGCGGCGATGCCGTTCGTGGACGCGCTGTACAACACCGCCTACCGGATGACGCGCAACTCCGAGGACGCCGAGGATCTCGTCCAGGAGACCTACCTCAAGGCTTACAAGTACTACGACAAGTTCGCCGAGGGCACCAACTTCAAGGCGTGGCTCTTCAAGATCATGAAGAACACGTTCATCAACAACTACCGCAAGCGCCAGCAGGTGCCGCCGCAGAGCGACTTCGCCGACATCGAGGAGTCGTTCGAGAGCCAGGTCTCCGACACCCACAAGCGCAAGATCCGCGACCCCGAGGAAGAGCTGCTCGAGAACGTCCTCGACCAGGACGTGCAGCGCGCCCTCGACGAGCTTCCTCCCGACTACCGGATGGTGGTCCTGCTGGCCGACCTCGAGGGCTTCTCCTACAAGGAGATCGCCGAGATCCTCGAGGTGCCGGTCGGCACCGTGATGAGCCGCCTCTACCGCGGCCGCCGGCTGCTCGAACAGGAGATGCTGCGCTACGCCCGCGAGCACGGCTACATCGGCGCCGGCGACCAACCTGCCAAGATGCGTAGCCGCCCGAAGGAAGGCGGCGAAGGCGACGACGCGGTCGCCGATTCCTAGGCCGACGCCGGGCGCCGACGGCTAGGAATACTCCCCTCAGACCTCCAGTTAGAGCGGATGGATCGACGCCGCCGCGTATCGGCGGGGTCGACCGCTCAAACTCCGGCAGATGACGATCGGTTCGCGGGGAGGACGCTCAGATGGACTGCCAGCAGGTCAGCGAGTTCGTCTACCGGTTTCTCGACCGGGAGCTCGAAGCCGAGGTCCTCACCGACTTCGACGATCACCTCGATCGCTGCGGGCTCTGCGCTGGGCGGGTCGCTTATACGCGCCGGATCCTCCTTCTCGTCCGTCAGCGTTGCGTGCGCCACCAAGCGCCGCCGCAGTTGCGCGAACGGATCATCGTCAGCTTGCGCACCGCCACCGTCTGAATGAGCTCAACGGGAGGCTGACGATGCGAAACCGCGACACCCTCGACGCCTCGATCTCCACCACCGGCATCTCCACCGGTGTCGACCGCACCGCCGAGCGCGCCGCGGTGGCGCTGCTCGCCGTTCTCGCCCTCGCGCTCGCCGCCGTGCCGCTGCCGGCCGCCGCGCAGGACAGCATCACGCTGCAGGGCCTCGGCGGCGGCACGCTCAGCGAGGCCGAGCTCGAACGCGGTGCGACGATCATCGTCGTCTGGGCGTCGTGGTCGCCGCGCGGCCGCGACATCGACGCCCGGGTGCGCGCCATCGCCCAACGCTGGGGTGGCGAGGCACGCGTCGTCACCGTCAACTTCCAGGAGGACCGGGCGACGGTGGAAGGCTTCCTCGCCGGCAAGCAGTTCGGCGCGCCGGTCTTCCTCGACGAGGACGGCCGCTTCGCGAAGAAGAACGCGGTGACCAACCTGCCGGCGCTGCTGGTGATGCGCGACGGCCGGGTGGCCTATCGCAACAAGCTCCCCGACGATCCGGACCCGGTGCTCGGCGAGGTCCTGCAGTGAGCGGTGCCGCCAACCGGTCGTAGTTTCGTAAGAGCTACATAAAACCCTCCGTTTCACGAATTGTCTCCGGACGGTTGAATCGAATCCGGTTTTCCGGATATCCTTTCGGCGTTTCACGTCTCCGCGCGTCGGTTGCGGCGAAAGGTTTGGAAATCTCTTGGAGAGGGTTCACGTCTGATGGCAGCCGTTCGCCTGTGGTCTCCGCGGCGCCGCTGCGTGCGGTCGACCGCACGTCTGGCCCTTCCCCTCTGTCTGCTCCTCTTCGCCGCGCTGCTCTACGTCGCCGACCGACGGCTCGCCTCGCACGCAGACGCACCCTTCCCGATCGCGCCGCAGGTCGCCTACGACGAGGCCCTGGCCGTCGCCGGCTTCGGCGGCCTCGACCTCGACGGCGTCGTGCCGCCCCCGGTGCCGGTCGAGGGGGCGTTCCGCCGCGGCGACACGGTCGGCGGGCTGCTCGGCTCGCTCGGTCTTCCGCCGCAGGAGATCCACGACGCCACCCGGGCGCTGTCCGAGAACCTCGACTTCAACCGCGTTCGTGCCGGCGAGCCCTACGCCGCCTTCTATGCCAGCGACGAGCACCGCCTCGACGCGCTCGAAATCCAGCTGCGTGGCGAGGGGCGGGTGGTCTTGGCGCGCCGCGACGACGGCTGGCAGAGCAGTTGGCTGCCGTTCGAGAAGCGGCTGGTGCCGCAGTTCGCCAGCGGCGTCGTCGAAGGCTCGCTGATCGGCGCCGTGATCGATACCGGGGCGCCGGTGCAACTCGCCTACCGGATGGCCGACGTCCTCGCCTGGGACGTCGACTTCTCGCGCGACCTGCGGCTCGGAGACCGATTCGAGGTGGTCTACGACGAGAAGCAGGTCGATCGAACGCCCTCCGGCCTCGGCCAGATCTGGGCGCTCACCTTCGACAACGGCGGCCGGCGGCTCGAGGCCTACCGCTACGGCGGCGAGTACTACGACGAGGCGGGCCGGCCGCTGCAGAAGATGTTCCTGCGCTCGCCGCTGCGCTACTCCTTCGTCACCTCCCGCTTCAGCCATAGCCGCCTGCACCCGGTGCTCAAGACCCACCGGCCGCACTGGGGGGTCGACTATCGCGCCAAGGTCGGCACCCCGGTGCTGGTGACCGCCAGCGGTGTGGTGACCTTCGCCGGTTGGGGCAAGGGCTCGGGCAAGATGGTCAAGGTCCGCCACCCGAACGGCTACCTGACCGCCTATCTCCATCTTTCGCGCTTCGCGCCGGGAATTCGGCCTGGGGCGCGGGTACGGCAGGGCGACGTGGTCGCCTTCTCGGGCAATACCGGGTTGTCGACCGCGCCGCACCTCGACTACCGGGTACAGTCGAACGGCCGCTGGATCGATCCGCTGTCGCTCGACAACCTGCCCGCCGACCCGATCCCCGAGGAACGGCTCGCCGAATTCGAGGTGTGGCGCGACCTTTTCCGTGGAGCGCTGGAACGCGACTCGCCGCTCGACCGCACCCCGGTCGAAGGGGACGGCGCCGGCGACGACTCGATCCGCGTCGCCGGCCGCGACGGCGCTGAGCCGGCCGCCGGCACCTCCAGCGCCGCCGGGCGCTGATCGGCAGTCGGCACCTCATGCAGCCGGCCGTCCGCGCCCGCGCCTGGTGCCGGGTCGACCTGGCCGGCGGCACCCTCGACATCTGGCCGCTCGGCGTCCTCCACGCGGGCGCGGTGACCGTCAACCTGGCGATCGACGTCGCCGTCACGGTTACCGTCCAAACCCCTGTCGACAAAGCGTTTCACGTGGTGCCAGGCGATTCTCCGGCCCTCCGCGCGGACACCGCCGAGGAGCTCGCCCGCCACCCGGATGGCGCCCTCGTCGGCACCGTGCTCGCGGCACTCGGGGCGCCGCCGGTGACGGTCCGGCTGGCCAGCGGCTCGCCGCGCGGCGGCGGGCTGGGTGCCAGCTCGGCGATGGCGGTGGCGCTCGTCGCCGCTGTCGAGGAGCACCTCGGCAGGCCGGCGTCACCGCCGGAGCGCCGCGTCGCCCTCGCCCGCGATCTCGAGGCACGGCTGATGGGGCTGCCGACCGGCGTCCAGGACCACTGGCCCGGCCTCGTCGGCGGCGCCCTGGTGTTGCGCCACGGTCCGGGCGGCACCACGGTCGAACGGCCGGACGTCGACCTCGGAGCGCTGGCGGCGAGCCTGCTCGTCGCCTACACCGGGGTGAGCCACTTCTCGGCCGGCCAGAACTGGCAGGTGGTGCGCCGGCGGCTCGACGGCGAGGCGGAGGCGTGCCGGCTGTTCGCCGGCATCGCAGCCGTGGCGGGCCGCGCCGCCGAGGCGCTCGCCGCCGGCGACCTGCCGCGGCTCGGCCGCCTGGTCGGCGACGAATGGGCGTTGCGCCGGCGCCTCGCCGAGGGGGTCTCGGTACCGGCGATCGAGCGGCTGCTCGCCGCGGCGCGCGACGCCGGCGCCTGGGGTGGCAAGGCCTGCGGCGCCGGCGGCGGCGGCTGCGTCGCCGTCCTCTGTCCGCCCGAGCGCCGGCCGGCGGTGGCCGCGGCGCTCGAAGCGGCCGGCGGCCGCCTCCTCGCCGCCGCCCCGGCCGCCGGGGCACTGGCGGTCGAGCGGCTCTAACTCCGCGAGATTCGCGTCGCGTCGGGCGTTGCGCCCGAAGAGAACCGGCGCGGACCCTTCGCTGCGAACCGACTCGGGACCTGGCCAGCTATCGCCGTGGGTCGACAGGCTGGGCCTGGGTGGCCGTGCTCGCCCGCTGCTGGCTACAATGAGCCCCACATGTCCAACCCTGAGCCCCGCGACCTCTACGAGGTGCTGGAGATCGAGCCCGACGCCGACGACGCCGAGGTGCGCCGTGCCTACCAGAAGCTGGCGCGGCGGCACCACCCGGACGTGCACCCGGGCGACGAGGCGGCCGAGCACCGCTACGAGGAGGTGTCGCGTGCCTTCGAGGTGCTCGCCGACCCCGATCAGCGCCGCCGCTACGACGCCCTGCGCACTTCCGAAGGAAGACAGGCGGCGGCTTGGTTCGCGCGCTGGAGCGACAGCGAAGAGGTGCTCGCCGGCGGCTCCGGCACCTGGGTGCGCACGTCGCGGCGGGTGGAGGTGCGGGGCGGTCCCCTGCCGGTCGCGGCGGGCGACGCGGACCTGTCCCGGGTCGACGTCGAGCTCGACTTCGCCGAGATGGTGCGCGGCACCACCCGCTCGTTCCCGCTCCAACGCGAGACGCCGTGCGGCGACTGCGGCGGCAGCGGGCGGCGCACCGGTTCGCCCTGCCCACGCTGTGCCGGCCGCGGCGCCGTCATCGAGCTCGAACGGGTGCGTGTGCGCATCCCGCGCGGCGTCGAGGACGGGGCGCGTCTGCGCCTCGGCGGCAAGGGGGCGCCGCTCGCCCCGGGGCGCCAGGGCGACCTGCTGGTCGTGCTGCGCGTCCGTCCACACGACTACTTCCGCCGCGACGGCAACGACGTCCACGCCGACTTGCCGCTGACCCTCGCCGAGGCGATCCTCGGCGCCGACGTCGAGGTGCCGACGATCGACGGTCCGGTGCGCGTCAAGATCCCGCCCGGCACCCAGGGCGGGCGCCGCATCCGCCTGCGCAGCCGTGGAATCATGCCGGCGAGCGGCGAGCCGGGCGATCACTACGCCCACGTCACCGTCGCCGTGCCGACGACCGCCGACGCGGCGGTACGCGAGCTGCTCAAGCGCATCACCCAACCCGATCCGCGGCGCGGCCTGCCGGGCCAGGCCCTGTAGCCGGTCGCCGCCGCCAGGAGAGCGAATCCATGCCCGTCGTCCACCTACCCTCGCAGCTCGCTTCGCGCGCCGGCGTCGCGGAGATCCCTCTCGACGCCGCCTCGGTCCGCGAAGCGCTCGCCTCGCTGGTCGCCGCCCACCCGCCGCTCGCCGGCTGGGTGACCGACGAACGGGGTCGCCTGCGCCAGCACGTCAGCGTCTTCGTCAACGACCGCCGGGCGGACCTCGACACCGCTCTCGCCGCCGCCGACCGCGTCCACGTGGTACCGGCGATCTCGGGCGGTTCGGCCGCCGCCGTCCGCCTGCTGGTCGGCACCCGCAAGGGGCTGTTCGTCCTCGCCGGCGAACGCGGCGGCGACCTCGACGTCGTCGAGCGCTGGTTCGAAGGCCAGAACGCCGACTTCGCCACCGCCGACCGGCGTAGCGGCGTCGAGTACACCGGCGTCTCGCACGGCCAGTACGGGCCGCGCCTCCTGCGCCGCGAACCGGGCGGCGACTGGGAGCAGACCGACCTCGCCTTTCCCGAGGAGTCCGCTGCCGCCCTCGAACGGGTGTGGAGCGTCGAAGCGGGCGAAGCGCCGGGGCAGCTGTGGGCCGGGGTGTCGCCGGCGGCGCTGTTCGAGAGCCGCGACGACGGCCGCACCTGGGTGCTCAACCGCGCCCTGTGGACCGTGCCCGGCCGCGCCGACTGGGACGGCGGCGCCGGCGGTCTCTGCCTGCACTCGATCTGCCCCTGGCCGGGCGAGCCGCGCAAGCTGGCGGTCGCCGTCTCGGCGGCCGGCGTCTGGCGCACCGAGGACGGCGGCGAGAGCTGGACTTGGGGCGTCGACGGCCTGGTGCCGCGCTACGTGCCGGAGGAGGCGCGGGCGGAGACCACCACGTACTGCGTCCACCACATGGAGCGCTGCCCGCGGCGCCCGGAGCGTCTGTTCATGCAGTTCCACGGCGGCGTCTACCGCTCGGACGACTGCGGCGCGAGCTGGGTCGACCTCTCCACCGACAGCGGTCTGCCGGCCGACTTCGGCTTCCCGCTGGTCGCCGATCCGCGCGACCCCGAGCGCGCCTACGTCATCCCGTTGATCGCCGACGTCGACCGCGTGACCCCGGACGGCAAGCTCCGCGTCTACACGACGGCCAACGCCGGCGCCGCTTGGACGCCGCTCGCCGGCGGTCTACCGCAGCAGGACGCCTGGCTCACCGTCCTGCGCCAGGCTTTCGCCCACGACGGCCGCACCCCCCTCGGTCTCTACTTCGGCGCCACCTCCGGCGAGCTCTTCGCCTCCGCCGACGGCGGCGTGAGCTGGTCCACCGCCAGCCGCCGCCTGCCGCCGGTGCTGTCGGTGCGGTGCGGGTGACGACCTCCGCGGCCGCGGTGTGGGTGCCGGCGTGCGTGGCCGAGGTCAAGCTCTCGCCCGCCGCCGCCGACAGCGACCGCCGGGCCTGTGGCCAGCTCGTAGTCCAGCGTCAGTGAGGGTGGCCGACGGCACCCCCGCGGCGGCGGCGCGCCTCGAACGGGTGCTGACCGGCGACCTCGGCATGGGGGTCGACCGCCACGCCGACGCCGGCTACGACGAGGCGATCCGCTGCGCCCGCACATCTCGGGCGGCGCCGACATGACGCTCCACGAGGTCGCCGAGGCGGCGCGCATCATCCAGGAGGCGGTCGACGAGGAGGCCAACATCATCTCCGGCATGGTGATCGACGAGGCGCTCGAGGAGGCGATGAAGGTGACGGTGATCGCCACCGGCTTCGACCTGCCGGGCGAGCGGACGGAGCCGCTGCGCCGCGAACCGAGGGACGAGGTCTTCCCCTTCCGCCGGCCGCAGGGCAACGAAGCGCAGCCGGCGGCGCCACGCCGCGCCGAACCGGCGCCGCGGCCGCGGCCGGTCGACGACGCCGCTCCGGAGGAGGAGGAGCACGTCCCCTTCTACCGCAAGGTCATCGCCCACGCCCGCGGCGGCGGCGACGACCCGAAGGGCTACGGCCCGAACTGGCAGAGCGTCGACGACTACGACATCCCGACGGTGCTGAGGAAGCAGATGGACTGAGGTGCGGCGGCGAAGGCGGTGCGGCGCCGGTGGCGGGGCACGCGGGCAGGACCGCCGCCAGAGAGCCATGAATATGCCTCCAACGCCGAAAACCGGCCTCTGGGACGGTCCGGAACGCGAGTTTTCGCCGAAACT
>Ga0299906_10004218_pt1 | contig 11790 bp, 12 predicted proteins | sample RVTome_14_FD_200259 | JGI IMG/M metagenome (GOLD analysis project Ga0299906, IMG submission 200259) | Soil microbial communities from uranium-contaminated site in the Upper Colorado River Basin, Wyoming, United States - RVT145D125 (version 2) ... | reverse complement strand
CTGCCCCCGCCAGCACCTCCTCCGGCAGACCGAGGCGCCGCGCAATGGTGAAGGCACTGCTCGCTCCCGGAATCCCGTAGTGCAACCGGTAGGTCGGAGCCAGAGTGAGCGGGTCGAACTCCACGGCCGCATTCTCTACGCCGCCCCGCAGGTGGGCGTAGCTCTTGACCAGGTTCAGGTGGGTGGTGACGATCGACCGTGCCCCGCGACCGCGTAATGAGTCGAGCACAGCGAGCGCCAGCGCCCCGCCCTCGGCCGGATCGGTGCCGGTACCGATCTCGTCGAGCAGCACCAGGGAATCGCCGTCCGCCGCCTCCAGGATGCGACGGATGCGGAGCAGGTGCCCGGAGAACGTCGACAAATTCGCCTCGATGCTCTGCTCGTCGCCGATGTCGGCAAAGATCTTGCCGAACAGGTGGACCCGGCTGTCGGGGTGACAGGGGACATGCAGCCCCGAGCGGACCATCAATACCAGCAGCCCCGCCGTCTTCAGGGCAACGGTCTTGCCGCCGGTGTTGGGGCCGCTCACCACCAACGTGTCGGTCCCTGCCCCGAGCTGCAGGTCGACCGGCATCACCCCTTCCTGCCGGGGGGTCCCGTCGGCATGGAACAGCAGCAGCGGGTGGCGCGCCGCCTTGAGCTCGGCTACCGGTTCCGCCGCCAGGCGTGGCGCCACCCCATCGACGGCCCTGGAAAACCGGGCGGCCGCCGCGACGAAATCGAGGCGGGCCAGAATTTCCTGATTCACCCGCAACGCTTCTGCCTGCTGCCTTACCACCGCCGAGAGGCGCCGCAGAATCCGTTCTTCTTCGCGCTTCTCTTCCCGCTGCAGAGTCTGCAGCTCGTTATTGCGCTCGAGGACGGAGGACGGCTCCAGGAACAGGGTCTGGCCGCTGGCCGATTCGTCGTGGACGAATCCCTTGAGCTGGCCACGGTGATCGGCCCGCACCGGCACCACGTAACGGCCGCTGCGCTCGGTGATGATCCGTTCCTGAAAGACCCCGGCCAAGGCATCCGAGGCCAGCAATTCTTCGAGCATCCGCTTGATCCGGCCGCGCAGCTGCTGGATGCCGTGCCGCAGTTCCCCCAGTTCGAAGGAGGCGCTGTCGAGCATCTCGCCACGCGGGCCAATGCTCGCCCGCAGGCTTCGCCCCAGCTCCCGCAAGGAAACGAGTCCAGCAGCCAGTCCGGCCAGCTGCGGAGCCCGTTCGCGCCCGAGAAAATAGCGCCGGCAGGCGTCTGCCGCCTCGATGCTGGCGAGTACCCCCAGCAGGGTGTCCGCCGGCAGCCAGCTCCCCTCGGCCCGCAACTGGCGCAAGGCCTCGCGCAGATCGCAACAGCCGCCGACCGGCGGACTCCCCTGCTCTGCCGTCAGTGCTACCATTTCACCAATGGCCGCCAGCGAAGCCGCCACCTCGTCGGCCGTCAGTTGCGGCAGCAGGGCAAACGCCCGCTCCCGTCCCGGAGCGGTGACGGTGAAACCAGCCAGCAACTGCCTGATCTTGTCGTATTCCAGAACCCGTAGGGTCTCTTCGATCATCTTGCCGTCATGGCTGAACGCGGCGCATCGGTTCGACACAGCGGGAGCACGCGGCAACTTCCACGGTAAGTCGCCTCCCCCAGGTGGATGAACGGAGGGGCCAGTTCTGAATTCTTGAACACCGGCTGAAGAAATCCGGGCAGCGGGCGCAGGGAGAGGGCAAAAAAGACCACCGCCAGTAACACCACCCCTTGGGCCAGGCCGAAGAAACCACCCGCCAGGCGGTTGAGCCCGCCGAGAAAGAGCAGATTGACGAATTTTGACAACAGGTGCCCGAGAACCGCGAAGAAGAGGATCGTGGTCAGGAAGAGCGCAAGGAACGCCGTCACCACCGCAATCGAGGGGGAAAATCGCAGACTCTCCACCAGCAGGTCCGCCAGGGACGCATGATAGCTGAAGGCAAGCACTGCGCCGCCGAGCAGCCCGACCAGCGAGCAAATCTCCTTCAGCAACCCGCGCACCACTCCCTTGACGAGAAAAACCGCCAGAATCACCAGGATAGCGATGTCGACCACGTTCATATTCAATCCCTGCCCTGCCTTAACCGGATGGCCGCCTCAGGCGGAGAGCCGGGCCTTCACCAGTTCGCTGACCAGGCGACCATCGGCCCGGCCGAGCGTTTTGCCGGTGACAACCTTCATCACCTTCCCCATGTCCTTCATCGAGGCGGCCCCCGTTTCACTCACCGCCGCCTCGATGATGGCGCGGATTTCCTCCTCGCCAAGCTGCGTCGGCAGGAACTCCTGGATAATCGCCAACTCCTGTTCCTCCTTCTCCGCCAGCTCGGGCCGCCCGCCTTCCCGGTAGACCTGGGCCGACTCCTTTCTCTGCTTCACGAGGGTGGAAAGGACGCCGATCACCTCCTGGTCGTCCAGCGCGCGACGCTCGTCGATCTCGCGGTTCTTGATCGCCGTTCGAATCAGACGAATGGCGTTCAGACGCAGGGATTCCCTGGCCTTCATGGCCGTCTTCATTGCCTCGATCAACTGCTCGTTAAGATTCATCGGTCATCGCCCTCGGCGCAACAGGAAAGGGAAAACGCAAACAGGGCAACCGGTCGACCGGTGCCCTTCTCTTGCGAATTGAACATATTATAACGATTTCTAAAGGGGCGCAAGCTTCTATTTGCCGCGACCTTCCTTCTCGGCTATCCCGGAAATGCCGAAGCGCCGGCGCAATTCGGCATAGATCCGCTCCGGCGGCAGGTCGTAGTAGCCGAGCAGGACGAGAGTGTGGAAGAATAGGTCGGCCACCTCATAGACCACCTCCTCCGGGTCCCCCCCCTTGCCGGCCACGGCTGCTTCGGTCGCCTCCTCGCCGATCTTGCCGAGGATCTTGTCGAGGCCCTTGGCGAACAGCGAGGCGACGTAGGATTTCTCCGTCGGATTCTGGCGACGCTCCTGGATGACGTGGTAGACGGCATCGAGCACGTCCGTGCGTCCGTAGACGGCAGCCGGGTCGACCAGCCTTTCCCCTTCGCTGCGCACGCCCTGCTCATCCCATACCCGGTAGAAGCAGGAGCGATGGCCGGTATGGCAGGCGGCCCCGGCTTGTTCGACGCTCAACAGCAGGCAGTCGGCGTCACAGTCGAAGCGGATTTCCCGCACCGTCTGCACATGCCCCGAGCTTTCCCCCTTCATCCAGAGCTGGCGCCGCGAGCGCGAATAGTAGTAGACCTTCCCGGTCTGCAGGGTCCTTTCCACTGCCTCGGCGTTCATGAAGGCCATCATCAGCACCTCGCCGCTCGCCGCGTCGCGGGTGATGGCGGGGATCAGGCCGTTCTGGTCGAATTTAAGCTGATCGATAAGAGACATGATTTTGCCTTTGATTCTATGGACGCGCCATTTCAGGGCCGATCAAAAATGTCCAGATGCAAGGCGCCCGAAATTCTGAGGCATGAGGCGTACCTGTGGGTACGTCGAAGTGCCGAAGGATGAGGGCAACGCCGCAGATGGGCGTTTTTCATCGGCCCATTCACAGGCGGACCGGCACCCCGCGCTCGCGCAAATACTCCTTGCACTCGGCGATGGTGTACTCGCGGAAATGAAAGATACTCGCCGCCAAAGCGGCGCTCGCTCCGCCGGTGGTCAGCCCCTGATGGATGTGTGCCAAGTTGCCGACGCCTCCTGAAGCGATCACCGGGATCCCGACCCGGTCGCTGATGGCGCGGGTCAGCTCGATGTCGTAGCCGTCCCTGGTGCCATCCTTGTCCATGGAGGTCAGCAGTATCTCCCCGGCTCCGAAGTTCTCCATCCGCGCCGCCCACTCGATGGCATTGATGCCGGTCGGATTGCGGCCACCGTGGGTGTAAACCTCCCAGGCCAGGGGGTCACTGCCCGGTACCCGACGGGCGTCGATCGCCACCACGATGCACTGGGAACCGAAGCGCTCGGCCGCTTCCCGCACGAATTCGGGGCGATGAACAGCGGCGGTGTTGATCGAAACCTTGTCGGCCCCGGCATTGAGCAGGTTGCGGATGTCGGCGATCTCCCGCACACCGCCGCCGACGGTCAGCGGCATGAAGACCCGCTCGGCAGTTCGGGCGACGACGTCGAGGATGATGCCTCGCTTCTCGTGCGAGGCGGTGATGTCGAGAAAGGTCAGTTCGTCGGCCCCCTGGGCGTCGTAGGCCTCGGCCGCTTCCACCGGGTCGCCGGCATCGCGCAATCCTACGAACTGGACCCCCTTGACGACCCGGCCGTCCTTGACATCAAGGCAGGGGATGATGCGCTTGGTCAGCATGATTTCCCTTTTTTCGTAAGCGCCACCGCTTCCCGCAGGTCGAGGGCGCCGGTGTAGATCGCCTTGCCGGTGATCACTCCGACCACGCCGTAATCCTCGATGGCCATCAGGTTTTCGATGTCCCTGAGGCTGGAGACGCCGCCGGAGGCGATGACGGGAATCGAGATCGACTCGGCGAGCAGCCGCGTCGCCTCGAGGTTTGGCCCCTGCAGCATGCCGTCGCGGGCGATGTCGGTGTAGATGACCGCCGAAACGCCGAAGCCTTCCATTTCCTTCGCCAGGTCGCTGGCCTTCTTCTCGGTGACATCGGCCCAACCGCGAACGGCAACGAGCCCGTCCCTGGCGTCGATGCCGACGACGATTCTGCCGGGGAAGAGACGGCACGCCTCGGCCACCAGTTGCGGGTTCTCCTTGGCCACCGTCCCCAGGATAACCCGGCCGACCCCCAGCTCGAGGTAGGCTTCGATGGTGGCCAGGTCGCGGATGCCGCCGCCCAGTTCGGTCGGAATGTCGATGGCCCGGACAATGGCGGCGATAGCCTCGCGGTTGCGCGGGACGCCGGCAAAGGCGCCGTCGAGGTCGACGATGTGCAGCAGTTCCCCGCCCTGCTCCTGCCAGCTGTGGGCCTGGGCGGCGGGATCGTCCGAATAGACGGTATCTCTTTCCATCAGACCCTGCTCCAGCCGGACGCAGCGCCCTTCTTTCAAATCGATAGCCGGAATAACAAGCATTTACAGCTCTCCGAAGTTCTTCAGAATGGCCAACCCCACCTGCTGGCTCTTCTCGGGGTGGAACTGGGTGGCCATGACGTTGTCCCGCCAGATGCTGGAGCAGAAGGGTATCCCGTAGTCGGTGACCGTCGCCACCACCCCCTCGTCCTCCGGAACAACATAGTAGGAGTGGACAAAATAGACCGCGGCTCCGTCCGCCACGCCCTTGAAAATGGGGGCCGGCCGGCGGACGGCAATCTGGTTCCAGCCCATATGCGGCACCTTGAGCTCTTCGCCTCCCTGGCGCATCTCGGCCGGAAAGCGCACCACCCTGCCGGGGATGATACCAAGTCCCTGGTGACGGCCGAACTCCTCACTCTCGGTGAAGAGGAGTTGCAGCCCGAGGCAGATACCGAGGAAGGGGCGGCCGTCCTCGATATGCCGCTTGATCGGCTCGACGAAGCCACCCGAACGCAGGTTCTCCATGCAGTCGCGAAACGCCCCGACGCCGGGGAGGACCAGCTTTCCGGCACGCTCCACGTCCCCCGGGTCCGCGGTCACCCTGGCGTCGAATCCGAGGCGTTCGAACCCCTTCTGAACGCTGCGCAGGTTGCCCATGCCGTAGTCGATAATGGTGATCATTGCCGTCAGTCCAGGCTCCCCTTGGTCGAGAGCACCCCGCGCACCCGCGGCTCCAGTTGGGTAGCATCATCGAGAGCCCGGCCGAGGGTTTTGAAGATCGCCTCGATGATATGGTGCAGGTTGCTGCCGTAATGCAGGTTCACGTGCAGATTGGCCCCGGCGTGGTTGCAGAAGGCCACGCAGAACTCCTCCACCAGTTCGGTGTCGAAGGCCCCCACCTTGGTCTTGGGGATATCGACGTTGTAGACCAGGAAGGGGCGTCCGGAGAAGTCGATGTTGACCGAGACCAGCGCCTCGTGCATCGGCATGCTCCCCTGGCCGTAGCGGCGGATGCCCGACTTGTCGGCCAGCGCCATGCGAAACGCCTTGCCGAGACAGATGCCGAGATCCTCGACGGTGTGGTGGTCATCGATGTGGGTGTCGCCGGTCCCCTGCACCGTCAGGTCGAAGAAGCCGTGCCGGGTCACGTGGGTGAGCATGTGATCCATGAACGGGACGGCGGTCGAGATGTCGCTCTGCCCCGAGCCGTCCAGCACCAGTTTGAGGTGAAAATTGGTCTCGGCGGTGTTACGGTCGACAATGGCGGTACGGCTCACAACAGACCTCCCTCAGTCCTTGAGTCGAATGGCAACAGAACGGGCATGGGCTTCCAGCCCTTCCAGTTCGGCGATTTGAATGATATCATGGCCGAGCCGCTCCAGCCCCTGCCGGGAGAAGGAGACGAGGCTCGATTTCTTGACGAAGTCGTCAACCCCCAGCGGCGAGAAGAAGCGGGCGGTGCCGCCGGTAGGGAGCGTATGATTCGGCCCGGCCAGGTAATCGCCGGCCGCCTCGGGGGTGTAGTGGCCCATGAAGATCGCCCCGGCATGGCGGATCAGCGGCAGAATCTCGAAGGGATTGGCCACCGCCAGCTCCAGGTGTTCGGGGGCGATGCGGTTGGAAAAGGCGATCGCCTCCTCCAAGTCGCGGGCCAGGACAATTGCCCCGTAACGGTCGATCGACTGCCGGGCGATGGCCTGACGCGACAAGCAGGCGAGTTGCGCTTCGATCTGTTGCTGCACAGCCTCCGCTATCTTTTCGTCGGTGGTGACGAGAACCGACGAAGCGAGTTCATCATGCTCGGCCTGGGAGAGGAGGTCGGCGGCGATGTGCGCGGGGTCGCCGCTACCGTCGTTGATGACCAGGATCTCGCTGGGACCAGCGATCATGTCGATGTCGACCTGGCCGAAGACCATCTTCTTGGCAGTGGCGACGTAGATGTTGCCCGGGCCGGTGATCTTGTCGACCCTTGGGATAGTCTCGGTGCCGTAGGCGAGCGCCGCCACGGCTTGGGCGCCGCCGACCTTGAAAATCCGGTCGACTCCCGCCAGATGCGCCGCCGCCAGGACATGCGGATTGACCTCGCCGCCGGGCATCGGCACGACCATGATCACCTCGGCCACCCCCGCCACCCTCGCCGGGACCGCGTTCATCAGCACCGATGAGGGGTAGGCGGCCTTGCCGCCGGGGACGTAGATGCCGACCCGGTCCAGCGGCCGGACCATCTGTCCGAGCAGGATATCCGTCTCGTCGGTGGAAAGCCAGGTTTCGCACTTCTGCTTGCGGTGGAAATCCGCAATGCGGGACGCCGCCAGCTTCAGGGCGTCGAGGGACTGCTGGCTGATCGCCGCCAGAGCCCGATCGATCTCTTCCGGAGTGACCTGCATGGTCGCTGCCGTCAACTGCAGCCGGTCGAACTTCGCCGTATATTCGCAGAGGGCGGCATCGCCGCGCCGGCGCACGTCGGCGATGATCGCCGCAACCGTCTCCTCGACGGCAACCGACGGCCCCTCGCCCCGCTCGACGATCCGGCGGAACGCTGTCTCGAATTCGGGGTCGGAAAAGCGCAGCAACTGAATCATGACTACCCTCGCATGGAATTGTAGGGGCGTGATTCATCACGTCCTGGGCGCAACGAATTGCGCCCCTACCGGCCCTCGGCCACAACCTTCTCCAGCCCTTCAATGATCTCGGTGATCCGCCGGTGCTTGGTTTTGAGGCTGGCCCGGTTGACGATCAGGCGGCTGGTGATCTCGGCGATGGTCTCCACCTCGACCATGCCGTTCTCCCGCAGCGTAGCACCGGTCGAGACGAGATCGACGATCCGCTCCGAAAGTCCTACCAGCGGGGCGAGTTCGATCGAGCCGTAGAGCTTGATGAGCTCCACCTGGATCCCCTTGGCAGCAAAGAAGCGTTCGGTGATGTTGGGATACTTGGTCGCCACCCTGATATTCGACCAGTTGGCGGGATCGTCTTCGCGGCGCAGCTCCATCGGCTCCGCCACCACCATGCGGCAGTAGCCGAACTTCAGATCGAGCGGCTCGTAGAGATCTTTGCCCTGTTCGAGCAGGGTATCCTTGCCGACCACCCCGAGGTCGGCGCAGCCATATTCGACGTAGGTGGGGACGTCGGTGGCGCGCACTGCCATGAAGCGAAACTTGCTCTCGCGGTTTTCGAAGACCAGTTTGCGGCTCTCCCCCTCCATCTCCGGACAGGTGATGCCGATCCTGGCAAAAAGCGCCATCGAATCCTGCATGATGCGCCCCTTGGGGAGGGCGAAGGTGATGTAATCGCTCATGGTAAATTGCCTGTCTGCACTCGTGTAGGGGGCAGGTCCCGGTGCCTGCCCAGATCGAGGGCAACCACAGGGGGCTGCCCCTACATCGGTTCCTTGACTCTCTCTATGTCCGCGCCGAGGGAGCGAAGTTTTTCCTCGATCCGCTCGTAACCTCGATCGAGGTGGTAGATGCGCGACACTTCCGTGGTGTTGTTCGCCGCCAGACCGGCGAGAATCAGTGAGGCGCTGGCGCGCAGGTCGGTCGCCATGACCGGAGCCCCGGAGAACTTCTTCACCCCTTTGACCGTGGCGGCATTCCCCTCGACGACGACATCGGCGCCAAAGCGCAGCAGTTCGGCGACATGCATGAAGCGGTTCTCGAAAATGTTTTCGGAGATGACGCTGGCACCGTCGGCCAGGCACATCAGAGTCATGAACTGGGCCTGCATGTCGGTGGGAAAGCCCGGGTAAGGACGGGTCTTGATGTTGACGGGGTTGATCCGCCGCGGCCCCTTGACCCGCACGATGTTGTCCCGGTTGGTGACCTCCACGCCGGCATCCTGCAGCTTGAAGACCAGGGCATCGAGATGCTCCAGGCGCATGTTGCGGATACGGATGTCGCCGCCGGTGATCGCAGCGGCGATCATGAAGGTCCCTGCCTCGATCCGGTCCGGCATCACCGCGTGGGTGACCGGCTGCAGCGTCTCAACACCGATGATCTGGATGGTATCGGTGCCGGCGCCCTCGATCCGGGCACCCATCTTGGTCAGCACCTCGGCCAGTTCGGCGATCTCCGGCTCGCGGGCGGCATTCTCCAAGATGGTTTCCCCCTTGGCCGTGGCCGCCGCCATCATCAGTTGTTCGGTGCCGCCGACGGTGGAGATGTCGAAGTTGACCCGCGCGCCCTTCAGCCGCTTTGCCTTCGCCTCGACGTAGCCGTGGGTCAGGTTGATCTCCGCTCCCAGCGCCGCCAGCCCCTTGAGATGCAGATTGATCGGGCGGGCACCGATGGCGCAACCGCCGGGAAGCGACACCCGCGCCCGGCCGAAGCGGGCGAGCAGCGGGCCCAGAACCAGGACCGAGGCGCGCATGGTCTTCACCAGGTCGTAGGTCGCCTCGTGGTTGTCGACACCGGAAGTATCGATACGCACGACGTGCCCCCGGCCCTCGATAACGGCGCCCAGGGATTCGAGAACCTTGATGGTGGTATTGATGTCGCGCAGGAACGGAACGTTCCGGATTTCGTTCGCGCCGGGAGCCAGCAGGGTGGAAATGAATACCGGAAGCGCGGCGTTCTTCGAGCCGCTGACGCTGACTTCGCCGGAGAGCTTCCTGCCGCCTTTGATGACCAGTTTGTCCAAGGGAGTGCCTCTTGTTTGTTTTGCACGGTACGGGCGGGGTTTCCGCGCCCCTACGTCATTCGTCCGCCGACCACCCGCTCGATCCCGGAGAGGTCCCGGGCAGAAAAAAGATCGTGGTAATACCCGCTTGCGGCCAGCAGCTCCAGGACCTGCGGCGCCTGGCCACAGCCGACTTCCAGAAGCAGCCAGCCGCCGGGGCTGAGACAGGCGACGGCGGCCGGCAGCAGGCGCCGGTAGCAGTCGAGGCCGTCCCGACCGCCACTCAGGGCGAGATGCGGCTCGAAGTCGCGCACCTCGGGCATCAGTTCGGCCACCTCTCCCTCGGGGACATAGGGGGGGTTGGCGACGATCAGGTCGTAAGGACCACCAGGGAGCGCTCCCATATCCGCCTGCAGAAACCTCACCCGTCCTTCGACACCATTGCTGCGGGCGTTTTCCGCCGCCACCGCCAGTGCCTCGGTCGAAACATCCATCGCCGTCACCGTCGCTGCCGGCAGCTCGTGGGCCAGGGCGACGGCAATGGCACCGCTGCCCGTTCCGACATCGAGGATCGAACAGGGGCCAGCTGCCCGCTTCAGTGCCTCCTCCACCAAGCTCTCGGTGTCTCCCCGCGGAATCAGAACCGCCGGCGTGACAACGAAAGAAAGGGACCAGAACTCGGTCCGGCCCAAGATGTGTTGCAAGGGCTCGCGCCGGGCCCGACGACCGACCCACTCGCGAAAGGCGGCGAGCTCCGCCGGAGTGAGAGGGCGGTCATAGTTGAGGTAGAGCCCCACCCGGTCGAGGTCGAGCGTGGCACTCAGCAGCAGTTCGGCATCCCGCCGTCCGTTCTCGACGCCCTTTTGCGACAGGTAATCTGCGGTCCATTGCAGAACCTTGAGAACCGTCCAGGTATCGGCCAACCTCAATCCTCCTGACCGGCGAGGGACCCGGCCTGGAAATCGGCGTTCAGGGCATCGACGATTTCATCGATATCTCCCTGCATGATGCTCTCGAGGCGATAGAGGGTCAGGCCGATACGATGGTCGGTGCAGCGCCCCTGGGGAAAATTGTAGGTGCGAATCCGTTCGCTGCGGTCGCCGCTACCGACCTGGCTCTTGCGGTCAGCGGCCATCTTCGCGTGCTGCTCCGCCATCATGCTGTCGAGAATCCGCGACTTGAGAACCTTGAGTGCCTTGGCCTTGTTCTTGTGCTGCGATTTCTCGTCCTGGCAGGCAACTACAACGCCGGTCGGAATATGGGTTATACGTACCGCCGATTCGGTCTTGTTGACGTGCTGACCGCCGGCGCCGGAAGCCCGGTAGACGTCGATGCGTAAATCGGAGGGATCGATATCGAGATCAACGTCGTCTGCCTCGGGCAGAACGGCAACCGTACAGGCCGACGTATGGATGCGCCCCTGGGCCTCGGTATCCGGCACTCGCTGCACCCGGTGGGTGCCGCTTTCGAATTTTAGCCTCGAATAGACTTGCTGGCCGCTGACCAGAGCGATGATCTCCTTGAAGCCGCCGGCATCGGACTCGGAGGCGCTCATGATCTCCACCCGCCAGTTTTTGCGCTCGGCGTAACGTGAATACATGCGGAAGAGATCGGCCGCAAACAGCGCCGCCTCCTCGCCGCCGGTGCCGGCGCGAATCTCGAGGATGATGTTCTTTTCGTCGTTAGGGTCCTTCGGCAGCAGCAGCAGGGTGAGCTGTCGTGTGAGTTCCGCCTGGCGGCTCTCCAACTCCGGAATCTCCTGCCGCGCCATCTCGCGCACCTCGGGGTCGGCATCGCGGAGCAGTTCGCGGTTTCCCTCGAGGTCGTCACAGACCTTCCGGTAGCAGCCGTAGGTCTCGACGATCTCCGAGAGTTCGGCGTGCTCCCGGGTCAGGGAGCGGTACTTCTCCTGGTTCGCCACCACGGCGGGGTCGGAGAGCAGGCCCTCGACCTCGCGAAAACGGTCGACGACTTCTTCTAGCTTTTTGAACATCAATGGTTTATCCAATGTAGGGGCGCACTGCATGCACCCAGGGCGGACGCAGTCCGCTCCTACGACAATTCTGCGTATTCCTTGCGAACCTCGGCCATCGCCCCGCAGCTCATCGCCCCTTCGGGGCAGCTCCCCCGCAGACAGCCGGGGCCCGCCGTGGCGAATAGCAGCGGTGCCGCCCGACGGACCAGCCGCAGCATCTCCCTGGCCATGGCGCGGATCTCCCA
>Ga0299906_10004214_pt1 | contig 11793 bp, 10 predicted proteins | sample RVTome_14_FD_200259 | JGI IMG/M metagenome (GOLD analysis project Ga0299906, IMG submission 200259) | Soil microbial communities from uranium-contaminated site in the Upper Colorado River Basin, Wyoming, United States - RVT145D125 (version 2) ... | reverse complement strand
GACGAGCGTATTCGCTACGTCTCAGTGCGGCGCGAGGGCAATGGGCTGGTCACCTTGTTGCGCAGCGAAGAAGACCGTGAGCGCGCCATGGAAGTCCTGCGCACCGACCAGAGCCTGCAGGGGCTGGACCTGGACGAATTGCCGGCCGGCGAGACTTTTGGTATCGCCGCACGGGTGCAGGAGCAGCAACTGCAGGAGCTGCAACAAACCGCCTTGCGCCAGAACATTACGACTTTGCGCAACCGGGTTAATGAACTGGGTGTGGCGGAGCCGGTGATTCAGCAGCAGGGTGCAGAGCGCGTGGTCGTGCAGTTGCCCGGCGTGCAGGACACCGTGCAGGCCAAGCGCATCATCGGCGCCACGGCCACCCTGGAATACCGCGCAGTGGATGAGTCGAACGACCCGTTCTCGGCCGCGTCTTCTGGCCGCATCCCGCCGGATTCGCGATTGTATGCAGACCAGAACGGCAGCCCCATCCTGCTGAAGAAACGCCTAATCGTTTCCGGCGATCAGTTGATCGGCGCTTCCGCCGGCTTTGATTCGCAAAGCAGCTCGCCGATGGTGTCGGTGACGCTCGACGGGGTGGGCGCCTCGCGCATGCTGGACTTCACGCGCGCCAACGTCGGCAACCGCATGGCGGTCGTCTATATCGAGCAGAAGCCGGGCGGTCAGAAGATCGAGGAAGTCATCAGCGTGGCGGTGGTGCGCGAGCCCTTTGGCAAGCGCTTCCAGACCACTGGCCTGGATTCGATCGGCGAGGCCTCGCAACTGGCTTTGCTATTGCGTGCCGGCGCGCTGGCGGCGCCGATGGAGATCGTAGAAGAACGCACCGTCGGCCCCAGCCTCGGCAAGGAAAACGTCGCGCAGGGCTTCAAGTCGGTGGTCATCGGTTTTATCCTGGTGCTGGTCTTCATGGCCGCGTATTACCGGGTGTTCGGCCTGGTCGCCAACCTTGCGCTGTTGGCCAACGTCGTGCTGCTGGTCGCCCTGCTGGGCATGTTGGGCGCCACCCTGACGATGCCAGGCATTGCCGGCATCGTGCTGACGGTGGGCATGGCGGTGGACGCCAACGTGCTGATTTTCGAGCGAATCCGCGAAGAGCTGCGTAATGGCAACACGCCACAGGCCAGCATCCGCGCCGGCTACGAGAAGGCCTTTTCGACCATCGCTGATGCCAACATAACCACGCTGATTGCAGCTTTCGTGCTGTTCCTGTTCGGAACCGGGCCGATCAAGGGCTTTGCGGTGACGCTCTCGCTTGGCATCGTCACTTCCATGTTTACCGCAATCATGGGTACGCGGGCCGTGGTCAACCTGATTTACGGCCGCAAGAAGCGCGTCGCCAAGCTGGCGATCTGAGGTGCCTCGATGAGATTCCTGAAACGCAAAACCGACTTCCACTTCATGGGCCCGCGCCGGGTCGCCTACGTGATCTCGGCGATCCTGATGGTGCTGAGCGTGGTCATACTGGCAACCCGCGGGCTCAACTTCGGCCTGGACTTCACCGGAGGCACGCTGATCGAAGTCAGCTTCCCGGGCGACGCCGACACCGACCTGGTGCGATCCAATCTGCGCGGCGCCGGCCTCGACGATGCTGTCGTGCAGACCTTCGGCGCGGCCTCCGACATCGTCGTGCGCGTCCCGCCGCGCGATGAAGGTGAGAGCAGCGCGGAGCTGTCCACGATCGTGCTGCAGGCCCTGCAGCAGGGCGTGGAAGGCGAGGTGGTGATGCGCCGCGTGGAATTCGTCGGCCCGCAGGTGGGCGACGAACTGGCCGAGCAGGGCATTCTGGCCGTGGTCTATGCGCTGATTGGCATCTTCGTCTACGTGATGTTCCGCTTCCAGTGGCGTTTCTCCGCTGGCGCGGTGGTGGCCCTGATGCACGACGTCGTCATTACCATGGGGATCATCTCGCTGCTGCAAATGGAGTTCGATCTGACCGTGGTCGCCGCGCTGCTGGCCGTAATTGGTTATTCGCTGAACGACACCATTGTGGTGTTCGACCGCATCCGCGAGAATTTCCCGCGCATGCGCAAAAGCACGCCGGTCGAAGTCATTGACCGCTCGCTGAACGAAACCCTGTCGCGCACCATCATGACCGGACTAACCACCTTGATGGTGCTGGTTGCGCTGTTCATTTTCGGCGGCGAAATCATCCACGTCTTCGCCTTTACACTGATCGCTGGCATCATCATCGGCACCTATTCTTCAATCTACGTGGCCAGCGCAGTCAGCCTGGAGCTGGGGGTCAGCAAGTACGACCTGCTGGTGGTGGAAAAGGAAGGCGCGCAGATCGACGCGCGCCCATAGGTATTCGGGCGCGAAGGCAAACAGTCCACAAATTACACGAATTACACGAAAAAATCGTACTGGAACTTGGCTGTGCCAAGCTGGGGGCGCATCTCAGTTTTGACCGACAAAGCAGCCTGAAGCCGGGAATTGGTGGAGCTCTGCAGGCTGGCAACTGACCAGCATTAATTTTTTTGGTGTAATTCGTGTAATTCGTGGAAAAGTTCTTATAAAAATTTTGGGGTCAGAGTAAAGGGACAGAGTAAAAGTTACTCACGACGATTGGTTGTCGGTTTACTCTGTCCCTTTACTCTGACCCCAAGACTACTCTGACCCCAAGACTATTAATCTTTGGGGCTGGATTAACTCTCGGTCTTTTCAGACCCCTTGTTTGCCGCTTTCCAGCGCGGCTCAATGATGCGCCGCAGCTCGGTCATGATTTTGTACGGCGCGGCGATCAGCGTGTCCCGGTTTTCCACGTCATCGTGGCCGTCGAAATCCGCCACCACGCCGCCGGCTTCGCGCACCAGCAAGGCGCCAGCGGCGACGTCCCAGGGTTTCAGGCCGATCTCGAAAAAAGCGTCAACCCGCCCGGCGGCCACATAGGCCAGGTCCAGCGAAGCTGTGCCCGCGCGCCGGAAATCCTCTGCCTGATCCCAGAGCCGTGTGAAAATGTTCATATAGGGCTTCATGTGCTTGCGCAGCCGGAACGGAAACGCGGTCGCCAGCAAGGCGCCTTCCAGGTTGAGGCGTGGTGACACGCGCATGCGCTGCTGGTTCAGGTAGGCTCCCCCGCCGCGTTGCGCGGTGAACAACTCATCCCGCATTGGATCGAAGACCACCGCCTGCTCGGTGCGCCCCTTGTGCTGCACGGCAATGGATACGGCAAAGTGCGGGATGCCGTGCAGGTAATTGCTGGTGCCGTCCAGGGGATCAATGATCCACCGGTAATCGCTCTCGCCACTGGCGCCGCCTTCCTCGGCCAGTAGGGCATGGTCCGGGTAGAAGCGTTTAATTTCCCGTACAATTTCCGCCTCGCAGGCGCGGTCCACGTCACTGACGTAGTCGTTGCGCGCCTTGCGCGTGACAGGAATGGTGCCCACGTGCGGCAACTGGCGGCGCATGATCTCGCCGGCCTTCTGGGCAGCGCCGATGGCAACATTCATGATGGGGTGGCTCATGATGGACAGTCTATGACCTCGAAGGCGGCACAGGATAGCAGACAAGGGCGCCCGGGGGCAGATGCGCTGGACCGGCTCCGGATCGTGCTGATCGGCACCACGCACCCCGGCAATATCGGCGCCACGGCCAGGGCCATGAAGGTCATGGGGCTGGGCCGTTTGCACCTGGTCCGGCCCAAGGCGTTTCCGCACGCCGATGCCACGGCGCGGGCCTCCGGGGCCGATGACGTGCTGCAGCGCGCGCAGGTGCATGAGCGCCTGGATTCCGCGCTCGAGGGCTGTTCGCTGGTGCTCGGCACCAGCGCCCGCCTGCGCAGCCTGTCCATGCCGCAACTGGATCTACGCAAAGCCGCCGAGGTGGCCCTGGAGGAACCACATGAGCAGCATGTTGCCGTACTGTTTGGGCGTGAACGGCATGGCCTGACCAACGCGCAGATACAGCGCTGTCACCACCTGGTGCACATCGAGACCAACCCCGACTATGGTTCGCTGAATATCGCCCAGGCGGTGCAACTGGTGGCCTACGAGTTGCGCATGGCCGCCCTGGACCTGCCGGGGGTGGAACTGCCGCCGACCGACTGGGCTCCGGTGGATGCCGGGCAGATGGAACGCTTTTACGAGCACCTGGAGCAGGTGCTGCTGGACATTGGGTTTCTGAATCCGCGCCAGCCCCGGAAGCTGATGATGCGCCTGCGTCGCCTGTACAACCGTGCGCGCCCGGACCAGAACGAAATCAATATCCTGCGCGGCATCCTGTCGGCCACCCAGCGTGCCACGGAGCGCGAAGAAAGAGACTTGAACGGTCCCGGGCAGAGCTGAATTCAGGGCCTGCATTCGGCCCTCGCGTCAGATTTCATCAAAAATTTATTCGGCGATCCTTGAAATCCCTGAGCGCGGGAGTTCACCATGTAGAGGCGAGATCAAGGCAAGAGAAATCGAGGATGTACCGGCGGGCCTCTACCCCCTGCTGGTGGGCGGCGATCAAAAGGGCCAGATCGAAGTCGTCGAGACTGACGGTCAATTCAAGGGGAAGCTGAAATTCTCCAACCCGGTCAAAGGTGACACGGCCTTGCTCGATTTCGACCCTCGCGGCATGATTTTAGAGGTGCTGCAGGGCGACGTCGTCATTCTCGAATCGCTGTTTCCGGAAGAATAATCTCCCTTTTCCTGCGGAATCAGCGGCTAGTAGCGGGCCGGCTTGGAGCCGGCCCGTTTTATTTGCTCAAAGGCGGGAAAGATAGTCGGGTTCGGGAAGATCAAAGCGCAAGTCGGGGGCCGCCTCCGGCGGGCCGGGCACTTGCCGCAGGGGCACCACCCCAGCCCACAAGGCCAGGTCCAGATCCGGCTTCGGGTCGCTGGGGGGGCCGGTCCGGACCTTGGTTGTGAAAACCCTGATCGGCAGGCTTAACAGGTGGGTTGCGCTGAGTTCCTTGCGGGAGGATGGGCGGAGTTCGCGCAAGCGCCCGGGAATCAGGTGCTCCACCAGCCTGTCCAGGCCGGCCTGCTTGAGATCCGGGTCCTGCACCCGTTCAGCCTGCCCGAATATCATGACGGAGCGGTAGTTCATCGAGGAATGGAACGCGGATCGAGCCAGCACGATGCCATCAAGGTGCGTAACCGTTACGCAGCAGTTGAGCCCACCGGCCAGGCCCTTGACCAGGCGGCTCGCAACGGAGCCGTGCAGCAGCAACTGGTCACCGTCACGCGCGCAGGCCATGGGCACGACGTAGGGGAAGCCTTGCAGCGTGAAGCCGACGTGACCTATTCGCGCATCATCGAGTATGGCGCACGCAAGCTTGAAATCCTTACCGCCGCGTTCTTTTTCCCGGCGGTGCGTGGTATCGGGGTGTCGGCTCATGCTGAGTCATCCTGTTAGGACCTGGTAACAGGTCCCTAGTATCATTAAACGCTGGCCGCAATGGGTCGCCAGTTCCAATGCTAATGCTTGTGGCTGGCGAAAAACATGATCAGATTGGAGGTCTCGGGTGAGCGCTGAGAAACCAAAACCGGACCGGGATTGGGCCAAAAAGGTCTGGAAGGTGGTGGCGGATATTCCCGTTGGCCACGTCCTCACCTATGGCGATGTGGCGCGGCTGTCCGGCTTGCCGCGGGCGGCGCGCCGGGTCAGCCAGGCGATGAGCTGGGCGCCGGAGAAGTTGAAACTGCCCTGGCATCGGGTCATCAATGCCCAGGGCAGGATTGCAATTCCCGAGGATTCGCCCTGGCACCGCAGGCAGAAAGAGCTGTTGCAGGAAGAAGGGGTGGTGTTCCTGAACGGCAAGGTGGACTTGGACACCTTCGGATACCGCGGGGCGGTTGACCGCCTGCTGTGGGGCAACCCGGACCACACGGGCTAAATGAAAGTACTGCATATCGGCAAGTTCTTCAGCCCGTTCCGCGGCGGGGTCGAGAATTACATGCACGACGCCATGGTGGCCCTGCGCCGGCGTGGCGTTGCCTGCGTGGCGGTGGTGCACCGCCACGAGCGTTCATTCCGCTCGCTGGACGATACGCTTCAAACCCCCGCCGGGCCGCTGCAGGTGGTCCGGGCAGGTACCTGGTTCAGGTTCATGTATACCCCGTTCAGCCCCATGTTCGCGGTGTTGATCTGGCGCCTGACTCGCTTGCACAAGCCGGACCTGATCCACATGCACATGCCCAATCCCTCGGCGTTCTGGGCCCTGCTGTTGTTTGGCGCCCGCGGGATTCCGTGGGTGGTGCACTGGCACGCCGACGTGGTGGCGTCCACCCACGACCCGCGCCTGCGCTGGTTCTACCACTTGTACCGGCCGTTCGAGCAATGGCTGTTGCGCCGCGCCGCGTCCATTATCGTGACCTCGCAGGCCTACCTGGATTACAGCCAACCGTTGCAGGACCACCGGCACAAGTGCAAGGTGCTGCCGCTGGGGCTGGACCCGGCCCGCTACCCGGGCGCCGAAGCGCCTGTCCGGAACCGGAACAGTGATGCCCCGCTGCGGGTGTTGGCCATCGGCCGGCTGACCTATTACAAGGGCTTCGAGCACCTGGTGGCCGCCGCGGCGCTGGCAGAGCGAATCCAGGTGGACATCGTTGGGACCGGCGACCGGGAAAAGCCGTTGCGCGCCCAGGTGGCGCAACTGGGCCTGGAAGAGCGGGTACGGCTGCGCGGTGGGCTGGACGATGCCCAACTGCAGAACCTGATCCAGCGCTGTGATTGTGTTTGCCTGCCTTCCATCGAACGCACCGAGGCTTTTGGCATAGTGCTGCTGGAGGCCATGCTGTTCGGCAAGCCGACCGTGGTCAGCGACGTGCCCGGCTCGGGCATGGGCTGGATCGTGGAGCACGACGCGACCGGGATCAAGGTGGCGCCCGCCGACCCCGCGGCGCTGGCCGCGGCGCTGATCTACCTGCAGGACAACCGCGCCGTGGCCCGGGAAATGGGGCAGCGCGGCAGGGAAAAATTTGACCGCGAGTTTAATATTGACCAGTCTGTGGCATTACTGGTCGGAATTTATCAATCCCTGGCCGGCCAAACCACCAAGCAGCGGGACTGAATGATGGCCAAGACCATTTCACTGCCATTCGGGCTGGTCATCATTCCGGCGCACAACGAGGCGCGGGATGTGGGCCACGTGGTCCGGGCCGTGCGGCGCCATTGCGACTGCCCGGTGCTGGTGGTCGATGACCTGAGCACCGACGACACCATCGCCGAGTCCCGCCGCGCCGGCGCCCGGGTGATTCCGTTGGCGGTGCAGCTGGGCGCCTGGGGCGCCATCCAGACGGGCCTGCGTTATGCCCAGGCGAACGGGTACCAGTACGCCATCACCATGGACGCCGATGGCCAGCACGAGGCGGCCTTCCTGCCGGACCTGATCCAGCCGATCGTCGACGGCCAGGCCGATGTCACCATCGGCACCTGCACGCGCCGGGGCTCCAGGCTGCGCAAGGCAGCGTGGGCGCTGATGAAGAAGGTCTCCGGCCTGACGCCCGAGGACTTGACTTCCGGGTTCCGGGTGTACGACCGGCAGGCCATCGAGACCCTGGCCTCCTGGCACGGCACGCTGCTCGAATACCAGGACGTGGGCGTGCTGTTTCTGCTGCAATCCCGCCAGCTCAAGATCCGCGACGTGGAAGTCACCATGCAGCCGCGGCGCAGCGGGATTTCGCGAATTTTCTACTCCTGGTTCTCGGTGATGTACTACATGAGCTACACCTTGTTGCTGAGCGTCACCAAGCGCAACCTGTCCGGGCGCCATCTGCGGCCGGATTCAGAGGTATAATGCCGACGGTGCATGGAATCAAATACAAAGTTCTAAAATGCACTGCAAAAACAACAATATAGAGGGTGGAGCACAATCCGGCCCTCGGGGGAACCGACCTCAATGGTCTCACTGATTACCGGCATCATCGGCATCGCCACGGCCCTGGTCATCGTGTTCATGATCCGCAGGGATCACCTGCACGTGCGCTACGGACTGTGGTGGATGGCCGCGGCGCTGGCCTTCGCCCTGCTGGGGTTTATCCCGGCCCTGTTCGACCGCATTGCCGGCTACCTGGACATCGCCTACCCGCCGGTGCTGGCCCTGGCACTGGGCCTGATCGTGCTGGTTATCAAGATCCTGGTCATGGACCTGGAACGCTCCCGCAACGCCATCAAGCTCAACCGCCTGGTGCAGCGCGTCGGCCTGCTGGAATCGGAGCTGCGCGACGCGCAGGGCCGCCCGGCAGGGCCCGATTACATCGAGTCGGAAGCCGAACAGCAGGACCCGCCCGGCTGAGCAGCACATGTCGCAAGTGGCCCTGACTGGCGGATTGTTGTTGCCCTGGATCGCCGGCTATCTGTGGCTGGCTGCGGCCCAACGCTATGCCGGCGGGGCGAAATCTCCGGGGCAGGGGTTCCGCCTGGCCGGCTATGGTTTCTTCCTGGGTTACGCACTGCTGTTTGGCCTGATCCTGGCCGTGGATCGCCTGACCGGGGCGGTCGGCTACGGCCCGGTCATGGCGCTGTTGGCCCTGGCGGCTGCGCTGGGCGCCGGGACCTGCTACGGCTTGCGGGGCAGGCGGCAGCCCATACCGCACGCGCCGGATAGCGGCGGGGGACGGCCCGGCCCCGCGCAGCGAATCCTGACCTGGCTGCTGCTGGCCTGGATGGGCCTGCACGGGCTCTTTGCATTGGTCGATGTACTGGCGATCCCGGTATTTCCCTGGGACGCCTGGCTGGTCTGGATTTACCGGGCCAAGGCCTGGTTCTACTCCGGCGGCCTGGCCGAAATGGTCAGCGCCAGCGACTGGATTTCGGCCGCCGGCGCGCCGCCTTACACGGTGGATGCGGTCGGCTACCCGGGCTTCGTTTCGGTGATCGCCTACTGGGCGGCGCTGAGCTTGGGCGCCTGGAGCGAAACCCTGGTCAACTTGCCGGGGTGGCTGTGCGGGCTGGCCATCGGGCTGGCGCTGTACGGTCAGGGCAGGGGCCAGGGGCTGTCGGTGCTGGCCGCCGTGGCGCTCACTTACCTTTTGTACTCGACGCCGCTGTTCGGCGCCCACCTGGCGCTGGGTGGTTACGCCGACATCTGGATGGCGGGCTTTGCCGGCCTGGGCCTGGTGGCACTGCTGGCAGGGCTAACCGGGCTACGCGGGCAAGTGATCATTGGGTTGCTGATGGTCGGCTTTTCAATGTGCGTGAAGAACGAGGGCCTGGTCTGGCTGGTATTGGCGCTGGCGATGCTGGTGTTGATCATGGTCCGGGCCAGGATTCTGTGGATCGGCGCCGGGCTGCTGGCGGGCCTGGTTGCGCTGGCGGCGCTCACCGGTGTGAGCCACCTGGACCTGCCGGGACTGGGCCGGCTGGGGGTGATGGAGGGGCGGGTTTACCTGCCGCTGCTCGGCGCCTATCCGCTGCAAACCCACGCGGTGTGGCGAGAATACCTGGTGAATTTCTTCGCCCTGGGTAGTTGGAATTTGCTCTGGGCGCTGGCGCTGGGCGGCCTGCTGCTGGCCTGTCGGCCGCCGCTGGATCGCCGCCAGGGCGCGGTGCTGGCATTTCTGGTGCTGTTTATCGTCAGCCAGACCTTTATCTTCGGCTTTACCGAGCAGGGCGAGTGGGCGTCGCGGTACACGGCCATCAACCGCCTGCCGCTGCAGTTGCTGCCGGCGCTGCTGTTCGCCGTGGCCCTCGCCTTGGGCGGCGGCCGGGTTGGCCAGACGACGCCTGGCGCCCGGCGCTGGTGGATCGCGCCGGCCAGCGCGGCGGTGGTGGTCATGATCGGCGCCGTCATGGTCTTGTCGGCGGGCAGCGCACCCGGTGCTTCGGCAGCGCTCGACTACGCGGCGGGGGACCTGCGCTTCGTGGCCGGTGCCGGCAGTGAGCGGGAAGGCAGCTTGATGGTCGATCAATACCAGCAGGGTCTCGCGCTGGTCTCCAGCGGCCCGGTAGAGATCCAGGCCGTAGACTACCCGGTGCTGCACCTGAATGGTGATTTTGCAGTTGCCGAGGACCCGGCGCTGGCGCCGGCTTTCTTCTGGCGGCGGGCCGGGCAGCCGGCCCAGGTGTCCCGCCTGACCCTGCTGGATGGCGCAGGCACCTACGACCTGGGCCAGGCTGAAGAGTGGGCTGGCCAGGTCACCGAATTCGGCCTGTTTTTCAGGGAAACGGCAGGTCCGCCGCCCAGGCTGGACGACCTGTCGTTGCAAGGCCGGGGCTTGGCCAACCAGTGGCAGTTAACGCGCCGCGGCTGGCTGGCCTTCGAGCCCTGGACTCTGCGCTCGATCAACTATATCTGGGGCGGCGCGAAAGGTCTGGCGCTGCCGCTGCCGGTGCTGTTGCTGGCCTGGGCCGTGCTGAGCCTGTTGCTGCTGCGCCTGCCGGGCCTGCGCCCGCCCTGGCCGGCCACCACCAGCGCCGCGCTGGTGCTGCTGGCCGCCTGGATGGTGCTGGACCTGCGCTGGACGGCCAATGGCGCGCGGCAAGCCGCCCAGTCCTGGAGCCAGGGCGTGCGGCTGAGCGATTCGCAGCGCCTGCATCAGGCGGCCGATGCCACGGTTTACGCCTTTATCGAGCGGTTTCGGGAAAAATTCCCGGCCCCGGCGCCGCGCCGGATCCTCATAGTCGGCGACCTCAACCAATACGCGGACTATCTGCAGCGCGCCAAGTATCACTTGCTGCCCGACAGCGCCATGGTGAGCAACCAGCTCAATGACCGGTTTGAGCCGGCCAGGCTGGATTACGTGCTGTTCATCGACGATTTCGCGGCCCGGCGCGCCAGTTGGGCCGCGACCTGGCAGCGCCTGCCGATCAGCGAAGCCTGGCGTGAAAGGCTGGAACTGGTTGATTCGGGTGAGATGGTGGTGCTGTTCGAGGTCAGCCAGGCCAGGCCCGGAAGTCGCGGTAGGCCCGCAGCAGGGCCTTGAACAGGTCCAGCCGGCCGCTGGCCAGGTGGATCGCCCCCTTTACCGCGAGGCGCGCCGGGGCCATCAGCCACAGCAAGCCGGGGTGGTAGAGGCGGGTGAACTTCAAGGCGCTGAGCGTCGAGTGGTACTCGGCCTCGGCCGAGCGCAGCCCCTGGCCCGAGCCGGTCCCGGAGCCGCCCGCGTGGTGGATCAGGGCCTTGCGGCACCAGGCCATTTCGAGACCCGGCCGCAGGCGTCTGGCGAGGTCCAGTTCTTCGAAATAAAGAAAAAATTCCTCGTTCAGCCAGGCCCGCTCCGATGCAGGGGCCCGGCATTTCGGTGGATCCAAACCCTTGCGCAGGGTCGCCAGCGGCATGAACAACGAGGCGCCGGCGATATAGTCGAAGCGGGGCGAAGCCAGGGCTTCCAGCCGGGACAGGTCTATGCCGTGCCCGTGTTGCCGGTAGGAACTCAGCCAGACCCGGTAACTGCAGCCGCCGGCGCACTGGATGGTGCGGCCATCCGCTTCCAGCAAGGTGGCGCCCCAGATCCCGACATCTGGCCGGCGGCCGGCGCAGTCCAGCAGCGCCGGAGCCGTGCCGACATCCACCAGGCAGTCGTTGTTGAGCAGCCACACAAAATCCGGCGCAGCCGTGGACAACAGCCGCTCGATATTGCGGTTGTGCCCGGCGGCAAAGCCCAGGTTGCGCGGGTGGCGGTGGAGGGCTACGCCCGCCAGGCCGTCCAGCCCTGCTTGCAGCGCCTTGAAGTCGGACTCGTCCGAGGCATTATCCGCCACCTGGATGTGCAGCGCGTAAGCGCCTGCGGCCAGTTCTTGGGCATCCAGCAGGCTGCGCACGCAGTGGATGGTTTCCGTGGCGGCCTGGTAGTTGAGGATGCTGACACCGATCTGGGTCACTATTTCTTTTCCCGGGGTAGCAGCAACAGACGCAGGGTC
>Ga0299906_10004213_pt1 | contig 11793 bp, 9 predicted proteins | sample RVTome_14_FD_200259 | JGI IMG/M metagenome (GOLD analysis project Ga0299906, IMG submission 200259) | Soil microbial communities from uranium-contaminated site in the Upper Colorado River Basin, Wyoming, United States - RVT145D125 (version 2) ... | reverse complement strand
TCCTGCGTCCAGTTCCTCTGGCTGTCACCCCAGAACCCCGACCCCTGTTCGCCCGCTGGCGCGTACGGATTTCCCAGGAAAATCGCGCGGTCAAACTGCGTGTAATCGGTAATCGCGGTTTGATCGCGCTTGAAATAGGACGTGCTGGACACGAGCTGCACGGGGCCCAGGTCCCAGTCGACCCGCAGCGCCGACAGCACGAACTCGTCCGTGCTGGGGCTTGCGACCGCATTGCCGGTCCGGAACGGACTGTCGAATTGCCCGTTCGTCGGGTCCGGGTTTCCCGGTCGCGGTGACCACCACGCCGCCGTGTCGGCGACATCGCGCTTCTGGTAGGAGACCGACGGCGTGATGGACAGGCTGTCGGTCACCGCCCACTTGAACGCCAACCGTGCCGTCGTGGTCTCGTTCGAGTTGGCCTCGTCGTCGATCACGCTGCCCGTGTGCCAGTCAACGCGATCGACGTAACCGCCCTCCTGGCGATAGGAAGCGCTCGCCCGGAACCCGAGCTTATCCTCGACGATCGGTCCGCCACCGGCCAGGCCGATCTCATACACCGGGTCACCGTCCGTGGTTGCGGCGATCTCGGAACGCGCGTAGGCCGAATAGCGCTCCAGACCGGGCTCCGGAGAAATGAACCGAATCGTGCCGCCTTCGGAACCCGCGCCGAACAGCGTGCCCTGCGGGCCGCGCAACACCTCGACGCGCTCGATGTCGAACAGCGCCGGGTAGGCGTTGAACGACGGGAACGAAAGCTGCCGCCCCTGGATCGGCGTGTCGTCGATGTAGATTCCGGTGGTCGCAGCGCCGGCATTCGAGGCGATGCCGCGGATCGCGATGAGCGAGGATTCCGAGTTGTTGTTCGCCGCGCGGATGAACGTCACGCCGGGCGTGAGGCGCGAGATGTCATCGATGGTGCGCGTGCCCTGCGCATCCATCGTTGCCTGGCTGTAGACGCTGACGCTGATTGGCACATCCTGCAGACGCTCCTCGCGCCGCTGCGCCGTCACGACGATCTCTTCCAGCGCAATCCCGGACGGTTGCACGGCGGCCGCGGCCACCGGCGCGGCCGCCTTGACGGCAGATTTCGCGGGGTCGGGGGGCATGCCTTGATCGCGCAAGACGAGCGCGCCGGGGCTCTGCTCGTCCGCGGCAAGGTGGGTTCCTGCCAACAGACGGTCCAGTGCCTCGCGGGACGAGAGCGTGCCGGAGACGGTCGGCGCGGTACGGCCCTCGACGAGCGCCGGTGCGAACAGGATCTGCAGGTCGGCCTGTTTCGCGAGCAGGCGCAGCGCGTCGCCCAGCGATTGCGACGGCACGCTGATCGCCTTCGGGACATCGAGCATGTTCGCCGCGACCGTCGTCGTCGAAACTGCAAGTCCGAGGGCGAGGCACGCGTAGCCGCGATGCACCCGCCGGCGGCCGCGTTCGGTCTTGTCAGCCATTGAACACCCCCATCGTGTCAGGTACTGCGGCAGCCACGGCACCCTTCCCGGCCGTCGCGGCTTGCTCAGTCTTTACTACGCATGAATGCCGGGGACCCGCCAGCGACCAGGCACGATCAATGAAGGCCGGGCGTGGCGGGTTCCGGCCCGTCGTGCGTAGTCGTGTATATAGAGGGCGGTCTAAAGTCGGACCCCATGGAGCAGCTGGAGCCAGTGTCGGCGCAGTGTGACTTGTCTCCTCGCGAGGAGACAGGGTCCGATCCGATTGCGGACAGCCAGCGTGCCTTCCTGGTCCTGCTGTTCAACAAGTATCGGGCGGCGCTGCTGCGGCATGTCGAACGGATGGTGCATTCCCGGGAGGACGCGGCGGAGTTGGTCCAGGAGACGTACCTGCGCGTCCTGCGCCAGGTGCAGACCTCGCGCTACGAGGGGGCGGCACGCGCCTACCTGTTCCAGACGGCCACCAACCTGGCGCGCGATCACCATCGCAGGCAGCGGTTTCGGGCCCACGATCGGCTCGATGAACTTGCGGAAGCGGATTTGCCGCTGGGTGATCCACCTCCCGACCAGGCGGCTGCCGCCGATCAGGTGCTCGCGCTGCTCCGCACCGCGGTACTCGAGCTGCCTTCCCTGACCCGTGCAGTGTTCCTGAAGGCGCGGGTGCAGAGCCTGGGTTACGCGCAGATCGGCCGCGAACTCGGAATGAGCACCCGGACCGTCGAGCGCCGGATGGCCGAAGCGATGGCGCTCCTCTGCAGCCGCCTTCGGGACGCCCCATGATCGGCCCAATGCAAGCCGGAGGCTCGCTGCGCACGGCCGCCGAATGGTTTGCCGCCCGCCGCGGGCTGCACGATGCCGACCTCGAGCAGGACTTCTCGCGGTGGATCCTGGAAAGCCCCCGGAATGCGGAGGAGTACGCGCTCTGCGAGCTCGCCTGGGAATTGAGCGCGGCGCCGGCTGAGGGTCTCGATCGGGAGGGCCGCGTTCGTTCGTCGTACAGGCGTCGTGCCGTCGGGGGGATTGCGGCGCTGGCGTCCGTGGCACTCGTCGTGCTGACGGTCGCCCGGCTGATGCCGCCCGCGCCGACGGTGTGGCGGACCGGGCCCGGCGAGCAGCGGACCCTCGCACTCGAGGACGGCAGTCGCGTCACGATGAATACCCGCTCGACACTCGAAGTGCGGCTCGGCCGGTCGAAGCGTCAGATCCGGATGCAGAGCGGCGAGGCGTTCTACGAGGTGGCGAACGATGAATCCCGGCCCTTCGTGGTCGAAACCTCGCTCGGCACGGCACGTGCCGTCGGTACTCGCTTCAACGTCCTGGTCGACGGGGATCGAGTCGAGGTCGCGACGGAAGAGGGCAAGGTCCTGGTTCAGACGCTCGACCGCAGCGGGGCCGCGGTGCTGGCGACGGCAGGTACGCGGGCCACGCTGGTCCACGGAGAATTTCGCCCGGCGCTCGACCGGGCGGACCTGACCCGTATCGAGAACTGGCGAGCACGGCGGCTCGAGTTCGATCGAGTTCCGCTGGACGCCGCGCTGAAGGAGTTCAGCCGCTACACGCCGGTCCCGATTCGGGCGGGCTCTCCCGACGTTGGGCAGATATACGTCACGGCGGTACTGAAAGTCGGAGACGTGGACGCCTTGCGGGCGACGCTTAAGGGCGCCTTCGGGCTGACGGTGATCACCGGCCGCGACGAATGGCTGGTCACGGCTCCCGAGGCCCGCTAAAGCGCCCTGAAGACCTGACGGCGATAGTCCCTCGCTGTCAGGCCGAACGCCGCACGAAACGCCCGGCTGAAATGCGCGGGATCCTTGAAGCCCCAGCCGGACGCTACGTCGAGGACGGTGTTGCCACGAAACCGTTCGTCCGCAAGATCGCACCGCGCGCGCTGCAGCCGGCGTTGCAGGATCCACTCACCCACCGACAGCCCGGTTTCCTCGAAAAGCCGATGCAGGTGTCGAACGGACACGCCCGCCGCATGTGCGATCGCCTGCGGCGAAAGCTCGGCGTCGCCGAGATGGGCATCGATGAAACGCATCACTCGCTGCAGCTGTCGCTCGCGATTGCGATGCCGGACATCGAATGACCCGGGCAGCGCAGCGAACAAGAGGTCGAGCACGCTTTCGCGGTGCCGCAGGTCGTCAGGATTCAGCGTGAGCGCATGTTCGAAGAGACTGCGCGCGAATGTCGAAAACACGGCGCTCGCTCCGCTCGTGCCGCTCGCGCACGCGGCGCATGGAATGTCCCGTCCGCGCGCCCGCACAGCGACGAGGTCTCGGGGAAGATTCAGCGCGAGGATGTGCATTGCGCCATCGAATTGAAACTGCGCGGGCCGCAACGAGTCGATGACCGTCCAGTCCCCTGCCGCGAGCGTCACGTCGTCGTCCTGTTGTGCGACGCGCAGCCGGCCCGCGCCGAGCTGCAATATCACGTAACAGAACGGCGAGCTGATCTCCGCGATATGCCGCCGATCCCAATGCAGCGCATCGACGGTCGCGCGGTGCTCGATCATGCTGAAGTCCGCGACGCGACGTAGGATCACCCGGCCGTCGAACGGCACGTCGCCGACTGCGCGTGACTCCATCGGGCCGCAGACTGTGCGCACCGTGGACTGCCACGCCTCGAAGCTCCCAGCCTGCGTCGGTGTCATCGGTAGCACCCGGCGCCACTTACGGCTGTCGGGCCGCGGGCGCAAAGTGTGAACTTACCGAGGCGTCCGCTCGCCGGCAAGTCAACTCGGGCCCTGAAACTCCAATATGACCCCGCAAGTCTCGGCTGGAGCGATCCTGAATCCGCCCCCCAACGCCGGCGATGTGGGCGTTCCACCCGTTTCGACGAGGTTTCGCGCGAGTTCGATGTCATCGACCCCGATCGTCGCCGCGCAGATGCGTCCCGGCAACGCGTCTGCCGGCGCAGGGCCATACCGTCGGGCGGCCTCAGCCGTTGAAACCCCTGCAATCGTTCCGAGCGGGGTGCGGGCGAGCACCGATTCCCCCTGCACCGCAACCTGTGACGGGCCGAACAACGTTTGCAGGTACGACACGAAGTTGCCCATGTCGGGCACTGCAAGCGTCACGCTGCGCCAGGCCCGAGCGCCGTTCGGATGCCGCTGCCACGCCGGGACCCATACCACCTCCGGAACGTGCTGTTGTGCGAGAAAGAAGAGAATGCTCTCGAGACCGGCGGGACTCGGGATCAGTGCCGTGCTGAACCGTGCGAGCCCTTCGGTGCCTGACGGTAACGGCACGACCCGTGATCCACCGCCGATGTCGCCGCACCCGAGTCCGCGCGCCACGAGCAACCCGCGGTCGCGCTCGATGTCCGCCGCAAGGAGGGCGATCCCGAACGCGCCCTGGCCCGAATGCGCGAGCCGCTCGGCGACCAGCAATCCGGGCCCGCTGAGTGCCTCGGGGCGGACCACGCCCACCAGTTCGAGGAACGTCTGCTGGAACGTCATCAGCCGGTTGGCCGTACCGAAGGGGTGATGCATCTGTGGCGCGACCGTGAACCCGAGCCGCGCGTAGCGTGCGCCGGCCTCCTCGAGATCGTTTACGAGGACGACGAGGTGATCGAGCCCGAAGCTTGCCGCTGCCATGGCCGTTCGCGAGGTCACGCCCGATCAGAGACGCACTCCGACCTCGACGCCGTAGGTGCGCGGCGCGCCCCAGATGTTCAGATTGCCGACCAGCGGGTCCTGCCGCACCTTGGTCTGCGCATAGAGCTTGTCGCCGAGGTTGCGCCCGAACACAGCCACGTGCCAACGACCCTCGGCCGCCTCGAATCCGATGCGTGCGTTGAAGAGGCTGAAGCCCGTCTGGCGCACGAACGGATCGGCGAACGCGTTGAAGAACACCTCCGATACGTACCGCCACTCGGCGCGTGCCGTCAGCCGCGAGCCTGCGGCGAAGTTCCAGTCGTACTGCAGTCCGACATTGCTCGAAACGTCCGGCGCCTGCTGCAGCGGATCACCCGAACGGTCCGGGTCACCGGCCGGATTGTTGGGGTCCACCGAGACGAAATCGTCGTACGTCGCATCGAGCAGCGTGACGGCTGCATCGACGCTGAAGCCGTCCGTCAACTGCGCCTGCACCTCGGCCTCCAGCCCCTGGATGGTGGCTTCGGCGGCGTTCACGACGATCGGGAACGCGCCGGTCGGCGCATCCGGCGCGAGGGTCAGCAGCTGGATGTCCTTGTAGTCGTACCAGAACGCGGCGAGGTTCACGCGCGCGCGTCCATCCCACGGCGACGACTTCACGCCGATTTCGTAGGCCCACAGTTCCTCGGGATCGAACGCCGGCTGGAGCGCATTCGAATTGAGGCCACCGGCCTTGAAGCCCTTTGCGATTGAGCCGTAAACCATCAGGCGATCCGAGCCGAACCACTCGAGGCCAAACTTCGGTGTCCAGGAATCCCAGGAATCCGAGTCGCTGTTCGCGAGCTCGACCACGCCGGGCACGCCGGTCACCGCGCCGAGCGGATCGCTGATCGTCTGCGTAAAGTCCTGCGAACGTTCTTCGTGCGAATACCGCAGCCCCAGCGTAGCGCGCCACTGGTCGGTGAAGCGATAGGAGCCCTGGCCATAGGCCGCGTAGGCCTCGGTGTCGATGTCGCCGGCGGGCTGGCTGAACGCGCTGAAGACCGGCAGCTGGATGTCGAGCTTCTGAAACGCATTCTCGTCGAGGTAGAAGAGACCGGCGATCCAATCGAATCGATTCTCGCCGTTCGACGCGATCTGCAGATCCTGGGTGAAAGTCTTCGAGTCCTCCTCGGGGAAGTTGGCCACCATCGGCACGTTGGTGGCATCGAGATCGAGCGCCTCGTCAAAGCTCGTCTTGCGCCAGGCCGTGATGGACGTGAGTGTGACGGGACCCGCGTCCCAGGTGATCCTGCCGGATACGCCGCGCGCAAGCGCCTTCGCCGAATCGTCGACATCGTGCGTCACCTCGCGCGGGTCGCTCGGCACGACTCCGCCGAACAGGATGCCGAGATTCACGCAGCAGTCCGTGCTGGGATAGTTGCCCAGTGTGCGCGTGCTGTCCTCGTCCGTGTAATCGCCGATCAGCAGCAACTCCAGGTCCTCGGACGGCGCGAGCAGAAGTTGCCCGCGGACCGACCAGAAATTCTCGTCGTCGAGGCCGCGCCCCGTGAAGACGTTGTCCGTATAGCCGTCACGTTCGGCGCGTATGCCCGACAGTCGTACGATCGCTTTCTCGCCGGCCAGCGGGACGTTCACCATGCCGCGCAGCCGGATCCGCTCGTAGTTGCCGTACAGCAGGTCCGCGTCCGCCGCGAACTCGGGCTCGGGTCGCCGGGAGAACAGGCGCACCGCACCGCCCGTCACGTTGCGGCCGTAGAGCGTGCTCTGCGGTCCCTTGACGACTTCGACTCGCTCTAGGTCGTAGAACTCCTGGATCGAGGCGACGGCACGCGCCTGGTACACGTCATCCACGAAGGTGGCGACGCTCGCGTCGGCGCCCGCGCTGATGATGTCGCTGCCGACACCGCGAATGTAGGGCTGGCCGAGCACGGTATTCGTCTTGAAGACGAAGCCGGTCGTGCGGTATTGCAGGTCGATCGTGCTCTGGATGGTCGAGGCCTCGAGCTGATCGCCGGTCAGGGCGACGACCGACAAGGGCGTCTTCTGTATGTCGACCGCGCGTCGTTCGGCGGTGACGATGATCTCCTCCAGCCGTGGGCGGTCGTCCTGTGCCAGTGACGGCTGAGCCGCCGCCCCGGCCAGCAGCAGACTGCTGATGATCATCGCTACCTTCGATCTCATGGAATCTCGGAACGGACTCGTGCTCACGTCTTTCCCCTGCAGTGACGGGTTGATGGATGTCCCCGGTGCTTTCAGCCGAGCTCGGGCCACGGCGGTCCCGCGCCGCGGCCGCGCTCGTAGGCGTGTGCGACCCGAATGCACGCATCGTCCGCGCCGCGCGGACCCACGATCTGCAATCCGACCGGCAGTCCCCCGGGAGTCAGGCCACAGGGCACGGAGATCGCCGGTTGCAGCGTGACATTGAACGGCCAGGTGAACGGGTTGAATTCGAACGTGTATCCGTAGGCATTCAGCGTGACGCCCTCCGGGAACGGACGGTCGGCCGCATAGGCCGTGGTCGGCATCGTGGGCGTGACGAGCAGGTCGAAATCCTTCAGCACACTCGCGATGTGCAGGCTCGCCTGCGCTTCGTGCGCCTTTGCGGCCAGGAACTTCTCGAGCGATGCACCGTGCGCGCGCGCGAGCACCTGCTGAACGACCGGCATCAGCCGCTCGGTGTGTTCGCCGACGATCGCCGCGGCCATCATGCGCAGGCCGGGGAAGATTGCATCCGCCAGCGCGTCGTAGAGGTCGTGATCGAAGAACGGTGGAATTTCCTCGAAGGTGACGCCCAGTTCTTTCAGGACATTCACCGCTGCGCGCACGGCGATGCGGACGTCATCGGCGACCGGCGTACCATAGCCGAAGGACTCGCTGTAGGCGATGCGCAAACCGCGGACGTCACGACCGAGATCGGTCAGGTAGTCGTGCTCCTGCGCCGGCAAGCTCCAGATGTCGCGCCAGTCCGGCCGTGTCACGACATTCATCACCAGCGCGATGTCCTCGACGCTGCGGGTAAGCGGTCCATAGACGGGGCCCGGTCCGAACGGCGGGAAGAACGGCACGCGCCCGAAGCTCGGCTTGTGCCCCACGACACCGGTGTAGCTCGCGGGTATCCGGATCGAGCCCCCGCCATCCGAACCGATGGCGATGGGGCCCATGCCGGCGGCAAGAGCCGCGGCCGCGCCGCTCGAGGAGCCCCCGGGCGTCCGGGTCAGGTCCCAGGGGTTGCGCGCGATGCCGTAGCGCCCGTTCACGCCGGACGCGAACATCGCGAGCTCGGCCTGCGTCGTCTTGCCGAGCAGGATCGCGCCGGCCTCGCGCAACCGCGCGACGATCGGCGCATCGACGTCTCCCGGCGGCGCAGGCTCGGCGCCCCCGACACCCCATGGGCTCGGCATTCCCGCAGTGAGCACATGATCCTTGACCGAGAACAGCACGCCGTCGAGTGGTCCGATCGGTGCACCGCGCGCCCAGCGTTTGGCGGACGCATGGGCGGCGCTGCGTACGCCCGCGCCGTCCACGTGGAAGAAGGCCTGCACGGCCAGGTTGGCCTGCTGGATGCGGGCGAGCACGGACTCGGCCGCTTCGACGGGAGAAAGCCGCCGCTCGCGAAATGCGGCGACGAGTTCCGCGGCGGTGAGATAACACGGGTCCGTCATGGCGTGCGTCCGCTCAGATCTCGTCCATCGCGAACATGTCCCATTGCACGCGCCAGGTATCGTTGCGCTTGCACCAAACAACAAGGTAACGCGCCGTTTGGACGGCCGGCGCTCCGGCGGCGCTCGAGGTGAGCCGCACGCGTCCGACCTCGTATCCCAGGCTCTGTTCGACGCCGAGGTGCAACGGTTCGAGCGAAGCCGTTTCGAAGCCAAGCTCCCGAAGCGAGGCAAGCCCGCCCCGAATCGCTTCGCGCCCGCGCAACACCGGCGCGCCCGGCGCGAGCATGCCGGCATCATCGGTGTAGTAGTGGGCGACCAGGGCGGCCAGATCGCCGCGTGCGAAACAATCCGCGAAGAGGACGCATTGGGCACGCACGGCCGCCTCGAAGGCATCGTTTTCCATGGTTCCGTGTTCCTTGTATCCTGAGCCTCAGGTCATGAAGTCGCGAATCAGCGGCAAGATCGCGTCCGGACGATCCCGGAACAGGCCATGGCCCGCGCCCGCGATACGCTCGACCCGGACGAGGTGGCGGGGCAGGGCGGCCTCGAGCTCCGCCGACAGCGCCGGCGGTGTCATCGGGTCCTCCTCTCCGGAGAGCACCAACACCGGGCAGCGGACGCGCGCGAGCTCGGCGCGCATGTCGAAATGATGGCCCTCGCCACCCGGGCGGAAGAAATGCTCGAGCACGTTGCGGCGCAGGAGCGTCCGCCGGGTCCCGTTCGGGTCCTGCGGCATGCGCGTGTAGAGCGGATAACACACGGCGAGGTACTCGTCCCAGGCGGCCGCATTCGCAGTGTCCGCCCAGAAGCGCTCGGCGACGGTGCGGGCACGCGCCCCGCCGAGCCGCTCGAAGACCTCGAATGACAAGTCGAGGCGCACGCGCGGACCGGTGCTGTCGAGTATCAGCCCGGCCGGATGCTCGGGATGTCGCGTCGCATAAGCCTGCGCGACCATGCCGCCAAAGGACACCCCGTACACGTAGGGCCGGTCGATCTCGAGCGCATCGCAGAATTCGCGCACGTCATCCGCCCATCGGGCGAGCGTCCAGTCTGCCGCCTTACCGGCATCACTGCGACCGTTCCCGCGATGATCCAGGAAGACCACCTGGGCGACTGCGGCGAGCGGAGAGAAGTGCGGCTTGAAGCTCGAGTGATCGAAGCCCGGCCCGCCGTGCAGCAGCAGCAGGGTCGGGCGCTGGCGCATGGCGGCGCCGTCGGGCGTCAGCGCAACGCCGTCGACGTCGAAGAACAGACGCACGTTTCCCACCTGTACGCGCACTGCACCCCCCGGTTGCGCGGAATGCACCGATGCTACGCGCGCCACCCGCAGCGGACTTGTCCCGGGATGCCCAATACTTGCCCCAAAGCGACGCGAGCGCGTGCAGTCTACGTCTGCCACCGCTAGTCCCGACAGGGCATTTCTCTCGCGGCATAATTGGGCCTCTGCCGGGGGGGCAATCCATGGCGCAGCTGCTGCTGACCAACGCGCGTCTCTTTGACGGCGTCCATGCCGAATGCGCCGAAGGCATGGGCGTCCTCATCGAGGACGAAGCAATCCGTGAAGTGTCGGACAAGCCGATCAGGGCGAGCGCCGCGCGGGTCATTGACGTAGGCGGGCGGACCCTGATGCCGGGGCTGATCGACGCGCACATCCACGCCGTCGCCTCCGACGTCAGCGTGCAGCGGGTGGACTCGGCGGGCGAACCGTACCGCACGGCGCACGCTGCACGAATGCTCGGTCACGCGCTCGATTGCGGCTTCACGACCGTGCGCGACATCGGTGGCGGCGATCACAGTCTCTGGCGCGCAATCGAGGACGGTTTGATCCGGGCGCCACGGTTCCTGTACGCCGGGAAGATCATCTCCATGACCGGCGGTCACGGCGACTTCCGCCAGATGACCGAGAGCCGGCATAACCACGGCTACTGCTCGTGCGGGGATTTCAACTCGATCTGCGTGATCGCCGACGGGGTCGATGAATGTATCAAGGCCACGCGCGAGGAGCTGCGCCGCGGAGCGCACTGCATCAAGATCATGGGCTCGGGCGGGGTCGCGTCGCCCACCGACCCGATCTGGATGAACCAGTATCGAGAGGACGAGATCCGCGCGATCGTGCAGGAGACCGGGGAGCGGCGGACGTATACGTCAGCACATTGTCATCCCGCAAGCGCCGTCCGGCGGTGTGTCGAATTCGGCGTTCGCTGCATCGAGCACGGCACTCTCATCGATGATGAAACGGCGAAGTTCGTTGCGGAGCGCGGAGCGTTCGTCGTGCCCACGATGGTGATCATTCATGCATTGGTCGAGCTCGGCCGCGCGCTTGGCTTTCCGCCGCAGAGCCAGGAGAAAGCCGATTTTGCAGCGAAGCAGGCGCTCAGCGGCCTCGAATCGATGCGCAGGGCCGGCGTGAAACTGGGTTTTGGCACCGACCTGCTCGGCAAGACCTACGTCCAGCAGTGCCGGGAGTTCACGATCCGACGCGAGGTGTTTTCCCCCGTCGAGATCCTGCGCCAGGCGACTTCGATCAGCGCAGAGATCCTGATGCGGAGTGGCACTCTCGGGTGCATCAAGCCCGGAGCCTGCGCGGATCTGCTGGTCGTGGACGGGGATCCGCTCGCGGACATCGGCCTGCTCGCGGCGGACGGACAGAAGCTGCGTCTCATCCTTCGCGGCGGGCAGATCGTCAAGATCGAGTTGTAGCGCAAGAACGCAGCCGATGTATCGGGACACGGTGGCCATTCTGGGCGGGTACGGCGTCTTCGGCAGCCGCATCGCCCGCTCGCTGGCGCGCCATCCTGAGCTGGAATTGATCATTGCGGGTCGCGATGGCGCCGCTGCGTCGGCGTTCGCCGCGTCCATCGGGGCCGACCGCGCACGCGCGTGCTCCCTCGATATCTCGGATGCCGACCAGGTGCAGCGCCTGCTCGCCCTGCGACCCGCCGTCATCATCGATACCGCGGGCCCGTTTCAGAACCGCGACTACACGCTCGCGCAACGGTGCGCGGAGGCGGGCATCCACTACGTCGACATCGCCGACGGCCGGTCACACGTCGCCGGCATCACCGCGCTCGACCCGATCGCGCGCGAA
>Ga0299906_10004212_pt1 | contig 11793 bp, 10 predicted proteins | sample RVTome_14_FD_200259 | JGI IMG/M metagenome (GOLD analysis project Ga0299906, IMG submission 200259) | Soil microbial communities from uranium-contaminated site in the Upper Colorado River Basin, Wyoming, United States - RVT145D125 (version 2) ... | reverse complement strand
ACTGGCGAGGCTGCCCATCGGTCCGGGCAGTCTACCCGTACACTCCGAGGCGCCCATGCCGGTCCCTGTCATCCGATCGGACGCCCATCTCGCCCACGATGGCCTGGTCGAGGTCGAGCGCGGCCGCCCCATACCCGGCTATGAGGTCCCGGCCCGCGCAGTTGAGATCGAGCAGGCGCTGGTGGAGGCGGGCGGGTACCGGTTCGAGGACCCGACCGAGCATGGCGAGGAGCCGATCCTGGCCGTGCACGATCGCGAGCTGCTCGACGTGCTGGCGGTGGCCTGGGACGAGGCCCTGGCGGCCGGCCTCACGGACGGAACCCAGCCGCTCCTCCCGGATACGTTTCTGACGACTGGCTTCGCGGCCAGTCATGCGACGGGTCTGCCCGGACCAGGCCATCGGGTGTTCGCCTACGCGTTTGATACCGCGACGCCGATCGTGGCCGGCACCTACCACGCGGCGCGAGTGGCGGTCGACGTGGCCCTGACCGCATTGGACCGGGCCCTGGGCGGGGCGCACCTGGCCTACGGTCTGTGCCGCCCCCCGGGCCACCATGCGGGGCGCGCGCTGTACGGCGGCTACTGCTTTTTCAACAATGCGGCCATCGTGGCCCAGGCCCTGTCTGGTGGCGGAGCGTCCCGGATCGCCATCCTGGATATCGACTACCACCACGGCAACGGCACCCAGCAGCTGTTCTGGGATCGGCATGACGTGTTGTACGTCTCCCTGCATGGCGACCCGGCGCGGGCATACCCGTACTACTCCGGCTTCGCGGACGAGATCGGGTTCGGAGCCGGTGAGGGCATGAACCTCAACTTGCCGCTCCCCGAGGGAACCGACATCGCCACCTACTTGGCCGCTCTGGACGTGGGTCTGAAGGCCATCCGCGACCACGATCCCGACGCGCCCGTGGTCCTGTCGCTGGGCTTCGACACGTTCTATCGCGACCCGATTGCCGATTTCGCGATCACAACCGATGACTACCGCCGGATCGGGGCCGCGATCGGCGCGATGGACCTGCGGGTGATCGCTCTCCAGGAAGGCGGCTACGCGCTGGACGCGATCGGTGCCAATGCGGTCAGCTTCCTGGCCGGGCTCCAGGGCCAGCAAGGCTAGGCGCCCCGATGAGCGTCGATCCGGACAGCTACCTCGGGCGCGAGGTCGCCGGCTACCAGATCGAGGAGGTCATCGGCCGGGGCGGAATGGGCGTCGTGTACCGGGCCGAGCACCTGCGCCTGGGGCGCAAGGTGGCGCTCAAGGTCGTCGCGCCCCAGATCGCGCGCGAGCCGAAATTCCGGGAACGCTTCCTGCGGGAGTCCCGCACGGCCGGTTCGCTGGACCACCCGAACGTTGTCCCAATCTACGACGCCGGGGAGGCGGACGGCGTTCTGTACATCGCCATGCGGTTCGTGGATGGCGTGGACCTGGCGACCATGATCGCCCGCGACGGGCGGCTGGAGCCGGCACGCACGGCCCGCATCGTGGCCCAGGTCGCCAGCGCGTTGGACGCCGCGCACGAGGCGGGTCTCGTCCACCGCGACGTCAAGCCCAGCAACGTCCTGCTCCCCGCGCGTGGCGCCGGCCGTGGCGAGCACGCCTACCTGGGCGACTTCGGCCTCACCAAGCGGGTCCTGTCCGAATCGGGCGTCACCGGATCATCCGCCTTCCTGGGGACCATTGCGTACGTCGCGCCCGAGCAGATCGAGGGCCGCCCGGTGGATGCCCGGGCGGACCAGTACTCGCTGGCGTGCCTGGTCTACGAGTGCCTGACCGGGCATCGGCCCTTCGAGCGCGAAACCGATGTCGCGACCCTGTATGCGCACCTGCGCGACCCGTTCCCGTCGGTCGGCGACGCCGTGGATCCGAACCTGCGATCCGAGCTGGACGCGGCCTTGGCCCGGGCGGCAGCCAAGAAGCCCGCGGACCGCTACGACTCGTGCGGCGACCTTGCCGAGGATCTGGTCCGGACCACCGGCGCGACCACGGGAACCGGATCGCAGCCGGTCGCCGTCCGGCGCGCCCGCTCCGCGGCTCAATCCCGCCGCCGGCTGTTGGTGGTGGGTTTCGGTTCCGCCGCTGTGGTCGCAGCTCTGGCGATTGGGGGCTACGCCCTCTGGCTGAGCAACCAGTCCGCGGCTCCGGTGGTCACCGGTAACGGGGTGGCGATCATCGACACCACGACCAATCAGGCGTCCCTGGGCGCTGGGCTCGCGAACGAGCCGACGGCGATCGCCGCGGATGCGACCGCGGCCTGGGTGACTCATTTCTCAGCTGGCACTGTCTCGCGGGTGGCCGCGACGGAGGCCCACGAGGTCACATCGATTCCGGTCGGGGCCGGGCCCGGGGCCGTGGTGGCGGGGGCGGCTGAGAGTCTGGTTTGGGTTGCCAACACGACGGCCGAGACGCTGTCCGAGATCGACGCTGAGAACCCAAGCCGCGGACCCACCACGCTGGCCCTTCTGTTCCGGCCTGGAGCTCTGGCCCTGGGTGACTCGTTCCTGTGGGTCATTACCCAGACCGACAGCGTGGCCCAGATCGACGCCGGAAGGTTGCGTTTGGAGAATGACCCGATCAACGTCGGAGCCGAGCCGGTTGCGGTGGCGGCCGGCGGCGGCGTGGTGTGGGTTGCGAACAGCCTGGACCAGAGCCTCTCGCGCTTGGCGATTGGCCTGACCAGCCCCGACGCTCCCATCGCCCTCGGCTTCACGCCGGGTGCCCTCGCACTCGACGTGGACGCCGGAGCGCTGTGGATCGTTGACCGAGCCGGGAATGCCGTGGTCCGTTACGACACCAGGTCGCGTGACCAGGTGCGGGTGCCGGTAGGATCCCGGCCAGCCGGCATTGCAATCGGGGCCGGCGGGGTATGGGTTGCCAACGGAGGCGACGGAACCGTGACCCGCATCGACCCTGCGACCAACGAGGTCGTGGTCACGATCACAGTGGGGGGCGCGCCGGTCGGGATTGCCGTGTCGGGCGAAACGGTCTGGGTGGCCGTGGCGGAGCGCTGAGTGGGCAAGGCCGCTGCCGCGGTCATCGCGGTCGCCCTCCTGGCCGCCTGCACGACGGGAAGTCTTCCGCCAAGCGCTGGCCCAACGCCACCAAATTCCACGTCGGAGGCGCAGCCTCAATGCGAGGACGTCCCCCTTCGCGCTCTGGACGGGCAGATCGTGTTTCTGACCGGCCGCTGGACAGGCAGCGGTGATCCGAACGCGGTTCCACGGCCATCGGTCTTCTTCGTCCGACAGACGAACAGCTGTGTGGTGTGGGTCGGCCTGAGCGCCGAGGAGGGAGAGGCGCTCGGGGAATCATGGATCGAGACCTTCTCGGGCCACGTGCGCTCGGACTTCACGATCGTGGGGTTCTGGGATGAGCTGCCCGATGGCGGTCGTGGTGCCATCACCGTGAGAGTTGACGTGCCGGCCGATAGCATGTCCGAGGTAGTGCTCAGACTCCGGGACTCCACCGGCGACGTCCATTTCATCAAGCGCTGGGTTCGCGAGGACACATCCAATTGAGACGGCTCGGCAGATTGGTTCTGATGGCCGCCGTGGGGCTGGCAGCCTGCAACCAGGCGCTTCCCAGCGCATCGGAGGCTCCATCCGCCATCGGGCGACACGGGGACGCAGAGCAGATCCTGCGACTGAGCTACTCCGAGGTCGGTTCGCTGGATCCCGCTGGCTACTTCGACGGAACGCTGAATCTACTTGTTCGCGGCTTGACAGGGCTGGACGAGGACATGCGCACCGTTCCGGCCATCGCCGAGTCATGGGACGTAAGTGCGGATGGCACCCACCTCACGTTCCACCTGCGCGAGGCCAGGTACAGCAACGGCGATCCCATCGTTGCCGCCGATTTCGTGTATGGCTGGCGGCGTCTGCTCGACCCACGCATCGGGTTCGGGTGGGGCTATCTGCTGGCCGATCTGGTCGGCGCGGCAGACCTTCTGGCGCTCACGCCCGACTCCGTCCCGGCGGACGAGGTGATCGACTCGATGCTGGCCGGCCTCGGCGTTTCGGCACCCGACGAGCGAACGCTCGAGGTGGACCTCGCCAGGCCGGCGGCCTACTTCGCGACCGTCGCCTACTTCCCGGCTTTGGCCCCCGTTCCCGAATCGTGGATCACGCGCCCGGGCGCCACCGAGGGGGGTGCCTTCGTGTCGTCTGGGCCCTTCGTGCTCACCGAGTGGGTCCACGATCAACGACGGACCTTCGAGCCCAACCCGATGTGGTGGGGCGATCCGACCACTCTCCGTCGCATCGAGATGCGGGTTTTTGGCTCCGAGGAGGAGGCCCTCGAGGCCTTCCGGCAGGGAGAAATTGACCTTCTCGGTGTGCCGGCTCTGCCAGGGGCTGAGGACCTCGATGCGCTCGCCCAACCCCGTCCCGGCTCGTCCTTCTGGTACATCGGATTCGACATGCTCAAGCCGGGCAGTCCCACGGCACGCAGCCCAGCGCTCCGTCGGGCACTCGGCCTGGCCACGGACCGCGACGAGCTGAACGCGGTCGTCGGTTTCAGCGGCCCGGTCGCCGGCAGCCCAATTCCCCCGGGCGTGCCTGGCCATGATCCGGACCTCAGGCCCGCTTTCGATCCAGTCGCCGCTCGCCGAAGTCTGGCGGACGCGCTGGTCGAGCTGGGTCTGAGCGACGTCAGCGAACTGCAATTGACGTTTCTGCATGGAACCATGGTTGGCGATGGCCCGCAGTACCTGGAACTGCAATGGCGCACGAACCTGGGCATCGACGTCGAGTTCGTCGGCCTGGAGGTAGACGAGTACTTTGATCGGCTGCACGCCGGGCATGATTTCGACATGTTCTGGGTAGGGTGGATCGCGGACTACCCGCACCCCCAGAGCTACCTCGAACCGTCGTGGGGATGCCAGCAACCGGCGAATTACGGGGGGTATTGCAGCCAAGCGTTCGAGGAGCTCCTCGACCAGGCAGCCCGCACCGGCGACATCGACAGCCAGCTTGCCCTGTATGCCGACGCCCAGCGCCTGCTCGTCGAGGACCCGGCGGCGATATTTCTCCAATGGCCGGGGGGATACGCGCTCGTGGCCCCCTGGGTCGAAGGGCTCGTGCTTACCCCAATGGACGATACTCCGGGATCACTCTTCCTCGACCAGATCCGAATCTCAGCGCGCGACTAGGCTTCTGGCGCGATCGCCGTCATGCGGTCGCGAATGCGCTCCGCGGCTGGCTCGTCGTTGAGCCGATTGGCGGTTCGCAAGGCACGTAGCCACAGCCGACCGGCCTCGTCGTTGGCGCCCAGCTCGGCGGCTCGTTCCGCCCCGCGCTCAAGATATTCGAGCGCTTTGCCGAGGTCATGGGCCCGGGCGTAGTGGTGGGCTACTTCCTCCAGGTGGCTGTCCAGGGCCGCATATCTTGCTTCGCAGGCGCGGGCCGTAGCCAGATGCAGCTCGGCGCGGCGGGCATCGGTCAGAGTGCCCAGGACGGCCTCGTGCAGCAAGCCGTGGCGGAACTCGTAGGTCGGGTCCGGATACCGGCCCCGCTCGACGATGATCCCGGCACGCAGGAGCGCCTCCAGAGCGGCATCGACCTCGTCGACTACACCCTCCAGGATGGTGCGGCTGAACTGACGGCCAATGACCGCCGCCGCTTCGCAGACCCTCCGCACCTCGACCGGGAGATGGTCGATCCGGGCCACCAGCAACCCCTCGAGCGCCGGCGGCAGGACATTGCGGGGCACCGTGAGGGTCCACGCTTCGTGATGGGCCAGCGCACCGGTCTCCTGCAGGCGTGCCAGCAGCTCCTCGAGGAACAGCGGATTGCCTTCGCTGACTTCGGCCAGCGTGCGGCGGGTCCCGGGATCCAACCCGTCGCCCGGCACGAGTTGGGTCGCCAGCTCCTCGGTGGACGCCAGGTTGAGGGGCGGCAGGTCGACGCTGGTCAACCGATGGCTGAAGTCGCTCAGGGCGTGGGTTCGCAGACCCCAGCCAGCCGTCCCCGTTTCGGGCCGCAGGGTCAGGACGACGCCGATCGGTGCCCGATCGGTGAGGTCCATCACATCGGCCGCCAGCTCGGCGGATGACTCGTCGGCCCAGTTGACGTCCTCCAGCGCGACCGCCACTGGACCCTTCGCAGCCAACGCCCGCAACCATCCGATGTAGGCGGCACGCAAGCGGGCGCCCAGCTCGAGCGGGGACAGCACCGCCAGCGCGCCCTCCGCATCGGCATCCAGGCGGATGCCGAGGAGGCGAGCCAGCTCCGGGAGCCAATCGGCGCCGTCGGCACCCAGTCGGGCCCGGAGGCGGGTCCGGACGGCCAGATCAGGCTCTCCGTCACGGATGCCCAACCAACTGCGCAGGATCTCGACGAATGGTCCGAAGGGCGAGCGTGCGCCATATGACAGACAGTGCCCCTCGAGCCAGGCCACCCGTCCACCGCCGATGCTTCGTATCTCAGCCAGGAGGCGCGTCTTGCCGATGCCGGCTTCGCCCACGATGAGCACAACCTGGCCCTGGCCATCGGTCAGCTGGTCGAGCGTCGTTTTCAGGCGTCCGACCTCGAGATCGCGCCCGACCAACAGGTGGTCTACTGCCGGTTCGCCAGTTGCTGGGGCGCCGGCTGCGGGGGTCGCTGATTGAGGGCCGATCAGCCTCCAGGCGTTGACCGGCTCCTCGCGCCCCTTGACGTGCAGTGGCCCGAGCGGCTGGGTGATGAACCGGCCAGCGAGCCGTCGTGCGGTGGCCTCCCCGACCGCGATCGTTCCCGGCTCGGCGGAGGCCTCGAGCCGCGCGGCGATATTCGTGGCGTCTCCCAATGCCACCGTCTGCGGGTCTGCTGCCCCGACCGTCCCCACGCCCGCCTGGCCGCTGTTCACCCCCACCCGCACCCCCAGGCCGGCGATGCCCCACGCGGCCTCCACTTCTCGGCCATACGCCGCCATAAGGTCGACGATTCGCAGTGCCGCCCGCGCCGCGCGCTCGGGGTCGTCCTCGTGGGCGGTCGGAACGCCGAAGTAGGCGCAAATGCCGTCGCCTTGGTAGGCCTGCACGGTGCCACCGAAATCTTCGACCGCGCCGCTCATGCGGGTGACGCACTCCCCGATGAGCGCCTTGACCTCGTCCGGCGCCAGGCGTTCCCCGAGGCCGGTCGATCCGGTGATGTCGGCAAACAGGGCGGTGATGGGCCGAAGCTGGTCGGCGGGCATGTCCTACCGGCCTCCGGCCAGGATGGACCGATATTGCTCAGGATCGACGTTGCCGCCACTGAGCACGATGACCCTTGGCGCACGGACCGGCCCCGCGGCGCCCGTGAGGTGAGCGGCCATGCTGGCCGCGCCCGACGGTTCCACCACCAGACGGGCCCGGAGTGCTAGTTGACGCATGGCCTCGCGTATGTCGTCGTCCGAGACGGTCACGATTTCGTCGACAAGGGCCTGGATGTGCGCCCACGGAAGGTTCCCGAGGCGATTCACGCGCAGGCCATCCGCGATCGTCTCGTGCGTGCGCTCGGTCGGCCAGGCGCGAATTTCGCCCGCGGCCAGAGACTCGCGCGCATCGGCCGCAGCTTCGGGCTCGACGCCGACGATCCGCGCGTCGGGGGCCAGCGCCTTCACGGCCGCTGCGATGCCGCTGATGAGGCCCCCGCCGCTGACCGGGACCATCACATCGCCGACGTTGGGCAGGTCCTCGACGATCTCCAGCCCGCAGGTTCCCTGGCCGGCGATGATCTCCGGGTCGTCATATGGCGGGACCAGGGTCAGGCCGCGCTCCGCCGCCAGGTTCTCGGCCAGTGCTCGTCGGGCATCGTTTCCCGGAGCGGCCAGGATGAGCTCTGCCCCGTCGGCACGCACCCGATCGACCTTGAGGGCGGGCGCATCCTCGGGCATGACGATCACCGCGTGGATCCCCAGCAGCCGCGCAGCTCGTGCCACCGCCTGTGCATGGTTGCCCGAGGAATAGGTGATGACGCCGGCGGCTCGTTCGCCATCGGTCAGCGTGGAAAGGCGGAAGTAGGCGCCGCGCATCTTGAACGCGCCCACCGGTTGCAGGCTCTCCGGCTTGAGCCACACGCCGTCCTCCCAGGGCAGCAACGGGGTGCGGACCGCCACGCCCCGGATCTGCTGGGCGGCAAACCGAATGCGCTCCAGCGTGACAAGTGCGGTCTGGGTGTCAGGCATGGATCAGCGGAAACCCCGCGCGTATGCTGGGCCCCATTCTCACCCACCGCGGGGAGGGAGGACGCTTCTACCGATGCTCACACGGCCGCGTGGGCGTCTCGCCGCCGTTCTGGCGACCGTAGTTCTCGCCGGGTGCGTCGGAGAGCCCGTCGGCTCGCCATCCCCAAGCACGTCGCTGACCTCAACCCGGCCAATCAGCGGCTATCTCCCGCCGGGGTGTGAGCCGATCAATCTGCGAGGCCTGGACGGTCAGCCCATAGACCTCACCGGCGCCTGGACCGGTCGCCAGTCGGTGGCGGGCTTTTTCCAGAGCCCGACCGAGACCACCTTTATCCGTCAGGTCGGCGATTGCGTGTGGGCCGCCATCATGGACGAGGAGTTCCGCTCCGACCCGAACTACGTCGGAGACTTTGAGCTACCGGGCGGCAACCTGGGCACCTTGCGCGGGCAGGTCACCACCGATTTCGTGATTGAAGGCGAGTTGGTCTCCATACGGTTCGGATCCCCCCTGCCCCCGGCCGTGTTCGTCCAGGTCAGGCTGCTCATTGAGTTCGACAAAGACGGCCGGATCCTGCTGCGCGAAGGTCGCATCCCGGGCGTGGGGCCTCGATGCTATTCCTTTCCCGGATTAGAGCTCTTCTGTCCAATACCGGTGATTCTGTATCGCGTGGACGACCTTCCCGCACCCGCCCCGTCGCCGACCTAGTCGGGAACGGGGCCGAACCCGGAGCGGGCGAGGTTCAGGCTAGAGGTTGCCCCGCTTCGCCTGCTCGAGCTCAATCGCCTCGAACAGGGCTTTGAAGTTGCCCAGCCCGAACCCGCGCGAGCCGTGGCGCTCGATGATCTCGAAGAAGAATGTGGGCCGATCCTGGATGGGCTTGGTGAAGATCTGGAGCAGGTAGCCCTCCTCGTCGCGGTCGGCTTCGACCCCCAGCTCCTCGAGCGTTTCGATCGGTATACCCACATCGCCCACCCGATCCGGCAGCGCCGCGAAGTATTCGTGGGGTAGGCCAAGGAACTCGATTCCGCGACCCCGCAGGGCCCGCACCGTGCCCACGATGTCGGTCGTCAGGAGCGCGATGTGCTGGGTGCCGGCGTCGAGGTAGTAGTCGATGAACTCCTGGATTTGGCTCTTCCGTTTGCCCTCGGCCGGCTCGTTGATTGGGAACTTGATCCGCCCATCCCCGTTTTGCATGACCTTGCTCATCAGGGCGCTGTACTCGGTGTGGATGACCTTGTCGTCGAAGTGGACCAGCTGGCTGAACCCCAGCACCTCTCGGTAGAAGTCGACGAACTTGTTCATGTCGCCCAGCGCCACGTTGCCAACGCAATGGTCGATGCTGAGCAGGGTCTGGCCCATGCCCGGCGCGCCGGGGGCCTTGATGCGGTGATAGCCGGGGGCGTACGTCCCCGCATAGTCGCGCCGATCGACGAAGGTGTGAATCACCTCGCCGTAGGTGTGGATGGCGGCCGTGCGCAGGACGCCCTTGTCGCCCGGCGTCTCGGTGGGCGGCTGGGCTGAGCGGGCGCCGCGGGTGGTGGTCTCGCGCCACGCCGACTCGGCGTCATCCACCGCAAACGCAATGTCATGCACCCCGTCGCCGTGTTTGCGGACGTGCTCGGCGACCTCGCCATCGGGGCTGATGGGCGCCGTGAATACGAATCGGATGTCGTTTTGGACCAGGACGTACGACGCGCGATCGCGGATCCCGGTCTCCAGACCGGCGTACGCCACCGGGGTGAAGCCCCACAGCGTGCGGAAATAGTGGGCCGCCTGCCTGGCGTTGCCGACCCAGAACTCGATGTGGTCGATGCCCTTGAGGGGCAAGAAATCGGTGGCCGATGTGGTGGGCGCCAGCTTGGTGGTGGCCATGCGGCGGATGGTACGCCTAGGCGAAGTCGGCGGCGAGAACGAGATCGGTCATGCGGTCGACCGCGGCCGCAAGCTGCTCGGGGCTTACGTAGGTCTGTTCGGAGGTATCGGTCTCCGAAAGAACGTCGCTGACGACGAGGGCGCAGGCCGCCTGGACCCGGGAGCGGGCGGCCAGGAAGAACAGCGCACTGGCCTCCATCTCGAAGGCCAGCACCCCGCGGTCGCGCCAGCGCTGGGCGTAGTCGTCATCCGGGTTGTAGAACACGTCGACCGATGCCACCAGGCCGATGTGGGTGGCAATCCCCAGCTTCTCGGCGGCGTGCACCAGCGCGTGGGTCAGCCGAAAGTCGGCCGCCGGCGCGTACGACTCCCCGTGGAGGTAGGTGCGGGTCGCACCGTCCACCGGGCAGGCCGCGGTGGCGATGACCAGGTCGCCGGTCTTGACGCCCGGACCGATGCCGCCACAGGTCCCCACCCGGACCAGCTGCCGGGCTCCCAGGCGCAACAGCTCCTCCACCACGATCGAGAACGACGGCGTGCCGATGCCGCTCGACTGGACGCTCACCGGGCGCCCGTTCAAGGTGCCCGTGTAACCCAGCAGCAGGCGGTTCTGGTTGACCAGCCGGGCGCCCTCAAGGCCGCCGTCGAAGCGGGAGGCGATGGTCGTGGCCCGATTCGGATCGCCGGGCAGCAGGACCAGCGGGGCGTAATCGCCCGGCTCGGCGTGCAGGTGGATCTGCGGCATGAGCGTAGCCTAGCCGGTCGGCGCCTCGGCTAGCATGCCGGGGTGAACCGGTACGCCGATGAGCTGGAGTTCGCGGTTCGCCTGGTCCGCAGCGCCGGGACGCTGGTCCTGGAGTCGTACGGGCGCGTGGGCCGGGTGCGTCACAAGAGCCGCCGCGACGTCGTGACCGAGGTGGACTTTCGGTCCGAGGCCTTGATCGGCAAGCGGATCCGGCGCCGCTTTCCAGACGACGGGATCCTGGCCGAGGAAGCCGGTGCGGACCGCGTGGGCGGACCCGCTGGCGCGCGGCGGTGGTGGGCCATCGATCCGCTGGATGGGACGGTCAACTACGCCAACGGGATCCCGTACTTCTGCGTTTCGGTGGCCCTGGTCGAGGACGGCGTGCCGGTGGTTGGGGTCGTGTTCGACCCGCTGCGCGGCGACCTGTACACCGCCACCGCACGCAGCGCCGCCCGCTTGAACGGCAGCCTGGCGCGGGCATCGACCAAGGACGCGCTGGGGGACTGCGTCGTGAGCCTGTCCATCCTGGGGCGTGGCGGCCTGGCCCGCGAGCGACGGATCGCGCCGGTGATCCGGATTCATCGCCGGATGGGGAGCGCGGCCCTGTCGCTGGCGTCGGTGGGCGCGGGGCGGTTCGACGCGTTCGTCCAGAACGGGGGGCTGTCGCGCTGGGACGTGGCCGCGGCCGGGCTCATCGCCGAGCGCGGCGGGGCGGTGGTGACCAACCTGGCCGGCGGGCCATGGTGGGATCCGAACCGACCCGGGCCCACCTTGAACGTGGTGGCCGCCCCGGAGCCGCACCACGGGGAGCTGCTGCGTCTGCTGGCCGCCGCGAAGACTCGCGTCAACTCCCGCCGCTGATGCCCGTGGGTAGGTTGAGGTTGATGCGTCGGAGTTTGGTGCTGGCTGCCGCGATAGCCGCAATAGCCGCGCTCACGGCCTGCGCGTCTGCCCCCGCAGCTCCGGCTACCGGTCCGTCGCATGCAGAGCCATTGCCATCGGTCAACCCCGCTCCCGGGCTGCCGCCGGGCT
>Ga0299906_10004211_pt1 | contig 11793 bp, 14 predicted proteins | sample RVTome_14_FD_200259 | JGI IMG/M metagenome (GOLD analysis project Ga0299906, IMG submission 200259) | Soil microbial communities from uranium-contaminated site in the Upper Colorado River Basin, Wyoming, United States - RVT145D125 (version 2) ... | reverse complement strand
CCCCAGCATGGGCGGGGAGGACTTCTCCAGTTATCTCAGCGAGGTTCCCGGCGCGCTGCTGCGTCTCGGGACATCGGGGGCCGGCAATGATCTCCACTCACCCGGTTTCACCCTCGACGAGGGCACCATCGGCGTGGGCATCCGGGCCGGCGTCGGGGCGATCCTCTCCATGCTCGACAGGATCTAGTTGTCCGTCGCTAGATGGCGAGGCCCAGTGCGGCCGCCATCGCCCTCAATTGATTCATCATGTCTCCGAACTCGGAAGGCGTCAGCGCCTGGTCCCCATCCACGAGTGCCGAAGCCGGGTCGGGATGAACGTCGACCATGAGGCCATCGGCGCCTGCCGCCATGGCCGCTCGAGCCAGCGAAGGCACGAGGCTCGAGTCACCCGCGGCATGGGACGGGTCGACCAGCACCGGGAGGTGGGTCCTCTGCCTGACCAACGGCACCGCGGTGATATCGAGCATGTTCCTCGTGGACGGTTCGAAGGTTCTGATCCCCCGCTCGACCAGCACGATGTTGGGATTCCCGGCGCCGTACACGTGCTCGGCGGCGCTCAGCCACTCGTCGATCGTCGCGGTGCGGCCCCGCTTCAACAAGACCGGCTTGCTCTGGCGTCCCAGCTCCCGAAGCAGGGCGTAATTGGACATGTTCCGGGTTCCGACGCGGATCATGTCGGCGTAACCGGCGACCAGCTCGACGTCGCGGGTGTCGAGCACCTCCGCCACGAAAGGTAGGCCGGTCTCGTCCCGGGCGTCGGCGAGGAGCTTCAGGGCGCTCTCGCCCAGCCCCTGAAAGGTGTAAGGCGAGGTGCGAGGCTTGAAGGCGTCACCGCGGAGGAGTCTCGCCCCGTGCCGCTTGACGGCATGAGCGGCCTCCAGGATCTGGTCTCGGCTCTCCACCGCGCACGGCCCCGCGATCACGACGAACGTCTCCCCGCCGACCGGCACCCCGGAAACATCAATCACCGTTCTTTTCGGGGAGTAGGCCGACGACACGAGCATCGCCGGACCGCTCGTCTTCACTACGCGCTCCACCGCGCTCAGCCCGGCAACGGCCGCGACCACGTCGGAGGGCGCCCCAGGGGCGATGACCACCTGTCGGCCCTGGTCCACGACGACATGACAATCGACCCCTGCCGCGTCGAGGAGGTCGACGACCTCGGAAGCCGCCTCGTCGGGCGCGTCGGGATCGAGGACGACGATCATGTTCGTGGCCACGGTAGCGACGGGAGGCTTCTCCGTTACCATCGACCGGCCAATGGTGCCAAAGACGTCCCCGCCCCCGCCCTCCGACTACGAACCTCATATCGGAGAGAGCCGCCAGTACTGGCGGGACATCATCCTCGGCGTCAACGATGGCCTGGTCTCGGTCTTTCTACTGGTGGTAGGTGTCGTCGGGGGTGGCTTGGACACCGGGCAGGCCCTGCTGACGGCGATTGCCGGCGCCCTTGCCGGCAGTGCCTCCATGGCCGCGGGCGAGTATCTGGCCACCAAATCGCAGGATGAGGTGCTGGAGGCCGAGCTCAGCCTGGAGAGGATCCACATCCGCGAGCATCGCGATATGGAGCTGGGACAGCTCCGGGACATGTTCCGGGAGATGGGGATCGCCGAAGAGGACGTGGATGGAGTGGTCTCGGCTTTTGACCGCTCCGACGAGGCGATGCTCGGGGCGATGAAGGCGTTGGAGTTCGGCGTCGTCGAATCGGAGCGACGCTCACCGGTCAAGGCCATGGTGATGTCAGGTCTCCTCTTCCTCGCCGGCTCGTTGCCCTCCGTCATCCCGTTCATGATCTTCGACCAGACCGGGCCGGCCCTGGCCCTCGCCGCCGTGCTCGCGTTGGGCGGTCTTTTCTCGGTCGGCGTCGTCAAGGCCAGAGTGACCCGGGGGAATGTCTTCTCCTCAGGGGTGGAGAACATGGCCGTCGCCGGAATCGGCGGGTTCGTCGCTTGGTTCATAGGGGACGCGGTCGGCAGCACACTCGCCTGACTTGCTAGCACTCTGCTTGCAATAGCTAGCAGGTAGCTCTATGCTTGCATTAGATGAACGAGAGCAAGCACCGGGACCTTGGCAGCTACATCCGCGAACAGCGGGAGCGCGCCAACCTCTCCCTGCGCCGCTTGGCCGACTCTGCGGGGATCTCGAATCCCTATCTGAGCCAGATCGAGAGAGGGATAAGGCGGCCGTCGGCCGAAATCCTGAAACGTCTCTCGCGGGCTCTGGAGATCTCGGCCAACAGCCTCTACGCACAGGCCGGCCTGATCGACGACCTCACCGACCAGCCGACGGTGACCGACGCGGTCGATGCCGACCAACGACTCAGCCCGAGCCAGAAGAAGGTGCTTCTCGACATGTACAAGGCCCTGATCGCCACGGATGTGGGACAGGCCAAGACAACCAAACAGGAGAAATAAAAGTGGATACCAAGAGCGTTCTCTACGCCGCCGTGGGCGCCCCCGTGCTGGCGGCCCGCAAGGTCAGCGAGCGTGCCGGCGTGGTCGGCACCAAGCTGAGCGAGCAGGCAAGCGGATACAGCAAGACTCTCGAGAAGAAGGTCGGAGACTGGGCACTCGAAGGCGAGAAGTTGATCGGCAAGATCGGCGACCAGAAAGTGGTCGAGGACATCACCGCCCGGGTTGATCTCGATCAGGCCAAGGATCAGGTGAGCAAGCTCCGCGATCAGCTCGAGGAGATGCTGGCCACCTGGCGGACGTCATTCCGCCCGGACGAGGCGAAGGTCACCGCACCCGAGCCGGCGGCCAAGACGGCAGCCGCCCCGAAGAAACTGGCCGCCAAGAAGCCGGTCGCCAAGAAGCCGGCTGCGAAGAGCACGGCCGCGAAGAGCACGGCCAACAAGACAAGCAAGACTTCGGCCGCCGGGACCACCAAGTCGTCGTTGGCGAAGACGAGCTCGGCGAAGACCTCTTCCTGAGCTCAACTCCTCCTCACACGACACAGGGGCCCTCCGGGGCCCCTGTGTTCATCTCCAACCATCTGTGGTCCGGTTTCGGTAGCAAAAGTAGGGTTTTCGGACCACAAAACGGTTGGTTGGGGGCGTGGTGGGTCAGAGGGTTGGGTCGACCGACTTGGCCGACTCGATCCAGTTCTCGACCATGGCCTCGGTGGGCAGACGCTGCACCACGCGGTGAGTGCCGTTGAGCCCGATGATCTTCGCGAGAAGCGCCGTCGGATTGCGACGCCTGAGATCCCGGACCGTGTCCACGCCCGCGGCCACCAACAGCTCGGCGTACTCGGCGCCGACACCCTTGACCCGAAGAAGGTCGGCGTGATGCACCCAACCCTGGAGGGCACGTGCAGAGATGCCGGTTTCCTTTGCCAGGTCAGACCGGCCGCGGCCGGTCGCGGCGGCGGATGCCAGCCCGCGGGCGGTCTTGACACCGGCTTTTCTCAACTTGGTGGCGGTCTTCTGATCAACGCCTGCCACCTGGTCGACTCTCGCCATGGAACCAGCAACTCCGATCCGCTACGTCCTTCGACTCTATACAAATCCGATGATTCACGACCCGCCGCGTGGCCTCAGGTCGGCAATGTCGGATTCGGTGTCCACGTCTCGCGGTGCCATCTCCGAGAACCAGACCTCGTTGACCCATTCCGGATGCGCCTGCCAGAGACGGGCCGCTCCCTCGTCTCCTCCCAATGACATCAGCCGTGGCCACAGGGAGCCGTTGACGACGACCGGGTTGCCCCAGCTGTACCGATACTTCGGGATCGTCACCGGCAAGCCCGAGCGTCGGTGGGACTCGATCAACTCTTCCACGACCTCCTCGGAGATATACGGCTGATCCCCAATGATTATCAGTGCCACGTCGCACCGCGACATCCGGGTGAGAGCATCGAGACCGACGCGCAGGGATGATGCGATGCCTTCCTCCCATTCCGGGTTCTCGACGAGGCCGGCGTCTCCAAGATCCGACTCCTCGATGATCCGCTCGTGCTCGTTTCCCAGCACCACCCACACCTCGTCCACAGGGAAACGGTGGGTCCGATCGACGACGTGTTCCAACAAGTTGCGGTCGCCCCACGGTTCGAGCTGCTTGGGACGGCCCAGGCGCGTGGACCCGCCTGCGGCGAGGACGAGAGCTGCGATCGGCATCGGCGGGACGCTAGTGCCGGTTCGGTCAGGGTCGCCGAGGCGATCCGATGAGGTCGGGCGACTCTGGTGATGAGTAACGGACCGAAGTCATCTCGGCCAGGATTGCGATCGCCGTCTCCCCGGAGGTCCTGGAGCCGATGTCGAGACCGATGGGCCCATGGATCCGGTCGACCTGTTCCGGTTGGAAGCCATCGGCCAACAGTCTCTCCCGCCGGCGGGCAGTGGTCTTGGCCGAGCCCATGGCGCCGATGTACCGCGCCGACGACGCCAGGGCGACCGGCCAGAGTGGATCCTCGAACTTCCGATCGTGACTCAGAACGACGATGAATGACCTCGAGTCCAGCTCGTCGGCGTCGCAAACAGCGTCGGGCCAGCCGATCCGCAGCTCGACGGCATCGGGGAAGCGTTCGGTGGTGACGAATGCGGGGCGTGGATCGGCGACGACGGTACGGAATCCGAGCATCGACGCATGGGCCACCAGCTCCTGGGCGATATGAACCGCTCCAAACACGAACAGACGGGGCCGTGGTGCAATCGACTCGAAGAAGACTTCACCGTCGTCGTATCCGAGAGTGATCGAGCGCTCCACCCTCATCAGCACCCGGGAATCGGAGACGACGGGTCCTGCGAGGTCGCCGGGGATGCTGCCGGCCACCAGACGCCCGTCTCGATCGATCACCGCCTTTGACCCTTGGGCTAGGCCCGAGATGACGGTGACGACCATTCCCGGCGAGTCGTCCTCGATGAGCGCGGCGACTCTCTTCTTGATCTCGGCCGCTACCACGGCTCGATGTAGACCTGGATGGTCCCGCCACAGGCAAGACCGACGGAGAAGGCCTCGTCGTCCGCGATGCCGTAGGTGACGAGCTCGGGCCGATCGCTCTCGAGGACTTGGAGAGCCCGGACGACGACGTCGTTCTCGACGCACCCGCCGGAGACCGAGCCTTCCATCTCCCCGCTGGAGGAGATCAACATCACCGAGCCCGGCGGGCGGGGGGCGGAGCCGTATGCGTTGACCACCGTGGCGCGAGCCACCTGCTTCCCATCGGCCTCCCAACGATCTGCCTTCGCCAGTAGATCTCGCATACCGGGCGAGAATACCCGGGGGGTCAGACCTGTACCGGATACCTGGTGATAGCCCCGACTCCGTGAATGTCGAGCTTGCTCGGGATCGTCACCTGATGCACCGACCCCCCTCCCGCTACCACTGCGTCCATCAATTCGGAGACCACATCGTCGACGGGGAGGGTGCTCTGACCGCACACGACACATGTCCGGCCGGCGCGACCGAGGGCTCCGCAGTTGGCACAGACGACTCCAGGCTTCGTGAACCAACCGGCGACTACCAATGTGTCGACCGCCATGACATTGGCGGCCCCGATCGCGCTCTCCAGCCCCAGCACCGCCTGGCCTCCGGCGTGCGCCGTGTCCAGGACCTGGCCGACGAGGGCCGATTGCCGCCGCGCCCGAACCTCGTCTGTCAGATCCGCCAGCTTGGGACGCAGGCCGGCGATCGTCATCTCCCGCGGCTGGGCGTGGAGCTGCATTCGGTCTAGATCGGCGAGGTAAGGGTGTAGCTGGCCCACGATCTCATCGGCCAGCTCGTCGAGGGAGCCGATTACCAGAAAGTCGAAGGTTCTGTCTTGGTGGACGTCGAGTAACCGGGCTCCCGCTTCCCTCCAGATCCGCGAGGTGGCCTCCTCGGCATGGCTGCGAGTGGAGTGCTCCTGATATCCGGAAAAGCCGCCGTAGTTGGGTTTCCCGATGTCGGCTTCGAGCGGGGTGCCGACCTCTTCGAGGTGTTCGCCCGATGATACGAAGATCCGGGCCTCGGTTCGATCGGCGACGAGGACTGCGGCCCTCAGGGGACGGGGGGCGACCCGCAATGGCCGTAGATAGGGCCGGGGGCCGAGTGTGGCCCGGTTTTCGATCGCGTGCGTCAGAGACTCGACGACGAAGATGTCGTCTGCGTCCGAGGCAAACACCGCAAAGGAGGGTGCCGGCTCCAGCTCCAGGCGATCGGCCAGGTCGCGGATCTTGTGCGCGTCGCGTCGCAGGCTCTTCTGGACGCTCCTGGGAAGATGATTGGCTCTCGCCCGTAGGGGCCGGAGAGTGTCGGTGACCAATGCCGGGAACCCACCCGGGCTGGGACGATTGAGGTACACAGAGACAAGCGCGCCGGTGGGGCTCCGCAACCCCGCGATCGGATCGGCAAGCACCTGCACCTCCGTCTTCGGCTTCAACTCGCTACACGGAACCTACCCGCGCGGGAGTCGGCGAGGCTCATAGATCGGACATGAGAACAACCGTGAGATCCTCGAGCACCCAACCCAGGTAGTCCAGCGCCGACTTCTCCGCTTCGGGGATACTGTCGTGGTCCTCTGCAACCTCCAGCCCCAGCCGCGCGGCAAAGGCGAGACGTCCCTCGTTGAGCACCCGGAGGAACGAGTTGGCATCCTCGGGGTCGAGATCGCTGGGGCCGGGACCGGACACGACCCGCTGGTATACCTCCCGATCATGGGCCCGCGCCTGTCCTAGCTCTTCCCCCATCAGGCGCCACCATTCCTCGTTGGCAGTCGAATCGTCCAGGTAAACCGGAACATTCAGCCTCTGATGACCTGGGTCGTCGGTCTGATCGTCAACCTCGGAGAGCAGGACCAGGACCTGACCCAGGAAGGAGCGCTCGTCGGCGGGGATATCGATTATGACTCTGTCGTCCCGAAGGGTGAATCGATCGCTCAACTCCGCTCCATCGTCGCCCACAAGCCGTGGGAATGAAGGCGGTAGCAGTCGAATTCGGCCTGCTCCCTCGGCCCGTCGCTGACAACGGCCTTGCCTTCATTGTGGACCTGAAGCATCAGCCGGGTCGCCTTGGAATCGCTGAAGCCGAACAGCTTGCGGAATACGTACACCACATAGGTCATGGTGTTCACCGGGTCGTCCCAGACGATCACCTGCCATGGCCGCGACAGGTCCTCACCTTCGTCGATGTCCCGCTCGATGACTGGTGCAGGCAGGGTCATACTCGATCTGAGAGTAGGCCGGTCAGGGTCCCCCGTCGCCACCAAGAAGGCGATCGCTACAGATTCTGGCGACCTCGGCAAACGCCGGGGCGGAATACGGGATCTCGGCCACGGCGTATGCAGTCCCTACTCCGGTGAAGCCCGGGGCCGGATCGGGAAAGTCCTCGATCCCTCGCTCTCTCATGCAGACCGAGAATTCGGTGAGTTGGGCAAGCACGACCTGGCGCAGCAGCTCGTCGGTGGATAGGTCCAGTGCCCCGGTACCCAACTCCGTGGCGCAGGCGGCGACTGCATCGGCCGTCCCCGGGTCGGTCAGGTCGAGGCCCTCGATCGCCAGGTCCAGTCGGGGCCGACCGGTCCCGTCGGTCTCGATAGGTGCGATCCCGATCCCGTGAAGTGCCATGCACTCACGAAAGCGTCTGGTGCCTTGGTCGTCAAAGACGGGGAGGGTCGTCGAGGTGACAGCTCGCATCGATGTCGTGGTCGGCTGACCGCCCCCTCCGGTGCAGGCGACAGCCACGGCCGCCACCAACACGGCAGATGCCAATCTGGTTCGGGTCACACTTCGTCTCTCTGGACGGCAGGGGTGAGACCGTCGGCGAGGATCATGGCGATATCTCTGACCGGCACGTCCTCCCGACCCAGCTCCTTGACCCCATCGTCCAGCATCACGAAACAGAAGGGACAGGCGACCGCGATCTCGTCGGCCCCGGTGGCCAGCGCCTCTTGGGTCCGCTCGATGTTCACCTTCTTGCCGGTTTGCTCCTCCATCCAGAACCTGGCGCCACCTGCACCGCAGCAGAGGGCACGCGTACCGTGCCGGGGCATCTCGACCACCTCGTTGGCACCTGCCCCGACCACCTGGCGCGGGGCGAGATAGACATCGTTGTGCCTGCCCAGATAACAGGCATCGTGGTAGGCGATCGTCTTCCTCTCACCGTTCTCCTTGACCGGTACCTCGAGCCGCTTCTGGGCCAGCAGTTCGGCGAGCAGTTGGCTGTGATGGACCACCTCGTAATCACCGCCGAGTTGGGGATACTCGTTGCCGATCGTGTTGAAGCAGTGGGCGCACTGGGTGATGACCTTCCTCACCCCGAGTTGGTCGAAGGTCGAGATGTTCTGCAGGGCGAGCTGTTGGAACACGAACTCGTTGCCGGAGCGTCGAGCCGGGTCACCGTTGCACACCTCAGCGGTGCCCAGGATCGCGAAATCGATACCGGCCTCCTTCAGCAGTCGGGCCAGTGCCACCGACACGGCGGTGTTCCGGTCGTCGTAAGAACCGGCACACCCCACGAACCACAGGTATTCGGCTGTCTCCTTCCCGTTGACCCCCAATATCGGGACCTCGAAGTCCAACTCGGCGGTCCAATCGGCGCGAGCTTGCTGGCTCAACCCCCAGGGATTCGACTGGTTCTCCATCGCCACGAACGCCTTCCCGAGCTCCGTCGGGAATTCCGATTCCATCAGGGTGAGGTAGCGCCGCATGTCGAGTATCCGGTCGAGGATCTCGATGTCGACCGGGCAGATCTCGTCGCAGGCGCGACAGGTCGTGCAGGCGAAGACCTCCTCGGGGCGGATCCGGTCGAAGAGCGCACCGCCGCCGTCGACGGTCACGGTGGAGCCGACTGGAGGAGATATGCCGGTCACCGACGCGGCGACCTCACCGGACTTGATCACCATCTCCCTCGGGTCGAGAGGCTTGCCGGTGATGTTGGCCGGGCAAACCGAGGTGCACCGGCCGCAGATCGTGCAGGCGTCGGTGTCGAATATCTGTTTCCAGGTGAGATCGTGGACCATCGCGGCTCCGATGGTGTCGATGTCCTCGACCTCCAGAAGGTTCGGCATCTCCCGCATTGCCCCCTTGGGCCGTTCCCGGGCGGAAAGGTAGAGATTGGCCGGCGAGGTCAGCATGTGGCGCAACTTCGTCATGGGCAGGACGATCAGGAACATCGCGAAGAGGCCGACGTGGGCCACCCAGAACATCTGATGCCAGCCGGACGCCGACGTGGCGTCGAACAGATAGGACAGCGGATAACCGACGAATGACCAAATCTCGTGGTCGGGCCTGCCGTCGAGGGTGATCCGGGCTGCCTCGGTGAGAAGCCCGGTGACGCCGATGCCGGCCAGCACCAGGAGGATCACTGCATCCTCGGGCTTCGTCTTGGATCGAAGCCTCCAGCTTGGCAAGACGTAACGCCCGACCGCAGCCAGCCCCAGCCCTCCGAGGAAGACGAGCGACGCAGCGTCGAGGATCGCCGAGTAGCCGAGATAGACGTTCCCCTCGAGGAACTTCAGATTCTCCGGAGCGAGGTGGTCGATCTCGAGGGTGACCGTCCCCAGAAACAGAACGATGAATCCGTAGTAGATCATCGAGTGCATCAAGCCGGCGCGTCGATCACGGGCGACGGTCTTCATCGCCAACCCGTCGACGAGACGGTTGAATCGTCTCGACCATTGCCCCCGTCGCCGGTCGGGCCCTCCCAGAGCCCAGGTGCGGGCCCGGAGGGCGAAGAGGTGGCCGGCGAGCCAGATGAATGCCGCCACTCCGACGTAGAACACGACCAGGACGAAGTCCGGGATGTTGCCGAACACCTCCCGGCCTACCTCGACTTCGGGATGATCGGGGATGGTGCCGAGGAGCCCGAGCCCGATCGTCGCCAACGCCCCTGCGATGCCTAAACCCTCGATCAACGAAGGGAGCCGACTGCCTGGTGCCTCGTCGATTTCCTCGGTCCGCTCCTGGGTGAGAGCCATGGCCAGCGAGGGTATCAGCGGCCCAACACACACCGCGGATGCGCCAGGCGATCTCTGGTGAACGGCAGGTCTCGCCGGACGATCACCAACGGGACCCTCGGGGGTCTGGGGGTCTGGGGGTCGCCCCCCAGATTTAACCGCCGGGGGTCTGGGGGTCGCCCCCCAGATTTAGCAGTTCAGTTGCCGAAGGCCGCCCGGGCGAAGAACCAGGCGTTGGCGGGTCGTTCTGCGAGGCGGCGGGTCAGATACGGGTACCACTGGGAGCCGAACGGCAGGTACACCCGGAGCGGGTAGCCGGCTGCGACGAGCTCCGCCTGCAGAGTCGTCCTGACCCCGTAGAGCATCTGAAATTCGAAGTAGCCCTCGCGGCGGGACGCCAGCGTCCGGGTCAGGTCGATCAGCCCCTGATCGTGGGTGGCGACCGCGGGCGCCGTCGTCGTCGCGTTCATGAGTGTCCGCAACTGGTTGGCGAAAGCGGCGTCGACCTCCGACTTCGAGGTCAGGGCCACCTCCTCGGGCTCGACATATGCGCCCTTGCAGAGCCGGATGTGACCACCGAGACCGATCAGCCTCTGCAGATCGTCGGGGGTTCGGCGCATGTATGCCTGAATCGCCACCCCCAGGTTCCCCCGGTCCGTCTGCACCTTCTCGTAGATCCGGACCGTGGCATCCGTGTATCGCGAGTCTTCCATATCGATGGTGACGGTGGTCCCCATCTCCTCGGCCCGGTCGGAGAGGCGACCGATCGACTCGACTGCCAGGCCCTCGTCGATGCTCAGACCGAGCTGGGTCAGCTTCACCGAGATGTTGGCGTCGAGCTCCTCCTCGGCGATGCGATCGAGACAGGCCAGATACTCGTCACACGCAGCTCGCGCCGAGACCGCATCGTGGACCTCTTCGCCGAGTAGGTCGAGTGACACCTTCATCCCGTCTGCGTTCAACCCCGAGGCGACGATGACCGCCTCGTCCAGTTTCTCACCCGCCACAAACCGATGAGCGAGGGCTTTCCCGGGACGGGTGCGGGTCATCAGCTTCTCCACCGGCCCGGCGTTCGTTGTCGCGACCACCAGGCGGGAGAAAACACTCAACCCTGTTCCCCCAGCTCGCTGGCTCTCCGGGCTGCGGCCCTCACCGCATCTTCGACCAAGGCGCGGAACCCCCGCTCCTCGAGGACGTGCATGGCAGCGGCCGTGGTGCCGCCGGGTGAGGTGACCTGGGCCCTCAACTCCGTTGGTGAGCGCCCGGTGTCGGTGAGCAGATGCCCGGCCCCGCGAATCGTCTGACTGACGAATCGCTCCGCTATGTCACGGGGCATTCCCTCCCTCAGCGCCGCCTCGGTGAGGGCTTCGGCCATCAAGAAGACGTATGCCGGTCCGGTGCCGGAGACCGCGGTGACGGCGTCGAGGAGGGACTCGTCCATCATTCGCACGGTCCCCACCGCCCCGAGGACGTCACGCGCCAGGTCGAGCTCGCTGAGGCCGGAGTAGGCCCCCGCGGCGATACCGGTGACAGCCTCTCCGACAAGTGCGGGGGTGTTCGGCATCGCCCGCACCACGGCTACATCGCCGAGGAACTTCTCGAAAGTCGAGGTGGTCACCCCGGCCGCGATTGTGAGCAGCACCTGGCCGGGCTCGATGTGACCGGCGAGATGCTCGAGAAGACCGATGACATCCCTGGGCTTGACTGCGATAACGATGGCCTGGCGTCCGGCGATGGCCTCGGCGGGGTCGGTGGTGATGAGACAGCGGTTTCTCTCTGCGAGCTCCGCGGCGCGCTCGGAGTCGCGCACGCAGAGAGCCAGGTCGTCGTCGTCCCACCCGGCCGAGCGCAGCCCGGCGAGGAGGGCTTGGCCCATCGCCCCAACGCCGATGATGGCAACAGAGGAATTTCCCGACATGTCCG
>Ga0299906_10004210_pt1 | contig 11794 bp, 8 predicted proteins | sample RVTome_14_FD_200259 | JGI IMG/M metagenome (GOLD analysis project Ga0299906, IMG submission 200259) | Soil microbial communities from uranium-contaminated site in the Upper Colorado River Basin, Wyoming, United States - RVT145D125 (version 2) ... | reverse complement strand
TCCATGGCCCTCTTCAGCAGATGTTTCCCCTCCGTCCCGCACAGCTTCAGCGAAGACGGCAGCGTGGCAAGCCATTCGACGAGCGGGTGATCCATGAATGGCTCTCGCACTTCCAGTCCATGGGCCATGCTGGCGCGATCGACCTTGGTGTTGATGTCGTCGGTGAGATAGGTCTTCAGGTCCAGGTACTGGACGATGGCGAGCGGGTCGTCGACCTGCGCCTTCCGGGCGTGGTCCCGCAGCACCGTAGAGGCCGAGTAGCCGGACAGCTCGCGCTGGAAGGAGGCGCTGAAGAGCCGGCGTCGAACGTCGTCCGGCACAACCGCCACCAGGTTGAAATAGGCTTCGACCGTCTCGCGGGCAAGTGTTTGGAATGTTGCCTTCGCGCGCAGGACGCGTGGCGCCCAAAGGGCCTGCGGGTAGATCGTGCCGAGCAGTCCGAACAGCCCCCACCGAAGGCCGGCCGGAAGCATCGATCGGAGCTGCTCCTCGCGGAGATGGATCCGGTAGCGCCCGTAGCCGCCCAGACTCTCGTCGCTGCCGTCGCCGGAGAGAGCCACCTTGACATGCTTGCGCGCGAGCTCGCACAGCCGATACGTCGGCAGTGCCGAGCTGTCGGCATAGGGCTCGTCGTACACCGACGCCAGCCGGTCGATCAGCTCGAAATCGTCGCTCTCCACCCTTTGAACATGGTGCGCCGTCCGGTAGCGTGTGGCCACGGCGCCGGCGTACGCCGATTCGTCGAAGCTCGGTTCGTCGAAAGCGATCGAGCAGGTCTGCACGGGGGCGCCGGAGAGGCCCGCCATGGTCGCAACGACCGCGCTGGAATCGACCCCGCCGGACAGGAAAGCCCCGAGCGGGACGTCCGCGATCATTCGCAGGCGGACCGACTCGCGCAGGCGTTGCGTCAGCTCCTCGCAGGCCTGGTTTACGTCGATGCGCGTGTCCAGGGTGAAACGCACATCCCAATACTGGACGGGTGCCGGCAGCGCCGCGCCCCGTCGCAGCGTGAGCGTGTGCGCGGCAGGCATCTTTGCCACGCCCAGGAACACGGTGCGCGGCTCTGGAACATAGCCGAAGGCGAAGTAGTCCTCGATGGCGTAGGGATCGAGCTCCTTGGCCAGGCCGCCGTGGGCCATGAGGGCCTTCAGCTCGGAACCGAAGATCAGGCGTCCGTCCTTCAGGAGCGTGTAGTACAGCGGCTTGACGCCCAGGCGGTCACGGGCGAGGAAGAGGATCTGGCGCTTCCGGTCCCAGAGCGCAAATGCGAACATGCCGCGGAAGTGCTCTACGCACTTCTCGCCCCAGACTTCCCAGGCGTGCACGATGACCTCGGTGTCGCTGCGTGTGCGGAAAATGTGCCCGAGGCCGGTCAGCTCCGGAATCAGCTCCCGGTAGTTGTAGATCTCGCCATTGAATACGACAGCCACGGAGCCGTCCTCGTTGAATAGCGGTTGGTGCCCGGTGGAAAGGTCGATGATGGACAAGCGCCGGTGCGCGAGACCGACGCCACTCTCGACGTGGACGCCGGCGTCATCCGGCCCTCGATGATGCTGTGACGCGTTCATCCGTTCCAGCGCGGCGCGATCGATGGGCCGTTTGCCGGTGCAGTCGAAGATACCGGCTATTCCGCACATGTGGACGGGTCTCCGCTAAGGTCGTTCAGATCGGGGCGCAACGGTTCGGTCCGCGCACTTGCTCAGGCGTTCAGCTGGTTGCCGTACCGGCTCAGCACGTGCGGACAGCGGCGCTCGAGCAGGTCCCGGTAGATCTCCCGATAGCGCGCCACCGCAACGCTCAGGCTGAAGCGTTCCAGCGCCGCTTGCCTGGCCTTGTGGCCGTGCTCCCTTCTGAGCGCCGGTTGTCGCGCATAACGCAGGATCGCGGCGGAAAGTGCGGCGGAATCGGCCGGCGGCACCAGGGTGCCCGTTATCCCGTCGTCCAGCAGTTCCGGGTTTCCCCCGGTTCCGGTTGCGACGATCGGGAGACCGCTCGCCATGGCTTCGAGCACGGTATTGGAGACGCCCTCCGATAGAGAAGGCAGCACGAAGATATCGAGCCCGTGGAGTATGTCCTCGATGCCTCCCATCGTGCCGGGCAACCATGCCTGCCCGGAGAGCCCGGCTCCTTCGAGCACGCGAGCGACCTCTCGTCGCAGCGCTCCGTCTCCCACCATCACCAGACGCAGGCGATGCCGCACGTCCGGAGCGATGCCGGCCATCTGCACGACCGCATGCACAAGGTTGAGCGGATCCTTGACCGGCTCCATCCGTCCGACTGTCCCGACCACGATCGCCTGTGGATCGCGGAACATCGGATGCGGCAATGCGAGGCGTCCTTGCGCCGGGTGGAAACGCCGGGTGTCTACGCCGTTGTAGATCCGATTCAGCCGTTCGCGCTTGACGTGCACAAGATCCTGCAGATAGCGCTCCAGATCGCGGGAAAGGGCGATGTACTGGTGCACGAAGGGCCGCATGCCGCGTCGAATCCCCAGATGGATCGGATTGCGACCGTCCAGGTCGTCGACGTCGCGGCCGTGCTCGCTGTGGATGCGGACCGGCACACGTGCGGCGGCCGCCGTGACCTGGCACTCCAGCGCCGCCAGATTGCGCGTATGGACCAGGCTGGGCCGCAACCGGCGCAGCAGCTTCCACAGGTTGACGTGCATCAGGGGGCTGTTGCCGGGCCGTTTGAGCAGCGCATGCAACTGCACCCCCGGCGCGGTAATGCGGTTGCGAAAGTCGGTGTAGCCGGTGAGGCAGATGATGGCGTGCCGGAACTCCCCGGGAGGCAGGTGATTGATGAGGTTCACCAGGCCATTCTCGAGGCCGCCCACATCCAGACGGTAGATGATATGAGCGATGAGTGGGCCGCCGTATGCGCGTTGCATGGTCGCCTCGACATCACCGGCCGGCTGCGCGGACCAGCTCCGCGTCGAGAGCGGGCAGCATCTCGGTGAGAAACCGGCGCAGCGCGTGGCGGGCCGGGGTTGCGTCATCCCCAACCGGCGCATACAAGACGATTACCGCGGAATTGTCGCGCCGGAGAAGTAACCGCGCCTTCAGCTGCAGGTATTTGGCCTCGACGGGGCTCACCGTGCCATGCCCGTCCACCCAGTACCATTGCCACGCCAACAAGCTGCGCCCGGACAACTGCATCCTGCTTTCGATCACGGGTGGCAAGTGGCCGCCGGCCGCAAGCGACAGCACTTCGCGGTGGGTCGTGCGCCACTCGGCGTGGTAGCGCGAGAGCGATGTGCTGACGTAAGTGAGCATCTTTGCGCCGGCGCGTTGCTGCGGGTAGTACGCCAGATAAAGCCCCACTCGATCGTCTCCCTTGCGGTAAGTCCCGTGCACCGAACTGGAAGGCGACTCGAAGGGAGGTTGCCAGGAGGTCAACGGCGCGGGGTCCACATCCCAGCCGGCGAGCGATGCCGGAAGCCGGACTTCGCCGGGTGCGGATGGGGTAGGCGTGCCGGCTTCCAGCGCGTGCACCAGCGCATGTCCGCTTGCTGCAGCCGCGACCGCCGCGGCAGCGGCCACCAGGAGGACTCTCGCGGGCGCCGTTTCGCTCGCGGGTTGCCCCGCCCGGAGCGAGTGCTGCCTCCGCGGCCTCACATCGCTGAAACGCGATCCGATGTAGAACAGGACCGCCATCACCGCTCCGAAGAAGATCCAACCGTAGATGAGATGGTCGACCCCTCCAGCCAGCTTGTTGTTCGAAATGTGGCCTACCATGACGACTACATAGGCGCGCACCCAGTTCGCAACCACCGGGACCGCCACTGCGGCGGTCATGAACAGCAGCCGTCGGCGCCAGCTCTTGAACATCAAGTAGGCGAAGATCGCTCCTCCATAGACCGAGGCGATCAGATAGCGGATACCGCTGCAGGCGTCCACCACCGACCAATCGCCGCTCGGGATGGAAAAGTTGTTCCCCTCCCGGTAAACCGGAATCCCGGTCAGTCTCAGTGCGGAGACTGTGAAGTCCGCGGTGCGGTCGATCATGGACGGCACCAGGAAGTCCCCGAAAGGCCAGGCAAACAGGCTCAGCAGCAGGGGGATCGCGATGGCAGCCGCTATCCGTGTGCCGAGCACCGTCCAGACCAAAGCGGGCACTGACGCTACGAGTGCGAACTCGCGCAGGGCCTGCGTGCTCGACAGCTCCCCGACCAGCCAAATGCCGCTCAGCGCCGCAAGCAGGAGGGTGCCCGGAAGAAAAGGGGCTGGCGTCAGCTCGGCAAGTCGCTCGCGGCTGCGCCAGATGAGCCAGGCGGTGACGGGATAGACGATGAAGCCGTGCGCATAGGTCTCCGATCGCTCCCAGGTCATCACCATCGAGACGACGGCGTCGCGGTAGGTCAGGAGGAGGCCGACCAGCCCCAGGCCGAGCGCCGGCGCGACGCGGGTCCACTTCTTCGCGGCCGACGGCGATGTGACCGCCGCAGTTTCGGAAGAGGGCAGATCCGCGAGCTTCATCGGCGTCCTAGGCGGCTAGCGGCGGAGTTTCCCGCAAAGGCGCGTCGTCGGGCCCGGCGGCGGGCGGCGGCGATGCGAGCGCGTCCAGGACCCGCTGCAGATTCTGCGTCCATTGGTAGCGCTGCACCACCAGCGTGCGCGCAGCGGCTTCGAGATCGCGCCGCGGCTGCTGCAGGAGCTGCACGATGGCTTCCGCGAAGCCTTGCGCCGTACTGGCGAGCAGGAGATCGCGTCCCGCTGTGGCGTCGATGCCTTCCAGGGCTTGCGGGCTGACCACCGTCGCCTTGCCCATCGCCATTGCCTCGAGCACCTTGTTCTGCACGCCTCGCGCGACCCGCATCGGCGCGACCGCCACCCTCGCGTGCCGCAGGAAGGGACGCACGTCGGGAACCGTGCCGGTGATGTGCACACCGGGCAGGCAGGCAAGCCGCCGCACGCCTGCAGCGGGGTTCGAGCCGACGATCCAGAAGCCCGCGTTGGGCACGACGCCTTTCACGGTGGGAAAGATTGCGCGGGCAAACCAGTCGACTGCATCCACGTTCGGCCAGTAGTCCATCGCGCCCGTGAAGACGATGGGCAGCTGCCCGGCCGGGTAAGGGCTGGCGCAGGTGTGCTCGGGCGAGAAGAAGACGACGTCGACGCCGTTGTTGAAATAGCGAATCTTCGCGGCGACTTCGGGTGCAAGAGAGCGGAACAAGCCGGCTTCCGCCGGCGAGACGAAGAAAACCGCATCGCACGAGCGCGCGAGGAGGCGTTCATAGGCCAGGAGATGCTCGGCTTCCCTTTCAAAAAGCCTGCGCCTTGCGCCCTTGCATGAAAGCGCGTACTGCCTCCACTTGTCCGAGTCCACATCCACGAAATCGACGACGCGCCGAAGATTCGGCATGCGCTCGACGTACTGGCCCATCCCCGAGGAGAATATGAATGCCGCCCGCACCGGCCGGCGCGCCAGCACATCGGCCACCCAGCGCGCGAGCCCCCGGTCTCGCAAGTACGGAAGAGTCAAGGGCTGGCCGCGGAAAAGCCCGGCTAGACTGCGGGCCGCTGCCCAACGTCGATTCAGGCGCGCGAAGTACGTCTCGTCGCAAAGCCTCTTCACGTGATCGACATGCGGCCAATCGGCCGGCTCGTCCACGAATGTGCCGAGGTGGATGCGGTACCGGTCGGCAAGCAGGCTCAGGACGTGGTGCGAGCGAATCTTGTCCCCCTTCCGCGGAGGGAATGGGATCCGATGCGCCAGGAACAGCAGCTCTTCCACGGGATTAGGTCAAGTGCCGCGCAAGACGCGCCCCCAGGAAGCTGGCTATCGGGGCAGGCAATGCACGCCAGGCCTTGATGAACAGCCTGTACTTCGGGTTGAGAGGGTTGTTTTGCGGGACCCGGGGCCGGCGCAGCAGCTTGAATTCGTACTGAAGCGGCTCCGCCTCGAAGCCCCAGTTCTTCTTGAAATCGAACGAACCGGTTCCGCGCTTGCTGCGCCCGTAATCGAATACCCGGCAGCCCTGCTCGCACGCACGCCGCATCAGCTCCCAATACTTGAAGTCGTTGGCCGCCATCTCGCGCGCGGCGGAGACATCCCCGGCATAGTACGGAAGCACCTCGTCGCGGAAGTAGAACGAAAGCACGCTCGACACCGGTTCTCCGTACCGGTCCATCACGGTGAGGACTTGGCAGTCCCGGCCGAACTCCTCGCGCAACAGGTCGAAGTAGCGCTGCGGCAGAGGAGGCGTGCCATGGCGCTGCATGTTGTTCGAGTACAACGCGCAGAAGTTGCGCGTGCTGCGCTCGACCACGCTCGTCATGCCGGCCTTGATGCCCTTGCGCACCATGGCGCGCTGCTTGCGCGGGATGGCGAGCATGTTCGCCTCGACTTCGGGCAGGATCTCCTTGCGGAAGGTCACGTACAGATCCTGCCTGGGCCAGTGCGGCTCGCGCACGCGCAGGTTGCGCATCTCCAGGTACTCCACCTTGCATTCCTGCGCGAGCTCGGCGGCCGCACGGTGCAGGGCTTGCCGCGCTGCAGGCGTCATGCAGGCGGCGCCGCCGTAGGTGCAATAGGGCAAGGACACCAGCGAGTGCCCGAACAGCAGGCTGCGCACCTCCACCAGCGGCAGCACGCCGGCCAGCCGGCCGTCCTGCTCGGCCAGCAGGTAGTGTGTCCGGTGGTGCAGCACCTTCGCCAGCAGGCGCTTCCAGCCAAAGCGATGGAAGAAGGTTGCCTCCGGGCACAGCTCTACGAATGCCTCCCAGCGCGATTCGTCGCCGTCTTGTGCCTGCCGCACGTGCAAGCACCCCGTCCGATCCAGCGGCCGCAACAGCTCCGGGTGGTCCTGCTTCATGCACGTCCCTCTACGAAAATGCGATCCATGCGATCCCAGGTCAGATCGCGCAACAGCGAACGCAGCCGCCCCTCGGTGCGGTGCAGGTTCACGTAGTGGCGGAAGCGCGTCTTGGCGGACGCCTGGCGCACGCGCGGCTGCGCCGCGTCGATCTCCCAGGGGTGGAGATAGAACACCGCGGGCTGCCCATCCACCCGGTTGACGCGCTGGATCAGCCAGCGCGACAGCCCGTACGGCAGCAAGCGGAAGTAGCCGCCTCCGCCGGCCGGAACATTGATGCGCAGCAGGCAGACCGTGCTCACCGGCACTTCGAGCACGCCCGGTCGCGGGCGAAACGGAAATCGCGGCGCGTCCGGCAGGCCGTAATGATCGTGCCGAATGGGATACACGCTGGAGCTGTAGCGGTAGCCGGCCTCGGCGATGGCGTCGAAGGCCCAGAGACTGTGCCGCCCTACCGAGAAGCTCGGGGCGCGATAGCCAATGACCGCCGTGCCGCTGACTTCCTCCAGGACGGCCTTTGCGCGCCGGATGTCCTCCAGGAAGGCGCCCGGCGTCAGCTCGGTGATGCGCTGGTGCCAGTAGCCATGGCTCGCGATCTCGTGGCCCTGGGCGGCGATCGCGCGCACCAGCGCCGGGTAGCGCTCGGCCACCCAGCCCAAGGTGAAGAAAGTCGCATGCACATGCGCCTCGCCGAGCAGGGCGAGGATGCGGCCGACGTTCGTTTCGACGCGGCAGGGAATGGTTTCCCAGCGCGCGCGGGGGAAGTGCGGCGCCAGCGCCGACACCTGGAAGTAGTCCTCCACGTCGATGGTCAGCGCGTTCACCGGAGCGATCTGCTGCAGCCGTGCGCGTTCCATCTCAGCCTCCGGCCCGGACCGGCTGTACGCCCAGCCGGGCACGGCGTTCGGCGCGCGCGGGTCGCTGCGCGGATGGAAGGTCGTGCGCGAGTCCGTCGCGCTCAATGCCGCTGCGCATCGCCGCCGCCTCAATGCCGCAGCTCCTTGAACGGCTTCTCGAGCGGCTCCATCACCTGCACAACCCGCCGCAGCATGCCGAAGATCAGCGCCAGGGTGCGCTCGAGCCTGGCGACGCGCTGCGTCAGCTCGCGGTCGCTCTCGGCGCCGGGCGACGCCGCGGACGCGGTGCGATGGCTGCGCGTGTCGGGGTGTCCGTTCGCGCCTTCCCAGGTCGATTGCAGGTCCTGCACGTCGGCCGCGCTGCGCACCTCGGCGCCGGCGGCGGTGCGCGGCGCGAGCCCCAGCTCCTCCTTGATCTCGCCGGCCACCAGCTCCACGTCGTTGCCGTCGAGCGCGTGCTTCTCGTTGAGGAAGCCGGCCAGCAGCAGCCGGTTGCACACCATGTTGATGCGCCGGGGAATGCCGGCGGTGAAGGCGTAGATGCCCTCGAAGGCGTCGCGCTCGAGCCGCGGGTCGCCGATCCATCCGACCTGCTTCAGCCGGTGCAGGATGTAGGACTCGGTCTCGGTACTGTCCAGCGGGCCGAGATGATAGGAGGCGATGATGCGCTGCCGGAACTGCTGCATGTCCTGGCCCTGCAGGATGGGGCGCAGCTCGGGCTGCCCGATCAGGAAGCTTTGCAGCAACGCGCGCTCGCCGGCCTGGAAGTTGGACAGCATGCGCAGCTCCTCCACCGCGCGCGGGGTGAGGTTCTGGGCTTCGTCCACGATCAGCAGCGCGCGCTTGCGCTCGTCGGTCAGGCGCCGCAGGAAGCCTTCCAGCTCGGCGAGCAGCGAGGCCTTGTCGGCGTTCTTCGCCGGCAGGCCGAAGGCGTTGGCCACCGCGCGCAGCAGGTCATCGGCGTCGAGCTGAGTGCTGACCAGGTGCGCGGCCACGACTTGCCGGGCGTCGAGGTGGGCCAGGAGGTTGCGTACCAGCGTGGTCTTGCCCGCGCCGACCTCGCCGGTGATCACGATGAAGCCCTCGCCCTGGTACATGCCGTACTCCAGGTAGGCATAGGCGCGCCGGTGCACCGGGCTGCCGTAGTAGAAGCTCGGGTCCGGGCTGAGCTGGAACGGCTTGCCGGTAAGTCGGTAGAAAGGCTCGTACATGATTGGCCCTCAGAAGCGGTGGGTGAGGCTCGCGAACAGCGCGTGCTCGCGGAAGCTGTTGCGCACGTTCGAGTCGAAATCGACCCAGCGCACACCCGCCGCGGCGGAGGTGGCCGGGCTGAGCTGATGCGTGAGCGTCAGCCGCAGCACGTCCTCGGTCGAGTCGATCTCGCTTCCATCGGGCTGGATGCGCGTGTCGGTGGACAGCGTGTAGGTGCGCTGCGCGGTGGCGGTGACGGTGCTGCGCGCAGAGAGGATGTGGCTGGCCGCCACGATGCCGCCGCGCTGGCGGAAGTTGTTGACGGTGGCGAACGCGTCGGGCAGCACGGCGCCGCCGGCGGTGACCGGCTCGTTCTCCCGCCAGAACAGCGTCAGCGACACGGCGTTGCGGACGCCGAACAGCCCGGTGCCGGCTTCCACCAGGCTGGCGACGAAGATCTGGTTGGTGTAGAAGGCATACGGCGAGGTCAGCACCGCCGGCAGTCCCGCGCGGGCCAGGAACTCGTCCACCGCCCGCTGCCGCTCCAGGGGATCGACGATGCGGGAGCGGAACGCGATGTCGGCGAGCTGGCGCGTGTCGCCCGCGGGCAGATACAGCGCCTGCTCACGGTGGGTCTGCGTGCTGCGCGAAGCGCGCAACGTGAAGCCCGCGAGCCGCCGGCGATGGCTGACGTTCAGGCCGTAGCCGGTGCCGAAGAAGCGCTCCTCCGCAAAGGCGGACAGAAACGTGCGCGGCGTGGGGCGCCAGTCCACGCCGCCTCCGTAGATCGGCCCCGAGTAGTCGTCGATGGTGTAATCGTTGACCTCGTATCCCAGGCGCGCGTTGACCGATAGATCGGGGCTGACGCTGTAGATGCCGCGCAGGCGCAGCAGCTGTCGCACGTACGCCGGCTGCGTCTCGAACTTGGTGTAGTTGTAGTCGTACTCGCCGTCCCAGCGCAGCAGGCGGCCCAACGGCGACGCGACGGTGGCCAGCACGCGGCTCTCGTACAGGTTGTCCAGCGCGGAGGCGTCGCTGGTGGTCCAGAAGTTGTCGTTGCGCACCAGGTAGGTGTAGCCCGTGCCGAGCACTCCGCGCACGTACGGGCTCAGGCCCAGGGTGGTGGTCTGCGCGAGGTTGTCGTTGATGCTCTCGCCGCCGAGCAGCGAGTCGAACGGCGAGATGAACGTCTGCCTGATGTTCGCGCTGGCATCGACGAAGAAGAAGTCCTCCACCGCCTCGGCGGAGAACAGGCCACTGAGGTAGTTCTGCAGGTTGTCGCTGTCGCGGTTCTCCAGATACACATGCAGCGTCGGGATATAGGTCACGCTGAGCGACGCTCTCGCGCCACGCCGCTGCGCAGTCAGCGTCGGGGCCACCGACAGGATCAGATCGGCTTCCTCCTGACCGCGCGGCGCCAGCCGCACGTTGTCGGTGAGCGTGAGCCGGCCGGTGGCCGACGCGCCGTAAGTCCAGTCCCCCGCGACCGCCGGCAGCGCGCCCGCGCTCAGCAACGCCGCCAGCGTCAGGCGCGGCGCGTGCCGGCGCAGCGGCCCAGGCGCGGGGCAAGCGCGCTTGCGGGCGTGCGCGGGCATGCGCCGAGACACGGTTCGCGACACGTCCAGCTCAGCTCGCGGTCGCGACACGCGGGGAGAGGGCGTCGTCGCGCCCTGCCTTGTTCAACACGGTCATCACCACCGGGCAGCTCGCCACCGCCGCCAGGGCCTGCTGCGCGCTGCGATGGGTGGTGCGATCGGCCTCCACCACCACCACGATCTGGCCCATGTAGCTCGCCAGCACCGGCGGCTCCGGCGCGGCCAGCAGGGGCGGAGTGTCGAAGATCAGGATGCGGTCGGTATAGCGCGACGCGAGCTGATCGACCAGGCGCTGCATGGTGTCGCTCGCCAGCAGCTCGGTGGCGCTGGGGCGCGGCGTGCCGGCCGGCAGGAAGGCGAGCTTGTCGACGTTGGTCCGGAGCAGGGCGCGGCCCACGGGCCGGGCGGGATCGGTGAGCAGATCCATCAAACCCTCGCGCGGATGCGCGCCCAGCAGCTCCGACAGGCTCGGGCGCGTCGTGTCGGCGTCGATCAGCAGCACCGTGCTGTCGCGCTCCATCGCGATGCTCATGGCCAGGTTGAGCGCCAGGAAGCTCTTGCCCTCGCCGGGCAGGGCGCTGGTCAGCATGATGCGGTTGGCGTTGCGCACCGGCGCCGTGCCTTTGCCCTGACAGTTGTTGATCAAGGGACGCTTGATCAGGCGCAACTGGTTGGCGAGGTTCGAATCGGGATCGTCCGGCGTGAGGAAGCCGCGCGCCGCGAGCGCCGGCAGTTCGACCTCGATCGAGCGCGTCGGCGGCGCTCCGGGCAGGCGGATGGGCGCCTCCTCGGCGGGCGTGGGCGCTCCCGCCAGGGTCGGCTCGCGGCGGCTGGATTCCTCCAGCGCGACGCCGGCGTTGATCTCGGCATGCGCCTTGCGCGGCACCGGCGCGAGGCGGCGCGGCTCCTCGCCGGTGTGCTTGGCCGCCGCCTCGCCCGCTTCCAGCGACTCCAGCTTGCGCGCGGCGCGCTCCACTGTGCTGTCTGCGGCGGCGTTCGCCTGCGCCTCGTCGCCGCGCAGGAAGGGGACATCGCCGGCGGGGTGCGTCCCGGCTTCGCGCAACTGCTGCAACCGCTTGGCTGCCTGTTCGACCAGACTCATGTGCGATTCCTTCAGCCGCCCGCGGAGGTTCGCAGCAGCAGCAAGGCCGATCCGTAGACGGCGAACAGCCCGCCCACCGCGCCGGCGAAGACGTAGTTGCGTTTGCGCCAGGCGCGCAGCTGCGCCCCCGTGGTCTGGAACGACACCAGTCCCAGCACCGGGCGCTGCGTCACCTGCTGCAGCGACTTCGTGGTGGAGAAGGTCGGCAACATCTGGCTGGCGACCAGGCTGG
>Ga0299906_10004207_pt1 | contig 11802 bp, 12 predicted proteins | sample RVTome_14_FD_200259 | JGI IMG/M metagenome (GOLD analysis project Ga0299906, IMG submission 200259) | Soil microbial communities from uranium-contaminated site in the Upper Colorado River Basin, Wyoming, United States - RVT145D125 (version 2) ... | reverse complement strand
AGAGGGTGGCAACGGTTTGCCAGATAGCAACATCTCCCATAGCCGTTTGCAAAGCACTTAAAATTGCCACCAGCAGGCTGAATCCCCCAAAAAGCCAATGATAAGGCTGGGTAAAAAATTCGCCCCCCTCGATAACCATATCAAGAGGAGCATATAACCCGAAGCCCAATAAATTACCTGCAAATCTAACTTGCCAGGTGTTTGATTCGGTCGTGCCCAAAAACCAGGCCTGCACAAAGGCTGCCGCAAATAGCACATAATGGGCCGGCTCGCTCAGGTAAGAAACCAAGCCCTCAGTAGACACGACCCGAATTGCATCCAGGATAGGGAACAAGGCACTGGTACCCACAAACTCGCCTATGACTCTCGATGCCGTTGACCCTCGAATACGCTCGTCTAAAGAAATATTGCTCTTTACAAAAGAGAGTGGGAATGTTGTCTGTGTTGCCATCTTGATGTGCTCCTGATCAATTGAGTCCCATTTTAGGTTCAACCATTGCCGTACCACTTCAGTGCCTTTTGAAGCGTCTCTTTGATGAAATCGTCCTTACCGGCCATGTAGCCAAAAATGTCGTGGGAATATTCTTGGGCTAAGGTTTCCTTCAAGCTTGCATATTGCTCGGCTGCTTCAGGATGGGCGATCAAATAATCCCGAAAGCTGAGATGGCGGATGACTTCGGGATTATCCGGCTCGTAGGTATGGACGTGATGGGTTCGATGGTCATCGGCCCCTTTGACAAAGTAGCGTCTGCCCGGAATGCCGTTTTCGCCCTTTGGTTCGTAGCCGAGTTGGATCATCGCCGGAGTAAGGGTTTCTAGCTGCTTGAGGTTCGGCACGACCGGCATGATGTCAATGATGGGTTTGGCCCTCATACCCGGGATGGCGGTGCTGCCAATGTGATGGATGGCAAGGCAGGCCTGGCCAAACACCGCGCTGAGTTTATCCGCTTCCTGCTGAAACATGGCCGGCCAGGCGGGGTTGTAAGGTACGACTACAATATTTCGCATGTCACCCATGGCTGTTACCCCCGTTCTTTCTATTATACCACACCAACGACTCCTGAACCGTTCAGTTTCATTGCAAAAACCATTCAATTGACCCCCGCCGAGTTGACAGTCCTGCACGGACGACATATAATAGCCACTGGTTTAGTCAAGGCTAAATAATTATTTAGCTATAAATAAGTCTCTCGCTAACAGACACAACAAAGTAGCAGAGTAACAGGGTAGCAAAGGAACTGAGTAGCAAGCGCCCCTGTGTTGAATCTTGTAAAGTCGTACCTGCTACCTTACTACTTTGCTACCTTGTAAAGGCATCCATTAGCAAATCAAACGATAAGGAGATACCATCCCTATGCCAAACAACGTTACCCGACGTGATTTTATTCGAGGCGGCTCTCTGTCGATGCTGCTGGCTGCCGGCGCGGCCATCCTGGGGCGCGCGCCGGGGCGAAGTTCCGCTGCCCCGCCGGACCAGGCCGGGCACGAGGGTCATATGGATATGGCCCACGACATGGCCACGACCGTGGGTGAGGTCGATCATGAGCGCAACGGGTTCAATCCCACCGACCTGCTGACCGACTTTGACTATGGCCAGGTATCGACGCTCGATAACGGCCAGACCCTGCGCGAGTACGACTTCGTGGCCTTTGACAAGATGCTCGAGGTCGTGCCCGGCATCGAGTTCCCGACCTGGACCTACAATGGCCGCATACCGGGCCCCACCATCCGCTGCACCGAAGGCGACCACGTTCGAATTCGCTTCACCAACGCCAGCAGCCATCCCCACACCATCCATTTTCACGGTATTCACCCCTTTGAGGTCGATGGCGTGCCCGGAGCCGGTCCCGGCCTCATCCAACCCGGCCAGAACTTCACCTATGAGTTCGAAGCCGAGCCCTTTGGCCTGCATCTCTATCACTGTCACGCTTTTCCATTGGCCCGGCATATCGCCAAAGGCCTGTATGGGGCTTTCATCATCGACCCCAAAGAGGGCCGCCCCCCGGTCGATCACGAGTTTATAATGGTCATGAACGGCCTCGACATCGATTTTGACGATGAGAACGACTTCTATGCCGTCAACACCATCCCGTTTCACTTTCAACAAAACCCGATCCCGATCAAGGTGGGGGAAACCGTGCGCATCTACCTGGTCAACGTCCTGGAGTTCGACCTGGTCAACTCGTTCCACCTGCACGCCAACTTCTTCCATTACTATCCCACCGGCACCAGCCTGACGCCCACCGAATTCACCGATACCATCATCCAGGGGCAGGCCCAGCGCGGCATCCTGGAGTTCAGCTTCAAGTATCCGGGGCGGTTCATGTTCCACGCCCACGTCACCGAATTTGCCGAGTTAGGCTGGTCCGGCAACTTTGACGTCAGTGACTTGGATGTATAGACGACAATCGGTCTCGTTACCCTATACCAGTATCCTGAGTAGGCCGGAGCTACGTCCTGAGCCTGTCGAAGGGCGGAGCGGAGGCCGTATCGAAGGGTGCGGGTTGGCCCCGAATCGTTGCCAGAACCGCCCCTTCGATACGCGCTTCACTCTGTTCCGCGCTACTCAGGATGCTAGTGGACTTGTTTCCAGCCAGGTGTAAGGTACCGAGTAAATCAGTCAAGGAGACGACCTATGACCAATCAACCTGTTCCCATAGAACAAACGAAACCCTCCAGCCTGGCCACCGCCGTGCTGTTGATCCTGCCCCTTATTCTGCTCGGGGGGGTGATTATTCTCTTTTTGAATACGGGGGGAGGCTTGCAGTTGGCCGCGCCCGCGCCGATCGAGGCCCTGACCGTAGAGCGCATCATCCTCAAACCGGGGACCATCGACCTGATTGTGCGCAACGGCAGCCCGGAAGCGGTGACCATTGCCCAGGTCATCGTCAACGAGGGAGTGCGGCCCTTCACGGCGACGCCCGGCCCGACCATCCCGCGCCTGGGCGAGATCACCCTTCAGATACCATATGGTTGGGTCGAGGGCGAGGCGTATGGCATCACGCTCTTTACGACCAATGCCATCGCCTTCGATGCCGAAGTTCCGGTGGCCTTTGTCACACCTGAACCAACCGGCAGCGTCTTTTGGAGCTTCACCCTGATCGGCGTTTACGTGGGCATCATCCCCATCTACCTGGGCGTGCTGTGGTTTCCGGCCCTGCGCCGGTTGAGCCGGGGCTGGATGGTCTTTCTGCTGGCGGTCACCGTCGGCCTGCTCATCTTTCTGGGCATCGATACCCTGGCCGAGGCGTTGGAGCAGGTCGAGGCCGTGCCGGGACCGTTCCAGGGGGTGGGCCTGATCGGCATTGGGGCTGTCACCACCTTCCTGCTGCTCGAGACGATCTCGCAGCGGCAGGTCGCGGCCGGCCGGAGCGAAACGGGGCGACGGCTGCGGATCGCCTATATGATTGCGCTCGGCATCGGCCTGCACAACCTGGGCGAAGGGCTGGCGATTGGGGCGGCCTATAACCTGGGAGAGATTGCTTTGGGCTCTTTCTTGGTGGTTGGTTTTATCATCCAGAATATCACCGAAGGGTTGGGCATTATCGCGCCCATTCTGCGCGACCGGCCCAGTATTGGCCATCTGGTCTGGTTGGGCCTGCTCGGCGGGGCTCCGGCCATAATCGGGGCCTGGCTGGGGGGCTTCGCCCCGTCGCCCACCCTGGCTGTGCTGTTTCTGGCCATCGGGGCCGGCGCGATCTTCCAGGTTGTCTACGAAATTAGCAAGCTGATGCGCAAGGACACAGCCGCCGAACCGAGACCTGTAACCTTGTTTTCCGGCGTCGTGGCCGGCATGCTGCTGTTGTGGTTGACGGGGCTGTTTATTAAGTAGGGTAACAGGGGAGCAAGGTAGCAAGAGGCACTTACTACCTTGCTATTCCGGCACCACGGCCACCGCTTCCAGTTCCAGAATCAAACGGGGGTCGGTGGCCAGACGTACAATCTCGACGGACGTGCTGGCGGGCCGGTGGTCGCCCAGATAGCGACCCATCACGGCATTGACCGCATCCTGATTCTTGTCCTGGTCCACCATGAAGCGAGTCAGCCGGACGATGTCGGTCAACTCCCCGCCGGCGGCCTTGAGCACTCTCAGTAAATTCTCCATGGCCATTTCGGTCTGGGCCGCCGGGTCCTCAGGAATATTATCGAACTCAGCCGCAATGTGCGGGTGGCTGTGATAAATCGGGGCCGCCGTCACCCCGGCCAGATAGACCGTTTTGCCGGAGTGGATTTTGATGGCCGGCGTGTACGGCATATTCCATTTTGGGTCGTTTTCTTCCAGATGGATGCGTTCGTAGTGATCGCTCATGTAAGACTCCTTTTACTAATTACCAATTATTGCTGCGTATACAGCCCCAAATACGCTTGCCTGACATGGTCATCATGCATGAGGCCCTGGGTCGAGCCTTCTTGCACGATCCGGCCCTGTTCCAGTACGTAGCCGCGCGCGGCAAAGTCGAGGGCCTTGGTTACATTTTGTTCGACCATCAAAATGGACACGCCGGCCTGGTTGATCTCGGTCAGGGTCTCAAAGATGGTATCGACGATGACCGGGGCCAGGCCGAGTGATGGTTCGTCCAACAGCAGCAGCTTGGGGCGGGCCATCAGGGCGCGGCCAATGGCCAACATTTGCTGCTCGCCGCCGCTGAGCGTGCCGGCCAGTTGTCGAGCCCGCTCCTTCAAACGTGGGAAAATGGTGATGACGCGTTCAAGCATCTCGTCGTGGTGGGGGCGGGCTTCGGGGATATAAGAGCCCAGGTCCAGGTTGTCGCGGACGGACATCTTCGGAAAGAGGCGGCGGCCTTCCGGGACGACGGCGATGCCCCGGCTGCAAATTTGATGAGCCGGCGCCCTGGTCAGGTCATACCCTTCCAGCATGATCTGACCGCTGCGGACCGGCATGATCCCGGCCAGGGCATTGACCAGCGTCGTCTTGCCCGCCCCGTTCGGGCCGATGATGGTCACGCTCTCGCCGCGCTTGACCATCAGCGAAATATCCCACAGGGCCTGGGCATCGCCGTAACCGGCGTTCAGGTCGATGATGTCCAGCAGCGGCCGGCCGTTCGTCGTTGCCTCAGGCATAATCTTTCCCCAAATAAGCGATGATGACCTCAGGGTCGCGCATGACCTGCTCCGGCTGGCCATCGGCAATGACCCGGCCATAGTTCAAGATGATCATGCGGGTCGATAGGCTGGTGACGACCCGCATCAGGTGCTCGACGATGACGATGGTGACCCCACTCTCGTATACTTTTCGGATCATCGCGACCGACTGGTCGATCTCGGTCGGGTTCAGCCCGGCCATCACCTCATCGAGCAGCAGCAGTTGGGGTTTGGTCGAGAGGGCCCGGGCCAGCTCCAGAAATTTGCGCTGATGCAGATTGAGCTTGCCCACCGGGGCCTCGGCATAGGCGGCCAGCCCGGTGAATTCGAGCGCCTCGCGGGCATCGACCCGGGCCTGGTCGAGCCCCAGGTTACTGTGCCCAAACGTCGCGCTGACCATGACGTTTTCAAGAACCGTCATCGTGTTAAAGGGGCGGGGCACCTGGTAGGTGCGAGCAATGCCCAGTTGGGTGATGAGGTGAGGCTCATCGGCGGTGATGTCGCGGCCTTGAAAGATCAACCGCCCTGCGGTCGGCTCGTGTAGGCCGGTAATGACATTGATCAAGGTCGATTTACCGGAGCCGTTCGGGCCAACCAGGCCGAGGATCTCACCCTGGCTCACCCTGGCGTTGACCCCGGCCAGGGCTCGCACCCCGCCAAAATCTTTGACCACATTATTACAAGCCAGCATCAGGTCAGACATCGCTCACCCCCACCTGTTTCTTGGCCTGGAGAAACTGGATCGACCGGGTCAACCGGGCATACCCGTTGTCCGAGATGAGCAGAAAGGCAATCGTAATCAACATGGCGTAGGCCGTCTGGGAGATCAACCGCCCGCCGATCCCAAAGGCAAGCTGCGCGGCCAGGACGATCAGCAGCAGACCGAACGACGGCCAGAAGCGTCGCCGGAGCCGCTCGAAAATGCCTTCCCGCAGAAACAGGATCATGACGATCAGCAGCGAACCGATGATGATCTGGTTCAAATACTCGATGCTGGCCTGGCTGAAGGTATCGGTCAGGGTATAGATCACCACGGCCCCGATGACGGGGCCAAACCAATGCTGGCGACCCCCCAGTACGCTCATCAAAATCACGAACAAGGGGACGCGCAGGGCAAAGGTGCCTTCCACGGTAATATAGCCGATTTGGAGAGCGTGCAGCGCGCCGGACACGCCGATCAAGAAACAACTGATCGAAAAAACGGTCATCTTATAGCGAAAGGTGGGCACCCCCAAGCCTTCGGCCACCTCTTCGTCATCGCGAATGGCGAACAGCCCCAGGCCAAAGCGAGAGTAGTAGATGCTATAAGCGATAAAGACCGTGATCAGGGCAATGACCAGGCTCAAGATATACATCATCGTCGAGAAACTACCCAGGAAAGCCGGCGGCTGCACCGACCCCAGCCGCACGCCAAAGCCGCCATCGATAGAGTCCGTATTGCGCACGACCGCGGCCAAAACAAAATCAACGGCCAGGGTCAACAGAGCAAAGAGTTCGCCCTTGAGCTGCCGCAGTCGAAAAACAACAAAACCAATCCCCAGCCCTAACAGCATGGCCAGGATGCCGCCAATCGGCAGCGCGGATAAGAAGTTGAAGTCATATTTGTCGATCAGGGTCGCCATCGTATAGACGCCCACCCCAAAGAAGGCCCCTGTGCCAAAGCTGAAGTAGCCCGAATAGCCGGTCAGAATGTTCCAACTGATGGCCTGGGCAACCCAGAAAAATATAAAATAGAGAAAGATGAGATAAAAGATGGGGAAACCTAAGACCGTTCTAAGCCACGGGACCAGGCCCAGCAGGATGCCCACCGCCAGAAACCACAGCGGGGCCGACCACTTTTTCATAGTGACATCCTCCGGGTAAACAGTCCCTCGGGCTTAAACAAGAGCGCCAGGATCAACAAGGTGAAGGTAACCAGAGGAGCCATACCCGGTGAGGAAACAGCGCTGGTCACGGCCTGAACAATGCCGATCAAGAGGCCGGCGCCCAGAGCGCCCGGTACATTGGCCAATCCCCCCAGAATGACCACGGCAAAGATCACCCCGATCCACTCTACGCCGGCTTCCGGAAAAAGGGCAAAGATCATGGCAATAAAGACGCCGGCCACGGCAGCATAAGCGGTTGACACGCCGGATAAGAGCATGGCCATCTTCCGGTAATTGACTCCAAACGCGGCGGCCATATCTCGATCTTGTGAAATGGCTCGCAGGGCCTTACCGGCATAGGTGCGATTTAGGACATATATCGTCAGGCCGGCGAGGATCAAGGCGGCCATAAAGGCGCTAAATTGGGGGATAGGCAGGGCGAATTCGCCAATCCAGAAGGACTGCTGGGCGTAGGGGTTGATGTCGAAATCGATGCGGCGGTAATCGGCGGTCCAGATGCCGGTCATAACACTTTGGATGATAATAAATAAGCCAAAGGTAATCAAGAGTGAGTTGAACTCACTGACATCAAATGTTTCAAAGAACCACTGCAACAGCACGCCAATACCAAAGAAGACCGGCGCCGTGACAATGATGGTGAAAAATGGGTCCAGGCCGAATGACGTCGAGATTTGATAGGTGAAATAAGCCGCCAAAAAGGTGAGCGCAAAATGGGCCAGGTTGATGATCTTCAGCATGCCCCAGGTCAACGACAAGCCAATCGCCAGGATAGCGTATAGACCACCCAGGAGAATCCCTGAAATGAGGGCTTGCCCTATCAATAACATGACGTCACTCCCGTAGTGGAACCGGTTTTTTATAAGACCTGACAGGTTTTCGAAAACCTGTCAGGTCTTATCTATGGTTGATAGAAGTTTATTAGTGACTGGGGTATTTTACACCATAACCCTCTTTGGCGAAATCAGCCGGGTAAACCACGACCCAATCGCCACCTTGAATCTGCTTGATCTTCTGCAGGTCGGGCCCATAGTTTTGGTTACTGGCATCAAAGCTGACCGGTCCAATGACGGTCTCGATCGTATTGCTATGCAGCCAATCGGCCAGAACATCTTGATCGAGGCTGCCGGTCTCTTCGACGGCGGTGGTCAATACCTGCCAGGCGACCCACGAAACGGAGGCCTGGGTTTCAACCGCGGTGTAAGACATGCCGGCGGCTTCGGCGGCGGCCCCAAACTTCTCGACCATTTCGTCTGCGCCGGGGATTGACAGGAACGGTTCGTGTTCCTCAAAGAGGGTAACCGAGGTAACCCCTTCGCTGGCCTCGCCCAGCGCCAGCAGGGGACCGGGCGCCGGCCACAGCACGAAAAATCCCCTGGGCTGGTAGTCGATGGCTTGCAACGCCTCGATCAGACCGTTGGCATCCAGTCCCAGGCCGCCCAGATAGATGAAATCAGGATCGGCCTCGCGCACCTGGGCCGCGATGGGTCCCCAGTCATTGATGTTGGTCGGGAAATCGACCGTTAGCACGACCTCGTAGCCTCGCTCTTCGGCCACCTTGATTGCACCACCTTCATCCAGACCATCTTGACCATAAGCCATAAACTTCGAACCCGGGAACTGGTTGACGACAAAGCCGATGGTCTCAGGCTTATTCTCGGCAGAATCGAACGCATCAAAGAGCAAATGAGAAGTAGTGATATTCGGATGCAAACCGGTGTACCACAGAGGGAAGTGCTTATCATAGGTGTAAGCGTAGGTCAGGCTGGCCGTATGGTGGGGGAAAACATAGCCATATCGCTCGGCCACGTTCATCCCGGCCGTGATGGTGCCGGTGCCGTAAGGGCCAATCAGCAGGTCGACCTCTTCTTCGGTAATCAGGCGTTCGTACAGCGCCGCTGCCTTGTCAGGGGCGGACTCATCATCAAACAAGACCCATTCGACCGGGCGGCCCAACAACCCACCCTCTTCATTGAGCTTTTCAATATAGATGTCGCCCACAATCTTATGAATCGCGGCGGTCGGGGCTAAAAAGCCGGTCAAAGCCAGAGTGCCGCCAATCCGAACCGGTTCGCCCGCTGGCTCCTCTGCCTCGGTCATTGCTTCTTCTTCGGCCACTTCCTCTTCGGCCATTTCTTCCTCGGCCGCCTCTTCTTGCGCCGGGGCGGCGGCCTCTTCAGCGGCCTCGCTTTCGGCCGGCGCCGCCGGCTCCGGGGCGGCTGAACCACATGCCGTCAGAAACAGGGCGATTATGATGAGCGTTAACCAACTCAGAAAGGTGCTATTTCGCTTCCTCATGACATCCTCCTTTGGAATAGCTATTGCTTGATAAACATCACAGTTTGTCAATAGTTGCTAAAAGGCTCGAACAGTTTTTTTCGATAGGATACCTCCTTTTTAAATATGTGTCAGGCGCCAAGCCAAATCTCATGTGGTGATTTTCATTCTCGTTATGGTGCAGCTTCATGATACCCCTAACCCGCAACGGAAACGTCTACGGGCATGGCTCCAGGAGGGATACCCGCTGCCGTAAACAGATGATCGCGGGTTTCATTGGCCAGCCGGTAAACCCGGTCAAGATCGCAGTTGATGAGCCGGCCATCTTGCTTGACGATGCTGCCGTCTACCAGGATCGTATCGACATTGCCAGGCCCGGCGGCCAGGACGACCGATCCCCAGGGATGGTTGAGCGGGGTGAGGTTCAGGCGATCTCGGCGCAGCAAAATCAGGTCGGCCTGTTTGCCCGGCGTAATCGAACCGACTCGATCCTCGAGACCGCACGTGCGCGCACCCTCAATCGTGGCAAACTCAAGCGCATCCTTGGCCGTTAGCTCAAGCCGCTCAGCCTGGTGACCCTGCTCCATGGCCGCATGGTTTTGCAAGGCGCGCTCCATCTGTAAGGCGGTTCGCATCTCGTCGAATAGATTGCCGCCGCTGCTGGTGACGATGTCGACGCTCAGGCTGGGCCGCACCCCGGCCGCCACCAACCGGCCCGTGGCCGGCATGCCATGCCCCATCTGCATCTCGACTCGGGCCGAGACCGAGGCCGTACCACCCGACTCGGCCATCAGGCGGAGTTCGTGATCGGCGCAGCAGTTGCAGTGGACGTAGGTCATATCCGGCCCCAGCAGGCCGGCCTCGTGCATCCGCTCGATGGAGTGCGCCTGCCCACCGCGCAGCCCACCGCCGATATGCATGGTCACCCGCAGATCGAGTTCGCGGGCCAACTGTAAATCAGCCCGGGTGATGTCCATCGTCGAAAAGTCCGCCCCACGAATGGCCATTGCCAGGGTCACCAGGCCATCATTCGCCGCAAACTGTTCGGCCCGCAAGCGCCTGACATCGTCGGGGTGTGGTCGGATGCTTTGGAAATACCACTCCGCCGGTGGGTCGCTGGGCGTGCCGTGGGCGAACACGGCCCGCATCCCGGTCTCTCGCAGGCCACGAACGGCCTCGTCGGCGTGGTCGGGGCTGTTCATGATATGGGACCAATCGAGCATCGTGGTGATACCGCTGTCCAGAGCCTCGAGCGCCCCCAGCAGATTCGCCGCATAAACATCCTGGGGCCGGTAGGCCGCCGGAAGGCCGGCCCGGATACGCTCGAAATATTGGCCCAGGGTCCAATCGGAGGCGATACCACGCAGCACACTTTGCCAGGTGTGGCGGTGGGTGTCGATCAGGCCCGGCAAGACAATCATCTTGGAGGCATCGATGATGTGGGTATCTTCAACCGGCAGGTTAGGCCCCACCGCCGCGATCAGGCCATCTTCGACGAGGACATCGGCCCGCTCGAAGTCACCCAACGACTTATCAACAGTGATGACCACCCCACTGCGGATGAGGGTTCGCTCGTTAGCCATCATGGTCTCCGTTAGAGCTATGGCTTAGCGGGCGTTAACGTTCAGCCCACCATCGATCACCAACTGCGCCCCATTGATGTACTTGCCCCGATCCGAGGCAACAAAAGTCACCAGGTCGGCGATCTCCTCGGGCGAGGCCCAGCGGCCGGCCAGAATCCCAAATTGTTCACAATAGTCGGCCAAGAACTGTTCCTTGGTTTTGCCCTGCTTTTCGGCCATCATGCCGGCCCAGCCCTGCCGCCACTCGGTGCCGACCAGACCGGGAACGATCGCATTCACCGTAATCTGGTCACCGGCCAGGTCACGGGCCAGATAACCGGTGACATGGTTCATGGCCGCATTATTGAGGCCGTGCGTCAGGGCGCTCTCCCAAACGATTTTGGCGGCCACGCCGCTGATGTTGATGATGCGTCCGGTCCCATCTTTGGCCAGGTGCGGCACAAAGGCCCGGATGACCCGGAGCATGCCGACGGTTTTGGCATCGATATCGGCCTGCCAGTCGGCGTCATCCCACAAAATCTGGCGGTCGAAGCGCCGCATGCGGTGGCCGGCATTGTTGACCAGGATGTTGATGGCGCCGAACATTTCAACCGCAGCTTCAGCCGCAGCATTGACCAACTCGCTGTCGGTGATATTGGTCGCTTGAGCCAGGACCTTGACGCCGCTGTTAGAGCGGATCGATTCGGCCACCTGATCGAGGGTTTCCTGGGTGCGGGCAATCAAGACCAGGTTGACGCCCTCGGCGGCCAGGGCTTCCGCAATGGCTTTGCCAATGCCCATGGTTCCGCCCGTAATGACGGCCGTTCGGCCGGCGAGATTTAGATCCATAGTGTTGCTCCTTTGCAGTTTGATAGGTTGATGTCTAATAAATCGTTACCAGGCCGCCCGGAAGACCGCTTCGGCCTGAGCCGCTTCCGTAATCGGCTTGGGATTGTTTTGGACGGCGGCGCTCTTGA
>Ga0299906_10004206_pt1 | contig 11803 bp, 17 predicted proteins | sample RVTome_14_FD_200259 | JGI IMG/M metagenome (GOLD analysis project Ga0299906, IMG submission 200259) | Soil microbial communities from uranium-contaminated site in the Upper Colorado River Basin, Wyoming, United States - RVT145D125 (version 2) ... | reverse complement strand
CCCGTGCACCATGATCCACTCGGTGGTCAGCTCGAGGTCGGACGTGTCCGCGAAGCGGAGGGTGCCCTGGATCAGCATTCCGCCCAGCGCCGGCGGACTGACGTCGAGGAGCACTTCCTTGCCTCGTTCGATGGTGACCTTGTCGCCTGCGGCTGGCACCCTGCCGCCAGGCCAGGTGGCAGGGTCAGACCAGCGGCTGGCCGCCGGCGTTCCGGCGTTCTGAGCCTGGACGACAGCGAATGCGCTGGCGAGCAGGAATGCCGGCAGGAGCGACGCAAGCAGGAACGAGCGATGGTGAGTACTCACGACATCAACCCTCCGTACTCGACGATGACCGAGAGCCGCAGCAGCACAGCGGAGCGCGATCCGGCGCCCAGCAAACCTGGAACGGGAAGAGAATAGCCGATATTCCGACGATCCCAGGCATGCAACTCCCGCCCGCCCGGCTTGAGGCCAGGCGCGGGAAACAGCCCGCGGCAGACTGGCGTTCCCACGGGGTACTCGCCGTCTTTTCGGAATGGAGCTGCGCTGGTCCCTGCGGTTCCGGCCGTCGTTCAGGCTGAAGTAGGTGAAGTCGAACAGCGCCACCCGCTCCCCGAAGGCAAACCGTCCGTCGGCGGTGCTGGCGTTCACCGAGACGGCGATCAGTCTGAACCCAGTCGCTCCGCGTCGGCGGCGACCGCCTCCGGCAGCACCTTGATGGCCACCTGCCGCTTCAGGTTCGTGTCCGTCGCGCGGTACACCTCGCCCATGCCGCCTACGCCGATCTGCGCGGTGACCTCGTATGGACCGAGGCTGGTGCCTGGAGCCAGCGTCATCAGGCGGTCTTGCGCGCCTGGGCGGCGTGCCACAGATCCCAGCTCACCTGGAGGTTCATCCAGAGCTCCGGGGATGTCCCCAGCAAAACCGACAGCCGCCACGCGGTATCGGCCGTCACGCCCCGCTTGCCCCTGACGATCTCGTTGAGGCGATTCGTGGTCATCTGCATTCGCGTCGCCGCCTCCGCCTGACTGAGACCGAGCGGCTTCAGGAACTCTTCGAGCAGCATCTCCCCCGGATGGGTCGGCGGCCGCCGCATGCGACGAATGTCGACCGGGCCCCGCGCCCTCTTAGGAATGGTAGTCTTCACATCTCACCTCCCACGCATGGCCCGCATCGAACCGGAACGTGATGCGGTATTGATCATTCACTCGAATACTGTACCGGCCGACCCGGGAACCCTTCAGCGCCTCGAGCCGGTTTCCCGGCGGAACCCGAAGGTCATGCAAGGACACCGCAGCTTGCAGGTAGTGCAGCTTGCGGCGCACGGCCGGCCAGAGCGCCTTCGGAATCGTTCGCGCCCGCTTCGTGTCTTCATCGTAGAAGACGTGCTCGGTGGCCATGTCGCCGAACGATCGAATCACGAGATCAGTATACCCGCATAACGGGTATTCGATAATCTCTCGACAGTCCCACCTGCTCCCCGACACGAGACCGCAGCACGTCAGATCCAGAACACGCCGTGACCGAGGTCGAGCGCGCGAAGCAGGTCTGGCTGGACGCGACCCGGACTGCTGAACGCCCTATCCCCGCCCGCGATACCGTCCGGCAATCCATCAGGCTCGGTAGCCCGCGGTGCGTCGTCGCCGGCCGGCTCCCCCGTCGCCTAGCGACGGGTCATCCACCCCTCCGGAATGAACTGTCACCCATGTGTCCGGAATAGACCGTCGCAGACTGGCGTCCCCGCCGGGATTTCGGGCTCACGGTAGCCGTCTGTGGCATCGTCCGGATCGCAGCCTGACGCGCATGGGCCGGGGCGCGGTAGACTCCCCCCGGACCAGCGCCACGACCGGAGGTGGAGATGCGATTGAAGCTCATCGTTCCCGCTGTCGCCGTGCCCGCCTTCGCAGGGCTCTGGTCTCCGAGCCGTCCGGTCTCCGCTCAGGCCGAGAGGCCGACCTTCGAGGTGGCGTCGGTGAGGGCAAACACCTCCGAAGCCACCGATCCCTTTCCTACCATGCAGCTGCTGCCTCGGAGGTTCGCTGTCACTTGGACCTCACTGCGTGAACTGATCTTTCTTGCCTACGCATTGCCGATCTACCAGACGGTCGAAGGAGACGATCCCCTCCTCGATGCGCGATTCGACGTGGAGGCAACGGCGTCAGTCGATATCCCACCCCCGGTGCCCGGCGAAGTGGGGCCACTCAACCTCATGATGCAGGGGCTGCTGGCCGAGCGATTCAGTCTAGTCGTGCGGTGGGAGGATCGAGAGCAGCTCGTTTACCTCCTGACGCTCGCGGGCGACGACGTGCAGCTCGGATCACATCTTCGGGCGTCGACCTGCCCGCCGCCCTACACGGTGCGTCCGGCACCCGCTGCATCGGCACCGGGAATCCAGGGCACGGCGCGATGCGGCAGCAGTAGTAGCTTTCTCGGAGGTATGCAGGCACTGGGGCAGACCATGTCGAGCTTCGCGCGTCTCCTCAGCTTGCCGCTAGACGCCCCTGTTCGGGACCGCACGGGCGTCGAAGGCGTCTTCGACATCGTCGATCTGTCATTCGATTCAGCGGATCTTCCGCGTGCGCGGGATCTACGCTCGCGCTTCGGCGGACCCGGGGCGGCAACGGCACCATCGTCCACGGCCGACAAGCTTTCCCTTTTCACGGCGCTGGAAGAGGACTTGGGCCTGAAGCTGGAATCGGCACGCGAGCCCGTCCCCGTGCTCATCGTTGAGCACGTCGAGCCACCCACGCCGAACTGACGATTTGGCGTCCACCGGGATTCCGGGCTCACGGTAGCCGTCTGTGGCATCGTCCGGATCGCCGCCTGACACCGAGAGAGAAGCCCGCGCGTCGCCGGCTGATCCAGGAGCATATCCCGGTGCGTTGCGGAGTGGCCTACGGGTCTATCATCTCGGCGTGTTCGCGTCCGCCGCCGTCACCCTAGCAACCCCAGAGCCCCGGCTGCGCTGGCCCTACGATGATGCCGGTGGCAGGTTCGACTTGGATGCGGTCGTGCGCCGCCGGATCGCAAGCAGCGAGACGCTCGACGAGGCGGCGCTCGCGCTCCTGCGCCTGCTGTCGAGCACACTCATTGTCTGGGAGGACGGCCGCCTCATCGACACCCGCGCGGTGGTGGCCAGGCTCGACGGGCTCCGGATCGTGATTCACACGCGCGAGCACGGCCCGGCGCACTTCCACGTCCTGGCGCCGGATCTCAATGCGACCTTCGCGATCGCGGACGGCTCGTTCCTCGGCGGGTCGATCAGCAGCAAACACCAGCGCCTCGTAGAGTACTGGTACGCGTCGGCGCGCCCGTTGCTGGTGCGGACCTGGAACTCGACGCGGCCAACCGACTGTCCAGTCGGCCCGATCGAAGCCTGATCGGCAGGACGCGCGCGGCGGGTGAAGATGCCTAGCGGCGCGCCAGGACGGCCCAGGCGCGCGATCGTCGCGCCGCCCCTACTCGCCTACTGGCTGAAGCCGCGGCCGGCGGATCGGGCGTATGCCTTCGAGGGCTCGGTCGTGCTCGGGAAATTGCTGTCGGGCGTGGTGTTGCCGGCGAATTCGGCGCTACCGTTGGCATGGCGTCCCCACACGGAAGCGCTCGGCAGTGGATCTGCGACTTCTGCAGGGACTTCAGGGTCGCGTAGGCCACACGCGACAGATGCCGAAGGAACTCGCGCCTGCGATCGAAAGACTCAAGAAGAGCATCGATGCGGCCTACGCTTCAGGCTCGACCTGATGGAGAGCCTTGCCTGTCGTTTCGTCGGCGCTCTTCCTCCTCGCGGCGCCGCCGCTCCTCTTCCTCCCGAATTAGCCGCTCGCGCTCCCGTTCTTCTTGCTCTCGCTGAGCTCGGTCCTGCTTTTCACGCCAGTCGCCGTTGGTCATCTTCTGGATCCTCTCCTCCGATGACGCCGAGGATGCTCTCTGCCTTGGCCTTGAATCGAGTGATCGCGTGGCTGGCGGACAAGAACAGCACCACTTCAGCCACGACGAACACTGCTGTTACCGGCAACCACTGTGTCCACGCCAGGCTGTTGCTCCACAACCAGCCGACGAAAGGCACCGGCAGGGCACAAGCCATGTTCGCGTAGAACAGATGGTAGTAGAAGTGGTTGTGGCGTGCGTCAGCGTACGCCTCCCGTGCGCCCTCATCGGCACGCCTCGCATCATCGAATCGCGGCGGCGGCGGGAACACTCCGAGTAGGTACTCCAAGAGCAGCCACCGAACGCCCGACAGAAAGACGCCGATGCCCAGTGCTGCCAGCACGATGAAGAAGAACCCCCCGAGACTGGTATCTGCCGCGGACGCCGTACTTAGCCAAGCCCCCAACCCATGCGGATCGAAGTACGAGCACCCCCAGAGGAAGACGAGACCAGGGAGGACGAACGCAAGTAGGTGGTCGAACGACTTCGAGAAGAGGTCGTCTCGCATGCTCGCCTCCTCAGTGTATAGGCGTCCCGCCGCGCGAGGAAAGGAGTGTGTCCATCGTCGCCTCCAGGGTCATGTCGTCGCCCGCCGGCCCGTGCGGAACGCGAGCTGCGCGAAGCTCCACGCCTCCCGCGCCGCCTTCCGTGCCCGCGCGGCCTCGGCCTGCGCCTCCGTCGCGACGGCGCGCGCCTCGGCCAACTCGCGCTCGAGGCGCCGCTGCTCGGCTCGGAGCTGCGGGACGGTGAGCAGGTCCGTGTCAATCGCGGCCATCACTGCGTGCTCAGCGATCGCACGGCTCGCCGGCAGGCGCGACAGCGCTTCGGCGTCGGGAATCCCCGCTCGATATAGAAGGCGCGGTCACGGCCGCCGAAGCGAAACTCACCGCCACAATCGGCGCACGTCAGCACCTGCTCATGCACACCAGGCGTCACCGGGCGATCGTCACGTGCCGCACGGCGCGCCTGCCGACACCCCGAGCAGCGCACCGGGAGCCGCCACGCGGCGTCCTGGCGCTCGCGGGCGAGGCGATCGAAGAACGCCTGCTCGTCGGCGCTGATCGAGAATGGCGACCCACACGACGCGCACGTGCGGGCCAGGTCACTCACGCCGGCCCCCGCCGAGCAGGTCGTCGAAGATCTCGAGCAACTGTTCAGTCGTCGGCTTCGCGCGGCGCGATCGTGCGTTGACGACGGCCGCGTGGTCGTTGCGGTACCAGGGGTCGCGGCCCAGGCGCCGCGGGGCCGGTCGATCGTCCTGCACGCTGCCGAACCACTCGGACACGCGGCGCCACCACGGCCGCTGGGGGTGTCTCATCGGGTCCTCCGTCGAGGTCGGGATTGAGTGCCGCGAAGAACGCGGCCTGCAGCCGTTGGCGAATCTGCTCCTGTGTCATTGTTCTCGCTCCCCTTCCCATGGCCGAGCCGCGCCAACTCCCGGAGCGCCTCGTCGATCGCGCCGAGCATCAGGCCCTGCACCTCGGCCCGCCGCTCCGGCTGATCGCGGACAACCTGCGTCACGATGGCCGCCGGTACCCCCCGGAGCCGCGCCCGCACCGTCACCGCGACGCCGGCCGCGTCCCGGTCCACTTGGGCCTGCGAAACCAGCTCTCCGCGACGGACGGCCACGTCGAGCGCGGCGCGCAGGGTCAAGGTGCGGAGGTACTCATCGCGCGCACTCCCGTTGCCGACGTGGGCCGCGAGCTGCTCCCGCTGCCATCCGAGGCACGCGACGGCATCGAACAGCGCCGGACGGCCCCGGCCACCGCCAGCCGCCACGGCCGCCGGCATCCCCTCGCCCACCAATCGCATGATGTGGCCCGCCGAGATGCCCATGAGCTGCGCTAACTGCTGGCGCGTGACCTGCACGTCAAAACCTCACTGGCAAACACAGCCGCAGAACCTGGGCCTATCCTGCGCGCCCGACGACCCGCTGGAGCAGGACTCGGCGGAGGACCCAACGGGGTGGGGGTGTGGAGTGCCGGCAGTGCCTGTGCCGCGAGTCCCGCGGCGAAGTGCCGCGAGTCCCGCGACACAGGCGGACTCTGGGGCTGCCGGCGCCTCCCAGGAAGCCCAGCGCACACAGAAAACGCCGGGGCAACGTCGGGGTCACCAGCGCCCTCGGCTGGTGAACCAATCCTCGCGTTGGACGGCGGCCCGGCTGCGGTCGTCGCCCAGGTCGTCGCGGCTCAGCGGCCGTGTCCAGCCAACCGCAGGGTCGCCGTCTCGGCTCGACGGGATGGGCCTCCACGGCGTCGCAGGCGTGGCCGGGGACGGCCGGGAACGAAGCAGACGACGCACCCACGCCAGTAGCGCCATCACCCGGCCTCCGCGAGCACGTGCTGAATGTGGTCGGCGCGCTGTTCGAGCAGCTCCCGTGGCGCGCCGTAGCGCAATAGCTCGTGGTCGTTGGCGTGCGCGGCCTCGTGCAAGGTCGTCTTGTAGATGCGCGCCGGCGACGCATCGACGCGGAGCGCGATCTGCACCTCGCCGGGTCCCGTCCAGCGGGTGAAGCCCCAGGCGCCGGCCAGCGTGGGATCGTCGCCCTCGAGCAGCCAGCGCCACGCGATGCGCGGCATCGGTGCGTCCGACCAGTACGGCAGGTTCGCGACGAAGGCCACGTACGCGCGGTTCCGTGCCCCGACCTGCTCCGGCGATGGCTCGCGAGTCCAGATGGCGTCGGCCTCCGGGGCTGCCGGTGTGTCGGGCGCGGCATGGCCGGCGAGCCGCGCCAGCCGCTCGCACCGCTCCTCGTCGGCCACGGCCCGAACGTCGCAGGTCGGAGCGACGTAGATGCGTGTGCCGTCCGGCCGCACGTAGGCGAGGGTGTACGAGTCGCCCTGGCTCATGTCCCGCCGCGACGGCTCGAGGGCCTCGAGTCGAGGCCGTTCCCATCGATCGTGGAGATCCATCAGCGCACCTCCAGTGCCGCGTCCAAGTCGGCTAGCGCGGCGGCGAGCTCGGCACGATGGGCCGCGGCGTGGTGCAAGACCCGCGTGATGGCGTCGATGCTGCGGATCGGGTCGAAGCGCGGATGATCGTGCGCGAGCCGATCGAGCGGAATCTGCCGGGGCCCAATCGGCGTTGAGCGGATGCGCTGCCACGTTTTGAGGCCGTCATCGACGGGCTTGCCCGCGGCCGTCAGGCGCCGCGGGTACGCCTGGAGGTCCTGCGCGACGAGGCCGGCGATCTCGATCCCCAGCGACGGGTCGATGCCGGACACGGGCGCCGCGGGATCGCCCTCGGCCTTGGTGGCGCGTGCGAGCCTGGGAATGTCGATGCCGGCCGGGGCCGGCGGGGCTGCTGCGGTCGCTGATGCTCTCATGTCAGGTCTCCTTGGGTGTCAGACAACTAATGCACGCGGCGCGGCCGCGGGGCGGCGTCACAGGCGGCCAGCAGCTCGTCAACCGAGCCGGCCAGGACATGCCGGGCCCGCCAGCCCGCGGGCAAAGGGGCATCGGCGGGCGGCTGGGTGAGCAGCTCGAGCAGCGCCGTCCGGTGCGTGGTGGCGAAGGCGCGGTCCTCGGGCGTGAGCCGCCCCCGTGGCCGCACGGCCAGCCGGCCGGCCTCGGCCGTCACCCGCAGCCCCCGGGCGTGCTGGAGCACCAGCCAGGCCCACAGGGACGCCGGCACGAGCCGGCCATCGGGGAGCAGCACGCGGTCAGAGGTGGTCCACATCGGGGTCCTCCTCGTCGTGGTCGGCCAGGGCCGCGTCCGAGCTGCCCGGCTCCGGTGGGGGGCCGTCATCGGCGGTCACCCAGGCCGGCAGGTCGGTGTCTCCTCCCTCGGCGATCGGCTCAGAGTGGGACTGAGAAGTACCGGAGGGTGTGGTCTCACTGCCCTGGGCGGCAGTTTCGGCCCCCCCCCTTAATAGTGTCTTGTGTATGTAGAAGTACTTTTCAGTCTCAGGTTCGAACATGGGGGCGTAGTCGCGCAGCCACGGCGAGGCTTCCCAGAGGTCGGGGCTGTTGTCGGCCGTGCTGGTCTTGGTGCGGATCGCGAGTCCCAGGATGCTGAGGTCTTCGAGGTAGCGACTGGCCGTCTTCGTGGCGGTCCCGCACCCCGTCGCAATCACCGCCGTCCGGGCCGGGGCCGACTGCTGCATCAGCTCCCGGATGAACCGCGTCCTGAGCGCCGGCGCGCAGTCGGTCGCCACGCGGATCAAGGTGCGCCAGCACGTACTGGTGTCGCAGCCAATGGCTTCCAGCCCGCCCAGGAGCCGGGCGAGCGCTTTGACGAGCCGGCCAGGCCCCTCGACTTGTGGCGCGTAGGCCAGATCCTGGGCGTAGCCGTCACGGACGACGGCTGTCCGGCTGCGGGCGGCGTAGGCGGCCAACTTGATCAGCCGGTGCCGTTCGTCGTCGGTCAGGGGCCGGTTCACGCGCGTCCGGTTCGCATGGTCCACGAGGCCGGCCAGCGCCTCGGCCAGCTCCGTTCGCATTTGACGCTCATGGTCGCCATGCTGGAGCGCCGCTGTCCCGAACGAGTCCACGTCGGCGTCCGGCAATCGCAGCAGGATGAACCGGTCCCCCAGAGACGCCGTGACCTGCCCGTAGTGGTCGAGGGCCGGCGTCACCCCGCCGATAAACCCACACTTGCCCTGCCAGGACAGGACCTTGCCGCCATCGGTCCCGACGGGACGATGCCAGGACCCGTCCGCCACTTCGCGCAACGCGGCCATCGCCTCGGCACGACTGTCCTTGTTCTGGGCCAGGACGGAGGTGAAGTCCTTGACGAGCAGGACGCCGAAGGCGCCCACCTGTCGCAGCAGGCCCCCCGTCGCGCCCCCGGTGCGCTCCCGCTTCGACGTGCCACTGAGCAGCGAGGCCTCTGTCACCTTCGCGGCTGGAATGACCCAGGGGAGTCGGCCGGCTGCCGAGAGAATCTCCGTCTTGCCCGTGCTCGGCGCGCAGACGAGCAGCACCCACACGGGATCGCCAGGGGCCTGATTGGCGACCAACGTCGCCGCCACGACGTAGACCGGTGTAGCGTCCTCCAGGTACAACCAGCGCCGAAAGACCGTCACGGTCTCGCCGAGTGTGTGCGGCGTCGTCGGCACGACCGGTGCCGCGGGCGTCGGGGCGTCGGCCGGCGTCCCGTAGCCCGCTTTCGACAGCGCCAGCGCCGCGCGGCTGAAGTCGCCGCCATGATGCAGCGTGGCGTAGACGCCGAACTTCGTGTAACTCGTTTCCGGGTCGAACTCCGTGGAGCTGGTGAACGGATAGAACAGGTCGGAACCGCCGTAGTTCGTCGTCGCGGACATGCCTTCGCGCTTGCCCGGGCGCCGCCAGTAGGTGACGTCACCCCGCTCGAAGACGGCCGTCCAGCCGGCGGGCTCGAGCAGCGCGGGCCAGGTCGTGCGAGCGTTGAAGTCCTCACCCGGTTTCAGGTCTGCGCTGGTCTTCGTCTTCGACGGCCGGGTCGGCGCGTGCTCCCGCCGAGGCATGGCGTCGAAGGTGCGGGCCAGGTTTATCAGTGCGTCCCGCTCCGCGACGGTGTAGCGGGCGATCGTCGTGAAGTCACCGGACACGCGCGTGTACGGCCGGCCGCTCGGGTGTGTCGCGCCGTTTGACGGGGCCACGATTGCGAAGGTGGGCAGCTCGATCAGCACTTTGGCTTTCGGTTCGCCGTCGCGTCCGGGACGCCGAGCCAGCGTGCAGTCCTGCCAGGAGACGGCCTCGGGATACCGCACCAGCCAGCGCCGGCCCCCGTTCGGCGTCTGGTCCTCGTACGCGGCTCGCAGGCGATCGACCACGGGACCGAGCCCGCAGCCATGCGCCGCCGCCACGAACTCGTCGAAGACGTCGGCCGTGTCGAAGTCCCAACTCTCGACACGGCCCGACACAGCGCCGGCAATGACGCCGAAGCCGGCGCGGGACGCGAAGTCCCACGCCGCCATCTGCTCGGCAGTCGGCCGTACCGTCTGGTGCTCGCGCCAGGTCGGCACAGCCGGCGCTTTGCTGCCGTCGTCGCGGACGGGCAGGAGGCACAGCCCGGCCGCATAGGCGGACCGGGCTGCTGGCAGGACGGGAGTCACGCGGGCCGCTCCGCCTCCGTGGCGTGGCCACGGAACCACTGCTCGAGATCCGCGACATCCGCCCGCTCATCGTCGCGGTTTTCTCTCGCGCACTCGCGCAGGTCGTCGGCGAGCCGCTGCAGGTCCCGCGCCGTGGCCGCACATGCGGTGCTCGTCGCGTTGCACTCGCGATAGGCGTCGAACAACTGCGTCACGTACCGGTGCAGGCGCACGCGGTGCGCGCGCATCCGCGGGGTGATGGTCACCACGTCAGAACCCCACCGCCGCGGATGCGCCGCCCTCGGCCGGCGCCTGCACGACGATGCATCCGACTTTCTTACCCTGGTAGCGCGTGGTGCCGCGGACGAGCTGCACGACGGTGCCCGGCCACGTCTCGGTATCGGGGTCCCCGGCCAGCTCTTCGATCGCCTCCGCGCGCGTGAGATTGCAGACCAGCGCCTTGATACCGGCTTCCTCGAAGTGGACGACGAGTTTGAGTTCCTCGTTCTCGCCGGAGCCGACGTTCTCCGCCGAGACCTTGGCGATCGTCGCCGTGATCGGGGCGTCGTCGAGGTCCGAAACCTGCATGAAGCGAGAAGGAAATGCCTTTTTCCAATGAGCCATGTCAGTGTCCGTTTCCGTGGCGGGCTATACTCCTGGTGAGCGATCGCGTCCGCCAACTCCCGCGATACTCACAGAGCCCGTGCGCCACCCCCGGCGCCGGGCTCGTTCTGCGTAGGCGACCGCTTAGCCGGTCACCTCTGTCGCGTGCTCGCGCCGCCACGCCGCCGCCAGGGCGGCCGCCAGGGCCGCCACGATTTCGGCGCGGAGTTCAGGGCTCACGGCGCCCTCGAGCCGCTGTCCGCCGGGCGATCAGGCGCTCGACGTCCTCGCGCGTGGAGAGCCGCATGCCGCCCGCAGTCCGGATATATGCAAGACGGCCTTCCAAGTACCAGACCCGCACGAGCGACACGGAGACGCCAGCGAGGCGCGCCACGTCGGACGGCCCCAGGTATTCAGCGGTTGCATTCGCGCTCATGATGGTTGTAGGCTACGGCATGCGTCACGCGACATGCAAACAATGAATCTTGCTAGACTAGAGTCGATTCGATGACACAACAAATCGTGCAAGTCGGCGATGTGGCGCGCATACGACATGCGATCCGGCTCGCCACGGCTCGCGACCTGGGTACGCTCCCGCCGCGCGCCGTAGAGGCGCTCTGGACGGCGCAGCGCCGCTTCAGTGGGGTGCCGGCGCATCGCCTCGGCGAGATTCCAGGGGTCGCCCGGGTCAACGCCGGCACGGGCCAGCCGCTCCCACCCGACGCCCGACTACGGGCGCGGCAGATCGCCGAGTTTCAGGCGATGCAGGCGATCGCGCGGGACTTGCTCGAGCACGCGGCGGCCGGGCGCCCGATCCAGGCCACGATGGAGGGCCGGGTCACGATCGACGGCGGCCAGTTCCGATTTCAGGGCACGCCCCTCGAGGCGTTCCGGATGCAGCTCGCGTGGCATCTCGAGAGTCCCGCCGGCCAGCGCGTCCGGAAATGTCCGGAGTGCGGCCGATTCTTCCTGCGGGTGCGTCGGCAGATCTACTGCTCGTCCCGCTGCACCGATCGCGCCACGTGGCGGCAGTATCCCGAGGCCAAGAAGCGACGCGCGCGGGCGAAGCAGTACGAAAAGCACGGATGGACGGTGGGCGCGCGAACCACGAAGAGGAGCAAGAAGCGATGAGTGCGGCGTTCACACACTTCACCAGCGAGCCCCTGACGGACGATGAGGCGGCGGTCGTCCGGGCGTGCGCGTCTGGCATGCGCTTCCATCGACGTATCTGCTACTGGAACGCCTACCGGCTCGTGGCGGCCGATCGAAGCGGCC
>Ga0299906_10004205_pt1 | contig 11804 bp, 14 predicted proteins | sample RVTome_14_FD_200259 | JGI IMG/M metagenome (GOLD analysis project Ga0299906, IMG submission 200259) | Soil microbial communities from uranium-contaminated site in the Upper Colorado River Basin, Wyoming, United States - RVT145D125 (version 2) ... | reverse complement strand
AGCCCTACCGCTTCTGTATTCTTGCGGCAGCGAAGCAATCCGGCCTGCGCTCGCGCAGGTCATCCACGATCAACGGCCGCGCAGCCTTCGACTTTAGACCGGCCGCAGCAGACTGCGTTCCATGCGCCCGGCATCGCGCTCATGTCGCGGGTCCGCATTCCAGCGCACGAGTCCAGTGCTCTCTGGCCACTTTCACCCCACCCCTCACGGGAACGCGGGGTTCTGTGCTTTCATCTAATGCAGCAGGAAAAGCCAAACCGGAAGAGCGAGATGACCATGCTGTCGGTACGGGCTCCAACGCCCGATGAAAGCGACCTCGCGCTCGCGCGCGGCGTTGCTTCGGGCAACCTGAACGCCTTCGAGCACATCATGCGGCGGCACAACCGCATGCTCTATCGCACCGCGCGCAGTATCCTGCGCGACGACGCCGAAGCGGAGGATTGCCTCCAGTCGGCTTATCTTCTCGCCTATCGGTCGATCGGCACCTTCGCGGGCCATTCGAAACTGTCCACCTGGCTCGCGCGGATCGTGATCAACGAGGCGCTCGCCCGCAAGCGCCGCGCGGCGCGCCGCGGTGTGGTCATCCCGCTCGACAGCGTGGCGGATGCCGACACCCCCGCGCACGCGCCTGCCGCTCCGGCCGCCGGGTCGCAGGGACCGGAGGTCGAAGCGATGCGTCACGAACTGGGCGCGTTGATCGAACGCCGGATCGACACCCTGCCCGAGGCGTTCCGCGGCGTGTTCGTCCTGCGCGCGCTCGAAGAGCTGTCGGTCGAGGAGACCGCTGCTTTGCTCGACATCCCCGAGGCGACGGTGCGCACGCGATACTTCCGCGCGCGCAGCCTGCTGCGCGAGTCGCTCGCACGCGAGGTCGACAGCGCGCTCGACGAGGCCTTCGCATTCGCCGGCGCGCGCTGCGACCGCACCGTCGCCGCCGTGCTCGAGCGGCTCCGCTTCCCACCGCCGCCACCAGCCACCGGCTGAGCGCCGCTGGCGTCCTCTGCCCCCGCGGCCGCGCCATCGCGGCCCGGCCGATCTTCGTCTACCTCTAAAGGAGAAGAGCATGTCCTTCTTTGCGTTCAGCGATGCCCGCCTCGTCATGCCGGATCGCCGCCTGTTCCTCGGCTCTGCTGCACTGCTCTCCGGCGCGGCGGTCGCACTGCTTGCCGGGCGCGACGCGCTCGCCGCCGAGTCGCGCGGCGCGACCGAGGCGAACGACACCAACATCCTCAACACCGCGCTCGGCGCCGAGCACGAGGCGGTCGCGGCCTATCAAGTGGCGGCCGAGAGCGGGCTGCTCGAGAAGCCGGTGCTCGCGCTCGCGACACAGTTTCAGGGACATCATCGCGAGCATGCCGAGCTGCTCGCCAAGACCGTGGCGCAGCTCGGCGGCAAGCCGGCCGCCGCGAAAGCGCGTTACACCTTCCCCACCGAGAAGCTGAAGACCCAGGCCGACGTGCTGCGCTTCGCCGCGCAGCTCGAGAAGGGCGCGGTGAGCGCATACCTGAATGCCGTCCCCGTCTTCGGCAGCCGCGATCTCGCCAAGGCGGCGGCCAGCATCCTCGGCGACGAGGCGATGCATTGGGCGGTGCTGCGTCACGCAGTCGGTGAGAACCCCGTGCCCGTCGCGTTCGTGTCCTGAATGCCGGGTCTGAATTGGCTGGCGGCGAGCATCCTTGCGGGGCTCGCCGCGGCTGTGGCAAGCGGCGAGGCGCTCACGCGCTCACCAGCCGTCGATGATGCGGCCCGCGGTGGCGAGATCTACGAGCGCTGCGCTGCCTGCCATTCACTCGACCGCAACCGCACCGGTCCGAAGCACTGCGGGCTGCTGGGCCGGCGCGCAGGAAGTCTGCCCGACTTCGAGTACTCGCCGGCGATGCGCGCTTCCGGGATCGTGTGGAGCGAACCGACGCTCGACCGTTTTCTCGCTGCGCCGACCGCGGTGGTGCCCGGCACCTACATGGGCTACGCCGGCATCGACGATGCGCGAGAGCGCACCGATCTCATCGCCTATCTCAAGGCTGCAAACAGCTCACGGGCGCTGTGTCCGTGATGCGCACCGCGCAGCGGCGTTGTCCCGGGTCGTCGTTCACCCGGGAAATCGTTCCGCCTCCAGCTCGGCGAGCCGGAGGAAGTGGCGCGCGAAGTCGGGGTCTTCGCCTTCCAGCAGCTCGGGCAGCGCCTCGCGGAAGTCGCGGTGCTTGCACCAGTCGCGCATGTAGTCCTCCCAGCTCTGCCACAGGCGGCGGCGCTGCTTGTCCAGGTGTTCCTCGTACACCAGGATGTACGCGCGTTCGAACAGCGCCACGAGGATGCCGAAGATGGCTTGCTTGCGCTCACGCTGCTCGGCCGACAGCTCTGCGTTCGGGCCCTCCCGGCTCAGCAGCTGCAGGTCGGCGTTGTCGATCACCAGCTTGAGGAAATCGTTGTACTCGTCGGACAGGCGCTGGTGGATCTCCTCCTCCTCGCTCTGGCGCTCCTTGCGCTGCTGCAGCAGGAACACGTAGATGGCGAGCGGAAAGCCGACGATGGTGACGACGTAGCTCAGCAGCTCGGTCCATTCCAGCAGCGTCTCGGGCATGGCTGATCGTGGGGAGTGGGTCTCGCATGATGCGCACGACCCGCGCCGCGATCAAGTCGCCTGTGTCAATGGGTGGTGAAGGTGCGCTCCACGCACAGCAGCTCGCCGGTGCGCCGGTCCTGAAACCAGTCCTGACTGTCTTCGGTGCGCAGGAAGCGCAGCCGGCGCGGGAACGGCACCCCGGGCGACGATTGGAAAGCCTCGATGCGCTCCATGTCCCAGCCGTAGGGCACGTGCAGCTTACCCGGGCGATGGCAGGCGTGCCAGCAGGCGCTGCCGGACAGAAGGGAGCCGACGCAGTAGAAGCGGTTGGCTGGCATGTCGCATCCTCCTCGAGCGCGCTGGGCCGCGCGCGCAGATAAGATGCCCCGCCGGCAGGCTCAAGCGGTGAGCCTGGCGCCTGCGGGCGGCGATGATCGTGTCCTAGCGCGGAGGCTGTCAGTCCTCGCACCAGAGCAACTGCGCCCGCCCGCCACGCCGACCGGCAACGATGGCGTTCTGGCCAAAGCGGCGGGCGATCCGCAGCGCCCGCGCCGCCGGCATGCCGAGCACCAGCAAGCTCACTTCCGGCCGCCACCCCGGCTCCTGCGGAATGCCGAGTCCGGGCAAAAAGCGGTAGCCGAGGCCGTGGAGTGCTCGCGCCAGACGCCGGCTGCGCGTGGCATTGCTCCAGACCGGCAGTGGCCTGGAAAGCGGGTTCCAGGCGGTGAGGAAGGCCCAACGGGTGCACCCGGTCGCCGCGAGCAGGCGATCCAGTGCCGGGCAGCGGTACCCCACACGCAGATCGATGGCGCCGCCGGGCGCGAAGACACGGTACACGGTGCGCCGGTAGGCCGGCTCGAGCGCTTTGCGCCGCGCGACCTGCGCCACTATTCGGCGGGCGGCGCAGGCTCTCTCGGCGCCGCGTCCAGCAGGTCCCCGAAGCGCGCACCCCGGCTGTAACGCTGCAGCGCCTCGCCCAGCAGCTGCTGCACGCGCTGGCGCAGAGCGGGCGGCTGCAGCACCTCGACGTCGGGGCCGAACTTGAGGATGTCCATCACCAGCTCGCGATCGTCGCTGTACGGGATCTCCAGCACGTACCCGCCGTTCGCCTCGAAGTGCGCCCGCTGCTCAGGATGCCACGACTCCGCCGCCACCCAGCGCGCACGCAGCGGAGCGAAGCGCAGTTGCGCCCACTGCGTGTCGCGGCCGCTGAAGATGCCGTAGCCGCTGGCAAGAACCTCGTCGAGCTGCTTGTCCGGCACATCGCGCGCCGGCTGATCGACGATGTCGGCCGTGCGAATGGCGTCCACCGCGAAGCTGCGGATGTCCTGTCGCAGGTGGCACCAGGCGTCGAGATACCAGTTGTCGCGGTAATGCACCAGGCGCTGCGGCGAGACTTCGCGCGCCGTTTCGTCGTCGCGCATCCGGTTGTAGTAGGTGATGGCGAGCCGCTTGCGCTCGAGCAGCGCACGGGCGGCGGTTTCGAAATGCCTCAGCGGCAGCGTGCGGCGCGCCGCGTGCAGGATGCGGATGCGCTTCTGCACCTCCTCGGCCGGATGCGCGCCGCTGCCGATGGCCGCCGTGAGGCGCGCCAGCAGCGGCTCCACGTGCGGGCCGAGCAGGCCGGGCTCCAGGTTCTCCAGCAGGTGCTTCATGGTGAGCAGCGCGTAGATCTCCTGGGCGTTGAACCACAGCCCGGGCAGCTCCTGCAGCGCGGCGCGGTTGTCGTAGCGGTAACCGTTGGCCTCGCGGTCCCAGACGATGGGAATGTTCAGTCGCGAGCGCAGGTACTCGAGGTCGCGCTTGAAGGTCGCGGGAGAGATCTCCAGCTCCTGCAGGAAGCGCCGCACCGGCACCGCCTTGTGGCGGTGGATGAGCTGCTGGATCTTGTAGAAGCGCTCGGTGCGGTCCACGGGATGATTGTAATATGCCTGCACCTCGGAAGGCCTTCTCGTCATCCCGCATGCACAGCACGCCCATCGGCCACCGCCGGCCACCGGAGCCCGCCTCGGAGCAGCGCTGCCCGGTCATCGTCGTCGGCGCCGGCCCGGTGGGGCTGTGCGCGGCGCTCGACCTGGCGCAGCAGGGCGTGCGCACTCTGCTGCTGGACGAGGACGCCAAGCTGTCGGAAGGCAGCCGCGCGATCTGCTTCGCCAAGCGCACGCTGGAGATCCTCGACCGGCTGGGGGTCGGCCAGCGCTGCGTGGACAAGGGCGTGGTGTGGAACCGGGGCAAGGTGTTCCTGCACGACCGGCTGCTCTACCAGTTCGACCTGCTGCCCGAGTCCGGGCACAAGCGCCCCGCTTTCATCAACCTGCAGCAGTACTACCTCGAGCAGTTCCTGATCGACCGCCTGCTGGACGCCGACGAGGTCGAGGCGCGCTGGAACCACAAGGTCGTCGCGGTGGCGCAGCAGGCGGACCAGGTGCTGGTCACGGTCGAGACGCCGGACGGCCGCTACCAGGTGGAAGGCAGCTATCTGCTGGCCTGCGACGGGTCGCGCAGCCCGATCCGCACCATGCTCGGGCTGGAAGCCCGGGGGCAAGTGTTCCGCGACCGCTTCCTGATCGCCGACGTGAAGATGGAGGCGGAGTTTCCCACCGAGCGCTGGTTCTGGTTCGACCCGCCATTCCATCCCGGACAGTCGGTGCTGCTGCACCGGCAGGCCGACAATGTCTGGCGCATCGACTTCCAGCTCGGCTGGGACGCGGACCCCGAAGCCGAGAAGCAGCCCGAGCGGGTGATTGCGCGCATCCAGGCCATGCTCGGCGCCGACCGGCCCTTCAGCCTGGAGTGGGTCAGCGTGTACACCTTCCGCTGCCAGCGCATGGACCGCTTCCGCCACGCGCGCGTGTTCTTCGTGGGCGACTCGGCGCACCAGGTCTCGCCGTTCGGGGCACGCGGCGCCAACAGCGGTATCCAGGACGCCGACAACCTGGTGTGGAAGCTAGCGCTGGTGCTGCGCGGCGAGGCGCCCGACGTCCTGCTCGACAGCTACGAGGCCGAGCGCATGCCGGCAGCGGATGAGAACATCCTCAACTCCACTCGCAGCACCGATTTCATCACGCCGAAGAGCCGCGTGAGCCGCGTGTTCCGCGACGCCGCGTTGCAGCTCGCCGAGCGCTATCCCTTCGCCCGCGGCATCGTCAACAGCGGCCGCCTGTCGCTGCCGCACACCTACGCCGACACCACACTGAACACGCCCGACCGCGACGGTTTCGCCGCACGCCTCATGCCGGGCTCGCCTGCGCTGGACGCGCCGCTGCAAGGCGCCGGCGGCGCCGTCTGGCTGGTCGATCAGCTCGGCGGCCGCTTCTGTGCGGCGTACTTCGCCGGCGGCGTGCCGGCCGACGACAGCCTCGCCGCGCGGCTGCTCGGCCTGGGGCGGCTGCCGGTGCCGGTGCACGCGCTGGTGATCTGCGCCGCCGGCCGCGCCGCCCCGTGGCGCGCCGCGGGGCTGGCCGCGTTCGACGACACGCACGGCCTGTTCGCGCAGCGCTACGACGCCACGCCGGGCACGCTGTACCTGCTGCGCCCGGACCAGCACGTCGCCGCACGCTGGCGGCACTTCGAGGTGCGCGCGGTGCGCGAAGCCCTGGCGCGCGTCACCGGCACGACCATCGAGGCGACACCGGCATGAGCGCATTGAACACCGCTGCCAACATCTCCGTGCCCGATGAGTTCTATCAGGCGCTGATCGAAGCCCATCGGGGCTTGAGCGACGAGCAGAGCGAGCTGCTCAACGCCCGGCTGATCCTGCTGTTCGCCAACCACATCGGCGACATGGACGTGCTGCGCGAGGCGTTGGCCGCCGCGCGGGAAGGCGCCGCGAACCCATAACAACGAAGGAGGATCCATGCGCGCATTGCGTTTCCTGGCCGCGTCCGCGGCCATCTTCCTGGCCGGCGGCTGCGCGGCCACCAGTCAGCGTCCCGCCGACATCACGCAGCTCGGTGTAGCCGATGCCGCGCGGCTGATCCGCGACAAGACGGTCGGCAGCGCCGAGCTGACGCAGGCGCTGATTGCGCGCGCCGACGCCAACACCGATCTGAACGCCTTCATCACGCTGGATCGCGCCGGCGCGATGGCCGCCGCGCGGCAGGCGGACGCCGATCTCGCGGCCGGCAAGCTGCGCGGTCCGCTGCACGGCGTGCCGCTGGTGATCAAGGACAACATCCACGTGGCCGGATTGCCGAGCAGCGCCGGCACGCCCGCCCTGCGCGGCTTCGTCCCCAAGCGGAGCGCGCCGACCGCGCAGAAGCTGATCGACGCCGGGGCGATCGTGCTGGGGAAGACCAACATGCACGAGCTGGCCTTCGGCATCTCCGGCTACAACGAAGCGACCTTCAGCGCGCAACCGATCGGCGTGCGCAACCCCTACGACCGCACCCGCTTCGCCGGCGGCAGCTCCAGCGGCACCGGCGCCGCTATCGCCGCCCGCATCGCGCCCGGCGGCCTGGGCAGCGACACCGGCGGCTCCAGCCGCATCCCCTCGGCGCTGACCGGTGGCGCGGGTTTTCGTCCGACCATCGGCCGCTATGACAACGCGGGTGTGGCCCCGATCTCGCACACGCGCGACACGGTCGGCCCGATGGCGCGCACCGTCGCCGACGTGGCGCTGCTCGATGCCGTGATCACCGGCGGCAAGGTGCCGGCGCCGGCGTCGCTGAAGGGCGTGAAGCTGGGGGTGTACCGCGCCTACTTCTTCAACAACCTGGATGCCGACACCGGCAATGTGATGAATGCAGCGCTGGACAAGCTGGCGAAGGCGGGCGCGACGATCGTCGAGGTGGGCATGCCCGAGCTGCAGAAGCTCAACAACGCAGCCAGCTTCCCGGTGGCGCTGTACGAGGCCTACGACGACATGAAGGCCTATCTCGACAAGCACCAGACGGGCAAGACGGTCGAGGAGCTGGCCGCGATGATCGCGAGCCAGGACGTCAAGGGCACCTACAACGGGCTGGTGGTGCCGCGCAAGCTGCCCACGCCCGAAGGTCTGATCGACGCAGCGCCGGTGTACGAGACCGCCATCAAACAGGCGCGCCCGGCGCTGATCCAGCACTACGCCGACACCTTCGCGGCGTACGGCATCGACGCGTTGATCTTTCCCACCACTCCGCACGTGGCCGTCGTGCAGGGCCCGGACGCCAGCAAGCTGGAGACGTTTCTTCTGTTCATCCAGAACACCGATCCCGGCAGCAACGCCGGAGTGCCGGGCCTGTCGATTCCCGCCGGGCTGGGCCCGGCCACGGGCCTGCCGGTCGGCATCGAGATCGACGGCCCGCGCGGCAGCGATGAGCGCCTGCTTGCCATTGGCATGGCGATCGAGACGGTGCTGGGGCCGACCCCCGCGCCGAAGTGACGCTCGCTCTGCCGGCCGCGTCAGGCCGCCAGCGCCTCGCGGATCAGGTTCTTCACCTCGCCGATCTTCTCGCGCCCGCCCTCGACGCGGAAGCGCCGGAACCAGCGCCGGGGGCGGTATATCTGCGCCCACATCGGACCGGTCTCCTGGCCGAGCTCGGAACCCATCGCCACGATGGCGTCGGACTTGCGTCCGTCCTGCGTGGTCAGCATCGTGTCCAGCACCAGCACCACCCGCTTGCATTGCGGGGCGTGCTCGCGGATCGCGGAGAGCGCCATCTCCATCGGCTCGCTCTCGCCGGAAGGGTCGAATAGAAACAGGATCTTGGCCGGCTCGACCACGAGGAACGGATGCAACGGGCAGCCGGCGGCCTTGACCTGCCGAATGCCCTGCTCCAATGCGTCCTGGATCATTTCGCTCAGAGTCATCACGCAACTCCTCTTGCGCACGCAGTGTACAAACGCCCTGGGAAGCAACGATCAGGCCCTGCCGCGCCGCAACAGCCTGGGCCGAGGCCGCGGGCAGTCACCATCCGAAAGCCTTGTCTCGAGCGGCGATTCCCCCTAACATTCATCGACCGGACGGTCGATAAATGCCAGGCCGGCCATCCACATGGGAGTCGCGCGTTGGCAGCAGCGTTTCGCAGCATCGTCCTGGAGCTGAGCGATGGCGTCGCCACGCTCACCCTGAACCGCCCCGACCGCCTCAACGCCTTCAACGACGTCATGCACGGTGAGGTGCGCGAAGCGCTCGCCCGCATCGGCGGCGACCGCACGATCCGCGCCATGATCCTCACCGGCGCGGGGCGCGGGTTCTGCGCCGGACAGGACCTGGCGGAGCGCAGCGTGGCGCCGGGCGATGCGCCGCGGGATCTCGGCGCGTCGCTCGAGAGCAATTACAACCCACTGATCCTTGCCCTGCGCGCCCTGCCCCTGCCGGTGCTGTGCGCCGTGAACGGCGTGGCCGCCGGCGCGGGGGCAAGCATCGCGCTGGCCTGCGACGTGGTGAGCGCCGCGCGCTCGGCCAGCTTCATTCAGGCGTTCTCCAAGCTCGGCCTGGTGCCGGATTGCGGCGGCACCTACTTCCTCACCCGTACCCTGGGTGCGCCGCGCGCGCTCGGGCTCGCGCTGTTCGCCGAGCGCCTGAGCGCGGAGCAGGCGCAGGACTGGGGCCTGATCTGGAGCTGCGTGGATGACGCCGAGCTCATGCCCACGGTGCGCAGGCTGGCGGCGCAGCTCGCCGATGGCCCTACGCGCGGCTTCGCCTTGACCAAGGAGGCGATCTACGCCGCCGAGCAGCGGGCGCTCGCCGCCCAGCTCGGCCTCGAACGCGATTTCCAGCGCGAGCTGGGCCATACGCGCGACTATCGGGAAGGCGTCGCCGCCTTCCTGGAGAAGCGCGCGCCGCAATTCAAGGGAGAATGACGGCGGTGGATGGGAAAGGGATCCGATGGACCAGACGGCGCTGAACCCGCAGGCCATCGCCGAGCTGGTGGGCAGCGGCATGCTGGCCGAGGACGCGGCTTCACGCGGGCTCGGCATGCGGCTGGACGCGATCGCCCCGGGCCGCGCCCGGATGTCGATGACGGTGCGTACGGACATGCTCAACGGCTTCAAGGTCTGCCACGGCGGCTTCATCGCCATGCTCGCGGATTCGGCCTTCGCCTTCGCCTGCAACAGCTACAACGAGCTGACCATGGCGGCCGGCTTCGCCACCGACATCGTGGCGCCCGCCCACCAGAGCGACGTCCTCACCGCCGATGCGGTGGAGCTCATGCGCGGTGGCCGCACCGGCGTGTACGACGTGCGCGTGACCAACCAGCGCGGCGAGCTGGTCGCGGTGTTCCGCGGCCGCTCGTATTGCATCAAGGGCAAACAGGTGGTGCCGCTTTGATGGACGCGATCCATGCCTGTGCGTAAACCGGCGCCCGGCGACCTCGAGCCGATCGAGCGCGCCAGCCAGGACGAGCTGCGCGCGCTGCAGTTGCAGCGCCTGCGCTGGAGCCTGCGCCATGCCTACGACAACGTAGCGCACTACCGCCGCGCGTTCCAGGCGCACGGCGTGCACCCGGACGACTTGAAGTCGCTCGAGGACCTCGCCCGCTTCCCCTTCACCACCAAGCGGGATCTGCGCGAGAACTACCCCTTCGGTCTGTTCGCGGTGCCGCGCGACAAGGTGGTGCGCGTGCACGCCTCGAGCGGGACCACCGGCAAGCCCACCGTGGTCGGTTACACGCAGAAGGACATCGACACCTGGGCGGACTTGATGGCGCGCTCGATCCGCGCCGCCGGCGGCCGTGCCGGAGACATCGTGCACGTCGCCTACGGCTACGGTCTGTTCACCGGCGGGCTGGGCGCGCACTACGGCGCCGAGCGCCTGGGTTGCACCGTGGTGCCGATGTCGGGCGGCCAGACCGAGAAGCAGGTGCAGCTGATCGCGGATTTTCATCCGCACATCATCATGGTCACGCCGTCGTACATGCTCACCTTGATCGACGAGATGGAGCGGCAGGGCATGAACCCGGCCGACTGCTCCCTGAAGGTGGGCATCTTCGGTGCGGAGCCGTGGACCGAGGCCATGCGCAGCGCCATCGAGCAGCGCGCGGCGCTGGATGCGGTCGACATCTACGGCCTGTCGGAGGTGATGGGGCCGGGCGTGGCCAACGAATGCATCGAGACCAAGGACGGTCTCACCGTCTGGGAGGACCACTTCTACCCGGAGATCATCGATCCGCACACCGGCGCGGTGCTGCCCGACGGCAGCCCTGGCGAGCTGGTGTTCACCTCGCTGACCAAGGAGGCGCTGCCGGTGATCCGCTACCGCACGCGCGACCTCACGCGCCTGCTGCCGCCCACCGCGCGCAGCATGCGGCGCATGGACAAGCTCACCGGCCGCTCGGACGACATGCTCATCATCCGCGGCGTGAACGTGTTCCCGTCCCAGATCGAGGAGCTGATCTGCAAGACCGCGGCCCTGGCCCCGCACTACCTGCTGCTGCTGGACAAGGAGGGGCACCTCGACAGCCTCACGGTGCGCGTCGAGCTCAAGCCGCAGATGCGCTACGCCGACCGCGACACCGTCGCCCACGAGCTGCAGCACCACATCAAGAGCTATATCGGCGTGTCCACCCACGTCGAGGTGCTCGACCCCTTCAGCATCGAGCGCGTGACGGGCGGCAAGGCCAGGCGGCTGATCGACCGGCGGCCGCAGTAACGCGCCAGCGCACAGCACGCGGAGGAAGGCATGTACACCCAGGCGATCGACCTGCCCCAGCAGCCGGAGGAGTCCAAGCCGGTTGCGGCCGAGCCGGCAAACCCGGACTACGAGGCCGAATTCGACGCCACCATCGGCCGCGGCGACTTCATCGAGCCCAAGGACTGGATGCCGGAGGCGTACCGCAGGACGCTGGTGCGCCAGATCTCGCAGCACGCGCATTCGGAGATCGTCGGCATGCTGCCCGAGGGCAACTGGATCACGCGTGCGCCCAGCCTCAAACGCAAGGCCATCCTGCTCGCCAAGGTGCAGGACGAAGGCGGGCACGGGCTGTATCTGTATGCCGCCGCCGAGACGCTGGGCGTGTCGCGCGACGCGCTGATCGAAGCACTGCACAACGGCAAGGCCAAGTACTCGTCCATCTTCAACTATCCGACGCTCACCTGGGCCGACATCGGCGCGATCGGCTGGCTGGTGGACGGGGCGGCGATCATGAACCAGATCCCGCTGACGCGCTGCTCCTACGGGCCCTACGCGCGCGCCATGCTCCGCATCTGCAAGGAGGAGAGCTTCCACCAGCGCCAGGGTTTCGACCTGCTGCTGACCATGATGCGCGGCACGCCGGAGCAGCGCGCGATGGTGCAGGACGCGGTGAACCGCTGGTGG
>Ga0299906_10004204_pt1 | contig 11804 bp, 7 predicted proteins | sample RVTome_14_FD_200259 | JGI IMG/M metagenome (GOLD analysis project Ga0299906, IMG submission 200259) | Soil microbial communities from uranium-contaminated site in the Upper Colorado River Basin, Wyoming, United States - RVT145D125 (version 2) ... | reverse complement strand
GGCGACCTCCAGCGTGGTCCCGCTGAGTGTCCCCAGGCCCTGGGGTTCGGCGATCGGGTTTCCTGCGAGGTCGTACCATTCGATCCAGGTGCTGTCTCCGAATGCGAACAGCGTCGCGAATTTGTCCGAATCAAGAGCTGCGTCTCCTATGGGAGCTTCTTGTTCCTCCTGGGACAAGCCGCCTCGGCGAGTGAACTTGTCAAACAGTTGGGCGGTCTGACCTGTCTGGAGGTCGTAAAGCATCATTCGTTGTCGTATCGGATCTGTTTCAGATTCGATCTCCCGGTAGAGAACCATCGGCCGTCCGTCCAGGATGGCTGCATCGTGGAACCATGCGGACGTCTCAGTGCCGGTCTGTCCAATTAGAAGACTGATCGGCTCCTGCCCGCCGGGGGCCTGTATCTCCGTCCCGGGCCTCGCGGGCCATGCCCAGACTCCGGATGCTTGGTTGAGGCCGAAGATCATCTCATCGCCGATGATGATGCCTGCCCGGAGGCTGGGGATGTCCAGCATGTTGTGGTCGCCGAGCCCCACCGTTCGAACTTGATCAGCCTCTATCACTGCGAACCGCTCGGGACCATCGCCTAGTGGCCAGACGAACGACTCTGGGGCGGTCGGAGATGGCGCACTCGTTGACGAGACTGGTGTCGATGATGTCGTCACAGGAGGCTGGGTCGTGGAAGGGGTCGGGACATCAGTTGCCGGAGGCTGATCCTGGTTGCCGACCAAGAGACCGAACCAAACGAATAACCCAATGACCACACCGAAAGACACAACCGCTGCGACCGGACCGGGCGCCGCGAATCGAGGTGTAGGCGGCGGTGTCCTTCTCGGACGGAGAGGAGGTGGATTTGGAGCCGACTCGCCGATCGTCCGAACCACGGACCTTATCCGATCATCAAGGAAACTCATCCCAGCACCTCCCGGAGACGGCCCCTGGCGCGGTTGAGCTGCTTGCGAACGGCCCCTTCGCCCACTCCCAGCAATGCACCCACCGACCGAGGGTCGAGGTCGTCCCAATAGGTCAAAAACACCACCGCACGTTGCTGCGGTGTCAAACCGGCGACCGCCGCGGAAACCTCTGGGGCGAGCTCGGGCATTTCATACGCCTCCCGCACCGCTGCACGGGCCTCGCGGCTGAGGCGACGACGACGAGACCGGACAAACATGCGAGCCTCATACAGGACTGCTCGATACATGAGTGCCCTCGGATTCTGCGCTTCCTCCCACACTCGAGAGCTCATCAGGCGAGCCATCGCGTCAGCCACCACGTCTTGAGCATCCGAAGGACCCACCAGGCCGGTGGCAAAGCGGATCAACTCATCACCGTGTGCCGTGTAGGCGTCAATTGACCTTTCATCGATCACGGTCATCAACAATAAGTAGCCGCCCACCCGGGATTCGGGTGACACGCCATGGGCGCCTCCCGGGTCGACGCGGTTGTTGTGTACACCTACGAGAAGGAGGCCAAGCGATTCCTCCGGCCCGACGAAATCCGTTGTGGAAGAATCAGACATGGCCGAGGCTGCACTACCGAGCGGATTAGTCACCTTCCTCTTCACCGACATCGAAGGCTCCACCCGTCTGTTCAGCGACCTCGGGGACCGCTACGTCGACGTCCTCGATCGGCACAACCGGATTCTGCGCTCGGTCTGGGCGGAGCACAGCGGCGCCGAGATCTCAACAGAGGGCGACTCTTTCTTGGTGGCGTACAGTTCCGCGGACGAAGCCATCACCGCCGCTGCTGCCGGTCAGCGGGCTCTGGCTGCCGAAAACTGGCCCGAAGACGTGACGTTGAAGGTCCGAATGGGCATCCACAGCGGGCTCGCGTCTCCCCGCGGCCACTCTTATGTTTCCCTCGCCGTCCACCAGGCTTCGCGGGTTATCGAAACAGCCCACGGGGGCCAGGTGATCGTTTCTCAGGACACCGAATTCTTGGCCACCCCCGAGTTGGAGGTGGCGTTGCGCCCCCTGGGGCGGTTCCGACTCCGCGACTTCTCCCAGCCGGTGCGTCTCTACCAGGTGACCGGGGAAGGGCTGGAGGAGCACTTCCCGGCGGTAAGGGCCACTCCGGCCGACAGGCACAACATCGTGGAGAAACCGACGGCCACTATCGGAAGGGAGGCAACCATCGCCGCCCTCACGGAGCGGGTTGGAGCCCGGCGGCTCGTCACGCTCCTGGGGCCCGGCGGCGTCGGCAAGAGCCGAGTCGCCATCGACCTCGGCCTCGCCATCGCTCCCGAGTGGGACGACGGGGTATGGCTCGTGGAGCTGGCAGGCGTCGCCGAGCCCGATCTCGTCGCAGAGGCAGTCGCCGCGGCCGTCGGCGCTCCCACCCACCTTCGGGGAGCGCGGACCGACGATGTGCTCCAGTATTTGGAGACGCGCAAGGCGGTGGTCATCCTCGACAACTGCGAGCACCTCACTGCGGCCTGCCGGGAAATGGTCGGCCAGTTACAGGCCGACTGCGAGCACGTTGCCGTCATCGCCACCAGCCGAGAGCCGTTGCGGGCGCCGGGTGAGATCAGATGGCCTATCGAGCCTCTACCCGTGCCCGGCCAGTCCGACCCTGCCGCCGCAGTCCTCGACTCTCCGGCGGGAAGGCTCTTCCAACAAAGAGGCGCGGGCGTGCGACCTGGATTCGAGATCGACGAGCACAATGCCGCGGCGGTGGCGCAGATAGTCGCACACCTCGATGGGCTGCCGCTTCTCATCGAACTGGCGGCAGCGCATCTCTCAGTTCAATCACCCCGCGAGATCCTCGATGGCTTGGAGAACAGCCTCCGCTTTCTGAGCAGTCGCGATCCCTACCTCTCCGACCGGCATAGGACGATGGAGGGGTTGTTGGGCTGGAGCTACCGGCTGCTCGAGCCCCAGGAGCAAACCGCCTTCAGGCGGCTTTCGGTATTCGCCTCGGGATTCTTCCGAGAGACTGCAGCCGCGGCGGTCGCCAACGGCGGCATCGAGGTCGACGAAGTCGACGAGCTGGTCTGGTCCCTGGTCGACCGGTCTCTGGTCGAAGCCGACTTCGAGTCCGACGACACGCGTTATGGCCTCTTGGAGACGGTGCGCAGCTACGGGAGGCGTCACCTCAGCGAGACCGGCGAAACAGAGGCACTGGCCACTCGGCTCGCACGTTGGTTCCTGGAGCGGATCGGTCCTTGGTTGCCACCCGACCGTCGCTGGGTGGGAGACGTCGGAGTAGAGCTGGACAACCTACGGGGCCTCATCCCCCTCATCCCGGACGAAAGTCAGGATCTGGCGCAACAGATCGCCTGCACCATCGGCCGCCATCATGACGCCACCCAGTCGTTTCATGACGGCATCCAGGAGCTCACCCGTCTCTCCGGGTCGTTGGGGAAGCCGTCGGCGACGAGGGTCTCGTTGTTGACGACGCTCAGCGACCTCTACCTGCGAACCGGGGAAGTGGACCGGGCCCGGGAGCTGGTGGACGCGGCCGAGGAGCTGCGCGCCGAGCACGGCGTTCCCGAGTGGGACGACGTAGCGGTAGAGCGCACCCGGGGAGAGATCACCCGGCGCAGCGGAGACCTGGCGGGAGCGTTGGTGATCGCCCGGGAGGCGCTGAAGAGGCCTTTGAGCGACGGAGGACAGTCGCGGATGTACAACCTCCTCGGGACGACCTCAGCCGCCCTCGGCGACTTTGAAACCGCCTATGACGCATTGCAGCGCAATCTCGAGCTCAACGAGCGTCTCGGGTACGAAGGCTACGTGGCCAGTGCCCACGGCAACCTCGCCGAAGTGGCTTTGCGCCTCGGCGACATGCCAGCCGCCGCCGGCCATCAGCGCTCCTGTCTCGAGCTGGCGGTTGCTTTGGGGTCACCGGCTTTGGTGGCCTTCTCGCTCATCGTCGCCGCCCGGATCGCCGGTTGGCGGGATCATTGGACGACAGCGGTGGCTCTCCAAGCCAAGGCCGAGGAGCAGCTGGAGGAGATCGGGCTTGTCGTTTATGAAGATGACCGGAAGGAAGTCGAGGCGCTGCTTGATCGCGCCCGGGAACAGTTGGGCGAGGAAGCTTTCCTTACGGCGCGCTCCCAGGGGCTGGAGACGACTCTCTCAGCCGCCGTCCAGCTAGCCGACGAAGTGCTGGCCACGGCGGAAGGCCTCTAGGAATCGGTAGGCTCGGCGGAACGACGAGAAAGGGGCGGAAATGGTCACTGTCAACCCGGAGCGACCGACCGGTCCCTGGCAGGCACGGGTCAGGTTCGGGCCCGGTGGGGCATTCGCCTACCGGCCCGGAGAGCTGCTCGTCAAGGTCGATGTCGCCGACTTTGCCAACGAGAGACTGCTGCAATGGGCCGACGAACGTCGTGCCACCGACGAGACGTTCGAACTGTTCCGGGAGGAGGGCTTGGTGGCGGAGTCGTTCGCTCGGTTCAGAGGGTCCTTCGATCCGCGAGAAGCCATCGAGGAACTCCACAGCCAGGGGATCGCCAGCCAGGTCAACCATGTCCTGTTTGCCACATCGTGCTGTCCTCCCCACCCCTCGGATCCAGCGGCGGAGGCGTTCTACGCCAGTCTTTCCGCAAACCCTTTCTACGCACAATCGGCACTCTCAGCCAACCCCTTCTACGCACAATCGGCATTCTCAGCCAACCCCTTCTATGCCCAGGCTGGCTGGGGCTGCCGCTGCGGCTCCGGCTGCGCGTGCGGCTGCGGCTGCGGCTGCGGTCCAGGAAAGAGTGACTTTCTTGCCAGCCCGTTCTATGCCCAGGCGGATCCCAGCCCGTTCGCCGACCCGACGAGCCGGCATACCGGAGGTCGCAGCAGCTCGGCCAGACCTGCAGCCGATCCGCAGGGGCCGATGAGGCCGAAGGTGGAGGGGGCAGTGCGGGTCGCCATCCTCGACACCGGCTGGGCCAAAGCCGACGTTCCCACCGGGCTCCCCGGGATTGACATCACCGCTTACGGAGGTGACCGTGCCGACGCGGATGGCGATGGATTTCTCGACCCCGCCGCCGGTCACGGCACGTTCATCGCCGGGATCATCGAGCAGCTGACTCCGGGCTGCCAAATCGAGGTCATCGAGGTGCTGAGCACCTATGGAGAAGGTGACGAAGCCGAGATCGCGGGCATCCTCAGCGCCCTGGCCCGCCGCCCCGAGGAGGAACGACCCCAACTGGTCAACCTGTCCTTCGGCGGATACTCGCCGGTGGGCATGGCGGTGCTCGCCCAGGCGATTACCGCACTACATGATGCCGGGTCGGTGGTCGTGGCCTCGGCGGGCAACGATGCCACGTGCGTCCCTATGTTTCCGGCAGCGTTACCCCATGTCGTCGGGGTAGCCGCCCTTGATAAGGAGGGCAAGCCCGCCCGGTTCACCAACTACGGACCGTGGGTGCGCGCCTGTGCCCATGGTGGTGATGTCGTCAGCATCTTCTTCGAAGGCTTCGATGGCGCGGGGCCACCGCAGCAGAACTACGACCAAGACAGATTCGAGGGGTGGGCTCGGTGGAGCGGGACGTCGTTCGCCGCGCCGGCGGTGGTGGCCGCTTTGGCCAGGGCCGTCGGCCAAGGCACCGCGCCGCATGATGCAGTGGCACAACTGGTCGACGATCCGGAGCTTGTTCGCAAGCCGATGCTGGGCACGATCGTCCATCCGACCGATGCAGGGCCCAAACCTCTGTGAACCCTTCAGCAGCCGGGTTGAGCGTTGTCGTCGAGGGCTGCTCGGTGGTGGACCATCGTGGCGCTCCCTGGGTAGGGGGTCCACGCGACGCGCTCCTATACCCGATTCCAAGAACCCGGCAACTTTCGGGACGCCGAGTCGTGGGTTCAGAGAGTTCCTACAGGCGGCCACGCACTGAGTGGCTTATAGAACTCTCCGCGATTGGCAGCACATACCGAGCGGGCAGTGGCGCGTCACATGTTCCGGCGGTACTGCCCGCCCACCTCGTACAACGCCCGGCTCATCTGACCAAGGGAAGCCACCTTGGCGGTCTCCATGAGCTGGGCGAAGATGTTCTCCCCGTGCACCGCCACCCTCTGCAACTCCGCCAATGAATCGCTGGCCACCTCGTCGTTGCGATCCTGGAAGGCGCGCAGGTTGGCGATCTGACGGTCCTTGTCCTCGGTCGTCGAGCGGCGCAGCTCTTTGGGGATCACAAACGGCGAGCCCTCCTTGGAGAGGAATGTGTTGACACCGACGATCGGATACTCCCCCGATTCTTTCCTCTGCTCGTAGTAGAGGGACTCCTCCTGGATCTTCGTCCGCTGGTATTGCCGCTCCATCGCGCCGAGCACCCCACCACGGCTGTTGAGACGCTCGAATTCGGTCAGCACCGCCTCCTCCACCAGGTCCGTGAGCTCATCGATGATGAAGCTCCCCTGGAGCGGGTTCTGGTTCTTGTTCAGCCCCAACTCCTGGTTGATGATCAGCTGGATGGCCAGCGCCCGACGCACCGACTCCTCGGTTGGGGTGGTGATGGCTTCGTCGTAGGCGTTGGTGTGGAGGCTGTTGGCGTTGTCGTAGAGCGCATAGAGGGCCTGCAACGTCGTGCGGATGTCGTTGAAGCTGATCTCCTGGGCGTGCAGCGACCGCCCGGACGTCTGGATGTGGTACTTCAGCTTCTGCGAGCGCTCGTTCCCGCCGTACTTGTGCTTCATCGCCTTGGCCCATATGCGGCGTGCCACCCGGCCGATCACCGCGTACTCGGCGTCGACCCCGTTCGAGAAGAAGAAGGAGAGGTTGGGGGCGAAGTCGTCGATGTCCATGCCACGGGCCAGATAGTTCTCCACGAAGGTGAACCCGTTGGCCAGGGTGAAAGCGAGCTGGGTGATCGGGTTGGCCCCCGCCTCGGCCATGTGATACCCGCTTATCGACACTGAGTAGAAGTTGCGGACGTCGTTGTCGACGAAGTACTGCTGGATGTCGCCCATCATGCGGAGGGCGAACTCGGTCGAGAAGATGCAGGTGTTCTGCGCCTGGTCCTCCTTGAGGATGTCGGCCTGGACGGTCCCTCTGACCCGGGAGATCGTCTCAGCGCTGATCTTCTCGTAGGCCTCGGCGGGGAGCACCTGATCACCGGTCACGCCGAGCAACCGCAGCCCCAGACCTTCGTTGCCTTTGGGGAGGTCGCCGTGATACTCCGGGCGCGGGCGGTCGCCGTAGATCTCGGCGATCCTCGCTTCGACCTCGTCCCACATGTCGTTCTCGGTGATGTAGGTCTCACACGCCTGGTCGATGGCCGCATTCATGAAGAAGGCGAGGATCATCGGCGCCGGGCCGTTGATGGTCATCGACACCGAGGTCGTCGGGTCGGACAGGTCGAAGCCGGAGTAGAGCTTCTTGGCGTCGTCCAGCGTGGCGATCGACACACCCGAGTTGCCCACCTTCCCGTATATGTCGGGCCGCTCGTGCGGCTCGTCGCCATAGAGGGTGACCGAGTCGAAGGCGGTGGAGAGACGTTTGGCCGGCATGCCCGCGGCGAGATAGTGAAACCGGGCGTTGGTCTGCTCCGGTGGGCCCTCTCCGGCGAACATCCGGGCCGGGTCCTCCTCCACGCGCTTGAACGGGAACACCCCGGCCGCGTAGGGGAACTCACCGGGGACGTTCTCCTGGAGCAGCCAATCGAGCCGGTCACCCCAGGATCGATACCGAGGCAAGGCGACCTTGGGAACCCGGGTGTGGGAGAGGCTCTCGTGGTGGAGGGGGACGCGAATCTCCTTCCCCCGCACGATGTATACGAACTCCTCCCCCGAGTATTCGGCGAGCATCGCCTCCCAGCGGTCGAGGGCGAGTTGGTTCTCCGGGTCGAGAGCATCGGAAGCCGCCGCGAGGGCGTCCCCCACGTCGACGCCGGCGTCGGCCGCGCCGGTCAGGCGATAGAGGGTCTCGGCAGCGGCCGCCTGATCCGCCGCCCACTCGTCGTATCGTCTGATCTCTTCGACTATCTCGGCGAGATAACGGGTGCGCTCTGGCGGGACCACATGCTGTTTGGCCTCCTCCGAGGTAGGCAGGCCAAGGGACGACTCGAGGCCAAGACGCGCCACGAACGCCTCATAGAAGCGGTTGGTGCCCGGGTCGTTGAAGTCGGACGCCACGGTGAGATAGACGGGCAGCTCGTCGTCCGCCTTGTCGAATGCCAGGCTGTTGCGCTTGTACTGCTTGCGGACATCCCGCAACGCGTCTTCCGACCCCTGCTTGTCCGCCTTGTTGATGGCCACCATGTCGGCGAAGTCGAGCATGTCGATCTTCTCCAACTGGGTCGCCGCCCCGTATTCCGGCGTCATCACGTAGAGCGAGTGGTCGGAGAAGTCGACTATCTCGGTATCCGACTGCCCGATGCCGGAGGTCTCCAATATCACCAGGTCATATCCGGCAGCCTTCACCACCTCGAGGGCACGGTGGATATGAGGTGAGAGGGCGAGGTTGGCCTGGCGTGTCGCCAGGGAACGCATATAGGCGCGCGGGTGCGGCAAGGAGTTCATCCGGATCCGATCGCCCAGTAATGCACCACCGGAGCGACGTTTCGAGGGGTCGACGGAGATGATGGCGATGCTTCTGTCGTCGAAGTCGCTCAGGAATCGTCTGACCAGCTCATCGACGAGGCTCGACTTGCCCGACCCGCCCGTCCCGGTCATCCCGACGACGGGGGCCGACGAACCGGCTGCGCGTGCTTCCACCTCCTCCCATACATCCGCATACTTCTCCGGGTAGTTCTCCGCTGCGGATATCAGCTTCGCCACGACGTGTGGGGAGCCGACATTCAGCGTGGAGACGTCGAAGTCATCCGCCAACTCGCCGGTTGCGAAATCGGATCTGGCCAGCATGTCCGCCACCATCCCGGTGAGCCCCAACTCCCGTCCGTCGTCCGGTGAGTAGATGCGTGTGATCCCGAAGTCGGCGAGCTCATCTCCCTCGGCGGGGAGGATCGTGCCGCCGCCTCCCCCGAAGATCCGGATGTGACCTGCGTTGCGCTCCGCTAGCAGGTCGTGGAGATAGCGATAGAACTCCATGTGACCTCCCTGATAGGAAGTCACCGCGATGGCGTGAGCGTCCTCCTGGATGGCCGCATCGACGATGTCGAGGCCGGTTCGGTTGTGACCCAAGTGGATGACTTCGGCGCCTGACGCTTGGAGGATCCGCCTGAAGATGTTGATCGAAGCGTCGTGACCGTCGAACAGGGTCGTCGCAGTTACGAACCTGACCTTGTTCGTGATGTTCACCGTTTCGTCCGTGTCATCGACCATGAATATGTGCTGGAGATACCGGTAAAACTCTACCGGCAGATTCGGCTGTACCCGAGGGTGAGCCATCGACTAGATTGGTCACCGAAATGGTGCTTTTCAGTGGGCGGCTACAGGGGCCTGACCTTGACCCCAGCCGAGTGTCGATAGATATCGACGATGGGCGATTCCGCGTTGCGGCGGGACGCCGGCAGCTGGGATCGTGGCCTCTGGAGGCAATAAAGACCGAGCGACGCTCGATTTATCGATTCGGACTCGATATCGATGGCGACCAATTCGACTTCATCCCCGATGACCCGTCGAAGTTCTCCGACATCATCGGAGCTGTCATCGACCTCACCAGCAGCAGCAGGTTCGGACTCAAAGAGCGACTCGAGCGGGCCTCGGGCAACTGATCACGTAGAGATTTCGGCGTGGTCAGACGACTGATCCGGCGGGGGGTCGTCACGGGGATGGCCGTGCTCGGCCTTGAAGTCGCCTACGCCCTCCTCCGCCCGGCGCCGATCCTGGAGTCATTCGACCCATCTGGTGAATACGGCGACGCGAGCAAACCCCCACTCCGTGTGGCTGTCGTGGGCGACTCCTCGGTACACGCTCCCGGGGTAGAGCGAGCCGACCAGATCTGGGTTTCACTGATCTGTCAGAGGCTCGCCGAGAACCACCACGTGACCCTGCGATCCTTCGCGGTTGGAGGGTCGAAAGCCCATGATCTACTAAACGGCCAGATGGCGTCGGCAATCGCCTTCGCCCCCAACGTGGTGATCGTCTCCGTTGGCGCCAATGACGTCCTCAAGGGAGTGCGCCGAAGGACGTTCGCGCTGAACCTCGATCGACTCATCAAGACGCTCACCGCGTCAACCGATGCCGTCATCATCCAAAGCGGTGTCGGTGTCCTCGGGACGATCCCCAGACTGTTCCCGCCCCTGAGCCAGCTCGTGTCCCGTCGCGCCGATCGCTTCGACAAGGTCCACTGGCGCGTGGCGGAGTCCTATGGCTCGACGGTCATCAACCAGCGACTCGACGACGCGGCGGCGTGGCAATCGGATCGAACCCTTTGGGCTCTGGACGCCTTCCACGTGAGCCCGGCGGGTCACGCCCGATGGGCCGACATCGCCTGGAAGACGATCGGCCCCTTGCTCAATGGCGATAGATCTGCCTGAGGCGATCGAGCGCGTTGTGAGCAGCCGGATAGCCCGGCTGGCCTCCACCCGTCCCGATGGACACCCCCACATCGTGCCCATAACCTTCGCCTCCATCGGCGAGTCCCTGGTGACGATGATCGACCACAAGCCGAAGAGGACTCACAATCTTCAACGGCTTCGCAACATCGAGTCGAGCCCTCATGTCAGTGTGATCGTCGACGAGTGGTCCGAAGACTGGGAACGGCTCTGGTGGGTGCGTCTCGACGGGAGCGCCTTCATCCATCGGGACGACGATGTGTGGCGTGAGGCCAGGATGGCGTTGGTCACCAAATACCGGCAATACCAGGAGCACCCCCCGGTCGGTCCGGCGATCCTCATCACGATCGACCGGGTGACCTCGTGGGAGGGCACTCGACGATCCCACCCTCAGTGACCACCCAGCCAACCGCCTGGTCGTGTTCGTCCATCGGAATCGACTCCACCATCCGATCGTTAGAAGTCACGCCGATGGTGACCGTGTCGGCACGGGCATCGCGCAAGATCCTGTCGTAGTAGCCGCTACCTCGCCCCAACCGATTCCCGTCGGTGTCAAAGGCAACCCCCGGCACCAGGAACACGTCGATCTGATTGACCGGCACCGCAGCGCCTCCATCCATTGGCTGCAACATCCCCAATCGGTGTCGATGGGTGGGGACCCCCCGATCTCGGAATGTGACCGAACCGTCGTCCTCGACCCTGGGAAGCACCCAGCGCCACCCGGGAAGCCAGTCGAACAACGGCGTGACGTCGATCTCATCGCCCATCGCCAGATAGGCGGCGACAGTTCCGGGGAGACGTCCGCCGAGCCAACCTCGTAGATGGTCAACCACCGCTTCCTCTTGATCGGGTGTGACCGGTTGGAGGCCCTTCATCTGCCGGCGGAGGCTCGACTTGTCCACCAGATGAGCGTAGGGATACGTAACTAGCCTCGACTTGTGCATTGGCCGCTGATCGTCTTCCGTAGTCTCCTGACGTGGACGCTCGGGGTCCTCGCCACCATTCTCGGAGCGGTAGCGGTGATGGGTCTTGCGGTCTTCAATCCGACCTCCCCGACGATCGATACGGTGATCCACGTCTGGAGTCGTGTCTGGCTCTGGGCCGCCGGGGTCGACCTGACCATCGAGGGGAAGGAGAACATCGACCCCGACAAGTCCTACGTCGTCGTTGCCAACCACCTCTCGACCCTGGACATCATGGTTTGTTTCATGGCGGTGCCGCTCCCCATTCGCTACCTGGCCAAGAAGGAGCTGTTCAGGATCCCTCTCCTCGCTCAAGCGATGCGTTCGGTAGGCATCATCGAGGTCGACCGCCAGGCCCGGTCTGCGATTCATTCCTCTGTGAACCGTCAGGCCAAGGAGCTCATCGAGCACAAGCGGAGCCTGATCATCTACGCCGAAGGGACTCGGCCGCGTGACG
>Ga0299906_10004202_pt1 | contig 11809 bp, 13 predicted proteins | sample RVTome_14_FD_200259 | JGI IMG/M metagenome (GOLD analysis project Ga0299906, IMG submission 200259) | Soil microbial communities from uranium-contaminated site in the Upper Colorado River Basin, Wyoming, United States - RVT145D125 (version 2) ... | reverse complement strand
ACGGTGTCGCGGTACTCGCGCTCCGCTCCGGCGCGCCGATCGTGCCGATCGGGATCTCCGGCAGCGACCGCGTCTGGCCGAAAGGGCGGAAGCTGCCGCGCCCCGGCGGGCGGGTGACGGTGACCGTCGGCCGCCCGTTCCGCCTGGCCGACGAGGTCCCGGGGGGCGGCAAGGGCCGGGCGGCCAAGGGCGCCGCGACCCGCTTGCTCATGACCCGCATCGCGGAGCTGCTGCCACCCCGCCACCGCGGCGTCTACGGCGCGGACGTCGAGGAGGGCGTCGCCGTCGGTTGAGGGCGAGTGGCCAGCCGCCCCGGCAGCCGCGGGCAGCCCAATTCGGATCTGGGTCAAGGGGGGAACCGGCGCGCTCGGCCGCCGACCTACGCCGTCGTTTCCCGACGCCGGGCAAGCGTGCAGCTGTGCGACCCCAGTCAACGGTGAATTGGCCGGAGCAGCCGCGCGACCCCAGTCAACGGTGAATTGGCCGGAGCAGCAGCGCGACCCCAATCAGCGGTGAATTGGCCGCCGAGGGGCCCACCGGGGACCCCGTGCGATACTGGACGCGACATGGGAACCGTCCGGGAGGTCCGCATCGCGAAGCGGACCGGCTTCTGCTACGGCGTGCGCGAGGCGATCGACAAGGCCAAGGAGGCGTCGGCCGCCGGCAAGCTGACTCATACCCTCGGCCAGGTCGTCCACAACGAGGGCGTCATCGCGGAGCTCGAGGGGATGGGCATCAAGACCGTCGACGCGCTCGACGACGTCGATCACGGCGCGGCGGTCGTCATCCGCGCCCACGGCGTGAAGCCGGAGGTGATGCAACGGGCCGCGAGCCGCGGGCTCGAGGTCATCGACGGCACGTGCACGTGGGTGCTCCAGGAGCACAAGGAGCTGGCGAAGCTCGTCGAGGAGGGCTACACGATCGTCCTGCTCGGCACGCCCAACCACGCCGAGGTCGTCGGCATGCTCGGCTTCGCGCCCGACGCCATCGTCGTCGACGAGGAGGAGGACTGGGAGCGCATCCCGCGCAAGAAGAAGATGGCCCTCATCAGCCAGTCCACCCAGCCGCCCTGGAAGTTCGAGCGGCTCGCCGCGTACATGGTCAGCCGCTCCCACGAGCTCAAGATCGTCAACACCGTCTGCCCGGTCACGATCCGCCGCCAGGAGGACACCCTCGAGACCGCTCGCGAGGTCGACCTCATGGTCGTCGTCGGCGGCCGATCGAGCGCGAACACGAAGGAGCTCACCCGCCTGTGCGGGATCGCGGGCACCCCGGCCATCCAGATCGAGGGCGCCCTGGACCTGACCGATGCGGCCGCCTTCGATGGGCGCCGCGTCGTCGGTGTCACCGGCGGCACGTCGACGCCGATCGAGGACCTCCACGCGGTCGCGCGGCGCATCCTCGAGCTGGCCGGAACCGGCGAGGCTCGCGCGCACGCCGCCGAGCTGGCCGATCGGGCCCTCGCGGTCGCCGCCACCCCGGCCGGCCGAACGACATCGCTGCCGAAGACCACCGCCGGCGCGGCGTAGCGACCGGACCGCGATGGCCACGCAGGGCCTGCCGATCGTCGCGATCGTCGGCAGGCCGAACGTTGGGAAGTCCACGCTGTACAACCGGATCGTGGGCGGGCGCGGGGCGATCGTCGAGGACCGCGCTCGCACAACGCGCGATCGGCTGTACGGCGACGCCGAGTGGAACGGGCGCCGCTTCGTCGTCGTCGACACCGGCGGCCTCGAGGTGGACCCGGCCGACCCGATCGAGCTCAAGGTCCAGGAGCAGGCCCGGCTCGCCATCGCCGAGGCGGACGCGATCCTGTTCGTCGTCGATGCCGCCGCGGGCATGACGCCGGCCGACGAGGAAGCGGCGGAACTGCTCCGTCGGGCGACCGCGCCGGTGATCGTCGCGGTCAACAAGGCGGACAACCCGAAGCGCGAGCTCGAGGCGGCCGAATTCCACCGGTTCGGCTGGGATGAGACGTACGCGGTCTCCGCGTCGCACGGGCGCGGAACCGGCGACCTGCTCGACGCCCTCGTCTGGGCCCTGCCGCCCGAGTCGGAGGCGGAGATCGCGCGCAAGGTCCGGGAGCGCGAGGCTGACGCGTGGCAGCGCGAGGTCGCAGCCGGCCGGCTGGAGCCATTCGTCGTCGGGGCGGACGGCGGACCGGCGATCGGGACCGACGGGGCCGATGGAGCAGACGACGAGGCGGCCGACGACGACGCGCCCGATTCGGACCCGGCCGCCCGCGCCTGGGACGCGGCGATGGCGGCCGCCGACGATGAGCCCGCGGCGATCGCGTTCGTCGGTCGGCCCAACGTCGGCAAGTCCAGCCTGCTCAACGCGCTGCTCGGCGAGGAACGCACGATCGTGTCGGAGGTGCCGGGCACGACGCGAGACTCGATCGATACCCGGCTCGCCTGGGGTCGGAGCGAGATCGTGCTCATCGACACCGCCGGCATCCGCCGCCGCGGCAAGGTCGCGAGCGGTCCCGCGGCGGAGCGGTACTCGACGCTCCGCGCCCTCAAGGCGCTCTCCCGGGCCGACGTGGCCGTGCTCGTCATCGATGCCGTCGAGGGCCTGACCTCCCAGGATGCGCATGTCGCGGGCTACGTCGTGGAGGAGGGGAGGGGGCTCGTCGTCGCCGTCAACAAGTGGGACCTCGTGGCCGACAAGACGGACCGCACGTTCGACCAGTACGTCGAATGGATCCGCTCGGAAGCGCCGTTCCTCGACTTCGCGCCGGTCGTGTCGATCAGCGCGAAGACAGGCCAGCGCGTCGGTCGCGTGCTCGAGCTCGCGGTCGACATTTGGGGCGAGCGCCGCAAGCGAGTTCCCACCGCAGAACTCAACCGGCTCCTCGCGTCCGCGACCGATCGCCTCGCCCCGCCGATCGTCAAGGGTCGGCGGCCCAAGATCTTCTACGCGACCCAGGCCGGCGTCGCGCCGCCGACGTTCGTCTTCTTTGCCAACGACGCGTCGAGCGTCCACTTCTCGTATCGACGATACCTCGAGAACCGGTTGCGCGACACGTTCGGATTCCACGGGACGCCGGTCAGGCTCGTGTTCCGCGATCGGTCGGCCGTTCGGCTGCCGCGCCGGAAGGCCGCACGCCCGTCGGGCGGTGGCCGGAGCGGTCGGGCCCGACAGGCACCGTCGGCATCGGCCGGTCGTCCACGAGGTCGGAAGGCCCGCTGATGGACGACCCGCGGGTCGCGATCGTCGGTGCCGGGGCGTGGGGCACGACGCTCGCGTCCCTCGTCGCCGAACGCGAGCCCGTCCTCCTGCTCGCTCACCGCGGCGAGGTCGCGGAGGAGATCCGGCGGGAGCACCGCAACGGGGCTCGGCTGCCGGGGGTCGACCTGCCTGACGCGGTCGTCGCCTCGGCCGACCCGGCCTCGCTCACGACGGCGGTCGATCTCGTCGTGTTCGCCGTCCCGTCGAGCCACCTGCGGGTTGTCGTCGAGCGCGTCGCGCCGTTTGTGCCCGCGTCGGCCGACCTCCTGTCGGTCGTCAAGGGCCTCGAGACCGGGTCGCTGCTCCGGATGACCGAGGTGATCGCGCAGGCCGGCCGATTCGCGTCGGCCCGGGTCGCCGCGCTCTCAGGGCCGAATCTCGCGCTCGAGATCGCCCGGGGATTGCCCGCTTCGGCCGTCGTCGCGGCCGAAGATCCGGATCTCGCCGAACGGATCGTCGCTCGCATCGGGCGGCGGGCATTCCGGCTCTACGTCAACGCCGACGTCCTCGGCGTCGAGCTGTGCGGAGCGCTCAAGAACATCATCGCGATCGCCGCCGGCGCAGCCGACGGACTCGGCTTCGGCGACAACGGCAAGGCGGGGCTCATGACCCGCGGGCTGGCCGAGATGACCCGCCTGGGTATCGCGGCGGGGGCCAACCCGCTCACGTTCGCCGGGCTGGCCGGAATCGGCGACGTCATCGCCACGTGCGGGTCGCGCCTGTCGCGCAACCACCGGCTCGGCGAGGAGCTTGCGCGGGGCCGGACCTGGGCGGACATCGAGGCTTCGCTGCCCGGCGTCGCGGAGGGCGCGTACACGGTCGACGCCGCGCTCGAGCTCGCCCGCCGCCACGACGTCGAGATGCCGATCGCGCAGGAGGTCCACAACGCGCTCTTCGAAGGCAAGAGCGTCCAGCGCTGCCTGATCGACCTCCTGTCGCGCGAATCGAAGGACGAGCTGGCCGACTTCCGACGCTGGGTGGAGCGGCTGTCCGCGGGCTGACCGCGTGCGTCCTGCGATAGCGGTCCGGATGGACTCGCGCATCGCTCTGCTAGACTCCGAGCACAGTCGGGGCGTGGCGCAGTCTGGTAGCGCACCAGTCTGGGGGACTGGTGGTCGTCGGTTCAAATCCGGCCGCCCCGACCAGACTCCCTTCGATCTACGCCGCGGGTGTAACGACGACATCGGTCGCGCGTCCATGCTGAAACCAACGCATGGAGCCTCTGGCCATGACGAGGAAGCAGGGCAGACGCACCCGGGGCGCGGTTGCGCCGGCCGATGACGGGATCGATCACCGTCGCCTGGCCAGCGACATCGGCGCATTCGAGTCGGCCAACGGCCTGCCGCACGACGTGGTCGCGGTGGGACTCGTCGCGCTGGCGGTGGCGACCATTCACACCGTCATGACGGCCGCGCGGAGGCGCGTCGTCGGTCGACGACCCCGGATTTGACCCGCGGTCAGCGCCGCGCGAAGCGACCGGCTTTCGCAGGCTTCGGTCGGAGCGCAGCCATCGCGACCGCGCGCTCGGTGAGCACGGTCTCGACCTCTGCCCGGAGGCGTCGGCCGATGGGCGTGCGGATGAGCCATTCGAGGTAGTCGGGGTCGTTGTCCGCGACCTGGTCGACGGTCCAGCCCGCATAGCGTCCGAAGTCGAGGACGGTGCCTCCGGGGTGGGACGGGCTGGCGGCCTGCGTGACGGAGGCGAAGATCGGCTGGCCGCGCTTGGCGTCGTACACCGCACGCTGGATCGGGTCGCTCAGGACGGACCACGCCTCGTTGAGCTCGACCATTCGGCCGGAATCGCCGCCGGAATCCGGATGGAGCCGCTTGGCGAGGGCCCGATAGGCGGCACGGATCACGTCGGGTTCGGCGCGCGGGCTCACCTGGAGCCGGTCGTACAGGTCCGTCATGGTGGATCCGATGATCGAGCCGACGGGCGGGTCCGACAATCGACCCCTTGGCGCCGGACCGTCGCGCGATCGTCCGTCCCTGACCTCGTGCGTTCGGCGTAGGCCGTGCAATCCTCCCGAAACTGCAAGGAAGCTTCAACCCGCCGAAGCGTGGACGGTCACGTGTCCGACGTGTGCCGGGATCTAGGGTTGCGGTCGGAACCCGTATGGGAGATCAGATCATGGCCAGACTCGTCCGACTATGCACCCAGTGCGGCGCGATCGACGACCGACGCGCGTGGTCGTCCGCCGACGAGGCGGCCGATCAGGGCGCGTTCGCCGAGCCATGGACGTGCTCGACGTGCGCGTGGACCGAGTTCGACCTCGTCGAGGAGGCGGCGCCGCAGCGCGGATCGACCTACCGCGATGAGCGTCCGGCCGCCGAGCGAGCCGGCGTCGCGACCGGAAGCCGCGGCGGAGGCGTCGACCCGACGTTCCGCTCACCGGCCTGACGGCATGTCGGCCGATCCAAGTCGGGTCGGCCGACGTACTTGACTTCACGGGGAGCCGCGGCCGGTCCCTGCCGCGGCCCGCGGCAGATGGAGGTTCGGCCCATGCGCCCTACCAGGTCCCGACTCGCGTTCCTCGCCCTGCCCTCAGCGATCCTCCTCGTCGTCGCCCTCGTCGGATCGGCATCGGCCGGAGGGCGGCCGTTCACCGGAACGATGTCGGGCGCGGCTGAGCGGCCGACGACCGGTGATCCGGATGGAAGCGGCACCTTCGCCTTCTGGCTCAACGCCGGGCAGGGCGAGATCTGCTACGAGCTGACGGCCACCGGGATCCTCCCGGCAGCGGCTGCTCACATCCACATCGGCTTCGACGACATCGCCGGACCCGTCGTGGTCCCGCTGGTCGCCCCAACGAGCGGGTCGTCCGCCGACTGCGTCGACGTTCCGCGCGAGAAGATCCACGCCATGCTCGTGGCGCCGTGGGCGTTCTACGTCAACGTCCACAACGCCGAATTCCCGGGCGGCGCCATTCGCGGCCAGCTCGGCTGACCCCGCCACACCCGAACATCCCGGGGACAGGAGGCCCCGCGGTCACCCTCACCGCGGGGCCTCCGCCTGTCGGCCGCACTACACTCCGGACGTGGCGGACGGACGCGGCGACCTGCTCGACGAGGCCCAGCGGGACGGCCTGACCGACATGGACCCGGAGTCGTTTCGGGCGGCCGCCCACGCGGCGGTCGATGCGATGGCCGACTACCTCGCCACCGTCGACCGGTACCCCGTCTTCCCCCCGGTCGAGCCCGGGCAGCTTCGGCCGCTCTTTCCGGCATCGCCGCCCGAGGACCCTGAGCCCATCGAGCGCATCCTCGATGACTATCGGCGCCTCGTCGAACCGAACGTCACGCACTGGCAGCATCCCGGCTTCCTCGCGTACTTCGCGACGACCGCCTCCGGCCCCGGGATCATCGGCGAGATGCTGACCGCCGCCATCGGCTCGAACGCGATGCTTTGGCGGACGTCGCCGGTGGCGACCGAACTCGAGGGCGTCGTCGTCGACTGGCTCCGGCAGGGCCTCGGCCTGCCCGACGGCTTCGACGGGCTCATCACCGATACGGCGTCGACCTCGTCGCTGCTCGCGCTCGCGGCGGCGCGCGAGTCGGCGGGGCTCGGCGCGTCCGCCCTCGGGCTGGCGGGCCGAGATGGTGTCGGCCAACCCCGTGTCTACGCGTCGGCCGAGGCGCACAGCTCGATCGAGAAGGCGTGCATGACCCTCGGGATCGGGCGCGCGGGGCTCGTGAAGATCCCGGTCAACGAGCGCTACGAGATGCGGGCCGAGGAGCTCGCGCGCGCCGTCGCAGCGGATCTCGCGGCCGGTCATCGGCCGATCGCCGTAGTCGCCACGATCGGCACGACGTCGTCAACGTCGGCCGACCCGGTTGCCGCGACCGCGGACGTCGCGGAGCGCGAGGGCCTGTGGCTCCACGTCGATGCGGCGTACGCCGGCGCGGTGGCCCTCCTGCCGGACGCGCGCGCGCCGTTCGCCGGCTGGGAACGCGCGGACTCGATCGTCGTCAACCCGCACAAGTGGCTGTTCGTCCCGCTCGACGCATCACTCCTGCTCACGCGCCGGATGCCGGTGCTGCGCGACGCGTTCAGCCTCGTCCCGGAGTACCTGCGAACGCTGGACCGCGAGACGCCCGTGCGCGACTACAACGAATACACCCCGCAACTGGGCCGTCGGTTTCGGGCGCTCAAGCTGTGGATCCACCTGCGCTGGTTCGGCCTGGAGGGCCTCCGTCGGCGGATCCGGGCCCACGTCGCGCTGGCGCGCGAGTTCAGCGACTGGGTCGATGCCGATCCTGACTGGGAGCGGCTCGCCCCCGTTCCGTTCTCGACGATCTGCTTCCGGCACCGATCGGCCTTGCTGGCCGGACGCGAGGACGAGCCGTCCGTGCGGGCCGCACTCGACGAGCGGAACGCCCGCCTGATGGACGCGGTCAACCGGACGGGCGAGGTGTTCCTGTCGCACACCCGGCTGGCGGATCGGTTCGCGATCCGCCTCGCCATCGGCAATCTGCGCACGGAGGCCCGTCACGTCGAGCGCGCCTGGGAGTTGCTCCGCCGCGAGGCGGGACGTCTCGACGCGGCCGCCGGCGAACCCGCGTTGCCGACCGCCTGAGCTTCAGGGAGGTGCCCGTGTCCGATCCGATCACCGTCCTCTACTTCTATCGGACTCGCTGGGGCGCGCACGACGAGTTCGTCGAGCTGTTCGAACGCAACCACTGGCCGATCCTGCGCGAGCAGCTGGCCGCCGGCCGGTTCACCGACGTGCGGCGATACGTGCCGCGCTTCCACGGGGATGGCCGGGCCGATTGGGACGTGCTCGTGTCGATCACGTATCGCGACTGGGCCGCGATCGACGCGCAATCCGAGGCGGAGATCGCGGCCCGCCTCTTCCCGGACCAGGAACGCTACCGGGCCGAAGAGCGTCGTCGGTTCGAGTTGCTCGACGCGCACTGGGACGTCCCGCTCGAGGATCGGCCGTTGCCTGGTTGACGGCATGGGAACCGTCGCTCGACGCTCGGCGGGATCGGCGGGATCGGCGCGCTTGGCTTGATCGGGCCGCCGCCGTTGTCTTCGCCGAGCAACACCTGCGCGAACCCGGAGGGCTCGCAAGGCGGAAGCCCCGGAACTGTTCCTGGCTGAGCAACGAACCGCGTGTTCCACGCGGCCCGCCGCCCGGACTTCCGCTGTTCGTCCTGCGGAGGAGAACAGCCCCGGCGACGAACCGACCGCTGCCCGACCCGACGGCCGATCGCTCCCCCGGGACGAGGGCGCCCAGGGATCCCTAGAACGGCTTCGCCACCATGAGCACGACGATGAGCACGACGATCGCCGTGGTGAGGATGCCAAGCAGGCTCGATCGTCGTTCGGCGGCGGCATAGTCGGCGCTCATCGGATCGCGCTCGGCCTCGGCGAGCTGGCGGCGGATCGCCGGGCCGAAGGCGGTGATCCCCAGCACCGCGGTCAGGATGTACAGGACGATCGAGGCCGCGATCCAGCCGGTCTCGAACGAGTACGCGCCGGTCAGGACCATGCCCACCCCGGTCACGAGCAGGAGGATGTAGGCCGGATTCGCAAGGCGCGCGTCGAGCGTCCGGACCCCCGAGATCGCGTCGACGAGCCTCGCCCGATCCCGACCGGCCCGCCGCAGCCAGAACGCATACGTGACGTTCGCGCCGACCGCTACGATCGCCGAGAGGACGTGGATGACCTTGAGGATGACGAACGGCGCCACGAGCCCATTGTGGCATGCGCGCCGTCCGGCACGGGCGGCTTCCGACGTGGCATCATCGGCCCCAGCCCGACAGGAGGTAGCCCTCAGCCGTGCCGCCCATCACCGAGCTGACCCGGATCGAGCCCGTCCACCTCGAGCGCCTCGAACACCAGGGGGTGTTCACGACCGGCCTGCTTCTCGAGGTGTCGGAGACGCCGACCCGTCGGCAGACCCTGGCCGATCAGGTCGACGCCTCGACGAACGACGTCCTCGCCTGGCGCGACGAAGCGCTCATGCTCAACCTGGCGAGCTTCGGACCGGACGAGCACGTCCTCCTGGCGCAGGCAGCCTTCGAGGGCCTGCGTGACATCCTCGCGGTCGACCTTGCCACGTTCCGCGAGCGCCTGGCGCGGGCGGCGACGGAACTCAACGTCGATCCCCCCAGCAATCTGACCTCCGAGGGCTGGTGGGACCAGGCTCGGACCCTCGAGGACGAGTAGCCCCAAGGACGGATCCGCGGGCCGTCTCGCAGCGACGGGCTACCATGACCGGGTGACCGACCGCTCCCCGGAGCCACACGCTCGAGGACCACATGCCATTGCGACGCTCGTCGTCGCCGGCGCGACCGCGGTCGTCATCATCACGGCATCGCTCATTCCGTTCCTCAACCCGGTCTGGGTGGGGTTCGAACAGCGTCGCGCCGAGGCGCTCGCCTGGACCGGCTTCAGCGAGGCGGAACTCGCCATGGTGACGAATGCGATCCTGGCGGACCTGCTCCTGGGCCCTGGAGCGTTCGACGTCGCGCTCGGTGGCGAGCCGGTCCTCACCGACCGGGAGCGCGGGCACATGCGTGACGTCCGCACGGCCTTCCTCGGCCTGTGGGCGCTGACAGCCGCCGCAGCGGTGATCCTTGTCGTTGCCTGGCGCCGCGCGACCGGACGCGCGCACGGGCGCGCGTGGTTCTGGTGGGCCGTCCGGCGCGGCGCGAGCGGGCTGGCGATCGCCGTGGTCGGGCTCGGGGCCGTCGCCGTGCTCGCCTTCGACGTCCTGTTCGAGGTCTTCCATCGGCTCCTCTTCTCCGGCGGCAGCTACACCTTCGATCCCGCCACGGAGCGCCTGGTTCAGCTCTTCCCGTTCGGGTTCTGGCAGGAGACGGCGATCGTCGTCGGCGCCGTCATCGTTCTCGTCTGCGGCGCGGTGACGCTGGCCGGCCGGCGAGCAGGCGGCGGGGCGACGGACGGGCTCGCGCCGACGGACGGGCTCGCGCCGACGGACGGGCTCGCGCCAGAGGATCCCGGCCAACAACGGCTCGGCACCACCGCCGACACGGGAGCCCGGTCGTGAACGGGATCCCCGTCGGGCGGGTGCTCGGCTTCGAGATCCGCGTCCACCTGTCGTGGGTGCTCATCCTCGCGCTCGTCGCCGTCGTGACGGTCGGCCAGCTCGAGCTGGCCGCGCCCGACGCGGAGCCGGTCCTGCGCTGGGCCGTCGGCGCCCTCATCGCGGCGGCGTTCTTCGCCTCCGTCCTCGCTCACGAGCTGGGGCACGGCCTCGTGGCCCGAAGCCGCGGGCTTGCGACCGGGCCGATCACGCTGTTCTTCTTCGGCGGCTCGACCGCGTTCGACCACGACACGGATCGGCCGGCCGACGAAGCCGCGGTGGCGGTCGCCGGACCGCTCGTGAGCATCGTGATCGGCGTCGTCCTCGCGGTCTCGGCGCTGGTCATCGGGGGTGCCGGCGATGAGCTCCTGCACGCGACGGCAGCCGCAGCCCTGACCCTCGGCGTCCTGAACCTCCTGCTCGGTGGCGTCAACCTCGTCCCCGGCTTCCCGCTCGACGGTGGACGGATCCTCCGGGCCGTGATCTGGGCGCGCACGGGCGACCGAGAACGGGGAACCCGGATCGCGGCCACGACGGGTCGCGTCATCGGCTGGCTGCTGGTCGGTGCGGGGCTCGCCGTCGTGCTCGGGGGCGACCCGACGAACGGGATCCTGCTCGGGCTTTCCGGCTGGTTCCTCGGCAACGCGTCGCGCGCGGTCGTCCGTCAGCAGGCCGTCGAGCAGCTCCTGCGCACGGTGACGATCGAGGAGGCCATGGAGCGCGACGTCCCCACCGTCGCGTCGCAACTCACCCTCGATACGTTCGCCGACCAGTTGTTCGGCGGGCCGGACGGCGGCGGCGACGGCGGTCCATCCGTCGTCCCGGTCGTCCGAAACGACGCCGTTGTCGGCGTCATCGGGCCGGCCCAGCTGCGGACCGTCGGGCGCTCGTCGTGGACCACCACCCGAGCGGAGCAGCTCATGATCGACGCAGCCGACGTGCCGGTCCTCAGCCCCACCGATTCCGTCTGGTCCGGGCTCGATCGTCTGCGCCGGAGCGGCCTCGACGGTCTTCCGGTCGCCGACTCGAGCGGGGTGCTCGGCATGCTCACCCGGCGGGCCGTGGTCCGCACGATCCAGGCCCGGTCACCGTCACGGGCGGCCGGCGGCACGGCAGTCTGAGCAGACCGGCCGTGAAGACCGCACCCGCCCGGAGTTCGGGACTACTGAGCGTTGAAGCGGCGCGCGACCTCGTCCTGGCCGCGATCCCCGCCCCACTGCCGGCAGAGGAGGTCCCGTCGGGCGAGGCCCTCGGCCGCGTCCTCGCCGCCTCGGTCATCGCGGCGACCGACCTGCCGCCATGGGACAACTCGGCCATGGACGGCTATGCACTCCGCGCTGCCGATACCGTCGGAGCCACCGAACGTGAACCGGTTCGGCTCGCCGTCGTCGGGGAGGTCCGGGCAGGCACGGCGCCGGACGTGCCGGTGGTGGCCGGCGTCGCCGTGCGCATCGCGACCGGTGCGCCGCTTCCGCCCGGCTCGGACGCCGTCGTACCGGTCGAGGAGACGACGCCACTCGACG
>Ga0299906_10004200_pt1 | contig 11810 bp, 5 predicted proteins | sample RVTome_14_FD_200259 | JGI IMG/M metagenome (GOLD analysis project Ga0299906, IMG submission 200259) | Soil microbial communities from uranium-contaminated site in the Upper Colorado River Basin, Wyoming, United States - RVT145D125 (version 2) ... | reverse complement strand
CGCGATCTTGTAGCGGATGCCGTACGCGGCCATGCACGAAAAGTACGCCATGTAGGAGCCCCAGTTGTCGCGCACGACGTGCGAGGGCGGCGTCGAGCGCAGGACAATGTCGCACCACGTGCCGGGCTCCACGCCGAAGGGGCCGTGCAGCATGGCGCGCCAGTCCTCGAGCGCCTTGGGCGAGGCCGGCGGCATCTCGTCGGAGGTCATGCGCTCGTAGAAGTCTTGGAAGGTGTTGTTACCGGGGCTGTCCTCACAGCCCTCGCTACCGCTGCAGCAGCCCGGCTTGAAGCACTCCAGCAGCTCATTGGACACGAACTCCGCGGGCCCGCACCTCAGCAGACACTCGAAGCTGTTGAAGGCCCGGTCGACGAGCGCTTGGACCCCGGCGATTAGCTCCGTGATAACCGTGAGGATGGCGACGAGTGCGTCGGCGAACGGCGCCCAGATCGGCGCGTTGTTCGCGAGGTTATTCAGGCACGTCTGGAAGGCGGTGACGTTGTTGTCGCAGGCCGGGTTGCCAAGGTAGAGCGGCAACGCGACGAACGGGCAGACGGTGAAGTCTAGGCCGATCATGACGTCGACGAACAGGAACTCGATGACGCCCGAGTCGCACAGGCCGACGAGCAGCGGCGCGTTGGCGGCGGGGTCGTCGCACATGAAGTCGACCGCGAGCTGGAAGCACTGGTGGATGCCACCGTCCGGGACGTAGAGCTCGAAGTTGACGTCCGTGTTGTCGTAGTGGCACACGCCCGGCGTGATGCCCGGCGCGCCCATGATCGGCCAGTTCTTCGCGCACGTGTCGAAGCCCGTCACGCTCGGGTCGAAGGCGTCGACGATGCGGTGGAAGGAGATGATGATGTCGTTGATGATCTTCAGGAAGAAGGAGAGCAGGATCTCGAGCAGGTCGTCGAACGTGTCGCCCGTGATCGCCGCGATCAGCTCGCCGCCGCACGGCACGAAGCCGATCGGCAGGTCGTCGCCGCCGGCCGACGGGAAGTCGCAGCCCGCCGGGCGCCCGCAGCACCGGTCCGAAAAACCGCCGCCCGTCGCCGGCTCGCAGTCGTCGTAAATGTTCAGGTCGCCCGCCATCCACCACAGCGTGATGAGCGACTCGCGGTCCGCGATGTTCAGCGTGTCCTGGATCGCGATGCACGGCGGCAGGTTCGAGACCGTGTTCGGCGTGAAGAAAGTCTGGAAGATGAAGAGCGGCGGGTAGATCAGCGAGCGCACGACGCACCCCAGCGCGCGGAAGATGCGCCGGAAGCTCGTCGCGCCGCCCGACACCTCCGACAAGAAGTCGAGGAAGATCGCGTCCGCCAGCACGCCCGCGCAGCCCGCGCCGTCCACGAGGAAGTCGTGACACTCGTTGCAGTCCGCCTCCGCGCTGCTGAGGAACGAGTCGCGGATCGGGCACTGGTTCGGGTCCGGGTCCAGCGCGCAGAAGGTGCAGTCCTGCGAGAAGATGTTGCGCGCCGTGAAGAGCGACACGAAGATGTTGCTCGCCCAGTCCCACGCGCAGACGAAGAATTCGACGATGCCCTGCAGCAGCGGCTGGAAGAGGGCCGCAATGGCGCTGACCCAGTCCGCGATGTGCTGCGGCGCATCGCCGAAGATCATCGCCTTCACGCTGCTCAGGCCCACGCTCTTGCTAGCGATGCTCCCCAAGTCGACCAGCAGCCCGATCTCGTCCAAGAGTTGTACGAATGACTGCGTTATTACCAAGACGATGTTGTTGCTCTGCAGCGACAGGAACTCCCACGGGATGCGCACCAGCGAGATCGCGATCGAGTTGACGATCTCGCCCAACTGCCGCACGCTGCACATCCACACCACGTCCGTCGCGATCATGACCTCCTCCTGGAACTCCTGCAGCACGATACCCCCCGCGATCAAGACCAGCAGAACGGCCAGCAGCCCGCGCCGGTTGCGGAAGAACGCAAAGAGGTCGAAGAACACGAGCGAAATCGCAACGCCCAAGCGCCACAGCAACACCCCAAGGATGTAGAAGATGCTCAAGATGACCCACAAGACGCTCCACACATAGTTGGAGACGTCCATGGTCACCCCTTGGGGGGAGGGGAAGGGGTGGGAGAGCCCTTTTTCTACATTGTAACCGTCATTCGCACGCACGAAATAGCCATCACTCTCCCAAAAAAAAAAAACCGCACCGCTCACCCCCGCGCGACGGCGCTCAGGCCGTGCACGACCACGCGACCCACCGCGCGCATGAGCGTGAGTATCGTCGCATCGGCCGTCTCGCGAAGGTAGCGCAGTGCGCCCCGCATTTTTTTTTTCAAAAAAAAAAACGCGCGCGGATGGAGAGTAGAGAAAAAAATGGGGGAGTTTTTCGGAAATTGTAGGCTATGGGCATTAGGCGTGGTGCGCAGGGCGATGGAAGATAGAAAAAGGGGGGGAGGGCTGCGGAAAGGAGGTAGCGCGAGAGAGGGGCGCCAATGCCGCGGCGGGGCAGCGCCGTCGCGGCGGCGGTGGTGGTGATCGCGGCAGCTCTGTGGACCGCAGGCTCTGCCATCGCGCAGTGCACGGCACCGGGTCAGACGACCTGCTTCGCCGCGCAGACATGGTGCGACGACAACGGCTTTGGCGACACGTTCGTGTGCAACACGACCAGCTACACGTGCGGCAACTGCACGGTGACAGACCCCCCGCCGTGTGGCAACTGCACCGGAGTTGTCGTTACGTGCGGCAGTCAAGCGCCCGTTGACATGGGTGACGCCGACAGCTTTGCAGTCCTGGCGGCGACCGCGGTTTCGAACACAGGCAACACGACCGTCACCGGTGACTTGGGTCTCTCTCCCGGGGGCGTCACGAGTGTGTCTGGCTTCCCACCGGGCGTGGTCGTCAACGGATCGATCTTCGGAGATACCACGGAGAGTGACGATGCGCAGGTGGCCCTGACGGCCGCATACACTGACGCTGAGGGCCGAAGCGTGTGTCCGGTCAACGTGTCTGGCGATATTGGCGGCCGCACCCTCACGCCCGGCTTGTACAAGTCGACGAGTACGTTGGTGGTTGAGGCCGGCGACCTCACGCTGGACGCGCGCGGCAATGCCTCTGCGGTCTTCATCTTCCAGATAGCCTCGACGCTCGAAACCGCGGCTGCCATCGTGCTTGCCAACGGCACGCAGGCGGAAAACATCTTCTGGCAAGTCGGGTCGTCCGCCACACTCCTGTCGAACACTGACCTTCACGGAAGCGTCTTGGCGCAGACGTCCATTACCCTTACAGAGGGTGCCAACGTCACCGGGCGCCTGCAGGCTCGCAACGGCTCGGTCACGTTGGATACCAACATGGTCTTCAACGAGGCGGCACTCGAGCCCACGACGACCGGCACCACGGCGACGACGGCCTTTCCCACGACGGCGACGACTGCCTTTCCCACGACGGCGACGACCGCCACGACGGCGACGACTGCCTTTCCCACGACGGCGACGACCGCCACCACTGCCACGACTGCCTTCCCCACGACGGCGACGACCGCCACCACTGCCACGACTGCCTTCCCCACGACGGCCACGACTGCCACCACTGCCACGACTGCCTTCCCCACGACGGCGACGACTGCCACGACGGCAACGACGGCCTTTCCCACGACGGCGACGACTGCCTTCCCCACGACGGCGACGACTGCCACGACGGCAACGACAGCCTTCCCCACGACGGCCACGACTGCCACGACGGCGACGACGGCCTTTCCCACGACGGCAACGACCGCCACGACTGCCACGACGGCCTTCCCCACGACTGCCACGACTGCCACGACGGCAACGGCGGCCTTTCCGACGACGGCAACCACCACGGCGACGACGGCGACGACGGCCTTTCCCACGACGGCGACGACTGCCACGACGGCCTTTCCCACGACGGCAACCACGGCGACGACGGCGACGACGGCCTTTCCCACGACCGCCACGACTGCCACGACGGCAACGACGGCCTTTCCCACGACGGCCACGACCGCCACGACGGCGACGACGGCCTTTCCCACGACGGCCACGACTGCCACGACGGCAACGGCGGCCTTTCCGACGACGGCAACCACCACGGCAACGACGGCGACGACGGCCTATCCGACGACTGCCACGACTGCCACGACTGCCTTTCCAACGACGGCGACGACTGCCACGACCGCCACGACGGCCTTCCCCACGACTGCCACGACCGCCACGACGGCGACGACGGCCTTTCCCACGACCGCCACGACCGCCACGACGGCAACGACGGCCTTTCCCACGACGGCGACGACCGCCACGACGGCGACGACGGCCTTTCCCACGACGGCCACGACTGCCACGACGGCAACGGCGGCCTTTCCGACGACGGCAACCACCACGGCGACGACGGCCTTTCCCACGACGGCCACGACCGCCACGACGGCCTTTCCCACGACGGCCACGACCGCCACGACGGCCTTTCCCACGACGGCGACGACGGCCTTTCCCACGACAGCCACGACTGCCACGACGGCAACGGCGGCCTTTCCCACGACGGCGACGACCGCCACGACTGCCACGACGGCCTTTCCCACGACGGCGACGACCGCCACGACGGCCTTGCCGACGACGGAAACCACCACGGCAACGACGGCGACGACGGCCTTTCCCACGACGGCAACCACGACAACCACTGCCTTTGCGACAACGGCGACGACGGCAACCACTGCCTTTGCGACAACGGCAACCACTGCCTTCCCCACGACGGCGACGACGGCCTTCCCCACGACGGCCACGACGGCGGAGCCCCCTCCCCCGACGGCGTCCTTCACCACGACGGCCACGACGACGGCGGAGCCCCCTCCCCCGACGGCGTCCTTCACCACGACGGCCACGACGGCGGCGGAGCCCACGACGGCAACCACTGCCTTTCCGACGACGGCAACCACGGCAACCACTGCCTTTGCGACGACCGCGACGACGGGCTCGATCTGCCCGCCGGTGGGCGAGAGCGAGGGCGCGTGCTGCCTGCCGGAGAACAACACGTGCGTCATCTGCGACTGCAACCTGTGCGTTAACTTCGGCGGGACGTTCTTTGGGAACGGCACGAACTGCACGGAGGGGCTGTGCGCCCCGACGACGGGCACGACGGCGACGACGGCGACGACTGCCTTTGCGACGACGGGCGCGTTTGTGTGCAACCCGAACGACCCGCAGGACTTTGGCGCATGCTGCGTGAACCTGACGTGCATCGAGTGCCACTGCGACCTCTGCGACAGCTTCCCGGGCGCAGTGTTCCAAGGCGTGAACACGACGTGCGACCCGGGGCTGTGCGCCCCGACGACGGGCACGACCGCGACGACCGCGACGACGGGCACGACGGGCACAACCGCGACGACGGGAACGACGGCAACAACGGCATTTGCGACCACGTCCCTCGCGACGACGGGCAGCGTGTGCGACGGGGTCGCGGGCGTCGCGAACGGGACGTGCTGCTCGCCCCTGCTGGGGTGCGCGCAGTGCGACTGCGCGCTGTGCGAGGAGAGCGGCGGCGTCTTCCTGGGCTTCAACGCGTCGTGCGACCCGTGCCAGAACGGCTCGTGCTGCACCGAGTGCACGAACGGCACGACGGCGTGCGCGTCGCCGGTCAAGTTCTGCAACTACTCGTCGATCCCGGACGTCTGCGGCGCCTCGCCGGGCAATGCGACGTGGCAGCCGGGCGGCGTGTGCCCCGACGCGACGACGTGCCCGTCGTTGCAGCCGACGACGGCCTTCGCAACCACTGCCTTTGCGACGACGGGCGCGTTTGTGTGCAACCCGAACGACCCGCAGGACTTTGGCGCATGCTGCGTGAACGCGACGTGCGTCGAGTGCCACTGCGACCTCTGCGACAGCTTCCCGGGCGCGGTGTTCCAGGGCGTGAACACGACGTGCGATCCGGGGCTGTGCGCCCCCACGACGGGCACGACGGGCACGACCGCGACGACGGGCACGACCGCGACGACGGGCACGACGGGGACGACCGCGACGACGGGGACGACGGGCAGCGTGTGCAACGGGGTGCCGGGCGTCGAGAACGGGACGTGCTGCTCGCCCCTGCTGGGCTGCGCGCAGTGCGACTGCGCGTTGTGCGAAGAGAGCGGCGGCATCTTCCTGGGCTTCAACGCGTCGTGCGACCCGTGCCAGAACGGCTCGTGCTGCACCGAGTGCACGAACGGCACGACGGCGTGCGAGTCGCCGGTCAAGTTCTGCAACCAGACGGTGATCGCGGCCGTCTGCGGCGGCGGGGCGTCCGGCACCGCGACGTGGCAGCCGGGCGGCGTGTGCGCCAACGCGACGGCGTGCCCGGCGACGCCTGCGACGACGGGCTTTGCCACGACGGCCACGACTGCCACGACGGCCTTCGCGACGACCGCCACGACTGCCACGACGGCCTTCGCGACGACCGCCACGACCGCCGCGACGGCCTTTGCGACGACGGCCACGACCGCCACGACTGCCACGACGGCCTTTGCGACGACGGGCACGCCCGACGAGGTGTGCTGCCTGATCAGGAACAACCAGTCCATGTCCCCGCCGAGTTGCACCGACAACCCGAGCCAGTGCGCATTCTCCGGGACCCCCGGCGTCGACGACACGATCCAGTGGCCGGACCTCACCGGCACGGCGTGCTTCAACGACACCGACGTGCCGTGCTGCTTCGACCAGATCTACCAGTACACGTCGCCCGGCCCCGAGTGCTGCGAGGGCCGGGGAGGCGTCGTCGGCGTGTGCCCGGGCTGCAGCGAGCCGGGCGTCTGCCTGAACGCGCAGCAGCAGGAGTGCACGTTCGACTCGGACTGCGCGGACGCGGACGGACCGTGCGTCTGTGGCAACGCGACGCTGCTGCAGAAGTGCTGCGTCGAGTGCCTCAGCTTCGGCTCGGGCACGGGCACGGGCGGCGTCACCCCCATCTTCCTCACTTGGTACTGCACAACGCAGACGCTTGCGGGATGCAACAACCTGTCTTGGGCGGAGACGTTCTGCCTGAGCAACTTCGAGGACGAGGTCACCCAGACGTACGCCTACCCCTTCCTGACGAACAACTGCTCCGCCATGCTCTGCGAGGCGGAGAATAACGTCACGGTCAACGCGTGCTTTACGGACGAACTCAATTTCTGCAGCCCGACGCCGGCGTACGAGATCCCGCAGGCCGACGTCATCAACACGACGTCGTGCGACAACTCGGTGAAGTGCTGCGACGGCGCGTTTTGCACCGTGATCGCGCCGTCGGACCCGACGTGCTGCGCGCGGCTCGGCTTCAACTCGACGAGTCTCGAGCCTAGCTCCTGCAACATGTCTTCCGGGTTCAAGTGCTGCTTTGACTCTGGCGCGGAGGCCGTCGGGGCGGATCAGGGCTGCTGCGAGGCGGCGGGCGGCATCTTCACCCTCTCGGATGTTCCGTGCAACGAGACGTGCTCTGACGTCTCGGACTGCCCGTCGCTGCCCAGCAACGCCTGCGGCGAGTACTTCTGCGTGTCGAACGCGTGCGTTCTCGTCAACGGGACGGGCGTGTGCCTGACCGCACAGGAGCAACCGTGCGGCGCGTCGCCGGACTGCGGCTCGGACGGCCCGTGCGTCTGCCCCGGCACGCTGGTCAACTGCTGCGTCCAGTGCAACACGACCGATACGTTCTGCTTGGCGAGCATCCCCTTCAGCGACTGCGACCTCGACGGGCCGCAGGCGATCAGCGAGTGCGCGGGTTCCACCTCCCCCGGGGTGCCCCAGACGGTCTTCTACTACCCGGGCGACCCTCTTGCGTGCGAGACAGCCGTCTGCGATGCGGCGCTGGCCGACACGAAGGGCACGTGCGAGGGCGTCGCGGTGTGCGCGGACGAGTTCGCCTTCCTGCTGCCGGCGGCTGACGAGCTCAACTCGACCTGCACGAACACGAGCACGTGCTGCGATGGTGTCTACTGCGCGTCGACCAGCGCGACGGCGGAGTGCTGCGTGGCCGCGGGCTTTACGGCCGTCAACAGCACGACGATCGACTGCAACAACACAGGCTTCGCCTGCTGCGTGCCCTCCGGAACGGGCGGCTTCGACAAGTTCCTCTCCCCGAACGTGGACTGCTGCCACGCGCTCAACGGCTCGCTCATCGATCCAAATTCCGACTGCGACACTGCCACCACGGGGGCGACGACGGGCGGCGGCGGCGGCGGCACGGGTGCGTGCTGCCTCACCTGCGGCGAGGACCCGCTGTGCGTCCAAGGGGTTACGTCCGGCGGGTGCTTGGCTCTCAACGGGACGGCGTGCTTCACGGAGGGCGGCGCGAGCATCGCGATCAACCCCGTTTTCCAAGGCGGCGGTACGACCTGCGCCGGCGTCACCTGCCCGACGCCGACGACGACCACGACGGCCTTCGCAACGACCGCGACGACGGCGGGAACGACTGGTGCGAGCGGAACCGGCGCGTGCTGCCTCATCTGCGGCGGGGATCCGCTGTGCGTCGAAGGGATTACGTCCGACCAGTGCTTGGCACTCAACGGGACGTCGTGCGGCTCGGAAGGCAACTACAGCAACCCCGTTTTCCAAGGCGGCGGTACGACCTGCGACGACGTCACCTGCACTACGCCGACGACGACGGGAACGACTGGTGCGAGCGAAACCGGCGCGTGCTGCCTCATCTGCGGCGGGGACCCGGTGTGCGTCGAGGGGCAGACGTCCGACCAGTGCTTGGGCCTCAACGGGACGTCGTGCGGCACGCAGGGCGACTACAGCAACCCCATTTTCCAAGGCGGCGGTACGACCTGCGCCAACGTCACCTGCCCCGCCCCGATCGTGGCCGACCCTTTCACCACGCCGCCGGTGCAGCAGGTCGTCTTCGTCAACACCATCAACGGCGTCCAGATCGCCACGCTCGTCTTTGCCATCCTCGCCTGCCTCCTCATCGCCTTTGCCCTCGTCCTCCGCAACCGCTACTTGGTGATCACCAACGCCCGCCGCCGGCGCGCCGCCCGGCGCGCGCGCATGCGCGCGCGCGTCAAGTGAGTACCGTCTTCCTCCACCCCCACCCTCCATTTTTTCCCGCGTAAAAAAAAGAGGTGAAAAGCACAAAAACACCAATCAGCGATACCGGTGCCGCGTGCTGCGCCGTCGTCGTCGTCCGACGCGCGTCGTGTTGGCGGGATTCAGCGCGACGAAGAAGAACGCGCCCAGCGCCACCACGACAAAAATCGTGAGGAACGAGATTTGCAGCGCCGTGATGGGCGTGGCTGGCGCGGGCGCGGCTGGCGCGGGCGGCTCGGGCGCGGGCACGCCCGCCGTGCTCGTGGGCGAGGGGTCGGCTTCGGGGCACGTCTCCTCCGAACCGACGAGCACACCGCCCACAAAGTCGCATCCCTCCTCCGACGCCGTGTTGAAGGAGCCGCCCTCGACGCAGCACGTGTCGTTCGTGTTGGTGCACGTGTCAAGGAGCGGCAGGCCCGTCGGGATGTCGCTCGCGCGCGCCTCGTCGCAGGTGATGTTGCTCAAGAGGAAGGCGTGCACGTCTGGGCACTGATGTTCCTCCTCGGTGCAGTTCTCGGCGGCAAAGAAGTCGCCGCCGAATGCCTCGCACAGCGAGCAGTCGCAGTTCAGGCACGTCTCGTTGACGCAACATGCGCCGAACGAGCCCGGCGTCTCCGGCGGCGGGCATTCGCCAGCGCAGTCCGCGGGAAGCAGCACGTCCGTGCAGTTCGTGCACGACGCGGTGGGCCCTCCGCCGCCCTTCAGCACCATGGTGCCGAAGTTGTAGACGACCGAGACATTGAACGTCAGCGTGTAGTTGCAGTGGCCGCCGAGTTCGACCTTGAACAAGTCGCTCGCGCCGCATGCGCCAACCGGCGCTCCGTCGCCACCGTCCCCGTCGCACACGCGTTGGACGTCCGTTACTCCGGCGCATTCAGGGAGCGCAAACGCAAAGAAGCTCAGGTCACACACCATCGGACCAATCTTCACAAAGATGTAGGTGATGGACGTCGGGCTGTGGACGACCCACGAGATGCCCGTCGCGTTCAGGCACTCATTGCCGCACACGACGCTCTGCGCCTCCGCACCGTTCCAACACGCAACAGCGCACAGCAGCAGCGCCACTCGCCAGCCCATTTCCCCCCCCCCCCCTTCCTTGATAACATAATCATGGAAGATGTTGCTATTTACTGCAGCACCGTCACTCCGCCTTGTCCGCGTCACCGCTTCGCTCGTCGTCTTCCGCCAAGACGTCGATATTGTCGGCAGCCTGCGACAGAACGGCAAGCATCAGACACGTGCCGACGACGCCAAACGCGAACGTCAGCAGCGAAAAGACGAGCACGCCAAGCACCAAGTTGTCGGCGTTCGCCGCCTCGGGCGCGTCTGGTTCCGCATACACCTTGCCGTAGTAGAAGGCCGAGACGCACGCCACCAGCAGCGCGGCGACGTGCTGGAACCCGACTTGGAGGGAGCCCCACTGGATGGGGCGCATCGAGTGGATGATGGCGCCCCAGTACGACGCGAAGAACTGCGCGAACGCCGCAACCGCGGCGTTAGTTGCGACCTTCTTCGCGAACCACACGTCCGCGTCGGGCACGTTCGAGACGGCCGCAACGTCGCGCATCTGCAGCAGCAGTCCGCTCTGGTACGCAAAGAACGTGCTGACCCAGAAGATTGCGAGCGCATAGTCCTTGCGCAGAGTGGACATTTTCTCCTCCACCCTTTTCCACAGCCCCTCTTTTTTCCCACCAGTTGCAGAATGAGCGAGCTGCCCACGGCTGGGTCGTCCAAGGGCGAAGTTCCGGACGCCGCCGGCGCGGGGGCGGCAGGTGACGCCGAGGTCGACGAGGCCGCGCTCGTCGCGGCGCTCACATCGCTGAAGATCGGCGTGCCGGAGTGGGGCACGTTCCCCATCAGCGTCGTCGCAGACTTCCACGACCACACGGGCAAGTTCGTGTGCGAGTCGACGCCCCCGATGAAGGTGCCCACGGAGGTGCTGCGGGACTGCCAGCGCGACCCAGCGCGCGCGCGCGTGGGGTTGGCGCACTTCTTCGACGACGAGTACGACAATTTCGTCGTCGTTGAGCCGGGGAGTTCGTCAGACGAGGGAGATTCTGGTGCGGACGACCGCGACGACGCGATCGAGCCGGACGCAGGTGCTGCCGCAACCGACGGGGACGACGACGACGGAGGCGTCCAGCGGCCGCCGCCGCCGACGCACGGCTGGATCTCCGTCCAGATGGTGCTGGATTGCCAAGCCTCGGTCTTCGTCGGCCTCCTGATGCAGTGGTACGACCTCACGGGAGAGCACCCCACGCCGCCGTCGACGCCCGAGGCGGAGCGCGAGGTGTCGCGCGTCGGCGGGAAGCGCAAGGTGATGTGGATGGCGAGCTCGGCCTGCGATTCTCCCATCGTGGGAAGTGTCGGCGGCGACAGCAGCAGCAAGCGCAGCCGCACGCCCACGGGCGCGTCCGCCACGGCCAGCGCGACCGAGAACCCGCTCGAGATGGAGCCGACGTGGGTCAGCACGCACAACTCGCACTTTGTCGAGTGCCGCCTCATTGCGACGGCGGGCAAGATGGAGTACCTCATCGTCATTCTGCCGATGCAGAAGCCGGAGTTCCAAGCGCTCGTGCACCACGCCATCGAGCAGTCCGCAAACCTCAAGTAAAAGGGGGGAAAGGAGAAGCAAGTGATGTCGGTGGGTAGCAGCGAGTTTGATGACACCGAGTGGCCACACCCCCCGTCATGGGTGTGGAACGGGGAGATACGTCACTGCGTCGAGGATGGCGCCTACGTACACGGAGCGCCCCACCGCAGACCGCGCCGCTTGGCGGAACGCCTCCGTCCGCGGCGCAATCAGGA
>Ga0299906_10004199_pt1 | contig 11814 bp, 10 predicted proteins | sample RVTome_14_FD_200259 | JGI IMG/M metagenome (GOLD analysis project Ga0299906, IMG submission 200259) | Soil microbial communities from uranium-contaminated site in the Upper Colorado River Basin, Wyoming, United States - RVT145D125 (version 2) ... | reverse complement strand
GAGCTGCGGGTCGAGCGCGCGCAGCGCGTCGACCACCCGGGTCGCGACCTCGGCCTGCGTCTCGCGCCCGTCGATCCCGAAGCAGGTGCGCAACGCGTCGATCACCGGGCCCCAGGACGCCGCTCTGTCATAGGATAGCGCGCTGCTGCCCAATACCCGCCAGCCGTCGGCGCTGGACGCGCTGATCAGCTCGAACACCAGGCGCGACTTGCCGACGCCGGCTTCGCCGACCAGCGCGGCGGCCTGGCCCTGCCAGTCGCGCGCCTCGCGCATCAGCCGCCGCAGCTCGGCGAGCTCCGCCCCGCGTGCGACGAAGCGGGTGAGGCGGTGCACGGCGGCGACGCGCAGCATGGAGCGCACCGGGGTGGCGCCGGAAAGCTCGTAGATCTCGATCGGCGCATCCAGGCCTTTGACCGGGCGCGGGCCCAGCGGCTTCACCACGATCGCATCGCCCGCCAGCCGCATGGTGCTCGCACTGAGGAACACCGACCCCGGCTCGGCCATCTGCTCCATGCGGTTGGCGAGGTGCGTGGTCTGCCCGACCGCTGTGTAGTCCATGTGCAGATCGCTGCTGATGGAACGCACCACCACCTCGCCCGAGTTCAGGCCGACACGGATGTGCAGCGGGATGCCGCGGCTGCGGCGCAGCTCGTCGGCGTACCGGCCCAAGGCCTCCTGCATGCGCAAGGCCGCAAAGCAGGCGCGCAGCGCATGGTCTTCGCAGGCGAGCGGCGCTCCGAACAACGCCATGATGCCGTCGCCCATGACCTGGTTGACCGTACCTTCGTAACGATGGACGGCCTCCATCATCCGCTCCAGCACCGCGTCGAGCAGCTCGCGCGCCTCTTCCGGGTCGCGGCCGGCCAGCAGCTCCATGGAGCCCTTCAGGTCGGCGAACAGGATCGTGATCTGCTTGCGCTCGCCTTCCAGAGCGGCCCGCGAGGTCAGGATTTTCTGAGCGAGATGCCTGGGCGTATGCGGCTGCAGCGCGGCGGCGGGCGCAGTCGGCTTCAGCCGCGCGCCACACGCGTTACAGAACCGGGCGCCGGCCGGATTGTCTTCGTGGCATCGGGAGCATTCCACGGTCATGCGCTCACAAGGGTCGAGGCTCTCGCAAGCCCGTCGCTACACCGCCGACGTGCGCTGGGTGGAGCCGAGAGGGCGGCATTGGCCGCAGCTGACGCTGGCCCTCGACGCAGGCCGAGCTGGCGCGAATCTCGATGACCAGAGTAGCTTCAAGTGTAATCCTATGACGACACCCGTTACCACCCGACTTACGGATGGGGCAGCGGGCGCGGGCGACAAATCGTTCCGTCAGTTTGCACATTCCCCCCCCCGCGTGACATTACGGCCGTCGGCCGGGCGGAGTTGCGGACTTATTGCCCCGGTAGGATGTGAATATTCACGCCGACGCGGTTGCCAGACGCCCGTCGTGGCTGCATAACGTTGCCATTCAGCAACGATTCCAAGCACATAAAGCATTTCTTTCACCGCGGCTTAAGGCAGGGTTAAGGTTCGCCGGCTAGGGTTGCAGGCATGTTCAAGGAGCCTGCATGCTTTCCGATCCACCCGCCAGCCTGATGCTGGAGTCCCCGCCCCGGCCCTCGCTCGGCACCCGCCCGTCGGCCGCCCATTCCTCCCACCCCAGGCCGCGCCTGTCGGTGTATGACGAGCGCGCACCGCTGCGTACGCGCGTGGAGCGCTTCATCCAGGCGGTCTACAGGCGCCGCTATGGTGCGCGCATCGCCGCCTGGGCGCCGGTGTTGGTCGCCCTCGAATTCGGTCCCGACATCATGGCTGCCGCGGGTTATCGGCCGGCCGGCGCGGCGTTGTTCCTCGAGCGCTACCTTGCTGCGCCGGTCGAGGAGTGCTTGCGCGCCCACGCCAGCCCCGCGCCGCCGCGCGAGAGAATCGTCGAAGTCGGACACCTGGCCGCCGTGCGCATGGGCGCCGGCCGCCTGCTCATGCCGCTGCTCGGCCGTCACCTCGCGGCCGCTGGGTTCGAGTGGGTAGTGTCCACGGCCACCCAGGAGTTGCGGCATCTGTTCAGACGCATGGGTCTGTCGCCCATGGTGCTGGGGGAAGCCGATCCCGAACGCCTCGGCGCCGAGGCGGCCCACTGGGGAACGTACTATGCGCATCGTCCGCTGGTGGTGGCGGGCAGCATCGCGACGGGCATGGCGCAGCTAGAGCGCCGATGAGCGCACCGCTCAGTCTCCCTGCTTTCCTGGACAACCTGGAGCGGTTCGCCGGCGCCGCCGATGGACCCGCGGTGGTGTCCGAGACCGCCGAGTGGTCGTATCGCGCTTTGCACGACGCAATGCGCGGTGCGGCCGATGCGTTGCTCCGGCGCGAGGTGCGCGTGCTCGCCACCGTCTGCGACAACAGCGTGCAATGGGTGGTCGCCGACCTTGCCGCGCTGCGCGCCGGCGTCACGCACGTCCCGCTGCCGACATTCTTCACGCTCGAACAGCAGCGCTTCGCGCTGGACAGCGCGGGTGTGGATGCGGTGCTCGCCGACGTGCGTCTGCTCCCGGCCCTGACCGCCTGGGGCTTCGAACCGGCCAGCCGGGCCTGGCAGGGCGATGCCGGGATCGCGCTGGCCCAGCGCCGTGCGCGCGACACGGCGATGCCGGCCGGCACGGCCAAGATCACCTTCACATCCGGCACTTCGGGCGCACCCAAGGGCGTATGCCTGGGCGCCGACAGCATGCTGGCGGTGGCGCACGGCCTGGTCCGCGGCACGCGCGGACTGGGAATCAGCCGTCATCTTTGTGCCCTGCCGTTCGCCGTGCTGCTGGAGAACGTGGCCGGTGTGCTGGCACCGGTGCTGCGCGGGGCCACTTGCGTGGTGTTGCCGACTCGCGCCGTCGGTCTCGCCGGATCGTCCAGCTTCGACCCGGCAGTGTTGAACGCGGCGGTCGAGCGCCACCGGCCGCACAGCCTGATCCTGCTGCCGCAAATGCTGCGGGCCTGGACCGGCTGGCTGCAGGCCAACCGGATGTCGCCTTCGACCAGCCTGGAGCTGGTCGCCGTGGGCGGTGCCGCCGTGGGCGCGCGCACCCTCGCCGATGCACGTGCCATCGGCATACCCGCTTACGAAGGCTACGGGTCGTCCGAAGGCGCTTCGGTGCAGACGCTGAATCTGCCCGGTGCGGACCGGCCGGGCAGCGCGGGCCGACCGCTGCCTCATTGCCGCGTGCGCATTGCCGGCGACGGCGAGATCGAGATGGGCGGCAACCTCTTCCTCGGTTATCTCGGCGACGGTTATCTCGGCCACCCGGGGCCAGCGCCGACATGGTGGCCGACGGGCGATCTGGGCGAGCTCGACGGCGATGGCTTCCTGCATGTGCGCGGACGCAAGAAGAATGTCCTGATCACGGCCTACGGCCGGAACGTGTCCCCGGAATGGGTCGAGACCGCGCTGCGCAGCGAGCCCGCGGTCGGCCAGGCGGTGGTGTTCGGCGATTCCCGGCCGGCCTTGAGCGCGGTCATCTGGCCCAGCGCAGCCAGCGTGCCGGACGCGGCGCTCGACGCAGCGGTGGCGGCCGCCAACGCGCATCTGCCCGACTACGCGCGGGTGCATACCTGGGTGCGCGGCGCAGTGCCGTTCGACGCGGAGCATGGGATGTCGACCGCGAACGGGCGCCCCAAGCGCGACGCTATCGAGGCACGGCACCGTGCCTGCCTGTTGCCCGACGGCCGCACGGCGCCGGCCTGAAGTCCTCAACAACGAAACGGACCATGAGCTTCTTCCAGCAACTGCAGGCGGCGACCCAGGAACAGCGGCAAGCGCTGATCGCGGCGCCGATCGTGCAAGCGTGCCTGGGCGGCGATGTGTCGCTGCCCAGCTATCTCGCCTTCCTGCGCGAGGCTTACCATCACGTGCGCCACACGGTGCCCCTGCTCGCCGCCTGCCATAGCCGCCTGCCGGCGCGGCTCGCCTGGCTGTGCGCAGCCCTCGACGAGTACATCGACGAGGAGCAGGGCCATGACGAATGGATCCTGAGCGATATTGCCGCCTGCGGGTTCGATCCCGAGCCGGTGCGAGACGGCGCTCCGGGCTTCGCCGCCGAAGTCATGGTGGCCTACGCCTACGACACCATCGCGCGCGGCAACCCGGTGGGGTTCTTCGGCATGGTGCACGTGCTCGAGGGCACCAGCGTCGCGCTCGCGCTGACGGCGGCGGACCGCATCCAGGAAGGCCTGGGGCTGACGGCGGAGGCGTTCAGCTACCTGCGCTCGCATGGCGTGCTGGATCGCGAGCACACCGCTCAATTCGCGCGGCTGATGGACCGTCTGGACGACGCGGGCGACCAGGCTGCGGTGATCCACGCGGCCAGAATGTTCTATCGCCTGTACGGCAACGTCTTCCGCGATCTGCCGATGCCGGAACGTAGCGCGCAGCGGCGCGAGGAGGCACGCGCATGAGGCCTGACCGGATGAAGGTCGTGCTGACCGGCGCGGGTGGCGGCATCGGCGCCGCGATGGCGCGCGCGCTGATATCGGCCGGGGCATCGGTGCTGCTGGTCGGGCGCTCCGGCGAACGCCTCGAGGCGCTGGCCGCTGAGCTGAAGGCGGGCACGCGCGCCGCCGCGCTGGCCGCGGACATCACGCGTGAAGACGGCCGCCGCTCCATCCAGGATGCAGCGGTAGCAATGCACGCAAACGTTCTGGTCAACAACGCCGGCGTCGCGAGCTTCGGCACGCTCGAATCGCTCGACGAGGCGCACATGGTACGCGTCGTGGAAACGAATCTGATCGCCCCGATGCTGCTCACCCGCCTGCTGCTGCCGCAACTGCAAGCGCAGCCCGAAGCGCGGGTGCTCAACATCGGCTCGGCGCTCGGCAGCCTCGCCCTGCCCGGGTTCTGCGTGTACAGCGCGGCGAAGTTCGGCTTGCGCGGCTTCAGCGAGGCGCTGCGTCGCGAGCTGGCGGACAGCACGCTGAAGATCCAGTACCTGGCGCCGCGCACGACCCGAACCGCGTTCAACGATGCCCGGGTCGAGAAGTTCAACCGAGCTACGGGCGCGCAGTCCGACAGCCCCGAGCTGGTGGCGTGCGCCGCGCTGGACATGCTCGAGCAGGGCACAGCGGAGCGCTACCTGGGGTTTCCCGAGAAGCTCGCGGTGCGCGTCAACGGGCTGGCCCCGCGCTGGCTCGATGGCGTGTTCAAGCGCCACCGCAAGGCCCTGCGCTCCGATCATCAACCCGCTTAGCGCTACCTGTCATGGAGAGTTCACCTATGCGATTCGCACCACATCTTGCTGCCTGTCTGGTCCTGGCATTCCAGCCGCTGGCCGCCCTGGCCTCCGTGGAGGAGGCGGTGGTCGCGCTGCAGCACGAATGGGAGATCATCAAGTACCAGACGCCGGAGAAGGAGCAGGAGAAGAGGTTCGAGGCGCTCGCCGCCAAGGCGCACAAGGCGAGCCAGGCCTTCCCCGATCGCGCCGAGCCGCTGGTGTGGGAGGGCATCATCGTCAGCTCCTGGGCGGGCGCCAAGGGTGGCATCGGGGCGCTGGGCCTGGCCAAGCGCGCCAAGGCCCATTACGAGGCGGCGATCAAGATCAAGCCCGATGTGCTGGACGGTTCGGCCTACAACAGCCTGGGCGTGCTGTACTACAAGGTGCCGGGATGGCCGCTCGGCTTCGGCAGCGACAAGAAGGCGCAGGAGCTGCTGCAGAAGGCGCTCGCGGTGAACCCGCGCGGCATCGATCCGAACTTCTTCTACGGCGAGTTCCTGGTGGAGCAGGGCAAGCCGGGCGAGGCGATGACCTATCTGGAGCGCGCGCTGCAGGCGCCCCCCCGACCGGGGCGTGACATCGCCGACGCGGGCCGGCGCGAAGAGGCGCGCAAGCTGTTGGAAGAGGCGCGCAGGAAGTCGAGCTGAAGCGACGGGCCCGTAGCTGTTCCCCTCCTCACTGAGGAGGGGTGCCCGCGCAAGCGGGCGGGGTGCTTCAGCGCCGGCGAGCGGGGTCGTCAGCGCCGGCGTAGCGTGGCCCGAAACCCGCCTTCCGCGCGGTTCTCGAACCGCGCTTCGAGCCCGTGCAGCTCGGCGATGCGGCGCACGATCGACAGCCCCAGACCGCTGCCGGGCTCGCCCTGCCCCGGCGGACGATAGAACCGATCCCCCAACCGGCCGAGGTGCTCGGCGGAGACGCCGGGGCCGTTGTCCTCGACCGTGATCGTATCCGTCCCGAACACCACGTTGACCTGCGCGCCGTGCCGGGCATAGCGCACGGCGTTATCCACCAGATTGCGCAACATCACCGCGAGCAGGTCCTCGTCGCCGGTGAGCGCGAGCGGGGCCGTGCCGGCCGGCGGCCATTCGCAAGTGATCTCCGCCTGCCGGCGGTCCGCCCGCGGCAGGCAATCCGACAGCACCTGTTCCATCACCCGATCCCAGCGCACCGCGCCGGCGTGGCGCAGCGCCGACAAGGTCTCGATGCGGGCGAGCGCGAGCAGCTGACCGACCAGCCCGCTGAGCCGTTCGATGCCCACGTCCAGCTTGCTCAGCGCCTGCTCCCGCGCTTGCGCCGACTGCGCCATCTGCGCCACCTCGAGCTGCGCCTGCAGCGCAGCGATCGGCGTGCGCAGCTCGTGCGCAGCGTCGGCCGTCATCTGCCGCTCGTGCTCGATGGCCGTGCCGACGCGGCCGAACAGGCGGTTCATCGCCTGCACCAGCGGTTTCAACTCGCGCGGCATCCGCTCCGGCAGCGGCTCGAGCTCGTCGGGGTTGCGCTTCTCCACTTCCTGGGCGAGCGCGCGCAACGGGCGCAGCGCATGGCGCACCGAGCCGAGGATCGCGACCAGCAGGACCGGAAGGGCCAGGATCCACAACGACAGCTGGCTGAGCACGAGGTCGAAGATCAGCTCCTTGCGCTCCCCCATGTGCTGGCCCACCGCCACCTCCCACTGCCTGTCGCTACCCGACAGGTAGTAGACGCGCCATTCGTCGCCGCGCAGCTCGAGATCTGCGAAGCCGGTCCCCGATCCGCTTCTCGGCAGCAGCACGCCTTCGCGATCGGCCACGAACAGGCGTCCCGCACGATCCCACACCGCGATCGACAGGTCGGCGAGCTCGGCCTCGCCCTGTCCGCGCTGGCCGTTCGGGGATGGCGTCCACTGCGGCAACAGGTCCGCGCTGGAATTCGGCAGCGTCGAGTACACCTGCCGCGCCAGACGGATCTGCTGCGTGTCGAACAGCTCGTTGATCTCGTGGCGGGCGTGCAAGAAGCTCGCTGTCAGGGTCACCGCCCACAGCACCGCCGCGCCCAGCAACAGCAACAGAACCAGGCGGCGCTGAAGACTCGCGCCGGGACCGGCTTTGCGGTCGACCCCACCGCCGGGGACAAAGTGGCTCATGGGCTGCCCAGCATGTACCCCACCCCGCGCAGCGTGCGCACGATGCCGGGGTCGATCTTGCGCCGCAGGTGATGGATATACACCTCGAGCGTGTTGCTCTCGAGATCCTCGCTCCAGTCGTAGAGCTTTTCCTGGATGTGCGCTTTGGACAGCACGCGGTTGGGGTTGGCGAGCAGCAGCTCCAGCAGGGCCAGCTCGCGGTTGGTCAGATCCACCGACTTGCCCTGCCAGGTGACCGTGCGGGTGGCCGGGTGGTACTCGAGCGCGCCGTGGCGCCACACCGGTTCCACCTTGCCGCGGCTGCGCCGCAACAGGGCGCGCAGGCGCGCCCCCAGCTCGCCGATCACCACCGGCTTGACCAGGTAGTCGTCGGCTCCCGTATCGAGGCCTGCGATGCGCGCGTCGATGGCGTCGCGCGCCGTGAGGATCAGCACCGGGATCGCGTCGCCCCGCGCGCGCCAGCGCGCCAGAAGCTCCATCCCGTCGCGCCCGGGCAAGCCGAGGTCGAGCACGATCGCGTCATAGGGGACGCCCTCCAACGCCGTCTCGGCCGCGGCCCCGTCCCGGAACCAGTCCACCACGAAGCCGAGCTCACGCAGCCCGGCGGTCACGCCGTCGCCCAGGAGGGGGTCGTCTTCGATCAGGAGGATGCGCATCGGTCTCCGCTGCTGCCGTCATTATGAGCGGCTTTCGAAGACCTGGCTTTAGATTGCGCTGATGTCATGGAGTCTTGGTGGCCAACGGCGGAATCGAACCACCGACACAAGGATTTTGGCTTCGGCCGCGAGCCCCAAGGGCTCGCTTAACATGCCCAAGGGCATGTTAGCCTGCGCCGAAATCCTCGCGAGTGTGCCTGAATTTTCTGTCCTGTAGATGTCTTGGTGGCCAAGGGCGGAATCGAACCACCGACACAAGGATTTTCAGTCCTCTGCTCTACCAACTGAGCTACTTGGCCGTACCTGCACGATTTTCATGGCCGCGAGAATCGACTGCGTTGCTTTGGCCACTTCTCCAGGACTGGAGTCCGCGCCGGGAAGGACTCCCGCCGCGAAAGCCGCGCATTATAGCCGGGTCGGGAGGGGTTGTGTATGGAGGCGCCAGCTGAGACAAGAAGGATCCCCCGGGATATCGGGGCCCAGGGTGTAAACGGGAGCGCACTATGGATCTGACTGGCAAGACCGCCTTTGTCACCGGCGGATCCGGAGACATCGGAGGGACGACAGCCCGCGCCTTGGCCGCGGCGGGGGCGGATGTCGCCCTCTCGTACGTTGGCCATCCGGAAGGCGCGGCCGCGACGGTCGATGCGGTGCAGGCGGCCGGAAGGCGCGGCCTGGCGGTGCAGCTCGACCAGCGCGACCCGGCCGGGATCGAGGCGTCGGTCGGCGCCGTGGTCGAGCACTTTGGTCGGGTGGACATGCTGGTCAACAATGCCGCTTGGAACATCGGCATCCCGTTCCGTGCCCTCGACGCACTGACGGCGGATATCTGGGACCGCGTGCTGGAAACCAATCTTCGTGGGCCGTATCTGCTGTGCAGGGCATTCGCGCCACATCTGCGCGCGCACGGCGCAGGCCGGATCGTGAATATCGCGTCGGTGGCCGGGTTGTTCCCGGGCGGCAGCAGCATCGCTTACGCGTCCAGCAAGGCCGGGCTGATCCACCTCACCCGCTGCCTTGCGGTGGCGCTGGCCCCGGATGTCACGGTCAATTGCATCGCGCCGGGGCTAGTGGAGGGCACACGCATGGCGCAACGGATCCCCGAGCAAATGGCGCGGATGGCGCGCAGCCAGGCAGTGCTGGGCAGGACGGCGAGCGCTCAGGACATCGCCGAGCAGGTGATCACCTTCTGCCGCGCCGAGTCGGTGACGGGACAAGTGCTGGTCATCGACGGTGGGATGCCGGGCAGCATGCATTGAGGCGGCTGCCCGGCTGGCGCGCGCCGCGCGGCGCATCGTAACCCGACCCTCTCCCGTCGGGGGAGAGGGTGGGTTGCTCGCTTCGCGCGCCCGTGCGCGCGCCGTGCTTCCGCTCGCGCGGGCGACGACGCCTAATGCGCGACGGCCTGCTCGGCGTGAATGCCGGTGTTCTGCCGCACGTAGAGCTCGTCCCACATCTCCTCGGCCTTGCGGTCGCGCCAGAACAGGGAGCCCAGGATCACGCACAGGAAGCCGAGCGGAATCGAGTACAGGCCTGGATTGCGCAGCTGAATGAGCGGCTTCTCGAGTCCGACGATGCTGGTGTCGGTGCCTTCGAATCGCTGCATCGTCGCCTGCGCTCCATCGGCGTCCTTGCGCACGTTGGCGAGGTCGCCCTCGAGCTTGGTTCTCGCGGCCGGATCGGTGGCTGCGGCCATGTCTGCCTCCAGGGTCGCCGCCTTGGCGGCGGCGCCGTCGATGACCTGCTGCGCCTTCTCCTTCTCCAGCTTGGGGTAGGTCATGTTCGGCGACACCATCACCAACGCGATCGCCGAGAACGCACCGACCAGCATGCCGAGCACGATGCCGCCGGTGTTGCAGCGCTTCCAGTACAGGGTGAGCAGCACGCAGGGCAGGTTGCTCGAGGCCGCGACAGCGAAGGCCAGCGCCACCAGGTGCGCGACGTTCTGGCCCTTGGCGGCGATGCCGATGACGATGGCCAGGGCGCCGACGATGACCGCGGACACGCGGGCCGCGCGCACCTCCTCTTCCTGCGTCGCATGCTCGCCCTTCACCACGCCCACCCAGATGTCGTGCGACATGGCGGAGGCCGAAGCCAGCACCAGGCCCGCCACCACGGCGACGATGGTGGCGAAGGCCACCGCCGCGACGAAAGCCAGGAACAGGTTGCCGAGCATGGAGTCGGCCCCGCCGCCGATGTACTGCGCGAGCAGCGGACCGGCCATGTTGCCGCCCTTGTCGATGGCGGAGATCTGCGCGGCGCCAACGTTGAGCGCAGCGCCGTTGCCGATGAACAAGGTGAGGACGTAGAAGCCACCGATGATCGCCATCGCCCAGATCACCGACACCCGCGCCTGCTGCGCACTGGGCACGGTGAAGAAGCGCATCAGGATGTGCGGCATGCCGGCGGTACCCAGCACCAGCGCCATGCCGAGCGAGATCTGGTCGATCGGATTCTTCAGGTACAGCCCCGGCTCCAGGAAGCGCTGCCCGAGCTGCTCTGGCGTCATGTTGGTCGCCGCATCGCCCAGCAGCCTCGCCACCTGCGCCTGCACCTTGACGTCGCCGGCCACGCCATCGAGGAAACCGGGGAGGCTGAAGCCGTAGGGCGCCCAGGTGAAGATCACCAGCAGGATGGACGCCATCACCAGGAGAATCGCCTTGATGATCTGCACCCAGGTGGTGGCCACCATCCCGCCGAACACCACGTAGGCGAGCATCAGGATGCCTACTACGATCACCGACACCTCGTAATCGATGCCGATCAGCGTCTTCACCAGCACGCCGCCGCCCACCATCTGCGCGGTGAGGTAGAAGGTGGATACGGTGATGGTGGAGATCGCCGCCATGGTCTTGGCGGTCTTGTGCTGATTGCGAAACGCGAGGATGTCGCCCAGGGTGTACTTGCCGATGTTGCGGCAGGGCTCGGCGATGACCAGCAGCACGGTGATGTAGGCCACCAGCCAGCCCACCGAGTACATGAAGCCGTCGTAGCCGTAGAGCGAGATCAGCCCGGCGATGCCCAGGAAGGAGGCGGCCGACAGGTAGTCCCCGGCGATCGCCCAGCCGTTCTGCAGCCCGCTCACCGAGCGGCCCGCTGCGTAGAACTGCTGTGTGGTCTTTACGCGCTTGGCGGCGAGGTAGGTGACGTACATGGTGACCGCGATGATCGCGGCGAACACCACCACTGCGAGCCAGCCGAATCGTTCGGGCACCGCGCCGCCCTTGAAGATCGCGAAGGCGGGAATGCTGGTCGTCGCGAGCGCGACGGCGGTGAGCCCGCCGAGGAGTCGAGGCGCGCTCATCTTGCACCTCCGATCGCCCCGGCGCGCCGCACGATTTCTGCGGCCATCGGGTCGAAGGTGCGGCTGGCCACCCGTGCATAGACGAAAGCGATGAGCCAGGCGACGACGAACTCCGACAGCGCGAACAGGATGCCGACGTTGATCGGCCCCCAGACCTTCACCCGAAACAGGTCCGTGAAGTAGGCCGCGCCCACCGGCAGCAGGAAGTAATAGACGACCGAGAAAATCATCAGCGCCCACAAGAAGCGCGTCTTGCGGCGGTGCAGTTCCTGGAACCGGGCGTCGGCGTCGATCGCCACCCAGTTCATGGAAGCGTTGGACACGGGTACTCCCTCCTCTAGGCCAAGGATGCGTTGGGTTAAGCCTGAGCCGTTCGCCGGGCGGGAAATGCCGTTCTTGTTGGGTGCTTGGGACTAGGCCGGACAGGGGATCCGGCCGGGGACAGCTGCCCGGTCCGAGCAGGATATTGCACTGCACAATAACTTGTCA
>Ga0299906_10004198_pt1 | contig 11814 bp, 4 predicted proteins | sample RVTome_14_FD_200259 | JGI IMG/M metagenome (GOLD analysis project Ga0299906, IMG submission 200259) | Soil microbial communities from uranium-contaminated site in the Upper Colorado River Basin, Wyoming, United States - RVT145D125 (version 2) ... | reverse complement strand
TCCCAATGCCACAGGCACGCTGGCCGAAGGCCGCGCCTTTCTGCGTGCGAGCTCCGACGCGGCCGCCGCCGGGCTGACGGCCGAGGCGCTTGCCGCAAGCGTGCGCGGCCGCGGGCCGCGCGATGCGCCGCATCCCCTCGACCGGCTGATCGACGCGCTGGCGCTGAGCAACGAGGAAGCCGAGCTGCTGCTGCTCGCCGCGCTGCCCGAGGAGCACGAAGGTTTCGCCGCCGTGCTGCGCAGCCTGCATCCGCGCGGCGAGCCCTGGGCCACCGCCGGCCTGGCCGCCCAGCTCCTGGGCGGCCGGCAGGGCCGGCGCGAGCTGCGCATGCGGCTGGAGGACGGGCGCGCGGTGAGCGCAGGCGCGCTGCGCGTGTTCGGCGAAGGCCCTCTGTTCGAGCGCTCGCTGGCCCTGCCCGACAAGCTGTGGTCGGTGCTGCATGGCCTGCAGGCCTGGCCGGCGGCGCTGGACGTGTATGCGCGCAAGCCGCACCTGCACGGCCTCGCGGAGTGGTTCGCGCGGCCCGCGCTGCTGCGCGCGATCGCCGCCGTGGCGCACGACGAGCCTTGCCTGGTGCTGGTGAGCGGCGACGGCGACGAGGCGCTGCTGTGGCGTGCGCTGGCGTTGGTGGCGCGCGCGGGGCGCGAGGGGGTGGGCATCCGGCTGCCGCGCGAAACCGACGCCGACCTGCAGCGCCTGATCCAGGTGCACGCGCTGGCCCGCGCGACGGTGCCGGTGCTGCAGCTGCCCGAGGTCGACGGCCCGGGCCCGGTGGTGATGCCGGCGTTCCCGGACTATCCCGGCGCGCTGGTGGTATGTGCGCGACCGGGCGGTGTCACCCTGCGTGGCGAGCGGCCGTTGCTGGCAGCGCCGGCCGAGACGCTCAGCGCGACCGCGCGCCGGCACATGTGGGAGCAGGCCACGCCGGGCCTGGCCGCGCACGCGTCGTTCCTGGCGGCGCGCTTTCCCATCGAGCCGGCCAACGCCGATCACATCGCGCGCGACCTGGATGCCATGGAGCGCGTGGAAGCGCGCCGCGCGACGCTGGAGGACTTCCTGGCGAGCGTGCGGGCGCGCGCCGGCACCTCGCTGTCGGGCGCGGTCAAGCTGGTGCGGCCGAGCGCGACCTGGGAGGAGCTGGTGCTGCCGGCCGCGCGCCTGACGCAGTTGCGCGAAGCGGTGAACCGTTTGGCCCTGCAAGTGCAGGTGCTGGACGAGTGGGGCTTCCTCAAGGGCCGTGTCGGCGGGCGCGGCGTGCGCATGCTGTTCTCGGGCCCGCCGGGAACCGGCAAGACGCTGTCGGCGGAGGTGATGGCCAACGCGCTGGACGTGGACCTGCTGGTGGTGGACCTGTCGCGCGTGGTGTCCAAGTGGATCGGCGAGACCGAGAAGAACCTGGCCAACGTGTTCGACAGCGCGGAGCGCGCGCAGGCGGTGCTGTTCTTCGACGAGGCCGACGCGCTGTTCGGCAAGCGCACCGAGGTCTCCGACGCGCACGATCGCTACGCCAACCTGGAAACCGCCTACCTGCTGCAGCGGCTCGAACGCTTCGAGGGGCTGGCGATCCTGGCCACCAACTTCAAGCAGAACATCGACGCCGCCTTCACCCGGCGACTCGAGTTCGGGGTGGATTTCGACGAGCCCGACCGCGAGCAGCGCTTCCGGCTGTGGCGCACCCACATCCCGCCGGGCGCGCCGCTGGCGGCGGACGTCAACCTGTACGAGCTGGCCGCCCTCTATCCGGTGGTGGGCGGTTTCATCCGCAACGCCGCGGTCGCCGCGGCGTTCCTGGCGGCCACCGACGGCAGCGAGATCACCCGCCACCACCTGGTGCGCGCGGTGCGGCGCGAGTACGAAAAGGCGGGACGCGCGTTCCCCGGCGTCCCGGTCGGCCTGATTTTGTGAAGGAGCGAGACCCATGGCAACGCCCACGACCCTGGTCGAGTTGAGCGAACAGCGTCACAACGATTGGACCGCGGCGCGGCAGGCGGCGGTGGCGGCCGTCGCCCAGGCGCAGGCCGCGCACAACAGCGCGGCGCAGGCGCTCGCGGCGGCGAGCGCGGAGTTCGCCGCGCAGGAGCGTGCGGCCGCCCAGATCCGCGCGCAGCTCGCCGCCATCACCACGCCTGCCGACGGCGAACCGCTGCTGGAGCAATTGGAGCTGGCGATCATCGCACAGCGCAGCGCCGCCGCGGCGCTGCTCGCGGCGCAGAGCGCCCTGGCTGCGGCCAAGGCTGCGCTGGCGCAAGGCCAGGCGAGCGTGCAGGAGGCCGATGCGCGCATCGCCCAGGCCAAGGCGGACTGGGATCGGGCGAAAGCCGACGCGGCGCGGCGCCAGGCCGCCCAGGATGCACTGGCGGCCGCGCCGCTCGACACGCTGGCGTCCGACGCCGGCGCGCTGCTGGGCGACCCGGTGTTCGATGCGGCGGAAGCGCGCATCGAAGGCGACTTCCCGGAGGCGCTGCGCAATCGCGCGCGCGACCGCGCCAAGCTCGCGCGCGAGCGCCTCGCCCGCAACCGCAAGCTCGCCGCCGACCTGAACGGGCTGCTGGCGCTGCACCTCAACGCCAAGGGCGCGCCGGCGGACAAGCTGCCCGGCATCGCGCAGGCGGCGGCCGCGGCCGAGGCGGCGCTGCGCGACTGGGTGTCGCGTGCGAAGGAGCGCTTCGATCGCGCACGGGCCGCGCTCGAGCGCGTGGGCGACCCCGACAACCCGACGCTCACCCAGGAGCAGGAAGATCGCATCAACGACGCCACGCTCGAAACCGCGCGCGAAGGCGCCGCCGAGAAAGAAGAGGCGCGCGACCAGGCGCGGGCGGCGCACGAGGCGGCGGCGGTTGAGTTCGAGGCCGAGCGCGTCGAAGTGCTGGGAGAGGGCGGCGCGGAGGCGCTCGCGCAGGCGCTGGCCGACGCGAACAGCGATGTCGCCAAGGCGAAGAAGGCGATGGACGATGCGGCCGCGGAGCTGCAGATCAAGCAGACGGCGTATACCACCGCCATGCGCGACGCGCTCGACGGCTGGGAAGCGGCGGTCCCCGAATCGGCGTGGCGCGACCTGGCCGAGTTCGACGCGGCGAGCGTCGCGCTCACCGAGCTGCAGGCCGGACCCGCGGCCTTCCTCGCCGCGCTCGCCAGCGCCGAAGCGGCTTTGCTCGCCGCCGGCATCGCCGCGCACAAGGAAGATCACTCGCTGCGTACCTATCGTCTGGAAGTCGCGCTGCCGGCGGCACGCGGCGAGCAGGAGCGCGCCACCGAAGGCGCCGCCGTGTTCAGCGCGCTGCGCGGCGACGGCTAGCCGCTGCGACGAGCGCCAACCAAGCACTGATCCAAAGTCGAAGGAGGCCCGCATGGCCCATACCCCCGACCTCGCGTCCTGCCTCTCGCCCGCCGACGGCGACCGGCAGCTTCTGCCTATCAGTCCCTTCTACGCCCTGCATTACCACTTCGGCATGCTGCTGGGCGTGGAGGACTTCGAGACCGAGCAGGCGTATCACCGCGGCAAGATGCGGCTGCACAACGCGTGGCTGCACCGCGAGGGCGTGGTGTGGGGGCTCGGGGTGACGCTCGACCAGGCCAAGGGCGAGGTCCGCGTTGCGCGCGGGCTCGCGCTCGACGGCGCAGGCCACGAGCTGCACCTGGAGGGCGACGCCTGCGTCAACCTGGGCGCATGGTTCGACAAGCATCGCGACGACGCCGAGCTGACGGTCACCGACAACGACGGCAAGCTGACCTTCGACGCGCACGTAGTCATCTCGCACCGAGCCTGCCTTACGCGTCAGGTGCCGGCGCTGATGGAGCCCTGCGAAGGCCGCGGCAGCGACACCGCCTACTCGCGCGTGTTCGAGACGGTGGAGATCCTGCTCAAGCCCGGCAAGGCGCCCGACGCGCCGCCGCTACCCTACCACCGGCTGCGCCTGCTGTACGGGCTGGAGCCGCCGCGCGAAGCCTCCGGCGGTGGCATCGCGCCCGAGGACCAGGACATCCTGGATCAGCGCAATGCGGTGCTCGCCAAGCCCGCGGCCGAGCAGCCGGCGGCCTGGCTCGAGCTGTTCCGCCGGTGCGCCGCTCTCGACGAGATCGAGATGCAGCCGGCCGTGTTCGAGTCGGGCTCGGACGCCGAGGGCGAGCCGAGCCTGTTCCCGGCGCTGGAGGAGACCCCGGTCGTGCTCGCCGAGATCCTCGGCATCGCCCTGGAGAAGCAGGGCGAGGCCTGGGTGGTGAGCGCGGGCGCCGTGCACAACGACCGCCGTCCGTCGCACGTGGCCACGCGCACCATCCAGGAGCTGACCTGCGCAGCGCTGCTCGCTTCACGCGCGCTCGTACCGGATGCGGGCGGTCCGCGCGTGGACGGCGCCAGCGTCGTGTTCGAGCCGAAGCAGGTGCTGTTCAAGGTCGATCGCGACCTGCTCGAGCCGAGCGTGGCGCCGGAGGCCTTCGCGGTGAGCGGCTACGACGAGACCAACGGCTGGCAGGTGGCCAACGTCAAGAAGGCCAGCTGGGACGCCGCCGCACGCAGCGTCACGCTGGAGTTGACCGCGCAGCTCAAAGGCAAGGCCAAGCGCCTGGTGGCGCGCGGCACCGGCGAGCGCCCGCTGCTGGGCAGCAACTTCGTGCCGCTCGCCGGCGCCACCGTCGATCCGCCCGCCACCGCCCATGACGGCCGCGACTTCGTATTCATGCAACTCGGGAGCTAGCCATGATCCTCAGCAAAGCCTCTTCCTCTTCGGCGCTCGTGCTCCTGGGCCGGCAGACGGGCATCACGGTCATCCCGGCGGGCACCGAGCTCACCCGCCTCAACTACTTCGACGGCAAATTCCTGCGCGCGAAGGACCTGCAGGCGGAGCAGGCCTACCTGCGCAACCTGGTCGAGCTGTCCAACCGCGCCAACGGCGCCGGAGTGGTGCACGGCTTCGACCTCACGCTGGGCGGCGGCGACCGCATGACGCTCGGGCCCGGGCTCGGCATCGATCCGCAGGGCCGCGTGCTGATGCTGCCGCAGGAGCACAGCGTGTCGATCCAGGATTTGATCGACCGCTCGCGGTCCGCGGCCGGCGCGGTGCAGGGCAGCCTGGTCGAACGCAGCGGCAGCTTCGAGGTGTGCGAGGAGATCGTCACCGAGCCGGGCACCGGCGCAGTCGCCGGACGCGACTGGTATCTCGTCACCATCGGCCATGCCGAGGCGCTGTGCGGCGAGGAGGACGTCTACGGCAAGCTGTGCGAGGAGGCCTGCATCACCACGACCGACCGGCCGTTCCGGGTGGAGGGCGTGGTCCTGCGCGCAACTCCGCTGACCTTGTCCACGCCGCTCGCGCAGTCGAACGCGGTGGCGCTGGACCGCACGCATCTGCGCTCGTTGATCGCTTCCGCATTCTTCGAAGACGAGCGCAAGCGCGTCGGCAGCCTGATCTCGGGCGCCGGCCTGCAATCGCCCGTATGGTGCCGCGGCGCTTCGCTCTTCGGCGGCTCCGAAGTCGCGCTGGGCGTGCTGGTGCGCGAGGGCAGCGCGACGCTGTTCCTGGACGAATGGATCGCGCGCCGCGAGCTGATGGAAACTTCCCCGCGGCGCTACTGGCAATGGCGCATGGCGATGCGGCCATGGGACGTGTACCTGGCGCAGATCCTCCAGTTCCAGTGCCAGCTGCACGACCGCTTGCGCACGCTGCCTCCCGAGCTGGAGCAGGACGACCCCTGTGTGCAGGCCAAGAAGCTGGTGGCGGAAGCGGCCGAGCACTTCCAGGTGCTGACCGGCTTCTACAAGGAAACCACCGCGCGCCTGGCCAAGATGACGCGCAGCGTGCGCGACAAGCTGCTCGAGGACCAGCCCGCGCTCAAGACCGGTCTGGAGAAGTTCGCGTTGTTCCAGGACCGGCTGGTGAAAGTGGGGCAGGCCTTCAAGTTCGTGCCGCCCGAGCGTGCACTGATCCACTGGGGCTTCACCGAGCTGCCGCCGGCGGGCTACCTGATGGTGATGCCCGGCAGCACCGTCAGCGTCAACCAGCAGGTGCGGCGCATGATGGGCGAGGGCGTGGACTTGCGCTTCTGCATCGTGCGGCCGGATTTCGTGCCGCACGCGCTGGAGGAGGCGCAGCACATGGAGCGCATCTCGCTGCTGGAGGGCCTCGATCATCCCGAGCGCAAGCCGCAAGTGGATGTGCTGGTGCCCAACGGCAAGATCGCGCCGGACCGGGTGGACACCGGCCGCTTCTACGAGATGCGGCTCAACCTGATCCCGGACAATCTCGCCGTGCTCGGGATCGCGGCGCGCCGCGCGCTGCGGCCCGACGACGAGGACGACGGCGATGCGGCCAAGCTTTCGGTCCACACCAGCCTCACGCTCAACACCGAGGCCTTCCGTAGCGCTTATCTGGCGGCGTTGTCACGCGCCGGCGAGCAGCGCGAACCGGAAACCTTCGAGTACTCGGGCGCGGCCCGCGCGGAAGGGGCGCCGGGGCAGGGGTTCGCGTTTCATTTCGCCGGCGCCACGCGTGCGTTCACGTTCGAGGCGGCCCAGCCCAAGCCTGCGCCGGCGCCGGCACCAGCCGGCACGGATCAGCCGATTGTCGGCACCGCCCAACCGGCGGGCACCACCGGCGCCACGACCCTCAGTGTCAACAGCGGGGCCACGCTGAGCCTGCTGCGCTCCGAAGCGTTGGCCGCCGTGCGCGCCGGGCCGGAAGCGCGCTCGTCGCTGTGGACTTCGCTCGAGATCGATCGCGATCCGAGCGAGCTTGCGCGCGGCCAGTCCGCGCGCGTGAAGGGCGAGTGCTTCGTCCTGCTGACGCTCGAAGCGCCGAAGGCCGCGGTGCTGGCGACCAACGCGAGAGCCGAGCTGGAGGTCGCCGGCCGCAGCGTGCTGGTGCGCGCGTCCTTCGCCGGCGAGCTGCAAGTCGAGGACCAGGACCTGCGGCCGGGCCGGCAGGAGGTGCGGGAGACCAAGTGCGTGCTGGCGGGCGAGCTGAACCTGTCGTTCCGCCAGGGCACGCGGCAGGAGAACTTCAGTCTTTACTTGTCCGAGCCCGTGCGCATCCTGCGCACCGACGGCACGTACGGCCCGTCGTATCGCATCGAAGCGCCGGAGCCCTCGGTGCTGCAGCCGCTGGTGGCGGAGCTGGAAGTGCGTCGTGACTGGAAGTCGGCGACTCGGGCCGAGGCTATCGGCGTGATGTCCTTCCGCGCGCCGCGCGAGCAGGCGCAACCGGCGGCCGGAGCGGCGAGCGCGCCGAGCGCGGGCGGCGGCGCGGGGATTGCGCGCCTGAGCGTCAGCGCGGCGCTGATGAACGCGCTGGAAACCTCGAAATTGGTGTTGCGCCAGGCGTTCCGCGCCTGGCAGACCATCAATCCGGCCGTGCGTGAGCCGAACCACCCGGCGCACGAGGCCGCCATCCGCGCGCTGCGCAGCATCGGCACCGCGCTGGGCGGCGGCAAATTCGCCGACCTCGCCGCCAAGCGCCTGTTCCCGGCACCGCCGCCGGCCGGCAGCGAGCTGAACGTGCTCGCCACGCAGGACTGGGTGCTGTTCCATCGCCGCCGCGACAAGGTGTGCCGCGAGGAAAAGCCGGTCGCGCCGATCGAGACCCGGCACTACGCGGTGTATCACGTCACGCTGACCGGTGATCAAAGCGTGGACGCGCTGCGCAAGCTGCTGGAGCGCACCGGCGCACAAGCGGCCGGCCTGCCCGCGCTGGACTTCGTGCAGACGGCGGAGTTCGGCGCCGGCATCCATGCGGTCGTGTCGTCGCACACGCAGCTGCAGGCGAGCTGGCGGCAGGACGTGGGCTTGGATGCGGGCGACATCGTCGGCGGCATCATCGCCAGCCGCGGCGTGGCCGCGGCCGAGGGCGAACGCCTGGCGCAGGAGCGCATCGAAGCGTTGGTGGAGGTGCTGGGCGTGGTGGCGCCGGTGGACGCGCACCCCGATTACGAAGTCATGCCGCGCGTGCCCGATCCGCTGGACATCGCGGGCAATGACGGCGCCATCATCGTCGCCACGCGCAAGACGGTGGCGACCAACTGCCACGATGTGGTGGCGGTGGAGCGCGAAGAGGAGCTGAAGCAACTCGCCGACGCGGCCGGGGCCGGCAGGCTGGAGGAGGCGCTGGCCGCCTCGAAGACCGCGAAGCCGCTGGGCAAGGTGAACTTCACCGGCGCCACGCCGGAGCAGGCCAGCCTCAAGGCGGTGCAAGACAAGTGGACTCCGCTCAATCTGGGCAAGGCTTCGTTGGGGATCGTGGTCGCGGCTACGGCCGACACCGCCTCTGCGGCCTACCCGCCGCAGGCGGCGGCGATCGTCGCGGCGCTGGGCGGCTCTGGCACTCCGGGTCTGGTGAAGTCGCCGACGGCAATGCCCGGATGTCCCGCGATGACCATCGTGGCCGGCAGCGTGGAGCTGCGCAACGCGCTGCTGATCTACACCAACTGGGACAACGGCGAGCATTTCATCCCGGCCGGCGCAGCGCCGTACAACAGCCCGATGGAGTTCCGCAACGACGTGCCGCAGGGCGACGCGCTGAAGAACTACATCGCCGGACTGACGGCGAACCAGCCGGTGCGCGGCGTGACCTTGGCCACGCCCAAGGCGGCGCCCGACAGCGGTGCGAACGCCCGCCTCAAAGCGGTGCTCGATGCGCTGGTTGCCGCCGGGTTGCCGCTGCCCGACGCCGTCCGCCAGGTGGTGGAGGCGTTGAGCGCGCACGATCGCAAACAGTTGGAGACGGCGGGCTTCACGCCGAATGACTACGAGGACATCATCTTCTTCGAGTTGAACGCGGGATAGGGGCACGCATGGCCGGAGGCGCCGAGCGATGAAAGCCGCGGCGGCACACGCGCCTGCGGCTGCGCCGGCCCGGGCGCCGCCAGCGGCGCGCGCGCCAGCGAGTCACGAGCCCTCGCCCAACCCCGTATGGCAGGCGATGGCGCTCGGTGCGCAGGCGAAGCTCGCGGTCGGCAGTCCGGACGACCCGAGCGAGCGCGAAGCCGATCGGGTGGCCGACGTCGTCATGCGCTCACCCGCGTCCGGCGCCGCCGTGCACGTGCGCGAGAGCGCGCCCGTGGGGTCGATCCACCGCATGTGCTCCGAGTGCGAAGAAGAGGCGCAGCGCAAGGCGTCCGGCGGCAGCGTCGTGCAGCGCAAGCCGGATCCGCCGTCCGGACAACCCGCTTCGACACCCTCGCTCGCCTGGATGAGCGGCGGCGAGCCGTTGCCGCGGGCACTGCGCGACGACTTCGAGCCACGGTTCGGGCGCGACCTGGGCGGTGTGCGCCTGCACACCGGCGGGCAGGCGCAGTCCACCGCGCGCGCACTGTCCGCACAAGCCTTCACGCATGGCAGCCACATCGCGTTCGCTGGCGGCCGTTATCAGCCGGACAGCGCGGCCGGCCGGCGCCTGATCGCGCACGAACTGACCCACGTCCTGCAACAGGGCGCAGCGCCGGCCCCCGCGGTGCAGCGCCAGCCCGAGGCTGAGGCCGAGGCCGAGACGCCCGCCGAGCAGTCTGCGGAGGGCGAGGAGGAGGCTCCAAGCTTCAGCGAGATCCGCGATCTGCTCGCTGCCGAAGAGGAATCCAGCGATCCCGGAGAGCCGGATCCGGAGGAGAGCGAACCGGCTGAGGCCGGCGGCGAGGGCGCAGCCGAGGGCGGAGGCGCGGCGGAACCGCCGCCGGCCGGCGGCGAAGCCGGCGCGGGCGCGAGCGGAGCGGCGCCGCCTCCTGCCGCAGTCGAGGAACCCGAGACCGAGGAGGACGGCGAGGCGGTGGAGGAGGTGGAGATCCCCACCTTCGACTCGGGGCCCGAGAGCTCGTGCGAGCTGATTCCCGAGCCGCCGCCGCTGGAGGAGGGCGACAACGCCCCGGCCGAACCGGACGAGAGCTTTTTCCGGCAGATGCTGGAGTTCGCCGGATCGACGGCGCTGAGCAGCGCCCGGCTGGGGCCAGTGGGCGCGGTGGTCGGCAGCGCGGCCGCCTGGTTGTGGCGCCAGCTGCCCTTGAGCGTGCGTGCGCGCGCCGTCAATGCCGGGCTCGACTTCGCCGAGCGCTTCTGGAGCGGCGGCGCGGCGCTGCTCACGCCGCCGCCGGCGGGCGCCTGGGTCCAGGCGGGGCTGCTCGCCTTCTTCGCGCGCCTGCGGGCGATGCCCGATGCGCTCAAGGTGGCGATCTTCGAGAAGATCGGCAGCATCGCGTTGGGCCGCAACCTGTCTTTCGCCTGGGGCTACGTCAAAGGGCTGCTGCGCGGCTTCTTCGTCGACGGACTCGTGGGCATCCTGCAGATGATCGTGGACGTGATCTGCCTGATTCCGCAGATCGGCCGGCTGCTCAGCACGCTGCGCACGCTGTTCGGCGCATTCACCATCCAGATGGAGAACCTGTTCATCACCATCGGCATGCTGGAGCTCGCGGTCGAGGAAGCGCTGCGCAACGCGCTGGCCGAGATCAGGCAACTGTTCGCGCAGCCCTGGCGCATCCTGGGCATGCTGACGGCGCTCAACGTGCAGGCCATCGTGGCGGCCAAGCGCATGGGCACCGCCATGGCCGATGCCTTCATCCGGCTGCACCGGCTGTCGGCCGAGAGCCTGGGCTTCGGCGTGGGGCGGGTCGCTGGCGTCATCGTGTTCGAGGTCGTGCTCGCAGTGCTCACCTCGGGGGGCGGCTTGGCGGTGACCGCCGGCAAGACGCTGACCCGGGTCGCGGTCAAGATGATGGCCACCGTCGGCCGCCACCTGCTGCCGGTGTTGCGCTTCATGGCCACGGCGCTGCGCACGATCCGAGGCGCGATCGGATCGGTGGTGAGGATGCTGACGCCCGCCTTCCGGAGAGTCGGGCGCGTCCTCGGCGATGTGCTGGATGCGATCGGCGATTTCTTCCGGCGCCTGCTGCGCATCTGCCGGCCGGGCAGCGTGGTGTGCCGCGTGCCGCGCACGCGGGGGACCGGCGTGCGCCTGCGGCGGGCACAGCGGCTGTGGCGGCGGCTCACGGGACCGGGCGCGACGCGCCCGCGGCGCTGCGACAAGCGCTACATTCCCCGGCTCGGCGGCTTCGCACCCCACGACCGCTATGTCCGGCGCGTCACCGGCACCACGCGCGACTACCGCATCACCGCTCATCTGCCGCGGCTGCGCCTGCCGTTCCGCTGCAGCTACGATGCGCACCTGCGCGGCCAGCGCCTGCTGGTGGAAGGCAAGACCGGCTACGGCTGGCTCGCCAACCCGCACGTGCAGCGGCGCTGGTGGTTCCCGCTGGTGCGCGCGCGCCTCAATGAGCAGCGCTTGCGCTGCCTGGCCATCGCCACCGCCTGCGGGCCGTATCGCTACGAGTGGTGGGTGCAGAACTCCGGGGCCGCCAGCTATCTAAACTCTCAATGGGCGGGCGTTCCGCCGGTGCTCCACAGACGGTAGTTCCTGTTTCCGGCATGGACAACGAGGCGTTCCCACTGTACGAGCGCAAGATCGTGCTCACCCGCCCCGGGGGGGACGACCTGCGGCAACCGCTCCTTGCGCTGATCCGGGCTTGCGGCGAGGCCGATGCGCGGCTCGCGCTGCGCTATCGCGCGCGCGGGTTCCGGCGCGTGGCGTTCAAAGGCAGCGCGGAGGAGGTGGCCGCCGCGCTGCGGGCGCAGCGGCGCGGGCAGGAAGCGGGCGATGTGGCGCCGTTCTTCCTCACCAGCGCCGGCAGCGATCCGCTGCTGACCCTGTACGCGAGCGCCGAGCCCTTGAGTCCCGGCGTGCCCCATCACAAGGTGGAGCTGCAGTTCCGCACCGACCGTCATCTGGTCGGGCCCGACGGCCATTTCGGGTTCGACGCCTTGGTCGGTCTGTTCGGCC
>Ga0299906_10004195_pt1 | contig 11817 bp, 11 predicted proteins | sample RVTome_14_FD_200259 | JGI IMG/M metagenome (GOLD analysis project Ga0299906, IMG submission 200259) | Soil microbial communities from uranium-contaminated site in the Upper Colorado River Basin, Wyoming, United States - RVT145D125 (version 2) ... | reverse complement strand
CTCTCGCCGGTCTGCACGTCAAACAGGGCGGAGTGGCGATGGTTGAAGGTTCCGCGCCGCGAATCCTGACCGGAGAGGCGCACCGAGGTCCCCTCGTGCAGCAGGGTGGCGAAGGCGAGCGTCTCGGCGATCCCCCAGTCGATTCCTTCGCCCGATGCGATCGTCTCGCGGCGCCGCTCGAAGAGCTTTTCGATCTTGGGATGGGGATGAAAGTCCTCGGGAATCCGGGAACAGGCCTCCCCCAGTTCGACCAGGGTCTCGCGGTCGACAGCCGTTTCGACCTTGACGCGACGGTAGTCCCGCACGATCCTCTTCCATTTGCCGCGGAAGCCTTCCCCTTCGGGGCGGGCCGGCTGTTCGGCCGCCGCTTCCAGCCGCTCTTCGACGGCTGCGGCCATCGCCTCGATTTCCTCCCCGCTCACCCCTTCTTCGCGCAGCCGGCCGGCATAGATCTCATGCACCGGCGGATGGTCCTTGATCTTCTCGTACATGAGCGGCTGGGTGAAGAACGGTTCGTCCCCCTCGTTGTGCCCCTGGCGACGATAGCAGAGGATCTCGAGTACCACGTCACGGCCAAAGGTCTGGCGCCAGTCGAGGGCGAGGCCGGCGGCGTGCACCACCGCCTCCGGGTCGTCGCCGTGGACGTGAAAGATCGGCACCATCAGCATCTTGGCGATATCGGTGGCGTAGAGGGTGGAGCGGGCGTCCTTCGGCAGGGTGGTGAAGCCGATCTGGTTGTTGAGCACAATGTGCAGGGTGCCGCCCGTCCCAAAGCCTTCGAGCTGGGAGAGGTTGAGGGTCTCGGCGACCAGGCCCTGGCCGGCGAAGGCGGCATCGCCGTGCATCAGGACCGGCAGCACCTGCTTGCCGCCGCGGTCGTCGTAATCATCCTGCCGGGCCCGGCACTTCCCCTCGACCACCGGATCGACCGACTCCAGGTGGCTGGGGTTGGACGCCATGGCGATATGGAGCGATGCGCCCGTCGGCCCCTCCACGTCGGAGGAAAAACCCTTGTGGTACTTGACGTCCCCCTCGCCGACGACCTGGTATTCGATGTTGTCGGCGAATTCGGCGAAGAGGTTTTCCAGCGGCTTGCCAAAGATGTTGACCAGCACGTTGAGGCGGCCGCGGTGCGACATCCCCAGCACCAGGTCGCGAATCCCGAGAGCGGCCGCCCCGCGCACCAGGTGGTCGAGCAGCGGGATGAGGGCCTCCCCCCCCTCCAGGGAAAAGCGCTTCTGGCCGACGAACTTGCGGTGCAGGAAGGCCTCGAACAGGGCCGCCTCCTGCAGCTTGTGCAGGATCCGCTGCTTCTCCTCGCGGGAGAAGCCGGGCCGGTTACGGGTCGGTTCCATGCGGTCGATCAGCCACTGCCGCTCGGCGGGGTCCTGGATGTGCATGAACTCGATGCCGATCGAACGACAGTAGGTCTCGCGCAGGGCCTCGACGATCTCGCGCAGGGTGGCGCTCTGTCTGAAAAAACGGCGGGTGCGAAAGACGGTGTCGAGGTCCGCTTCGTCGAGGTCGAAAATCTCGAGGGCGAGCAGGGGATGTTCGGTCTGGCAGACATCGAGGGGGTTGGTGCAGGAGAGCAGGTGTCCGATATCGCGGTAACGATAGATCAGGGATTGCACGCCCGACTGTTTGAGGGCAAAGGCAGGATCGATGCACGCAGCCCCTGCGCCTCCTTCCTCTCCCAACTCGAAGCCCTGGAAAAACGATTGCCATTGCGGAGGCAACCGGTCAGGCGCCTCCTGCCAGAGACGGAACAGGTTCTCCAGCCACTGCGGACTGACGTTGTGGGCAAAACTCATGCGGCCTGCGCTGCGGTCGGGTAAGAGACGGACGGGGCGAGGAGACAACTCCCGGGCGATTGAGCATGACCCGGAAAGTATAGCAACTGCGGAAAGTTGTGCAATCGTCGACACATGCAACGATGACGGCATCGATCCGCCGAACAGGCCGTTCAAAGCCCGGCGGCAGCTTCGTCCCTGAACGCCGCCAGGTACCGGCTGAGCACCCGCCGCCCCTCGTCGTCCAGCCGGGTGAAATGAACCCCGGCACTGAACATCTCCGGGCCGACGACCTCGATGTGCGCCACTTTGCCGGTCAGGTCGATCATGTCATCCTTGAGGCCGAGGGTCACCTGGACATGCTGCCCCGCCTCGATCAGTGCCGGGGTTTCCAGCTTGATGCCCGTGGAGCTGACGTTCAGCGTCCTTCCCATCTCGCGGAAAAGGACTTCCCCATTTTCTCCGACCACTGCAAATTCAAGGAAATTGAGCGAGTACCGGCGCTCGGCACGGCGTCTTTCGAATTCATCCCTGTCCATCGGCCAGTCTCCTGGGTCCAGCTCAGTACTCGAAATCGACGGCGACTACGCCGGCGCAAAGTGCTTTGACCTTGGCGATCACCGCCTGGTGGTCGGGGTGGACCTGATAACTGTTCATCGCCGCCAGATCATCGAAACCGGAAATCAGGGCGAGATCGTAGGAACGTTCCGAACGGACCACGTCACGGCCAACGACAAACTCCCGGATCTCCGGAATCACGGCGGGCAGCGCCCGCAGGCTTTTCTCCAGATCGGCAATATCGGCGGCGCCGGCTTCGGGCTTGAACTTGAAAAAAACGACATGCTTGAGCATCGCATCAACTCCTTTTGGTGGTTCGAGACTCGAATTGCGACCGTCACTATTACAATTTGCGGGGGATCCTGTCAACGATGAAACCGTGCACGGCCGGCTCAGCCTCCGCGATAATGCCGGGTGGCGAGCATCCGCAGGACCCACCAGACGGCGACGGCGGCGAAGAGATGCTTCAGGGTGTGGCCGCCCACCAGACCGCCGAGCGAAAATATCGGCCGATCGAGAAGCTCGCAGGCGACAGCCAGGCCAAAGAAGAAGAGAACACCCCACACCTCGCCACCCCGCGTATAGCGCGCGGGGAGGAAGAGCAGCAGCGGAATGAGTATGGCCGGATAGAAGTGGACGAAGCCGTAGGGGCGCAGATCCCCTGTCCCCGCCTGTTCGGTCAGGCGCCACCAGATCACGCTGGCGACGCCGGCGGTCAGCAGGGGGAAGAGGGCGCGGCTGCCGCAGGTAACGCTCACCCTCTCGGCAAGCATCGCCGCGGTGAAGGCCATGAAAGCCACGGCCATCGGCAGGCGGTCCCAGAAAAGCCGGTCATTGTCCGGTGCCAGGTGGTACCAGGCCGAGCCGCAGCCGATCAGGGCCGTCCCGAGAAAAAAGACCGAGTAAGCCCGGATTTCCCGCCGGTCGGCGAAGACTTCAGACCGGTGCAGCCCCAGGTGGAGCAGGCCGAGCAGACCAACGACGAAAACGGGCAGGTTGGAGACGACGTTCAGGAAGTTGGGGATGCCGAACAGGGGGCGGCCATCGGCGAAGCGATGGTAGGACGGGTCCTGGGGGATGGGAGGGAGCAGAGCGACAGCGAGGGCAAGCCCCAGAGTGATCAGGCCGAGCGACCTGAGGAGGCGACGGCGGTCCATGGGGTCAACAGGTCACGTTCTGCCGCTCTCCCGGCGGCAGCGGCGCCTTGCGGCCTTCGGCGTCGACCCGGACGAAGGTCACCCGGGTGGTGAAAACCATCTTCTCCTCCGCGGCCCCCGGCGCATCGGCAAAAACCTCGACCCCGTAGCTGACCGACGTGCGGCCTTGGTGCAGGGAGAGGATGTGGAAACGCAGGATGGAGCCGTTCAGCACCGGGTGACGGAAGACGATCTCGTCCATGCTGACGGTAACGAAGGTGCAGCCGGGAAACTCCCGCGAGGCGACCAGCCAGGCGAATTCGTCGACCCACTTGAGCATCGCCCCGCCGAACAGAAAGCCATGATGATTCAGATGCTCCGGGCGCACCAAGGCGAAGGTATCCATCCTGCATTCCTTTTCAGGCAACCATCCAGGGGAACGGCAGCGGGCAACTCTCGCGAAAATTCGCGGCGGGTTAGTTGGTGGTTCGCCCCAGCGATGCGGCAACAGCTTTTTCCGGCAGATAATAACGGCTGTAGTAGCTGGTCACATCCTCCAGGATCCGGGTCGTCTCCTGAATCTGCCGGAGAATCTCCTTGAAAGCCTGCTCTTCCCAGCCGCTCCTGGTATCGACGTTGATGCGCTGCGGGTTCTTCCGGGTAGCCGTGGCGCGGTTGCGGCCGGCCGAGTGAAGCAGGATCCAGGCATCGGCAAGGTCGTTCTCGATGATGCGTTCCGGCCGCAGCCGCTGTTCCTCGACCAGCAGGACCCGGGCGGCGAAATGACCGGCCAGCCGGGTGATGGCCTCGCCGTGCACCGCCAAAAGCTCCCGTGCCCGCTCGGCCGCGGTCGCATCGATGAAGATGGCGACATTGGCGCAGCGGAACTTTTCGTAGTCGACCAGTGCCTGGACCTGAACCATCGCTTTTCTCCCTTGACGATTTTTCCTGGGCTCAGCTTATACCGGGAGCTTCACATATAGCTGAATTTTCCCGCCCTGCAAGGGGAGAGGCACCGATTTTTTATCTGATCCGCCGCCGCGGCCATGGCCGATAGGGATAGGGCCAGAAGGGGTCATACCAGAAGGGATCGCGATAATAGTAGTAGGGATAGTAGTGGTACGGCCCCCAGGGGTAGAAGGGATCGTAATAACCGTAGGGGTAAGCCGAGGTGCGCTGGTTCCATAGGTACGCCTCGGCAATACGGAAGACGGGATAGACGTAATCGTAGTTATGCAGGGGACGGGTTTCCACCCCCTCCACGGTGCCGGTCAGGGTGACGAACAGGCCCTGCTTGTAGAGTTCGGGATCGAGAAAACGGCCGGTCCGCGCGAGAAATCGTCCCCCCGCCTCGTCGGCTGCCTGCGGTTCGCCCCAGCGGTCGAGGGTATAGCTCAGCACCTCCAGCGTCGTTCCTTCCCGGCTCAGCCGGGTTTCAATGATCAGGCCGCCCAGCAGGAGGGTCTTCCCCTTATAGGCATCCGGATTCGCCTTGACCTGGGCGAATTCGACCCCCGGCTCGACGTCCAGCAGGGCATCCCGAGAGAGAACATGGGAACAGCCACCGAGCAGCAGGAGTAACGGCGCAACAACGAAAAGCAGCATGCGTTTCATGGCCACCTCCTTGTCACCAGCCCCTACATTCAGTCTATCCCCCCGACTGGCGGTTCGTCAAACCAGCGACCGCCGCCGCGGCTAGAAGGAATTGATCCGGCGGATAAAAGCCTTGAGCAGACCGAAGCTGCGCCGGTTGAACTCGAAGGAGAGTCGGGGCAGGTGCAACAGGTCAGGCTGGTCCTGCTCGTCGGGAAACGGTCCGGAAAGCTGTAGATTGCTCCCCGGCTCGATGATTTCGGCAAACTCGCTCTCCAGCGTTTCCACCTGTTCCGGCGTCAGGGTCTGGTTGAGGCGGATCACCAGGGTATTGCCGACAAAGCGCTGGGAATGGTAGATGCGGTAGAAATTGACGATGTTTTCCACCGCCTCGACCGGGTCGCGGGTGATAGTGAAGAGACTGAAGTCCTCACCGGAAATGAGTCCCCGCTTGAGCAGGGTCTTTTTGAGGAAGTCGAACCAGTTCTCCCAGTAGCTTCCGTCATCGTCATCGATAAGGACGAGGGGAATCGGCGGGTTTTTGCCGGTCTGCACCAGGGTCAGAGTCTCCATCGCCTCGTCCAGGGTGCCGAAGCCGCCGGGAAAGAGCGCCACCGCCTGCGCCTCCTTGAGGAAGGCAACCTTGCGGTTGAAGAAATACTTGTAGGTGATGACGTTTTTGCTCTCCATCATCACCGGATTGGTCTCCTGCTCAAAGGGGAGACGGATATTGACGGCGAAGGAGTTGTCCGGCCCGGCCCCCTCGTTGCCGGCCTGCATGATACCGCTGCCGCCGCCGGTAATGATCATGAAGCCGCGCTCGGCCAGAAGCCGGGAGAAGGTGACGGCCTTCTGGTAGATCGGCTCATCGGGTTGGGTGCGGGCCGAGCCGAAGATGGTCACCTTCATGCGGTCCCGGTAGGGGCTGAAGATCTTGTTGGTGTAGCGCATCTCTTTCATGGTCGTGCGCATCAGCTTGAGATCGGCCAGGTAATCGGTATCCTGGCCCGCCTTGAGGGCACTGATGAGCATTTCGCGCACGATCCCCGGATGATGCACGCCGGCCGTGCGGATGATGTCGTCAATCAGTTCATCGAGTTCGCCATTGGTGCGGCTGAAGTGAACTTCCATGCAATCCCTTCTCCTTGTCGGGACGACCGGCCGAACCGCCGTTCGCCCGGATGCCTTGTTTTATTATACCGTTTTGGGTACTTCCAGGAAGGGGCGTCCGGCAAGACTCTCGGCCCGGATGAAGATGCCGCACAGCCCGGAGCCGGCGTAGCGCCGGTCGAACTCTGCGTAGAGATGGCGCAATTGGCGCTCGTGGTGATAGAAAGACTCCCGGCTCGACGGATCCAGGCGTTCTTCGACCTCCTCGCAGAGGAAGGTCACGCAGTTGAAGGGACGCCGGCCAACGTCGTGCCGGCAGCCGGCGTCGCCGAGAAACGGACAGATCCGCGAAAAGTCGGGTTCTGGTGCCGCTTCGCCGACGACCAGATAACCGAGCAGGTTGACCAGCGTCAGGTGATTCTTGCCGCAATCGCAGCAGTTTCCGGCGCAGTCGCGGCAAAGTTGCGCCCCGCCGGCCTGCAGAAATAAGGCGTGCAGCTGCCACTGGCAATCGGCCACCTGCACCAGGTTGGCCTTCAACCGGGCAGTTTCGGTCGGCTCCAGCCGGGAAAGTTCTTCGCCCAGACGGATTATGAGCTGCCGCCACAGGCGAGTTTCAGTCAGCATTTTTTCTGTCACTTGCGACCCACAAAGGCAGACGGCACAGCCCTCAGGTTGTGCCGTCTGCTTCTAAAAAAAGTGGCCGGAGAAGCCCGTAAGCCGGGTTCTGTTCCCGCCGCCGGTTACCCGACGAAGGGCGATGATCATTCCTCTAGGACCGCCGTTGCCGACGGCCTCAAGCAACCTAACCCGGGAGCTTCGGACGGGCCGCCCTCAAACGCTCCTCTATTCGGTCTTGCTCCGGATGGGGTTTACCTAGCTTCCGACGTCACCGCCGGAACTGGTGAGCTCTTACCTCACCCTTTCACCCTTACCTGCCGACCAGCGGCCGGCAGGCGGTCTCCTCTCTGTGGCACTTTCCCTGGGGTCACCCCCGGTCCCCGTTAGGGACCATCCTGCCCTGCGGAGCCCGGACTTTCCTCCCGCCCCCGAAGGGGCCGGCGATCATCTGGCCTTCTCCGACCACTTTCATTCTACTGCTGCCGGCATCTCCGGCCAAGCCCCCATCACTCCGGCAGGACGAACAGCATCCGGTTGCAATGCGGGCAGGTCTGAATCTCGCGGGAGGTGAACAGGCTGTTGAAGAGCTGCGGCGGCAGGTGCATGTTGCAGCCGAGACAGGTCCCCTTGCGGGCTTCGACCACGGCGACGCCGGCCCGCCGCTCCAGCAGCATCTGGTAGCGCTTCTGCACCGGCAGCGGAACCTGCTTGAGCAGAGCATCGCGGTGTGTCGACTTCTCTCCCAGATTCTCGTCGAAGGCGGCCAGATTGGCTTCGATTTCGGTGCGCCGGGCTGCCACCTTCGCGCTGATGGCAGCCAGTTCCGCCTGCTTCTCTTCCATCTCCCGGCCGAGAGACTCGATTTCGCCATCCTTGGCCAAAATCCGGTCGTGGATATCCTTGTTCATTTTTTTGGCGGTATCGATCTCCTTGAGCACCGCCACATATTCCTTCTGGGTCTTGATGCTCGGCAGGCGCCCTTCAGCCTTCTTCACATTCTCCTGCTCCTGGGCCAGGGCCTGAACCAGTTCCCGCCGCTCGGTCTGCAGCCGGTCCAGATCGGCTGCCAGACTGTCCACCATGGCCTGGACCCGCTCCTGGTCGGCGCCGAGAGCAGCCAGCTCGGCTTCCAGCTTCTGCCGGTTCTGGCGCACCCGAAGCAGTTCCTGATCGAGCCCCTGCAATTCCCTGAGCAGTTCCATCTGTTCTTGCACGTTTTCCTCCCAATCCGTCCTGCGGTGTTCGTTACGTTTATCGACCAAAGAAGAAGAGGGAATCAGATTGTCCGGAACGGATCAGATTCCCCCTTCATTTCGTGGAAAACAACATTGTGCCCCTTCTTTTCCGCCTCCCGCCGCAACACCGCGGAAAGTCCTGCAACCATCAGTTGCTCGGTGGCGAAGTGCCCGCCGTCAATCAGGGCGATCCCCTGACTCTCGGCGTTTTTCGCCTCGTGATACTTCACATCGCCGGTTACCAGAACGTCGGCCCCCTGACGAACCGCCTCGGCCAGCAGGGAAGAACCACTGCCGCCGCAGAGGGCGACCTTGGCCACTCTGCGTCCGGCGTCCCCGACGAGACGCAGGGAATTCGCGCCGAGGGCCGTTTTGACCTGCAGGGCGAACTCGCCAAGAGGGAGCGCTTGCTCGAGGCGACCAATCCGGCCCAGGCCGACATCGCTGCGGCGGTTGGCCAAAGGGATGAGATCGTAGGCGACCTCCTCGTAGGGATGCGCCTTGAGCATCCGCTCGACGGCACGGTGGGCCGCCTCACGGGGGAGAACCGTCTCCAGACGCAGTTCCCGCACCGCCTCTGTTTCTCCCGCGCGGCCGATAAACGGGGTGGTGCCGGGACCGGGACGGAAAGTGCCGGTCCCGGAGCTGCGAAAGGAGCAGCGATCGTAGCTGCCCACCTCACCGGCGCCGCTGGCGAACAGGGCATCGGCCACCTGACTTTCGTAGCCGGCGGGGACGAAGACCACCAGCTTGAGCAATTCGCCGCCCGCCGCCAGCGGTCTGGCTGCAGCCACGCCAAGCCTTGCCGCCAGCCAGTCGTTGAGGCCGTTCCGGCCCCGGTCGAGATTGGTGTGCACGCAGAGAATGGCGACGCCCTCGCGAACGGCACGGAAAAGAATCCGGCTCGTTTCATCAGCCGGAACCAGGCTACGCAGAGGGCGGAACAACAGCGGGTGATGGGCGACGATGGCCTGGGCACCCGCCGCCACGGCCGCATCCAGAGCCTTTTCGCTCGGATCGAGACAGATCAGCACGCTCTTGAGTTCGGCAGCGGCCTCTCCCACCTGCAGTCCGACATTATCCCATTCCTCGGCCAGGGCGGGGGGGTAGAGCGAATGGACCAGACCGACCAGGTCCTGTATGCGCGCGATACGTTCCTTTTTCATGTTCCGGCGGGTCGAAAAAAAAGAGTGCAACTGTGGCGCCGTTGCACTCCTTTGAGCTATGAACTGATGTATGTGGTTATGAGTGTTCGACTCATCTCGTTCCAAAGTGGTGGGCCCACCAGGATTCGAACCTGGGACCGACCGGTTATGAGCCGGTGGCTCTACCAGCTGAGCTATAGGCCCGGGACAAAGCGATAGTTTAGGTTTTCCGGCCCCACCTGTCAAGGCATTTTGCTGACCTCTCAGGTTTCGACAAAACTCTTCAGGCGCTTGGCGCGGCTCGGATGGCGCAGCTTGCGCAACGCCTTGGCTTCGATCTGGCGGATGCGCTCGCGGGTGACGGCGAAGTCCTGGCCGACCTCTTCGAGGGTATGATCGCTTTTCTCGCCGATGCCGAAACGCATGCGCAGTACTTTTTCCTCGCGTGGGGTGAGGGTCGAGAGAACCTTGGCGGTCTGGTCGGAGAGGTTCCCCTTGATCACCGCCTCGAGCGGCGACACCACACCCTTGTCCTCGATGAAATCGCCCAGCGAGGAATCCTCCTCCTCACCGATCGGGGTTTCGAGGGAGATCGGCTCCTTGGCGATCTTGAGCACCCGCCGCACCTTCTCCAGCGGCAGCTCCATGCGCTCGGCGATCTCCTCGGGAGTCGGCTCGCGCCCCATCTCCTGCACCAGTTGTCGACTGGTGCGGATGAGCTTGTTGATCGTCTCGATCATGTGCACCGGGATGCGGATGGTGCGGGCCTGGTCGGCGATCGCCCGGGTGATCGCCTGGCGGATCCACCAGGTGGCGTAGGTGGAGAACTTGTAGCCGCGCTGGTATTCGAACTTGTCGACCGCCTTCATCAGGCCGATGTTCCCCTCCTGGATCAGGTCGAGGAACTGCAGGCCGCGGTTGGTATATTTCTTGGCGATGGAGACCACCAGGCGCAGGTTGGCCTCGACCAGCTCGCTCTTGGCCTGCTTGGATCGCCACTCCCCTTTGTGAACTTCCTTGAGCGAGGCGAGCAGCTCTTCGGGAGCGAAGCCGGACTCCTCCTCGACCCGCTTGAACTTGCGCTGGGCGCTCTTCAGGCGCTTTTCCACCGCCAGCAGGGTATCGATCGGCACCGCCAGTTCGGCGGAAACCTTCAACGCCTCCTCATCGCTTTTGCGCATGCGCCGCAGTTGCCGCTTGATTTCCTTGTGCGGCACCTTGAGCTCCGTCTCGCAAGCGCCCACCTCGGCCATCCCTTTCTTGACCTGCTCGGCCAACTCCTTGAGCCGGTCGACGATCTTGGCGACCTGGAAATCCTTGAGCCGGATCTTGCGCATCAGCTCGGCGATCTCCCCCTTGAGCGCCTTGCACTCTTTATCGAAGGCCTTCTTCTCCTCCCTGGTGACTTCGCCGGCCAGCTTCTCGCGCAGTTCCATGAACCGCCCGTCCAGCTCGCGAATCTGGCCGACCAGGTCGAGAATGCGGACGCGCTGCTTCTCTTCCTCTTCGCTCCCCTCCTCCTCTTCGTACTCCTTGGTCACCTCGGCGACACTGATCTGCCCCTTGGCGAGCTTCTCGCCGAGGGTGATGATCTCCTTGAAGGCGATGGGGGTCTTCATGATGACGCTGGTCACCAGGGCATCCCCTTCCTCGATGCGCTTGGCAATCTCCACCTCGCCCTCCCGGGTCAGCAGGGAGACCTGGCCCATTTCGCGCAGGTACATGCGCACCGGATCGCTGGTGCGCCCGAGGGTTCCAGCCTCGAACTCCTCTTCCTCTTCCTCTCCCTCTTCGAGTTCCTCGTCGAGGGCTCGGTCCTTGCGCAGGGCGATCTTCTGCTCGGAGTCGACCACTTCGATATCCATCTCGCCGAACATGCTCATCACGTCATCCAGTTGGTCGGAGGAAACCATATCAGGCGGCAGGAGGTCGTTCACCTCGTCGAAGGTGAGGTAACCCTTTTCCTTGCCCATATCGATCAGTTGCTGCACTTCTTCCAGGCCGCTCTTCTTTGACATTCCTTGCCTTCTCCTCTCGAGCCCCGCCGACTGGCGGAGGGCCGCGACTATTTGCCTTATCTTGAAAATCCTTACGATCGCTTTTTCAGCTCGGTCAACTCACGCAGATACTGGGAACGCCGTTCCCCTTCCCCCGCCACCTCGGCCTGCCGGATCAGTTGCTGCAACTCCCGACTGCGCATTTTCTGCTGTTCGCGGGTCGCTGCCTGGCGGCAATCCTGAAATATCCGCTCGGGATCTTCGGCAACGAGCTGCTCATCTCTTATAAGAATACCCGAAAGAATTGCCTTTTGGTTTTCGCTCAGCGACGAATCATTAAGTACGCTCTCCAGTCCGTCGCGACCGGCAAATCCCAGGATCCTTTCTGCGACGATGCGTCGATCCTCGTCGAGGAAGAGGGCACTGGCGCCGACTTCGGATGCCTGCTGGCGGATCCGGGCTTCGGCCACCAGCATCTGCAGCAGCAGGTCCTGCGCCCGGCTGGCTGACCCCGGATCACGGGGCCGACACCTTTCCACCGGCGCTTGGACGGTCCGCTCCTGCGAAGCGGCGGAAACCGGCTGACTCCCGGCTGCTTTAGCGACGGGCCGGCCGCCCGGCCGCACCTT
>Ga0299906_10004193_pt1 | contig 11819 bp, 9 predicted proteins | sample RVTome_14_FD_200259 | JGI IMG/M metagenome (GOLD analysis project Ga0299906, IMG submission 200259) | Soil microbial communities from uranium-contaminated site in the Upper Colorado River Basin, Wyoming, United States - RVT145D125 (version 2) ... | reverse complement strand
CCTCGAGGCGGGCGCGCACCGGTACTCGCTTTGGGCTTGATCTGCCTTTGTCACTGCGACGCGACGGCCGGACGACCGGGCCCTGACGCCGAGGATGCATCGGCTGCTTCGTGAACATGGCAGCGAATAAAGGAGCGCTATGTCGACCGCATACAACTACATCCGGTTCTTCTCCGAAATCGGCATCGGGGATGTCGCTTTGGTTGGCGGCAAGAACGCCTCGCTCGGCGAGATGTATCGAGCGCTGATCCCGAAAGGTGTCAGGGTGCCCAATGGGTTCGCCATCACAGCCGCGGCTTACTGGCGCATGCTGGAGTATGCCGAGGCATTGCCCAGGCTGCGCCGGGCGCTCGAAGGACTGGAGGCGACAGACGTCCGGGACCTCGCCCGGCGCGCAGCGCAAGCTCGCGACATCGTCTACGGCGCGGATCTGCCCGCGGATCTCAAGGCGGAGATCCTGCAGGCCTACGCGGCGCTGCGCGAGGAATACGGCCCCGAGCTCAGCGTGGCCGTGCGTTCATCGGCGACCGCCGAGGATTTGCCGACCGCCAGCTTCGCGGGACAGCACGAGACCTACCTCAACGTGCGCGGAGAGCAGCTACTGCTGGATGCGTGCAGGCGCTGCTTTGCCAGCCTGTTCACCGATCGTGCGATCCACTACCGAATCGACCAGCGCTTCGACCATTTCAAAGTGGCGCTCTCCATCGGCGTGATGAAGATGGTGCGTGCCGACCTCGGTGCGGCCGGGGTGATTTTCACTCTCGACACGGAGTCCGGATTCCGCGACGTGGTCTTCGTCACCGGCGCCTGGGGCATCGGCGAGAACGTCGTGCAGGGCGCCGTCGACCCCGACGAGTTCTACGTTTTCAAGCCCACCTTCAAGCAGGGCCATCGCGCAGTGCTGCGAAGAGCACTGGGAAGCAAGAAGATGAAGATGGTCTATGCGGAAGGCGGGACGCGCCACGCCACGCGCAACGTGCCGACCCCGATGGCGGATCGGGAGCGCTTCTGCCTCAGCGATGCCGATGTGCTTACACTCGCCGACTACGCCATCAAGGTGGAGGAGCATTACAGCGCCATCGCCGGAGAGCCGCGCCCCATGGACATCGAATGGGCCAAGGACGGCAGCGACGGGCAGCTGTATCTCCTTCAGGCCCGTCCGGAGACGGTGGTCTCGCAGCGACGCGGCCAAGTGCTGGAAACCTTTCGGATCGGTGGCGGCGGCGACGTCCTGGTCCAGGGCAGAGCGGTGGGGGAGAAGATCGCGAGCGGCAGGGCCCGTATCGTCGCGGCCGTCGGCAACCTTGCGGAATTTCGTCCCGGCGAGGTGCTCGTCGCCGACACCACCACCCCGGACTGGGAGCCGGTGATGAAGGCCGCGGCGGGCATCGTCACCAATCGCGGCGGCCGCACTTGCCACGCCGCGATCGTCGCGCGCGAGCTGGGCATTCCGGCGGTGGTCGGCTCGGAAGGCGCAACGACCGCCATCTCCGACGGCGAGCAGGTGACCGTTTCCTGCGCGGAGGGAGACGTGGGCAAGGTCTACCGCGGAGCAGTGCCCTTCGCGGTTGAGCGCACCGACCTCGCAGGCCTGCCGCGCCCGGCGACCGAGATCATGGTCAACCTCGGCAACCCCGAGCTGGCCTTCAAGACGAGCTTTCTCCCGAACGACGGAGTGGGGCTGGCGCGCATGGAATTCATCATCAACGAGTACATCAAGGTCCATCCCATGGCCCTGCTGCACCCGGAAAAGGTCGCCGATCGCGGGGAGCGCGCCATCATCGAGCGCCTCACGCGCCACCACGCGAAGCCCGCGGACTTCTTCGTTGAGCGCCTGGCCGAGGGAGTCGGCACGATAGCCGCAGCCTTCTATCCCAAACCGGTGGTGGCGCGCCTGTCGGACTTCAAGACCAACGAGTACGCCAACCTGATCGGCGGCAAGGCTTTCGAGCCGACCGAGGGCAATCCCATGTTGGGATTCCGCGGTGCCTCACGCTATGCGCATCCGGCGTATGCGGAGGGCTTTGCCCTCGAGTGCGCCGCGATGAAGAAGGTGCGCGAGGAAATGGGGCTCGCGAACGTCAAGCTCATGCTGCCCTTCGTGCGCCGCGTGGACGAGGCCAAGCAGGTGCTCGCAGCGATGGCTCGGCACGGGCTCGAGCGCGGCAAGAATGGCTTGGAAATTTATGTCATGTGCGAGATCCCAAACAACGTGGTACAGATCGACGCCTTCGCCCAGGTCTTCGACGGCTTCTCGATCGGATCGAACGACCTCACGCAGCTTACGCTGGGTGTGGACCGCGACTCGGAGATCGTCGCCTTCGACTATGACGAGCGCGACCCCGGGATGCTCGAAATGCTCAGGCTCGCCGTGGAAGGCGCAAAGCGAAACAAGCGCCATTCCGGCATCTGTGGTCAGGCGCCCTCCGACTATCCGGAGATCGCCGAGTACTTGATCCGCCTCGGCATCGACTCGATGAGCCTGAATCCGGATGTCGTGCTCAAGACGACGCTGCACGCGCTGGAGGTGGAGAAGCGCCTCGGTCGCGAGCCGCGTCACGCCTGAACGCCGACACCGTGCTCGAGATCGACGGCTCCTACGGCGAGGGCGGCGGCCAGCTGGTGCGCACCGCGGTGGCGCTGGCCGCGGTCACCGGACGGGAAATCGCCGTACGCAACATCCGCGTGAAGCGCGACAAGCCCGGGCTGGCCCCGCAGCATCTCGCCGCAGCGCGCGCCGTGGCGACGCTATGCGGCGCGCGGGTGGAGGGTCTGGAGCTGCGCTCGCAAGCGCTTCGCTTCACGCCGTACGCGTTGCTCGGAGGCGAGCACCGGTTCGACGTCGGCACGGCCGGCTGTGTAAGCCTGGTGCTGCAGGCGCTGTTGCCCGCGATGATTGCCAGCGGACGCAGCGTTGCGGTGACGGTGACCGGCGGCACCGAAGTGCGTCAGGCGCCATCGATCGGCTACTTTGCCAGCATCCTCCTGCCCCTGCTCGCACGGATGGGCCTCGCCGCACAGCTGGACGTAATCCGCCGAGGCTACTACCCGCGCGGCGGCGGCGAGGTCCGCGTTCAGCTTGCGCCCGGCAAGTTGCGGCCCATCATGCTCGAACAGCAGGGCGGGCTGCTCGCGATCGAAGGGCATGCGCATGTCGCAAACCTGCCGGAGCACATTGCAACGCGCATGCGGGATGCGGCCCTCGAGCGGCTCGCCGCGGTGCCCGGGCCCGCACCGAGCATCGGTGTCGAAGTGCTCGGCCCCACGCAGGCCGTTGGCAGAGGCGGAGCGATCGTGCTGTGGGCCCGCACCGAGCACGCGCTGCTGGGGGCGGGGCGCGTGGCCGAGCTTGGCGTGCGCGCAGAGACACTCGGCGCCGCGGTCGCCGAGGAGCTGGCGTGCGACCTTGCCGCCGGTGCGACTGTGGATCTGCACGCGGCGGATCAGCTGCCGGTCTACCTCGCGCTCGCCGGGGCAGGATCGTATCTGACGCGCTTCGTTACCACTCATGCAAAGACGGCGATGTGGCTGATCGAGCAATTCCTGCCGGTGCAGTTCGCCGTCGTGCCGACAGGGGACCTCGTGCGCGTGAGCGTGTCGGGCTGAGCCAGTAAGACGCAGCTACCTGTGGCCGGCCAGGGCGCGTTGCGGCTCCGGCGTTCAGCGCATGTTTCGCTTGGCTTGATCCACGTCAACCGGTGTGCCGGGGCAGCCTCTAGGCTTGCAAGTGGCAACGCATTGGGCGTTGCCGGTCGTTGCGCCTTGCCGTTTGGCGCTCTGCAACAGGAGCTGGAAGATATGGAGCCGACTGCCGAGCAGCTCATCTGGATGTACGAGAACATGCTTCTCATTCGAGAATACGAAGAGACGATGGCGAAGATCTATCTGGAGGGCAAGCTCCCGCCGCACATCCAGAAAGGCTTGGCCTTCGACATCGGCTCCGGTCCGGTGCCGGGAGAGATGCATCTATCCGCCGGACAGGAGCCGGTGGCCGTGGGAGTGTGTGCTCATCTGCGCAAGGAAGATACGGTGGTCGGCACGCACCGGCCGCATCACTTCGCCATCGCCAAAGGCGTGCCGCTGGACCGCATGACCGCCGAGATGTTCGGCAAGGCGACCGGACTCGGCCGTGGCAAGGGCGGCCATATGCATCTGTTCGATCCCGAGCACAAATTCAGTTGCAGTGGGATCGTCGGCGCCAGCATGCCACCCGCCTGCGGCGCTGCGCTGGCGGCGAAGAAGCTGGGCAAAGACTGGGTCGCGGTGGCCTTCTTCGGAGAAGGCGCAGCCAATCAGGGTACGTTCCACGAGTCGCTCAATCTCGCCGGCCTGTGGAAGCTGCCGGTGGTTTTCGTGTGCGAGGACAACAAGTGGGCCATCTCGGTGGACAAGGATCATTCGACGGCGATCCGCTGCGACGCTGATCGCGCTGGGGCCTACGCGATGTCTGGCATTGGGGTGGCCAAGAACGACGCGCTCGAGGTCTTCAAGGCGGCCGGTGAAGCGGTCGCGCGTGCCCGCAAAGGCGGCGGCCCGACGCTCATCGAAGTCAAGACGGACCGCTACATGGGCCATTTCCAGGGGGATGCAGAGGTCTACCGGCCGAAGGGCGAAGTGGATCAGCTCCGGAAAGGAGATCCGATTCCGGCTCTGGCAAGCAACCTGCGCTCACGCGGCCTGCTCGACGACACCAAAGACAGCGCGATCCGCAACCGGGTCCATGGGAGCGTGACCAAAGCTTTCGACTTCGCGCGCCAGAGCCCGTATCCGGACCCGCGCGAAGCGCTCGAGCACGTATTTGCCTGACGTCGGCGGTCGGCCACCGGACGAACCGAGGAGAGAGGAAATGACTACAGCACGCAGACTGACAATGGCGCAGGCGATCGTCGAGGCGATCGGGCAGGAGATGGAGCGCGATCCGAAGGTGTTCGTCATGGGCGAGGACATCGCGAAGTACGGCGGAATTTTCAGCGCAACCAGCGGGCTTCTCGATCGCTTCGGGCCCGAGCGCATCATGGACACGCCGATCTCCGAGTCGGCCTTCATCGGCGCCGCGACCGGGGCCGCTGCAGAGGGCATGCGCCCGATCGCCGAGCTGATGTTCGTCGATTTCTTCGGCGTATGCATGGACCAGATCTACAACCACCTGGCCAAGAACACCTACATGTCGGGCGGAAGCCTGCGGCTCCCAGTGGTCCTGATGACGGCCATCGGCGGCGGCTACAACGACGCGGCCCAGCACTCGCAATGCCTGTACGGGCTGTTTGCGCACGTACCCGGGCTGAAGGTGGTGGTTCCCTCCAATGCGTATGACGCCAAGGGGTTGATGATCCAGGCGATCCGGGACGACAACCCGGTGATGTATTTCTTCCACAAGGGCATCATGGGGCTGCCATGGATGGCCTACTACGAGGGAAGCACGACCGAAGTGCCGCAGGAGGCGTACACGATTCCCTTCGGCCAGGCGCGGATCGCCCGGGAAGGTGCGGACGTGACGATCGTCAGTTTGAGCCAAATGGTTCAGAAGGCGCTGCTGGCGGCCGCCCAACTGGAAGCGGACGGCATTCGTGCCGAGGTTATCGATCTGCGCACCTTGGTTCCGCTCGACGTGGAAACCGTATTGCGCTCGGTGACGAAGACCGGGCGTCTGGTGATCGCCGACGAGGACTATCTCAATTTCGGGCTCACCGGCGAGATCGCCGCGTGCATCGCAGAGCGCCTGGATCGAATCGCGCTCAAGTCGCCGGTTCGCCGTCTCGGCGTGCCAGGCGTCCCGATACCGTACAGCCGGCCGCTTGAGCAGTTCGTCATCCCGCAGGTGCAGCATATCGCCGACGCTTGTCGCAGCATGATGGGGGCGAAGCTCGCGAGGGCGGCGTGACCGACATCCTGTTGCCAGACAGCGCCTGGGAGGGTGTCGAGCCGGGTACCGAGGCGCTGGTCGACGAATGGCTGGTGCGCGAGGGCGACCGGGTCGTCGCGGGTCAGGTGTTGGCGAAGGTGGTGCTAGTGAAGACGAACCTGGAGGTGGCAGCGCCCGTCAATGGCGTCGTGGAACGAATCCTGGTGCCGGCCGAGCAGACGTTTGCGAAGGGGCGGCCGCTTGCCGCGCTGCGCGAGGCGTAAGCCAGTTGCTGCGCAGTATCGCTGACAGGGCAGTCTGCCGGGCGACCGCGCGTCAGGAGCAAGAATGGATCGCCTTCGCGCTGCGCGAGCCGGTCACGCAATCGGCCATGCGCGTCTGGGCGTATCGTAGCGCGGCAGTCGTGCTCGGCTGTTCCGCACGATCGACTCCCGCCCTATCGCGACGCGCACGGGCGGCGGGAGTGGATCTGTGCATCAGGCCAACCGGCGGCGGCGCCGTCCTTGCCGGGCCGTGGCTGCTGGGAACATCGGTCGTTCTACCTCCTCAACATCCCCTCGTCGTCCCGAGCGTTCCCGAGAGCTTCCGTTGGTTCGGGCTTGCCCACGCTGCTTGGCTGCAGAGCATCGGCATTTCCGCTCATGCGGCGCCTGCAGCAATGGCGACGCCCGGACGCGCCTTGCCCTGGGCATGCTTTGCCAGCTTGTCGCATTGGGAAGTCGAGGCAATGGGCGGCAAGATTGTCGGCATGGCGCAGTGCCGGCGACGCAACGGCATTCTGTTCTCGTCGGCAATCCTCGTCGCTCCGTCCCCTTGGGAGCTGCTATGCGAGGTGCTTGGGCATTCCCGCGTCGACGCTGCCGTACTGGCCGAACGCACATCATCCTGCAGTCAGATGGTTGGACGGCTCGAAGCGGCCGAGACGCTCGCGCCGTCGCTGTTGCTGCACCTGTCGGAGGGATTCGGTGCGGCCGCATACCGCTAGGTGCGGCGATATAGCGCCTCGATTTGATCGGCAAAGCGTTGCGCCAGCGACTCGCGCTTCAGCTTCATGGTCGGTGTAATCAATCCTGCTTCGATCGTCCATGCCTCGCGCGTCAGCCACACTCGTCGTACTTTGGCGTAGGACGGAAAAGACGTCAGTCGGGCAGCGATGCGATCGAGAACGGCGGTGAGGGCCGGTCTCGAGCTCAGCGCACTGGGATCGTCGGAGGCCAGCCCTAAATGTTCGCACAGTTGCTGCCAGGCAGCCGCATTCACGACGAGCAGCGCACTCAGGTAAGGCTTGCCCTCTCCGACAACCATCGCCTGCTCGAACAGCGGGTCGCTCGCGATCGCCATCTCGAGGTCTGTGGGCGTCACCTTCTCCGCGGTGGACAGGACCAGTATCTCCTTGATGCGACCGGTGATGTACAGATGGCCTGCCTCCAGCCGGCCGAGGTCACCGGTGTGCAGCCACCCCTCGGCATCGATAGCCTGGGCCGTGTCCTCCGGGTGACCCCAGTAGCCGCGCATCACGCCCGGGCTCTTCACCAGCACCTCGCTGCTCGGCCCGAGCCGCAGCTCTACATCCGGCAGTGGAATACCGACGGAAGCCGGTCGATTGTCGGCCAGATGGTTGGCCGTCACCACGGGCGCCGCTTCGGTGAGCCCGTAGCCCTGCAGCAGTGGCGTGCCAATGCCGATGAACCAGCGCGATAACTCGGGTGCAAGCGCAGCGCCCCCACTGACACATACCCGCAGCCGGCCGCCCAGCCGCCCGAGAATGCGGCGCGCGACGAGCCGCTGCAATGCAATCCAAAGCAGCCGTTGCGCAATGCTCAGGCGCTCACCGCGGCGTTGGTCGGACTCGAACCGCTTCCAGCCCAGCTCTGTCGTCTTCCGAACCAGGTTCTGCGCGAGCCTGGATCTGCCGCTGAGCTCCTGCTGGATGCGCGCGTACGCCCGCTCGTAGATGCGCGGTACCGATATCAGTACGGTCGGGCGCACCCGGCGCAGGTCTTCGCCGAGATCCTGCACCGAGCGTGCGAACGCAACCGTGCCTCCACTCATCATGGGGAGGTAATAGCCCACCGTGCGCTCGAAGGCATGCGAGAGTGGCAGGAAGGACAGGTACAGGTCCTCGCGATAGGACGGCACGAGCGAAAGCACGGCCGCGGCGTTCCACAGGATGCTGGCATGCGACAACATCACGCCCTTCGGGGGGCCGGTCGTTCCGGAGGTGTAGATCACCGTCGCGATCACCGTCGGATCGCGCGAACCCGTCTGGAACCCATCCTTCGCCTCCGCCAGCCACGGTCCGACGGGCTGCCAGGCGATGCCGGGTTCCGCGCGCTGCGGAAGCTCGGTCTGCAAGCACAGCACCTGCACGAGTGCGGGGAAGTGGGCGCGCAAGGGGGCGAGCCGGCTCCATTGGTCGGCGCTGTCCAGCAGCAGAACCCGCGCACCGGAGTCGCGCAGGACGTGGGCCAGGTTGCCCGGACTGTCCGTCGTGTAGAGCGGCACGACGATCAGCCCCAAGGCCTGTGCCGCCAGATCGAAGCACACCCATTCCACGCTGTTGCGCAACAGGATTGCAGCGCGCTCGCCGGGGTCGAGGGACAGCCTGGAAAGACACGCGTGCCAGCGTCCCGCCAACGCGCGCATCTCGCTCCAAGTGAAGGCGCGCCATCGCGCCGCGCGGTCATCGTACTGGCGGTATGCCTCGGCTAGAGGAGTGCGTTCGCATCGCCGCTCGAACAGGCCCGGGAGCGTCCCGGCTTCCGTCGGCGAGATCAGATCCCGGTGCAGGCGCCGCATTCGTTTTTGATCTCGGAGCTGCACCTGGGTTCAGGTGATATGCCGTTCGTCAGCCGGGCGCCTCGCGCCGTCGCCGTAGAGCGATAGCCACTTGAGGATGTCCTCGCGCCGCACCAGACCGCGCACCCGACCATTCTCGATTACCGGCACCTGATTCACGTCCTTCTGTGCGAGGACGGCCAGCGCCTCCAAAGCGTCCTGGCCGGGGTTCACCCAGGTCACGCGCTCCAGGGGTGTCATGATGTCTCGCACGCAAGTGGACCCCCACGCCGCCCGGTCCAGCGCGCGCACGTCGCGCAAACACACCATGCCGATCAGCTGTTCTTTGTCCAACACCGGGAACGCGCGCTGGTCGCTGCGCAGCACGTGCTCCTCGACCAGTGCGTTCACCGTCAGGTCCGGCGGCACGACGGCGAAGCGGGTGAGCATGAGGCGCGACACGGGCACGTCCTCGAGAGCCTCGCGAACGAGTAGCTGGCGGTAGCTGACGAGCGCGGCGTTGTTCAGGAACCAGCCGATGAAGGCGAGCCACAGCCCTGCGATCGGCCCCGTCCCGAAGAAGGGCACGCGCGCGCCGAGCATCATGGACAGTCCCAGGCCGATCAGCAGCCAGGCGAAGCCTTGTCCGGCGGCGGAGGCCAGCTGCGTCGCCCGGCGCAAGTTCCCCGTCAGGCCCCACATGACGGCACGCAGCACACGGCCGCCGTCCAGAGGAAAGCCCGGAACCAGATTGAACAGTGCAAGAATGAGATTGACTTGACCCAGCCACAGCAGCAGCGTGGGCAGCACGCCCAGGGCAGCGAACACCCGTTGCGGATCTTGCATGTCGATCGAGACGTCGCCGGCAAACGCCGCCGCAGCGAGCAGGCAGAGGAGCGCCAGCGCCAGGCTGGTCGCGGGGCCGACGATGGCCATCCAAAGCTCAGCGCGCCAGGCATGGGGCTCGCGCTCCAGCTGCGCAACGCCACCGAACACGAACAGCGTAATGCGCCGTACGGGGATTCCCTGCAAACGTCCGACCAGAGCGTGGGACAGCTCGTGTGCCAGCACGGAGCCGAAGAACAGCACCGCCGCGGTCAGCGCAACCAGCCACGACAGCGCAGCGCTCCAATCCGGATGCCACGCCGGGAACAAGCCCAGAGCAAGGCTGGCGCTGATCAGGAGGAAGACGATAAGCAGACTCCAGTCGATGTGGATCTCGATGCCGGCGACTTGTCCCAAACGAAATCCGCCCATCATCGATCACCTGCAGCATGTATTCTCGAGAGCGGGCACGCCGCCAGGCCGCGCTGGACGAGATCGGCGAGAAACCCTGGCAGCGCGCGAGCGAGCTCGCTTGGCCGATTGACGCCGCGGCCTCCGTCGTGCATCAGAACAATGTCGCCCGGTTGTGCCGCTCGTAGCCTGGTGCCGATCCCGGAGACGTGGCCCAGCGGTCCCCAATCGATCGCGCTTCGACTCCAGAGCACCGGCGTTTGACCTCCGCGCAGGGCTTCCTCGACCATGCACTCGCGTACCCGTCCATGCGGAGGGCGGAACAGCTCCGGCGCACGACCCAGCACATCGGCGATGGCCGCCGCGCCGTCGCGCACCTCCCTGCGGCCGACGGACGCCGGCACGGTCCAGGGATGACGGTGGCTCCAGGTGTGGTTGCCCACCTCGTGGCCGGCGGCCGCCAAGCGGCGCACCAGTTGCGCGTGCTGCCGGGCAAGACGTCCGATCACGAAAAACGTGGCGGCGACACCAGCCGACGCGAGGATGTCCAGCATGCGGGGCGTCCATTCGAGGTCGGGACCGTCGTCGAAGGTGAGGTAGACGTGGCGGGCGTCGGCGCAGCCGTGCACGAGAGTACGCGTAGCGCGTGACTCATCCATTGCCCTTCGCCTCACCGAAGTGCCGTCGCCGCCCGCAGAGCGACAGGGCATTGCGCCAGCTCGAGCGTCAACTCTGCGATCCGCTCCGCCCCGTCGCGTCGGCCGAGCTCCCAGCTGCGCTGCTGGATGTGCGCGAGCCGGGCTGGATCGGACACCAAACACTCGATGTGCGCCGCAAGCCCTTCCTCCGGCACCAGGCCTCCGATGCCGTGCTGCTCGAGGAAGCGGACGTTGAACCCCTCCTGGCCGCGCAGACTATGGGCCGCCACCAGAGGCCGGCCGCAGGCCAAGGCCTCGGCCACCGTCAGACCGCCCGGTTTGCCGACAACCACATCGGCGGCGCGCATGAAGACCTCCATGCGCTCGGTCCAGTCCCATACGCGAAGCCTTGTTGGGTGCCGTGTTACGAGCCGAGCGAGCGCTTGTTGTGCCGCACGGTTACGGCCCGCCACCACGGCGATCTGCCAGGCGCGCGAAGAGCTTGCGAGGCGTGCCGCGACCGCATCCACGCCGATGCCGAGGCCGCCGCCGGGGATGAGTACCACAGGCGCCGCTGGCTCCAGTCCCAGCTGAAGCCGCGCCTGTTCGACGGATGGCGGTCGTCGGAATCCCGGCATCAGGGGGATGCCCGTGACGCGCACCCGCGCCGCATCGATCCCGGCATGCGCGAGGCCAGCGATGGATTCGTGTGCTACGCAGTAGCGGTCGATTGCCGGCTGGATCCAGAAGTCGTGCACACCGAAATCGGTCAACACGCCGATCGTGGGCGTATCCAGGGCGCCTCGCCGCTTCAGGAACGAAAGCAATGCGGCGGGAAGCATCTGGGTGGCCACGATCACATCGGGCCGGAATGCCCGCATGCGCGACCCCAGCCGCTGTGCCAGGCGCGTGAACGCCCAGATGGCCAGAGCCGGCCGCACCAGCGCGCCAGCCCCTGCCGCAGTGCGCCCGATGAGAGCGCCGCACAGACGCCGAACCAGCACGCGGTCCGACCCGAATCGGCCGCCCCGCGGTTCCTGCTGGTTGCGGCTCTCGAGAACCGAGGAGAAGAGTGCGACCACCTCGGCCACAGCGCCAGGCAACGGTTCGCCGCTCTGGAAGATGTGCCGCCAAGTGCGCTGGTCGAGGGCGTATAGACGATCATGCAGCTCCGAACGACTCTGCGCCACACGCAGGTAAGTGTCCCATGCGGCCTTGGCGATGCATTCATCCATCAGGGACCAGAAATCGACCGTCTCCACGTTTGCTGCCGGCGCCTGATCCAGCACCGCAGCGTGGACTGC
>Ga0299906_10004192_pt1 | contig 11819 bp, 10 predicted proteins | sample RVTome_14_FD_200259 | JGI IMG/M metagenome (GOLD analysis project Ga0299906, IMG submission 200259) | Soil microbial communities from uranium-contaminated site in the Upper Colorado River Basin, Wyoming, United States - RVT145D125 (version 2) ... | reverse complement strand
ACACGCCGCTCATCCGCCTGCGCCGCCTCTCCGAGCAAACCGGCTGCGAGATCCTGGGCAAGGCCGAGTTCCTCAACCCCGGCGGGTCGGTGAAAGACCGCGCCGCGCTCGCCATCGTGCTGGACGCGGAGCAGCGTGGCCTGTTGCGACCGGGCGGCGTCATCGTCGAAGGGACCGCAGGCAACACGGGAATAGGGCTGACCCTGGTGGCGAACGCACGCGGCTACCGCTGCGTGATCGTGATCCCGGACACGCAGTCGCAGGAGAAGAAGGATACGCTGCGCGTGTTCGGCGCGACCCTGCACGAAGTCCCGGCCGTCCCCTACAAGAACCCGAACAACTACGTTCACGTCGCCCAGCGCCTGGCGGAAGCACTGGCGAAGAGCGAACCCAACGGCGCGATCTGGGCGCAGCAGTTCGACAATGTCGCCAACCGGCAGGGGCACGCCGACACCACTGGACCCGAGATCTGGCGGCAGACCGACGGCAAGGTCGACGCCTTCATCTGTGCAGCCGGCACCGGCGGCACGCTCGCGGGCGTGGCGATGGCGCTGCGCAGCCGCAACCCCGAGGTCAGGATCGGCCTCGCCGATCCGCCCGGCGCCGCGCTGTTCAGCTACTACGCGAGCGGAGAGCTGAAAGCGCAGGGCTCGTCGATCACCGAGGGCATCGGCCAGGGCCGCATTACGAAGAACCTCGGAGGATTGACCGTGGACTTCCCGTTCCAGATCCCCGACACGGAGACGGTGCAGACGGTGTTCGATCTCCTGCTCCACGAAGGGCTGTGCCTGGGGAGCTCGAGCGGAATCAACGTGGCCGGCGCTGTCCGGCTCGCGAAGGAACTGGGCCCCGGACACACCATCGTGACCATGTTGTGCGACTCGGGCATGCGCTACCAGTCGCGGCTGTTCAACCCGGAGTTCCTGCGCTCGAAGGACCTGCCGGTGCCGGAGTGGCTGGAGCGCAAGGTGCCGCCGCTGCCGGTCGGGGTGATGGCTTCTACCTGAACACTATCGTCACGGGGCTCCCGGTCTTCACCACCTGGCCGCTCGGCGTGAGCGTGCCTGTCGCGGCGTCGACGCGGAACGTGACGATGGTGTCGCTGTCCTGGTTGCACGCGTACAGCAGCGTGCCCGACGGGTCGAGCCCGAAATAGCGCGGCGTGCCGCCCTGCGTGGGCTCCCAACCGACCGGCGTCAGCCTGCCGCTGGTCTGGTCGATGGCAAAGATCGCGATGCTGTCGTGACCGCGATTCGAGCCGTACAGGAACCTGCCCGAGGGGGAGACGGCGATCTCGGAGGTCGTGTTGCTGCCGCTGGAGCCGGCGGGCAGCGTCGAGAGCACCTGCAGTGGACTCAACTCGCCATGCTCGCTGTCGTAGCGGTAGGCGGCCAGCGTGGAATCCAGCTCGTTGATGACGTATGCGCACGGGAGGCTCGGATGGAAATCCACGTGGCGCGGACCCGCCCCCGGCCAGGTGGCGACGTGGCCCGCGTCGCCTTCCATCAGCTTGCCATTGACCGTGTCGAGCCGGAACACGAAGACCTTGTCCAGTCCCTTGTCGGGCACCACAAAGAAGCGCCCGCGCCGATCGAACGGGTTGTGGTGGGGATGCGGGCCTTTCTGCTCGGTGGGATGCGGCCCCGGCCTGCCCTGCAATTCCACCAGATCGCTGAGCGGTGCGAGGGAACCGTCGGCGTTGATCGGGAGGACGGCCACCGAGCCGGAGCTGTAGTTGGACACGACGAGAAAGCGATTGCTCGGGTCGACCGCCAGGTGCACGGGGTTCCTGCCGCCCGTGTCCTGCTGGTTCAGCGCACTCAATCGACCCGTCGTTGCGTCGATCGAGAACGCCGTCGCGTAGGTCATGTCTCCGTGCACCGCGTAGAGGAAGCGCTTGCTTCGGTCGAGTGCCAGGAACGACGGATTCACGATCTCTTCGACAAGCTGGGTGTGCGTCCAGCCACCCGAACCAGGGTCCATCCGGTAAACGTCGATGCCCCTGCCGTGCCCGTTGCGCTGCTCCGTGGTGTAGCAACCGACATAGGCAAACATCGGGGCGCCGGAGCCGCTCTTGGAGCGTGCCCGCACCGCGCTCGGGACCAACGCGCCTGCCGCCACCGCCGTGAGCAACCCTCCAGCGCCGCCCAGGAAGCGGCGGCGCGGAACGATTTCGGCTGCGCGGCAATCGGCACGGCTCTCGTCACGGATGTTTTCGCGGAGCCTTCCCGGCTTCGATGGCTGCATATCGATCTCCTCGGTGAATGGCCTGTGCGGTTCGGATGCATTTTCGCCTGCTTTCGACCGAGCACGACCCTCCAGCCTGGATAATTCATGACTGACCCGGAGTGATGGCGAGTTCCCGTAGGGCGGTTAGCGAAGCGTAACCCCCGAGCGCATGGTCCGGTCTTCCCTGTTCGGTGCAATGCGCTCGCGTTCATTGCGCCCTATGCGTGGGCTAAACGATTTCATGGGCACGACGCTCGCTGCGTCCGGATTCCGCAAGACGGCCGCTCAATACAGCCCCTGCCGCCCCGCAGGCACCAGTGCTGTGCGGGCCGCGCTGCTGCCCCGGTGCGGCACCGAGGTCGCTGCACAGCGACGAGGCAGCCCTCTTGAAGCGCGCTTGAATCTTGCATCGCGCCAGAATTTCCCTAGTAACAACCGTGACCTACATCGACCAGCCGCGTCGATGCTGCCGTGCGCAACGGCGGCGCCCCCTGGCCTGTGCATTGCATTGAGAGTAGATCCACTACAACCGCCGTGGGGGAAAAAATGAAAGCCCTCCTGTTCTGGCCGGAGCAACCCCTCCTGTCGCTGCTGGTGCTGCTGGTGATCGCAGTGCCCTTTCTGTACGCCGCACGCGCGCCGATGCAGGACTTCATCGCGCGGTTGACACGTGCCTTGTCCAACCCCCTGCGGCTCGCCTCGCACTGGCTCGCCCGCACCGCGACCCGCCTGCAGGCGCGCAACCGCGAGGTCCTGTTCGCGCACGGCGGCCGGGAGCTCAAGCTCACCATCGAGCGCGAGTTCGAACGCGTCACCACGCTGGTGGAGCGCGATCTGCAGGGATATCCGGCAGTCCAGCGCAAGCTGATGGACGAGATCACGCACATCGAAGAGGACTACAAGCGCAGCAGCGAGGTGCCGCCGCCTCCGCCCGAGTGGGTCAAGGCCATCGAGGAGCTGGCCAAGATCAAGCCCAACGGCGACGGGGTGGTCGAGCGCATCCTGGCGGACATCCGCGATTCGCTGGACAAGATCTACCAGAAGGTGGTGGCGCAGTACCGCCGCGCCTACGAAGAGCGGCACAACATCCTCAAGCGCTGCCTGCCCTTCTGGCGCTCGGCCAGCCAGACCCTGACTCAGGTCGAGCGCAACATCACCGGTCTGCAGGACAGCGCGCAGAAGATCGACTCCAACGTCTCCCGGCTCGAGGGCATCTTCGCCACGCGGTCCGATGTCGCGCACGCGCTGACCAGCTCGGCGTCGACACAGCTGTTCATCTCCGGTCTGGTCATGCTGATCGCGTTCGGCGGCGCCTACGTCAACTTCAAGCTGATCTCGCTGCCGATGTCGGCGATGGTCGGTGGCGGAGATTACGTCACCGAGAGCCTGCGCGCCTCCGAGGTCGCGGCCCTGGTGATCATCATGTTCGAGACGCTGATGGGTCTGTTCCTGATGGAGACGCTGCGGTTCACCAACCTGTTCCCACTGGGCAGCGTCACGGAGAAGATGCGCCAGCGCCTGATGTGGGTGTCGCTCACGATCCTGCTGGTGCTGGCCGGCGTCGAGGTGGCGCTGGCGGTCATGCGCGACCTGATCATCTCCGCCGACGTGGCGTTGAAGCAGACACTCGGCGGTGGCGGGGAGGTGGCGGCCGTGGACACCGGCTGGGTAACCAAGATTCCGACCGTCGGGCAGATGATCCTCGGCTTCACCCTGCCCTTCGCGCTGGCGTTCGTGGCGATCCCGCTCGAGTACTTCATCAACTCCGGCCGAATCGTCCTGGGAGCTGCGCTGGTTCTGTTCCTCCGCGGCCTTGCCTTCGCTCTGCGGCTGAGCGGCCAGATCGTCAAGGAAGCCGGGAAGCTGGCGGGGGTCTTCTACGACGTGGTCATCTTCGCGCCGCTGGCGATCGAGCGCTGGGTCGTGACCGCTCGCGAGAACGCCGTCAAGGACAGCCCGCCGCGACCGCGAGCCGCTCTCGGCAAGTTCGCCACGGCGGACAACGAGGAGGCGCTATGAGCGCCCGGAAGCTGGTGGTGGCGGGCATCGGTCTGCTGTTGCTCGCCGGCTGCGGCAAGGAGATCAACCGCCGACAGGCGGTCTATGTTCTGGTCGATACCTCGGGGACGTACGCGAAGGAGATCAGCAAGGCGCAGAAGGTGGTGAACTATCTTCTCGGGTCGCTGCAGCCCGGTGACTCGCTTGCAGTCGGTCGGGTCAAGAGCCGCAGCTTCAGCGAAAAGGACATCGTGGCCAAAGTGACCCTGAACATGGACCCGATCCAGGCCAACGGGCAGAAGCGCAAGTTCGGCGAAGAAATGAGTGCGTTCACCAAGTCGGCCAAGGGCAGCAGCGGAAGCCGCTACACCGACATCACGGGCGGGATGATGCAGGCGGCCGAGTTCCTCGCCGAGACCGGGGCGCACACCAGGACGATCATCGTCTTCTCCGACATGCAGGAAGAGCTCGACTACAAGACGGTGCGGGATTTCCCCATCAAGCTCGACGGGATCCGCATCATCGCGCTGAACGTCACCAAGCTGGAGACCGACAACATCGACCCGCGCCGCTACGTCAGCCGGCTCGAGTGGTGGGAGGAGCGCGCGCGCGCCGCCGGCGCCACCGATTGGCGGGTGGTCAACGACCTGGAGCACCTCGAGCGGGTGTTCACCGGGCGGAGCTGAGGACGCCGCACGGCTTGTCATCCCCGCGCAAGCGGGGATCCAGAAGTGTTTCAATCGCCTGGGCAGGGACGGCGCAGCCGGCACAGGCTATTCTCCTCCGGCCACCCGTACAGATCACCTACAAACCGCCGTCCGGTCCTGGCGTGACACCAGCGGCTGATCGACCGAGGCCGGCAGTAGATAGTGCTTCCGCCGGATTCATGCGGTCACTGCGGCTCGATCCCCGCCGTTCTGGCGATCTCGCCCCACCTCGGCCGGTCGTTCCTGATGAACTCCGCGAACTGCTCGGGAGTCCAGAGCGGATAGCTGGAGCCGGCCATTGCAACGTGGCTGCGCACGTCCGGCGCCACGATGATCCGGTTGATCTCCCGGTTCAGGCGCTTCACGATCGCTGCAGACGTTCCTTTGGGCGCGAAGATGCCGCCCCATCCGATCAGCTCCAGCTGCGGCGAAGGCGAGGATGACGGTTCAGGGCTGTGAACCCTCTTGACCACGTCTGAAGAGAAGCGACTTGTGCTCGGCCATCTGGCCTTGTATGATGGCCATTTGGCGGACCCTGAGAACCGGGCTCTGAGAACATGAAAGCCTACACCTCGACCCTTGCGACAGTCGGGCTGGACCTGCGGGAGAAGCGGGCGCGCTACAGGACCCGGAAGCATGAGCAGCACGCCGCACCAGACACCCTGGTCGAGGTCGGCGATGACATGGTTCCGTTCAGCGCCGTCGCGAGTCTCGCTGGGAAGCTCGGGATCGAAGTCGTCGATCTGCTCGGCGTGATACGCATGCCCGACCGCACTGCAGCGCGGCGCAAAGCCGGGGGATACTTGAAAGCGGATGAAGCCGACCGTCTCCTGCGCGTGGCCAGGGTCTTCGAGGAGGCCACGCGCGTGTTCGGCAGCGAGGAGAAGGCGAGCGCCTGGCTGCGCGCCGCCCATCCTCTGCTGGGTGAGGTTCCCGCCTACCGGCTGCTGGACTCCGACGCAGGCGCAAAGACTGTCAGCGACGAGCTGATCCGGATCGACTACGGGGATTTCGCCTGATGCGGGTGTGGCGCCTTGCGCGCGCCGCCCACGCCGCAAATCCGCTGTCGGGCCGGGGAGCCGCGATCGCAGGAGGACGCTGGAACTCGCCTGGCGTACGAATCGCGTACACGTCCACCAGCCGGCCGCTCGCCGTCCTGGAAATGCTGGTGCATGTGACCCGCGACACCGTTCCTGCCGACATGATACTGGTGCCGGTCGACGTCCCCACGAACCTGATCGACGAAGCAGCCGCCCTGCCGTCGAACTGGGACGATCTTCCCTACAGCGCGGGAGCACGGAAGTTCGGGGACCGTTGGATCGCCTCCGGATCCTCTGCCGCGCTGCTGGTCCCGTCCGTCGCCCTGCCGGCCGAGCGCAACCTGCTCGTCAACCCGGCACACGCGGTCTTCCGCAGGGTGCGTATCCTCGCTCCGGAAGCGTTCACCTTCGATCGCCGGCTGCTGAGCTAAGGCGGCAGGCTGGTCGTCCGGGCATGGCCGCCGTCTTCCTTATTGCGGCGCGAACATCAAGCTCTGCATCTCTGGTGATCGCCGGACCTTCGCGATCTCCGTGTTCAGCTTGTCGACAATGGCCCTGGGTGTGCGCGCCGGGGCGAACACACCCGACCAGCCGAAGTACTCGAATCCGCGCAAACCCTCCTCGTGCAAGGTTGCAACGTCTGGCGCGGCAGGGTTGCGAGTGAGGCTGGCCACCCCGAGCACCTTGATCCGTCCCGCCTTGACCTGGGCCATCAGGGGCATGTAGTAGTCGAAGGCGACGACGATCTCACCTGCCACCAGCGCACGCAGTATCTCCCGGTCGAGCCGGGCCGAAGGGGGTTCATCCCGGAACCGTTTGGAGTACACTTTCTCTTCGTCAGTCGGGCACCTAGGGGGGGCGGCTATGAAGAAGCTCCTGTGGTTCACTGTCATGCTGATCCTCGCGGCGGCGCGGGCGCAAGCCGCGCCGTGCGTCAGCGCAAGCCTCGACGCCTATGTCGGCCTCGGCTCGGTGGGGTGCACGGTCGCTGGCGTCACCTTCGCGGATTTCTCCATCGTCGATCCGATCAGCCCCGGGGTCGCTCCGATTGCACCCGGGGATGTCACCCTCACGCCCTTGTCCCTCTCGGGGGAGGTCGGGCTGGCACTGTCCAGTGCCACATCCGTGTCAGCAACCGCGGGAGAGATACTGCAGCTCTGGTTCGGGTTCGCCACGACGGCCGGGGTCGGCACGTTCTTCACGGGGAACTCCCTCGCGCTCGGGCCGAGCATCGTGGAGCCCGACGGGGCCATTACGATCGTCGAGGACAAGTGTCTCGGCGGCTCCTTCGCCTCGCCCTCTGCCGGGTGCGGCGGGACACCGCTCGCACCGCTCAGCGTGTTCGACATCGGCGTGCTCAGCGAAACCGGCGCGGATGCGGTGTTCGGGGCGCCGCTCAGCTTCTTCGACGTCTACGTCGACGTCGTGATCGACGGTGGTCTGGCCGGCACTGCAACGCTGGGACCCGAACTCGGGCAGATCCGTGCGGCGCTGGTCCCCGAACCCTCAGCCGCCTGGTTTGTCGCGGCGGGGCTCATCCTGCTTCTTTGCTCGCGTAGATTTCGTCGGAGCGTCGTTCCGCACTGAACGATAGCGGTTCGTGTGCGGAGGACCTCCGCCCGGTGGGGTCTGCCGTTCGAGCGGTCCCCGATCATGCAGCCGAAGGAGAACGCCATGCGACCAACACTTGCCGCCCTCGCGCTGGCCAGCGCGCTCGCTTTCCCGGGGTACGTCTACACCGCCAACCACCGCGAGGCGCCGATCACCGCCCTCGACCACAAGGCCGACATCACCGACGTGTATGCCTTCATGAGCTACGACGGCGACCCCACGGCGCGGGTGACCTTGATCATGTGCGTGGACCCGCTGCTGGAGCCGGCCAACGGACCGAACTGGTTTCCCTTCGACCCGGACATCCTGTACGAGCTCAAGCTCGACAACAACAACGACGCGGTGGAAGACATCACTTTCCAGTTCCGCTTCTCCACCGAAATCCGCTTCCCCGGCGTGTTCCAGACCTACGCCGGGATCGCGGGTGGTCGCCCTGCACCCTCCAATTCTCCGCCGCCTGTGCCACCGGGTACCCCGATCATCCCGGATCGGATCACCGATTTCGACTCTCCTGGACTCGGGCTGCGGCAGAACTACACGGTCACCATGCTCAAGGGCGGCGTAGCAACCCAGCTCGGGAACTCTACGGGGCAGCCCTTCTACGCCGTTCCCGCCAACGTCGGGCCGCGCACGATGGACTACGCGGCGCTGTTCGATCTCGGGACCTATACCGCCGACATTGCCGGCGTCAAGATATTCGCCGGGACTACCGACGACGCGTTCTACATCGATCTCGGCGGCGCCTTCGACACGTTCAACACACACACCTTCCCGGTCCTCAATGGATCGCGCGACGTGCTGAAGGGAAACTTCGCCCCCGATACGCTGTCGGGCTTCGCCGTCAACTCGCTCGCGATCGAGCTGCCCGTCCAGATGTTGACTCGGACGGGAGCGATCGAGCCCGCCACTTCGTCCGCAGCCACTATCGGCGTCTGGGCGACCACCTCGCGTCAGCGCCTTACAGTCCGCCGCTCGCCGCTGCCGGCAGTCGGCTCCGGCAGCTTCTACCAGGTTCAGCGCATGGGCAATCCGCTGATCAACGAGCTCCTCATCGGCACCGGCTTCAAGGACCGCTTCAGCATGGACCAGCCCCGGAACGACAGCCAGTTCGCCAATTTCTTTCTGGACCCCCTCCTGGCGCGCGTCATCAACGCGGCGTTCTCCGGGTCGGTGCCGATCCCCCCACCACCACGGCTGGATCTGCTCCCGCTCGTGACGTATGCGCCGCCGATTGCCGCGCCAGGCACTCCCGCCGGACCAACGGCCGATCTGCTGCGACTGAACACCGGTGTGCCGCCCACGGACCCGGAGCTGGCGAGCCGGCTGGGACTGCTCGGCGGTGACGCGGCAGGCTTTCCGAACGGCCGGCGCGTGTTCGACGATGTCACGGACATCTCCCTGCGGGTCGTGACCGGCGTCCTGGAAGGCCCGCCTTTCGATCTCGTGCCCTTGGGCGACGGCGTGAACGTGAACGATGCGCCCTACCGGCTCACCTTCCCCTATATGGCCGACGCTCCCAGCGGGCGGGACCGCCGGCACGTAGACCCGGGTGAGCCCGGTTGCTCAGGCGTAGCAAGCGGGGTTTGCCCGCAGTAGCGGCCTGGACGCGGCCGCAGTCTGGATCGCGGACGCAGGGCGCCTACCCAGACCGCGACCGGAAGCGCATGCGCTGTCGCACCCTCATCCTCGTCCTGCTGCTGGCGACCGGGGGCGCCGCGCTCGCGGCAGAGCCTCGACCCTCCCCGGCCGAGCTGAGGATCGCGCAGGTCCAGCAGGCGATCGCTGCCGATCCCGACAACGCGGAGTCGTACGCCGAACTTGCCATCGCCCTGGCGCGCCGAGCGCGTGAAACCGCGGATCCCACATGGTACGACCGCGCCCAGCGGGCGGCCGAGGAATCGCTCGAGCGGGCTCCCGGCAATCTTGCCGGAGAACGCGCGCGCATCTGGGTCCTGCTCGGCAAGCACGAGTTCGCCGATGCACGCAACCGCGCCGAAGCGCTCAACCGCCGGGTCCCCGACGACCTCCTGACGTATGCATTCCTGGTCGACGCGTATGCCGAGCTCGGCGAATACGCGAAGGCCGAGGAGGCCGCGCAGTGGCTGCTCGATCTCAGGCCGGGCAACGTGCCGGGACTGACTCGCGCAGCTTTCCTGCGCGAGCTGTTCGGGGACGTAGAGGGTTCCCTCCAGCTGCTGTCTGCCGCCTACGGGCGAATCGCTCCCACGGAGCTCGAGGATCGCGCCTGGGTGCTCACGCAGATGGCGCATCTGGAGCTGTCGCGCGGCAGACCAGCCGATGCGCAGACGCTGCTCGTGCACGCGCTGGAACTGTTTCCCGACTACCACTACGCGCTTGCAAACATGGCACTTGCCCACGCTGCGCAGGGGAGGCTGCGGGAAGCAGTGGATCTCATGCGCAAGCGCTATGGGCTCGCGCCTCACCCGGAGAACCTCTATGCGCTGGGCGTGCTGCTGCATCGCGCGGGTGAACGCAGCGAAGCAGAAACGGCCTTCGCGGAGTTCGAGAACAAGGCGCGTGCCGAGATGGAGAAGTGGGACAACGCCAATCGCGAGCTGGTCTTCTACTACTGCGACTATGCGGCACGGCCAGACCAGGCGCTCCAGGTGGCCCGGCTGGAACTCGCCCGGCGTCGCGACGTGTTCACTCTCGACGCCTATGCGTGGGCCTTGCACGCGAACGAGCGCTTCGCCGAAGCGCGCAGGCAGCTCGAGCAGGCTCTTGCGGTCGGCATTCGCGATGCCAGCATGCTGTACCGGGCAGGTGCGATCGCCGCTGCCCAGTACGATGCCGCGAGCGCGGAGAAGTATTTCCGGCTCTCGCTCGAAACCGACAGAACCTCCGCGCACGCGAGCGCTGCCCGCCGCGCGCTGAACCAACTGAGCGCAGACGGGAGTCGTTGATCGGTTCGTCGGTCAGTCCGGCGAGGGTGGAGATTGCGGCGTACCCAGTTGCGCCTGGGTTCGAAGCGCACCGACCCGCCGGGACCGCTCGACTTGCAAGGGATAGGATAACGACGCATGCTGCCGCGTGACCAGCAGTATTACAGAGCCGAGCCATGAAGCAGCGCACCAATGCTCGCCCGTCGGCCTCGGAGTTCCTGCAGGAAAACGGCACCGCGATCGTCCCACTCGACCGAACGCCTTCGGAGGCAGCGCTTGAACACATCGACGGACAGCAAGCTCGACATTCGCGATCGGGCGCGCTCACTCGTTCCGCTCGTTGCCTCCCTCGGTGTCGAGATCGATCGTGAGCGCAGATTGCCCGCGTCTGTGCTGGACGCGCTGCACGAGGCACAGCTGTTCCGCCTGATGCTGCCGCGCTCGCTGGACGGACTCGAGACCGACCCGGTGACCTTTTTCCACGTCATCGAGACTATCGCGACTGCAGACGCCAGCACCGCCTGGTGCTTGAGTCAGGCCGCCGGCTGCGCCACGGCGGCGGCCTACCTCGATCCGGTGGTGGCGCGCCGGGTGTTCGGCGGTCCGCGCGCTGTGCTCGCCTGGGGACCGGGCCCGAAGGCCAAGGCGGTGGCTGTCGAGGACGGCTATCGGGTAACCGGTACATGGGCCTTCGCCAGTGGCGGGCGCCATGCCACCTGGGTGGGCGCGCAGTGCCCGATCTTCGAGGCCGACGGGCGGCCGCGCCTCGACGAAGAGAAACTCCAGGTCTACCGCACCATGCTCATACCGGCTTCGGAGGTCGAATGGACCGACATCTGGAACGTCGTCGGGCTGCGCGGGACGGCTAGCGACCAGTTCGCGCTGACCGATCATTTCGTGCGCCACGATCACTCGATCACGCGCGACTTCCTCAAGGAGTGCCGTGAGCCCGGACCCCTATATCGCATGCCCGCGCTGACCTGCTACGAGCTGGGGTTCGCGGGCGTGGCGCTCGGCATCGCACGTGCCTCGCTGGATGTCTTCGTCGATCTCGCACGCAACAAAGTCCCGCGCGGCATGCGGAGCCCCATCCGCGACAACGCCGTCGTGCAATCCGGTGTCGCACAGGCGGAAGTCCGCGTGCGCGCCGCCCGGGCTGTCCTGCTTCAGTCTGCCCAGCAGATCTGGAGTGAGGTCAGCCGGACGGACGGCGCGCTGACGCTGGACCATCGCATGACCCTGCGCATGGTCTCCACACACGCAATCCACACCGCGCGCGACGCCGTCGATTTCGCCTACAACGCCGCCGGCACGACCGCAATCTTCGACAG
>Ga0299906_10004191_pt1 | contig 11819 bp, 11 predicted proteins | sample RVTome_14_FD_200259 | JGI IMG/M metagenome (GOLD analysis project Ga0299906, IMG submission 200259) | Soil microbial communities from uranium-contaminated site in the Upper Colorado River Basin, Wyoming, United States - RVT145D125 (version 2) ... | reverse complement strand
GGCGGCAGCACGATGCACGTGGTGGCGCGCGTGCGGACGGTGCAGGAGCTGCTGGGGCAGCGCATCCTGCTCGAGAACGTGTCCAGTTACGTGGAGTTCAAGGATGCCGAGCTGACCGAGTGGGAATTCCTGGCGCAGGTGGCGCGGCAAGCCGACTGCCTGATCCTGCTCGACGTCAACAATATCTACGTCAGCGCCTGCAACCATGGCTTCGCGGCCGGCGATTACCTGGCGGACAACCTGCCGAGCGCGTCCAGCAGATCCATCTGGCGGGACACAGCCACTGCGGCGGCGTAGCGCAATCCGGGGGAAAATCGCGTCTCTCGCACCGGCCCCGGATTCCGGCCTGCGGCCTGCATCCGGGCTACGGTGTGGGCCCGGGTGCGGACGCTCAGTGGTCCTTGTGCTCGTCGTTTTACAGGAGCGGCCGCACCTCCGCGCTTACCGGCACCTCGACGCGCTTGCCGGCCTGCTCGACGATCAAGGTGAGTGGAACGCGCTCGCCCGGCTTGAGCGGCTTGCCGATGTCGAACAGCATCACGTGGAAGCCGCCCGGCTCGAGCTTCACCGCCTTTCCGGCGGGCAGGTCGAGCGCTTCGACCTTGCGCATCTTCATCACGCCACCCGCGTGGCTCATCTCGTGCACCTCGGCCGCTCTGGCGGCGCCGCTGCGCACGCCGATCAGGCGTGCCGCGCCGTCGGCCCTGAGCTGCATGTAAACGCCGGCCACCTTCTGACCCGGCATGGTGGCGCGCGCCCAGGCCTCGCTCACCTCGACCGCTGCGCGAGCGGCGCCCGCAACCAGCCACAGGGCGGCTGCCGAAGCGGCCAGTGCATGTCGTGCTTTCATCGAACTCCTGGGACTCTCCGAGGAAGGGGATTGCGAGCTTACCAGAGGCGGCCCTTACGGCGGGAACCCCCGGTCGCTGCGCTATAATCCGGCTCCCGATGCAGCGTCTTGTCTTCTCCATCCTGCTGCTCGCCGCCGCCGGCGCGACCGCGCAGATTCCCGCACCGCCCCCCAGCGTCGCCGCCAAGAGCTGGCTGCTGCTCGACCTGCAGAGCCAGCAGGTCCTCGCGCAGCGCGCCGCCGGCGAGCGCATCGAACCCGGTCCGCTCACCAGGCTGATGAGCGCGTACCTGGTGTTCGACGCGCTCGAGCAGAAGCGGCTCACTCTGGACGAAACCCTGCACGTTTCGGCCAAGGCGGTGCGCACGCCCGGCGCGCGCATGTACCTGAAGCCGGACACCCGGGTGACGACGGACGAGTTGCTGCGCGGCATGATCGTGGTGCCGGCGAACGACGCCACGATCGCGCTGGCGGAGGGGGTGGCCGGCAGCGAGCGGGCTTTCGTCGAGCGCATGAACGTGCAGGCGCGACGGCTGGGCTTGACCGACACCGTGTTCGCCAACGCCACCGGTCTGCCGCACCCGCAGCACACGTCCACCGCCGCCGACCTGGCCCGGCTCGCCGCCGCGCTGGTGCGCGACTACCCCCAGCATCTGCCGCTGTACCAATTGCGCAGCTTCACCTACAACGGCGTGACCCAGCCCAATCTCAACTGGCTGCTCGGGCGCGATCCGCGCGTGGACGGACTCGCCGCCGGCTTCACGGAGGACGGCGGGTACAGCCTGGTGGCCACCGCGCGCCGCGACGATCGCCGGCTGCTCGCGATCGTCGCCGGGGCCTCGTCGGAGAACCTGCGCGCCATGGAAGCGCAGAAGCTGCTCAACTACGGTTTCCAGCACTATCAGACCGTGCGCCTGTACGCACAGGGCGCTGCGGTCGCCGAGCTGCCGGTGTGGAAAGGCAGCGCAAAGAGACTGAAGGCGGGCGTGGACCGGGACCTGTTCGTATCGGTGTCGCGCGGACAGGCCCACCTGCTGAAGGCCGATCTGGTGAGCCAGCAGCCTCTGCTGGCGCCGGTGAGCGCGCGGCAGCGAGTGGGGGTGCTGAAGGTGACCTTCGACGGCAAGCCGCTCGGCGAGTATCCTGTAGTGGCGCTGGAGGGCGTGACCGTGGCCAACCTGTTCGTGCGCCTGTGGGACAGCCTGCGCCTGCTGTTCGATTGACCACCGCAACGAGGAACGCCGCATGCACTTCGATCTTCCCCCGGGCGTGAGCGACGGCATCGTCTATCTGAACGGCGAGTTCCTGCCGCTGTCGACGGCCCGCATCCCGGTGCTGGACCGCGGCTTCATCTTCGGCGACGGCGTGTACGAGGTGATCCCGGTGTACGCACGCCGGCCGTTCCGCCTCGGCGAGCACCTGCGCCGCCTGCAGTACAGCCTCGACGGCATCCGGCTTGCCAATCCGTACGCGGAAAGCGAGTGGACGCGCCTGATCGAAGAGCTGATCGCGCGCTGCCCGCACCGCGACCAGAGCCTCTACCTGCAGGTGACGCGCGGCGTGGCGAAGCGCGATCACGCCTTTCCGAAGGACACGCCGCCGACCGTGTTCATGATGACGAACGTTCTGTCCACGCCCTCCCCCGAGGCGGTGGCGAGGGGTGTGGCCGCGGTGAGCGCCGCGGACAACCGCTGGCTGCGCTGCGACATCAAGTCCATCGCGCTGCTGGGCAATGTGCTGCTGCGCCAGCAGGCGGTGGACGCGGGCGCGGTCGAGACCATCCTGTTCCGCGACGACACGCTCACCGAGGGCGCCGCCAGCAACATCTTCGTGGTGCGCCAAGGCGTGATCCTCACGCCGCCCAAGAGCAATCTCGTGCTGCCCGGAACGACCTATGACGTCATCCTCGAGCTGGCGCGCAAGGCGGGCATGCCGTGCGAGGTGCGCGCGGTATCCAGGGAGGAAGTAGTGCGCGCCGACGAGCTGTGGCTCACCTCCGCCACGCGCGAGGTGCTCGCCGTCACCGCCTTGGACGGCAAGCCGGTGGGCCCGGGCTCGCCCGGGCCCGTGTTCCGGCGCATGTACCGGCTGTTCGGCGATTTCAAGGCCGAGCTCGAGGCCGAGCTCCAGGCCGCACCTGGGCACCGCTGAGCGCCCATGGCCGATCCGCAAGTCTCTCCGATCGAGTACCCGGTCGATTTCCCGATCAAGGTGATGGGGAAGAACACGTCCGGCTTCGCCCAGGTCGTCACCGCGATCGTGCTGCGTCACGCCCCCGACTTCGACCCCGCCAGCGTCGAGATGCGCCCCAGCCGCAAGAACACCTATCTCAGCGTCACCTGCGTGGTGCGCGCGCGCTCGCGCGAGCAGCTGGACGCGCTGTACACCGAGTTGAGCGGCCATCCGGCGGTGGTGATGGTGCTCTGATCCGTCGATGCAAGACCGTCACGCGGCGTTCCTCGCCCGCGGCACCGACCTGCCCCCAATCATCGTCCGCCGTCTGGGCCGCAGCGACTATCGGCCGATCTGCGAGGCGATGCGGCAGTTCACGGACGCGCGCTCGGTGCAAACGCCGGACGAGGTGTGGCTGCTCGAGCATCCGCCGGTATACACCTACGGCGTTGCGGGCCGGCCCGAGCACCTGCCGCAAGGCCACGCCGGCATCCCGGTGATCAAGACCGACCGTGGCGGACAGGTCACCTACCACGGGCCTGGACAATGGATCGCCTACACGCTGATCGATCTGCGCCGCGCCGGCCTGACGGTGCGCGGCCTGGTCGAGCGGCTGGAACAAGCCGTGCTAGACTTGCTCGAGGACTACGACGTGCGCGGCGAGCGTCGCGACGGCGCGCCGGGCGTCTATGTATCCGGTGCGAAGGTCGCCGCCCTGGGGTTGCGCATCCGCGGCGGTTGCAGCTACCACGGCCTGAGCCTGAACGTGGATCTGGACCTGGCTCCGTTCGCGGCCATCGACCCCTGCGGCTACCCCGGCCTGGCGGTGACGCGGTTGCGCGACCTGGGTATCGCCGAGTCCGCCGAAGGCGTGGGCGAGCGCCTGGTGCATCACCTGATCGAGCAGCTTTCCAGACCATGAGCGACCTCAGCAAGGGCCAGACCGGCGCAGCCAAGACCGCACGCAATCCGGTCAAGGTCATCCCCATCGCGCCGCTGAAAAAGCCCGAGTGGATCCGGGTGAAGGCCGGCAACAGCCAGACCTTCTACGAGGTCAAGCGCAAGCTGCGCGCGCACAGCCTGCACACGGTATGCGAGGAAGCCTCCTGCCCCAACATCGGCGAGTGCTTCGGCAAAGGCACCGCCACCTTCATGATCCTGGGTGACTTGTGCACGCGCCGCTGCCCGTTCTGCGATGTGGCGCACGGCCGCCCCAAGCCGCCGGACGCGCAGGAGCCGCTGAACCTCGCCCGCACCGTCGCCGATCTCGGCCTCAAGTACGTCGTCATCACCAGCGTGGATCGGGACGACCTGCGCGACGGCGGCGCCGCGCACTTCGCGGAGTGCATCCGGGCGGTGCGCGAGCATTCGCCCGCCACTCGCATCGAGGTGCTCACACCGGACTTCCGTGGCCGGCTGGAGAAGGCGCTCGACGCGCTGGCCGCGGGCCTGCCGGATGTGATGAACCACAACCTGGAAACCGTCCCGCGGCTGTATCGGATGGCGCGGCCCGGCGCCGACTACGCGCACTCGCTCAAGCTGCTGAAGGACTTCAAGGCGCGCTTCCCCGGCATCCCCACCAAGTCCGGCATCATGGTCGGCCTGGGCGAGACCGACGAAGAAATCCTGCAGGTCATGCGCGATCTGCGCAGCCACGAGGTCAACATGCTCACCGTCGGCCAGTACCTGCAGCCGACCAGCGGACATCTGCCGGTGGTGCGCTACGTCGAGCCGGCGCGCTTCAAGGACTACGAGCGCGAGGCGCTCGCCCTGGGCTTCGCGCACGCGGCCTGCGGGCCGCTGGTGCGCTCGAGCTATCACGCGGATCAGCAGGCGCACGGCATCGTCGCGGGTTGACCGCCCGCGCTCAGCCGCTCCGCTTCAACCGCTCGATCAACGCCGCCAGGCTGGTCTCGTGGCGCAACGCCTCGCCGCCGCGGCGCGCGTTCTCCTGCATGCGCGCGTAATTCTCCCGCACGTAAAGCACCGCTTCGTGCAGCGCTTGTGCGCTCGCCTCGTCCACCACGGCGCCGGCATCGAAGCGTTTCACGGCGCGCGCCATCCACGTCCCCGCCACCGTCACCACGGGACAGCCGGCGCTCAGCGCGTCGAGCAGGACGCCGCTCACGCGGTCGGCGAAGGCGTGGCGGTCGTAGGGCTGCAGGCAGATGCCGCCGGCGAACGCTTCGACGTACTCGCGGGCGGACAGCGTGTTGCGGGCGATCGTCAGCGGCGCATAGCCGATGCGGTGCAACCGCTCGAGGTCTGCGCGTACCGATGCGTCGACCTTGTCGTAGTGGTCAGCGGATGCCTGCACCCAGACCGGAATCGATTCGCCGCAGCGGTGCAGGCGCTCGACCAGGTCCACCACGTGGCGAAAGCCCTTGTCGCCGCGGGCGGCGCCGGCGAACAGCACGTGCCTGAACGCGGCCGGCGCCGCAGGCACCAAGCCGGTATCCAGCGTCGCAGGATAGGGCACCACCGCGGTATGCGCGAACCCGCATTCGCGCAGGGCGCGCTCGACCGAAGGCGTGGTGCCGAGCACGACGACGTTCGGTTGGCGGCGCGCGAAGCGCTCGAAGAACGCGCGCTTGGACGGAGACAGCGTCATCCAGTGAAACCAGGCGAAGGCCTTGCCGGGCGGGATGACTCCGCGAGCGGCCAATGCCAGCGCCAGAAGATCCACGCGCCCGGCGGTGGTGATGAGAATGCTGCCGGGCCGCGCCAGCAGCCGCCGGTACAGAAACGGCAGCTGCAGCTTGCGCAGCCGGCGGTTGAAGTAGGGCTCGATGCGGACCGCCGGCGCCTCCAGCTCGGGAAGCCGGGCGCCCTTGTCCACCCACAGCCGCCAAGCCAGCCCTCCCCCGGCCGCGCACACCGCGCGCACCAGGCTCAGGCAGTGGCCCTGCTCGTTGGCGAGCGTGGGCTCGACCAGGTTGACGGCCTGCTCGGCGTTCACCGTCCGGCCGGCGGTTCCGGGGCACCGCGCGCGCCCCGCTGCAGAAGCCAGGCCTTGGCGTAGCGGTAGTACACGCCCTCTGCGGTGGAGACCGCGAGCATGAAGCCCTCGCGTCCGTCGAGGAATCCCGCCCGCAACAGGTAGGTGCGCACGAATGCCCACAGCGCATGGCGCACGGCGCGCGACAGCGAGGCGCGCTTGCCCTTGCCGACGTAGGCCACGGCGCCGGCGGTGGAGTAGCGGTTGAGCTTGTCCAGCAGCTTCTCCAGATCGGGAAATGTCTCGTGCAGCAGCTCGCCGCGCAGCCGCCCGAGCGATCCGTCCACCAGCAGGCGCTCGTGCACCAGGTCGTCGCTGAAGCGCGCGCGCCCGCGCCGGAACAGACGCGATACGCGATCGGGCCACCAGCCGGAGTGGCGCATGTAGCGCCCGCAGAAGCTCGACCGCCGCGGCAGCTCGTAAGCGGCGACATCGCCCGGACCGCGGATGGCGGCGCGGACTTCCTCGGCGAGCTCGGCGCTCAACCATTCGTCCGCGTCCAGGGACAGCACCCAGTCGCCCTTCGCCAGCGCCAGCGCACGGTTCTTCTGCGGACCGAAGCCCGGCCAGTCCGGTGTAACGCGCACCTGCGCGCCCAGCTCCCGGCAGATGTCCAGCGTACGGTCGGTGCTGCCGGAGTCCACGACGACGATCTCGTCCGCCCAGCGCACCGACCCGAGACAGCGCCCGATGACCTGCTCCTCGTCCTGGGTGATGACGATGACGGACAGGCTCATGCCTGCGGTTTCCCGGGCACAGCGGCGAACAGCACCCCGCTCAGCCAGACGAAGAACACGCCCTCGGTATGGTCCAGCAGCTGCGAGTTGAACAGGCAGCCGACCGCCATCAGCGCCAGCAGGCCGCGCGCGAGCAGCCGCTCGTCCGGCACGGCCAGCCGGGCGCTGGCGCGCCCGTGCTGCACCAGCAGGAACAGCAATGCCGCGAGACCCACCACACCCAGCTCGATCGCGGTGAGCAGGTACTGGTTGTGCGGGTTGCGGGCGTGGCTGACCGTGTCGCCGGCGCGCTGCGCATAGGCCTTGGGAAAGCCACCGGTCCCGGTTCCGAGCAGCGCGTGCTCCAGCAGGATCGGCAGGCTGTAGTGATACAGCTCGAGGCGCAGCCCGACGGAGTCGCTGGCGGCGTTGTCGGGCTTCCAGCGCTGCGCCTCGCTCACCCCCATGTCGACGCGTTTCTGCACCGCCGGGGACAGTGAATAGAGCGCGCCCAGGGCCAACGGAATGGCGATCGCGGCCGCCACGACGCCGCGCCAGCGGAACAGCTGTGCCGCGGCGACCGCAGCGAGCGTTGCCAGCACCACGTGGCCGGTGCGTCCGTACACCATGAACAGCACGTTGACCGCGGCCAGCAGCGCAGCCGCGATCCACAGCCAGCGTGACCGCCCGGGCATGGCGCGCCAGGCGAACACGGCGAACAGGAGCATCCCGAACGCCATCAAGGTGTTCTGCGCGATGTGCTTCTTGAACACGGTGGCATTGGACGCCGTCTCGGCGGTGAAAGGCTTGCCGGGCGGCAGCAGTCCGAGCCACAGCGCATAGGACAACGCGAGCGTGACGAGCAGCCCGGCGGCGAATGCCATCAGGGCGCGCTGTCGATCGCGCGGGTCGGTGAGCAGGCTCACCAGGACCGGCAGCAGGAGCAACCTGCTGTACTTGCCGAGATACACGCCGGCGTCGCCGCCGGTGTCGCCGGCCCACAGCACGCCCAGCGCCGTCACCAGCCACAGCACGAGCGCCGCGACGGCCACCGGATTGGCGCGCACCGCCTCCAGCTTGTACCGATAGCGCCCGGCGGCCAACCACGCGAGCAGCACCAACGCCATCAGCACGCCGTCCAGCGCCGTCGAGATCGGAATCGAAAATCCCAGCGCGATCGCGCTCCAGCGCCCCGCCCGGTCGGCGAGCTCCTGCAACCTGCCGAGCGCCGGTGTGAGCGCCGACGCCGTCATGCTGCGTTTGCGCGCCGCCGCTTCCAGGTCCGGCACAGGTCAACCATAGCGGGCCTTCACCGCCTCCTGCGCCGGCGGCTCGCCGTATGCGGCCGCGTACTCCGGGACGAAGCGGCTCAACCCAGTGCGCACCTGATCGTCCGGGCAGGCGCCGGCGCTGTTCAGCCATTCCATCAGCCGCGGCAACCAGTCGGGGGCCACTCCGCGCGCACGCGCGATGCGCAGCTTGGGATGCGGGGTAGCGAGCGTGTGTTCGTCGTCGGCCAGCACCTCCTCGTACAGCTTCTCGCCCGGGCGCAGGCCGGTGAACACGATTTCGATGTCATCCTCGCGCAGGCCCGACAGCCGGATCATCTCGCGCGCGAGGTCCACGATGCGCACCGGTTCGCCCATGTCGAGCACGAAGATCTCCCCGCCATGACCCATGGCGCCGGCCTGCAGCACCAGCTGCGCCGCTTCGGGGATGGACATGAAGAAGCGGGTGATGTCCGGGTGCGTGACCGTGACCGGACCGCCGTCGGCGATCTGCTGGCGGAACTTCGGGATGACGCTGCCCGCGCTGCCCAGCACATTGCCGAAACGCACCATGACGTAGCGCACCCCGATCTCGCGCTGCAGCGCCTGACACACCATCTCGGCCAGGCGCTTGGTCGCGCCCATCACGTTGACCGGATTCACCGCCTTGTCGGTGGAGACCAGGACGAACGCCTCGACCCCCGCCTGGGCCGCGGCCGCCGCCATCACGTAGGTGCCGAGCACGTTGTTCTGCACCGCTTCCCACGCGTTCACCTCCTCCATCAGCGGCACGTGCTTGTAGGCGGCGGCGTGGAACACCACCTTTGGCCGGTACTCGCACATGATCTGCTCCACCCGCGCCTGGTTGCGCGCGTCGCCCACCGCGCACACGAGGTTCAGCCCGGGGTGGCTGGCACGGAACTCCTGCTCGATCTGATACAGGGCGAACTCCGACAGCTCGAACAGGATCAGGCGGGAAGGCTTGAAGCGCACGATCTGGCGGCACAGCTCGGCGCCGATCGATCCGCCCGCGCCGGTGACCATGACCGACTTGCCCGACAGGAAGCCCGACAGTCCGTCGCTGTCCAGCACCACCGGATCGCGGCCGAGCAGATCGTCGAGCTCGACTTGCCGGATCGCCGATACCTGCACCTTGCCGCTGACCAGATCGTCGAACGACGGCACCGTCATCACCTTGATCCCGGCCTGGGCGCACAGCAGCGCGGCGCGCCGGCGCACCGCGTGCGGCGCCGACGGCATGGCGATGATGGCGGCGCGCAGAGCGAAGCGCACTGCCACGCGTTGCACTTCCTCGACACGGCCGAGCACCGGCACGCCGTGGATCTGGCGGCGCTGTTTGGCGGGATCGTCGTCGAGCAGAGCGACGACCCGCCATTCCTTGCCCCGCCCCAGCTCGCGCACCAGGCTGGCGCCGGTGTCTCCCGCCCCGATCACCAGCACCGGCTCGGCATCGAGCGCCGCGAGGCGGATCAGGCGGTGCTCCTTCCACCCGCGGTAGAGCAGGCGGCTGCCGCCCATCAAGAACAGCAGCAGCATCGGATCGAGCAGGAACACCGAGCGCGGCACCGGCGTGGCCAGGCGCAGCAGCACCAGGCAAAACGGCGCCGCCAGGGCGGCGACGACCACGGCGATCACCAGGCGGCGCAGGTCGTTCAGGCTGGCGTAGCGCCAAATGCCGCGGTACAACCCGAAGCGCCAGAACACGAGCGCTTGCACCGCCACCACGAGCAGCAGGGTGCCGAACATTACATCGGCATGGTCCGGCGGCAGCGCCAGGTTGAAGCGCAGCCAGAAGGCCACCACCCAGGCCAACGCGCTGGCTGCGACGTCATGCACCATGGCCAGGGCCGTGCGCGGGTTGAAGCGCTCGGGAGGCACCATCTCAGACCCCCTGCCGGGCGCGCCAGCGCAGATCCACCGCGGCGCCGGCGGCCAGATAGGCCGCGATCAACAGCCCGAGCACCATGGCCTGTGCCGGGGGCGCAAGATGCAGCGCGCACAGCGCGGCGAGCGCGGCGGCCCCCATCAGGCTGTACTCGAACACAGCGAGCTGGCGGTGCGTCCAGCCCATCAGGATCTGGCGCTGATAGTAGTGGCTCCGATGTGCCCGCCAGATCCGCTCGCCCCGCAGCAGGCGCCGCAGCAGCGTGACCGTGGCATCGAGCACGAAGGACGCGAACACGGCCGCGGGAAACCACAGCGGCCACAGGCCCTCGCGCCAGCCGGCCAGACCGAGCGCGGCGGCCAGAAAGCCGAGCGGGATCGAACCCGCGTCACCCATGAACATGCGCGCCGGCGGGAAATTGAACAGCAGGAAAGCGCCGGCGGCAGCGGCCACCGACAGGCTGGCGAGCGCGAAAGACCGGTCGCCCGCGGCCCAGGCCGCCACGGCGTAGGCCCCGAACCCGAACACCGCCATCCCCCCTGCCAGTCCATCGGCGCCGTCCATGAAGTTGTACAGGTTGGTCATCCAGGTCACCGCAAGAATCAGCAGGGCGATCTCGAGCCAGCCCGCCTGCCCCGCAACGCCGAGGACGAAGGCGAGCGCGACACCGAGGTGCGCCAGCAGCCGCACGCGCGCCGACAGCCCTTTCCAGTCGTCCAGCACCGACAGCAGCATGAGCGCCAGCGCCAGTCCCAGTGCCAGTAGCTGATCGCCAGCCAGCGCCATGCCGAGCGCGGCCGCAGGCACCAGACCCAGGCCGCCGGTGCGCGGTACGGGCGAAGCGTGCAGCGAGCGGAAATTCGGATGGTCGAGGATCCAGCGCCGGGCCGCCGGCAGCAGGAGCAACCGCAGCAGCAGCGCGGCCGCTGCGAAGGCGGCTATGGGTGGCACAAGGGTAGACAGCAGAGGTCGGCTCCGGGTCCGGATGCCGGCGTGGCGGCAGCGCGCTGCCGCGAACGCCAGGGCGCGCGGTCCGCGCGCACCGGGTCAATTGTACTGGTATCCAAGCGGGCGGCTCATCTGGAGGCGTGCGTATGTTAGCATTGCGCGATTTCCAAACGCCCACACCTGCGGAGGGCAGCGACCTGAAGGCTTCTCGAGCGCGCGTTCTGGTCACCGGCGGCGCCGGCTTCCTGGGCTCGCATCTGTGCGGGCGACTGATCGAGCGCGGACACGAGGTCCTGTGTGTGGACAACTTCTTCACCGGGACCCGGCACAACATCGCCCATCTCCTCGGCCACCCACGCTTCGAGCTGGCGCGCCACGACGTCACCTTCCCGCTGTACGTGGAGGTGGACGAGATCTACAACCTCGCCTGCCCGGCCTCGCCGCTGCACTACCAGTTCGACCCGGTGCAGACCACCAAGACCAGCGTGCACGGCGCGATCAACATGCTGGGTCTGGCCAAGCGCACCAAGGCCAGGATCCTGCAGGCCTCGACCAGCGAGGTGTACGGCGACCCGCAGGTGCACCCGCAGACCGAGGGCTACTGGGGCCACGTCAACCCGGTGGGCCTGCGCTCCTGCTATGACGAAGGCAAACGCTGCGCCGAGACGCTGTTCTTCGACTATTATCGGCAGCACCGCCTGCGCATCAAGGTGGCGCGCATTTTCAACACCTACGGGCCGAACATGCACCCGGGGGACGGCCGCGTGGTGTCCAACTTCATCGTGCAGGCCCTGCAGGGCCAGGACCTGACCGTGTACGGCGACGGGTCGCAGACGCGCGCCTTCTGCTACGTGGACGACCTGATCGAGGGCCTGCTCCGGCTGATGGAAACCGGCGACGAGTTCACCGGCCCGCTGAATTTAGGCAATCCCGGGGAGTTCACCATCCGCGAGCTGGCCGA
>Ga0299906_10004190_pt1 | contig 11819 bp, 10 predicted proteins | sample RVTome_14_FD_200259 | JGI IMG/M metagenome (GOLD analysis project Ga0299906, IMG submission 200259) | Soil microbial communities from uranium-contaminated site in the Upper Colorado River Basin, Wyoming, United States - RVT145D125 (version 2) ... | reverse complement strand
ACCTCCGGAATCCCCGCGGACGTGCTGGCCGCGGCGCGCGAAGCGGCGAACAAGGACCGGCAGGAGGGATTCAAGTTCACCCTGCGCGCGCCTTCGTACGTCCCGGTGCTGCAGTATGCCGACGACCGGCGGCTGCGCGAGACGCTGTACCGCGAGAGCGTGACCCGGGCCTCCGAGTACGGCAAGCCGGAGTGGGACAACACGGCGCTCATCGCGCGCATCGTCGAGCTGCGCCGCGATCTCGCCCGGCTCCTGGGCTATGCCACCTATGCCGAGGTGTCGCTGGTGCCGAAGATGGCCGAGACCCCCGGGCAGGTGCTCGCCTTCCTGGACGAGCTCGCGCACCGCGCCCGGCCGCACGCCGAGCGCGACGTCGCCGAGCTGCGCGCGTTCGCCGCCGCCGAGCTCGGGCTGCGCGAGCTGGAAGCCTGGGACCTCGCCTACGCTTCGGAGAAGCTGCGCCTCAAGCGCTACGCGTTCTCGGAGCAGGAGGTCAAGCAGTACTTCCCGGAGGATACGGTGCTGCGCGGCCTGTTCCGCGTCGCCGAGACGCTCTACGGCGTGAGCATCGCCGCCTCGAGCGCCCCGGTATGGCATGAGGACGTGCGATTTTTCGAGATCCGCGACGCCTCGGGCGAGCGCGTGGGGCAGTTCTACGCCGATCTCTACGCGCGCGAGACCAAGCGCAGCGGCGCATGGATGGACGACGCCATCGGACGGCGGCGCAAGGGCGAGAGCCTGCAGACGCCGGTGGCGTATCTCAACTGCAATTTCTCCAGGCCCCTCGGGTCGGATGGGCTCGGCAAGCCGGCGCTGTTCACCCACGACGAGGTGCAGACGCTGTTCCACGAGTTCGGGCACGGCCTGCACCACCTGCTGACGCGCGTCGACGAGCTCGGTGTCTCGGGCATCAACGGGGTCGAGTGGGACGCGGTCGAGCTGCCGAGCCAGTTCATGGAGAACTTCTGCTGGGAGTGGGACGTGCTGCGCACGATGACGCGGCACGTCGAGCGCGGGGAGCCTCTGCCGCGGCAGCTGTTCGAGCGCATGCTCGCGGCGAAGAACTTCCAGAGCGGGCTGCAGATGCTGCGCCAGATCGAGTTCGCGCTGTTCGACATGCGCCTGCATTCCGAGTTCGACCCCGCCGCCGGCAGGAGCGCGCTCGAGCTGCTCGAGGAAGTCCGCGCGCAAGTGGCGGTGCTGCGCCCGCCCGCCTACAACCGCTTTCCGAACAGCTTCTCGCACGTGTTCGCCGGCGGCTATGCGGCGGGCTATTACAGCTACAAGTGGGCGGAGGTGCTTTCCGCCGACGCCTACAGTTATTTTGAAGAGCATGGCGTCCTCGATGCAGGCGCGGGCAGGCGCTTTTGCGAGGAGATCCTCGCCGTGGGCGGCAGCCGCCCCGCGGCGGAGTCGTTCCGCGCCTTCCGCGGCCGCGAGCCGGACGTCGAAGCGCTGCTCAGGCACAGTGGTATGATTTCCGCATGAGGCTTGCACGCGTCGTCCTCGCGATCGCGCTCGGCGTCGCGAGCGGCGCCGCGCTCGCGCAGATCTACCGCTGGACCGATCGCGACGGGCGTGTCCACATGAGCGACACGCCGCCACCCGCGGGCGCGACGAACGTGCAGAAGCGCAACCCGCCCGGCGCCGGCGCCGCCGCGCGGGCCAATGAGCCCTACGCGCTTCAGGTCGCGCGCAAGAACTATCCCGTCACGCTCTATACCAGCCTCGGCTGCGACCCTTGCGTCGAGGCACGCAAGCTGCTCAACGCGCGCGGCGTGCCGTTCCGGGAAGTGAGCGTCAGCAACCAGCAGCAGCTCGAGGAGCTGAAGAAAGTGGCCGGGAACGCATCGGTTCCCGTGATGCTCGTGGGAAGCTCGCTGCAACGGGGCTTCGAGGAAGGGGCGTATCACGCCATGCTCGACGGCGCCGGCTACCCGAAGGCCGGCATCCTGCCGCCGCGCAGCCAGCCCGATCCCGGGCAGCCGCAGCCGCAGTCGGAGTCGGAGTCGGAATCGCCGTTAGCCGCCGAAGAGGAAACTCCGCGCGGACCCTACGCCCCCGGCGCGCCGCCGCAGCGCTCGCGGCGGAGGTGACATTCCGGCTGGCGACCTGGAACGTCAACTCGCTCAAGGTCCGCCTTCCCCACCTGCTCGACTGGCTCGGCGCGGAGCGCCCCGATGCCGTCTGCCTGCAGGAGACCAAGGTCGAGGACGCGAGCTTTCCGCTCGACGCGATCCGGGCCGCCGGCTACCAGGCGGTGTTCTGCGGCCAGAAGGCCTACAACGGCGTCGCGATCCTCGCGCGCTCGGCGCTGACCGGCGTGACGCACGGCATCCCGGGCTTTGCCGACGATCCTAAGCGCGTGATCGCGGCGACGGTCGGGGGCATCCGCGTCGTGTCGCTCTATGCACCGAACGGCCAGGCCGTCGGCTCGGACAAGTACGCGTACAAGCTGCGCTGGTACGAGGCGCTCGCGGCCTGGACGAAGGACGAGCTGGCGGGCGACGCGCGGCTCGCGCTCGCCGGCGACATGAACGTGGCGCCCGAGGATCGCGACGTGCACGACCCGAAACGCTGGGAAGGCCAGATCCACGTCTCGGAGCTCGAGCGCACCGCACTGCGCCGCGTGATGGAAGCCGGCTTGGTCGACGCGTTCCGCCTGTTTCCCCAGCCCGACAGGAGCTTCTCGTGGTGGGATTACCGGCTGGCCGCGTTCCGGCGCGACTGGGGCCTGCGGATCGATCTCGTGCTGCTCTCGCGCAGCCTCGCGGCGCGCTGCCGCGCCTGCACCATCGACAAGGCGCCGCGCCGGCTCGAGCGGCCTTCGGACCACGCACCGGTGATCGCCGAGCTGCAATAGCCCGTCCGTGGAACCCGCGCGCTCGATCGGGAAGCTGGGCTTCAAGAAATGGTACGAGCGGCAGCTGCTGGAGGCTCACGCGTGGCTCGTCAGCTGCCTGCTCTGCGGCTTCGTGGTGTTCGCGCTGCTGGAGGGCCTCGACTTCGCCCGCGCAGCCGAAGCCGTGCTGCGCGCAGTGCTGATGCTGGCGGCGAGCTTCGTGTGCTGGGTTTCCTTGCAGCGCTATGCCGCGCTGATGCTCCGGGCGTGGCGCCTCGCGCAGCGCTCGACGTGCCCGTCCTGCGGCGCCTACGCCGCATTCCGGGTGATCGGCGAATCGCCTAGAATCGCCGTGCACTGCCGCAAGTGCGACCACGAATGGATTCTGTGAAGCTGCGCTACTCGCTGTTCTCGGTCAACGACCATCACCCCAGCCTCGCGCGCACGGTGCCGCAGCTCTACGCGCAGGTGATGCGCCAGTGCGAGCTGGCGGAGACGCTCGGCTACGACACCTTCTTCTGCGCCGAGCACCACTTCCACGAGTACGGCGTGGTGCCCGACCCGGCCGTGATGCTCGCGGCGCTCGCGCAGCGCACGCGCCGCATCCGGCTCGGCACGGCGATCTCGATCCTGACCTTCCACGATCCGCGGCGCATCGCCGAGACCTATTCGATGCTCGATTTGCTGTGCGGCGGCAGGCTGGTATTCGGCGTCGGCTCCGGCTACCTGCCCCACGAGTTCGTCGGCTACGGCCAGGATCCGGCGGAAAAGCGCAGCCGCTTCGACGAGAACCTCGACATCGTGAAGCGGCTGATGGCGGGCGAGACGCTTTCCTACGAGGGAAAGTTCTCGAAGAGCGCGAAGGTCGCGCTCAACGTGCGCCCGCACCAGGACCGCGTGCCGCCGATCCACGTCGCGGTGCTGGCGCGCGAGGCCGCGTACCACGTCGGCAGGCAGGGAAACCGCATCTTCACCATGCCCTACGTCTCGTGCAAGGACTTCGACGACATCGGCACCATGCTCGCCGAGTACCGCAAGGGGCGCGCCGAGGCCGGGCTCCAGGCCGACAGCGACGACCATGTGTTCACCCTGCACACGCACGTCGCCGAAACCGACGAGGCGGCGCACGCGCAGTGCAAGGCCGCCTACGATCTCTACGTCGACACGCGCTTGTACGCGAAGAAGCACGTCTACGAGGACATCCTCGCCAACGGCATCTGCCTGTTCGGCTCGGTGCGGGCCGTCGCCGCCAAGGTGCGCCGGCTCCAGGAAATGGGCGTACGCCATCTCGCCACCCTGCACAACTTCGGCGCGCTCGATCCGCGCCTGGTCGAGCGCTCGATGACGCTCTTCGCGCGCGAGGTGATGTGAGCGCGCCGGCGCAGTTCGACCGTATCCCGGTGGTGCTCTCGTTCGCGGAGCCGCTGCGCATGGTGGAGACTTACGGCTTCGCCGGCAGCCAGGGGAAGACCATCCTCGAGGGCCAGCGCCTGGTGCCGCGAGGGCGGCCCTCGGACACGCTGTACCTCTTCATGCATCCGTCCTCGACGCTGCACCTGCTGCCGATGCCGACCGCGCTCGCCGCCGCAGGCTTTCACGTGCTGTGCGCCGGCAGCCGCTATGCGAAGAACGACAGCGCGCTGATCATGGAGAAGGTGGCGTTCGACCTCGGCCAGTACCTGCGCTACGCCCGCGAGGCGCTCGGCTACCACCGCGTGGTGCTGGTGGGCTGGTCCGGCGGCGGATCGCTGTCGCTCTTCTACCAGGCGCAGGCCGAGCAGCCGACGCTCACCCATACGCCGGCCGGCGACCCCTACGATCTCGCCGCCGCGCGGCTGCCTTCGGCCGACGGCATCGTCTTCATCGCCGCGCACCTGAGCCGCGCCGAGACGCTCACCGAATGGCTGGATCCTTCGCTCTCCGACGAGCAGCGGCCCGACGTACGCAACCTCGAGCTCGACATCTACGCGCCGGGCTGCCCGAACAAGCCGCCGTTCACGGCGGACTTCGTGGCGGTGTTCCGTGCCGCGCAGCGCGCGCGCAACCGCAGGATCACCGACTGGGCGCTCGAGACGCTCGAGCTCCTCAAGCGCAAGAACGACGGCGAGATGGAGCGCGCCTTCGTCGTGCACCGCACGATGTGCGATGTGCGCTGGATCGACCCGTCCGTCGACCCCAACGGCAGACGGCCGAACTGGTGCTTCCTCGGCGATCCGCGCATCGCCAACTCCGCGCCCGCGGGACTCGCGCGCTACAGCAGCCTGCGCTCCTGGCTCTCGCAGTGGTCCTACGAGCGCTCGAACGCCAGGGGGCCGCTGAACGCGGCGAAGATCCGGGGCGTCCCGGTGCTGCAGATCGTGAACCAGGCCGACGACGCGGTGCCGGCGACGCACAACCCGGCGATCCGCGACGCGCTCGCGACGCCGGACAAGGAATGGGTCGAGATCGAAGGGGCGACCCACTATTACGTGGACCAGCCGGCGCAGCTTCAAATTTGCATCGACGCGATCGCCGGCTGGAGCCGGCGCAAGGGCCTGCTCGCGGGCTAGTCGATCAGGCGGTAGGCGGGAAGCGTGAGGAACTCGACGTAGTTGTCGTCGGCGGTGATTTGCTGGAAAAGCTGCGCCGCCTGGTCGTACTTGCTCTCGCCGAAGTCGGCCTTGACCTTGGAAAGCTCCTCGGCGAGGAGCTGCCTGAAGAGCTCGACGGTGACCTTGCGGCCGTCCTCGAGCACGCCCTTGGGCGAGCGGATCCACTGCCAGATCTGGGAGCGCGAGATCTCCGCGGTGGCCGCATCCTCCATCAGGTTGAACACCGGCACGCAGCCGTTGCCGGCGAGCCAGGCGCCGAGGTACTGGATGCCGACCGAGATGTTGTTGCGCAGCCCGGCCTCGGTGATCGGCTTCTCGGGCCGGAAGTCGAGCAGGTCCTTGGCGCTCGCGTTCACGTCCGGGCGCTGCCGGCCGTACTGGTTCGCCTGCGGCATGTGCCGGTCGAAGACTTCCTTCGCGATCGGCACCAGCGCCGGATGCGCCACCCAGGTGCCGTCGCAGCCGTCGGTGACTTCGCGCAGCTTGTCCTGGCGCACCTTCTCGAGCGCCGCCTCGTTCGCCGCCGGGTCGTTCTTGATCGGGATCTGCGCCGCCATCCCGCCCATCGCCGGCGCACCGCGCCGGTGGCAGGTCTTGACCAGCAGCAGCGCGTAGGCGCGCATGAAGGGCGCGGTCATGGTGACCTGCGCACGGTCGGCGAGGCAGAAATCCGGGTTGGCGCGGAACTTCTTGATGCACGAGAAGATGTAGTCCCAGCGCCCGATGTTGAGGCCCGCGGAGTGGCTGCGCAGCTCGTAGAGGATCTCGTCCATCTCGAACGCCGCCACCAGGGTTTCGATGAGCGCCGTGGCGCGGATCGTGCCCTGCGGGATCTTCAGTTCGTCCTGAGCGAAAACGAAGATCTCGTTCCACAGCCGCGCCTCGAGGTGCGACTCCATCTTGGGCAGGTAGAAATACGGCCCCGAGCCGCGGGTGAGCAGCGCTTTCGCGTTGTGGAAGAAGAGCAGCGCGAAATCGAAGATCGCCCCGGAAACCGGCTTGCCGTCCACGGCGACGTGCTTCTCGTCGAGGTGCCAGCCGCGCGGGCGCGGAATCAGCACCGCCGTTTTCGCGTTCAGCCGGTAGCGCTTGCCGTTCTGCTCGAGGCTGATGGTGCGGCGCACCGCGTCGCGCAGGTTGACCTGACCGTCGATCATGTTGTCCCAGGTCGGGCAGTTGGCGTCCTCGAAATCCGCCATGAACGTCGAGGCGCCGCAGTTGAGCGCGTTGATCACCATCTTGCGGTCGGTGGGACCGGTGATCTCGACGCGGCGGTCGAGCAGGTCCTTGGGCTGCGCGGCGATCGTCCAGTCGCCTTCCCGGACCGCGCGGGTTTCCGGCAGGAAATCCGGCAGCTTTCCCGAGTCGAACTCCTTCTGCCGCGCCGCGCGCCGGGCGAGCAGCTCCTGCCGCCGCCCTTCGAACTGCCGGTGGAGCTTGGCAACGAAGCCCAGCGCCTCCGCGGTCAGGACCTGCGCGAACTCGGGGGTGATGCGGCCCGAGACGGAAACGCCTTGCGGAAGCGGACTGGACCTTTGCATAGCAGCATTTTATGTAGCCCCATGTGGCGCCGCAACATAAAAGGCGGGGCTGATCGGACCATAAGGCGGCTATTCGCCGGCGTCCTCCTCGATTCCAAGCTCTTGAATCTTTCGGGTAATGGTGTTGCGGCCCATGCCGAGGAGGTTGGCGGCTTCGATGCGCCGGCCTCCGGCGCGGGCCAGCGCCTTGGCGATCAGGGCGCGCTCGAACTGCCGGCCGAGCAGCTCGAGGATTCCGGTATCGCCGCGCGCCAGGCGCCGCTCCGCCTCATGCTCGAGCGCGGAAAGCCAATCCGAGGCCGCGGCCGCCGTCGGGTCGCGGAACTCGGCCGGCAGATCGCCGATGTCGATCACCTGCCCGGGAGCCATGACCGTCAGCCAGTGGCACAGGTTCTCGAGCTGGCGCACGTTTCCCGGAAACTCCAGCCGTGCGAGGTGCGCAAGCGCGTCCTCCGACAGCCGCTTGGGCTCGACGCCGAGCTGCTTCGCGCTCGCGACGAGGAAGTGCTTCGCCAGCAAAGGGATGTCCTCCGCGCGCTCGCGCAGGCCCGGCAAGCGCAGGCGAATCACGTTCAATCGGTGGTACAGGTCCTCGCGGAAGGCGCCTTCGCGCACGCGGTGCTCGAGATTCTGGTGGGTGGCCGCGATGACGCGTACGTTCGCCTTGAGCTGCTGGTGCCCGCCGACGCGATAGAAAGTGCCGTCGGAGAGCACGCGCAGCAGCCGCGTCTGGAGCTCCGCCGGCATGTCGCCGATCTCGTCGAGGAACAGCGTCCCGCCCTCGGCCTGCTCGAAGCGCCCGCGCCGCTGTTGCTGGGCGCCGGTGAAAGAGCCGCGCTCGTGCCCGAAGAGCTCGGACTCGAGCAGGTCCTTCGGCATCGCCGCGGTATTGATGGCGATGAAAGGCTTCGCCGAGCGTGCACTGTGCCGGTGCAGCGCTCGAGCGACAAGCTCCTTTCCAGTTCCCGACTCGCCGGTGATCAGGACCGTAGCGCTCGACTGGGCGAGGCGCCCGATGGCGCGGAACACCTCCTGCATCGCAGGCGCCTGCCCGAGGATCTCGGGCGCCGCGCCGAGCGGCTCGATCGCCTCGGCCTCGCGGCGGCTCTCGTCCAGGGCGCGGCGGATCAGGTCGAGCGCCTGATCGACGTCGAAGGGCTTGGGGAGATATTCGTAGGCGCCGCCCTGGAAAGCGGCGACCGCCGAATCGAGGTCCGAGTACGCCGTCATCACGATGACCGGGACCGCGGGGTGGCGCTGCCTGACCGTCTGCAGAAGCTCCAGGCCCGAGAGGCCGGGCATGCGGATGTCGGAAACCAGCACTTCGGGCGCCCCCCCGGAGAGGGCCTCGAGCGCCTCCTGGGCGGACGCGAAGGAGCTGTAGGCGATGCCCTCGCGGCTGAGGGCTTTCTCGATCACCCAGCGGATAGAGCGGTCGTCGTCGACGATCCAGACCGGTTTCATGTCAGCGGCAGCAGGATCCTGAATGTTGTGCGGCCGGGCCGTGACTCGAACTCGATGACGCCCTGGTGGTACTGCACGAACGTCTGCGCGAGCGAGAGTCCCAAGCCGGTGCCGCCTTCCCTCCCGGAAACCAGCGGATTGAAGATCCGGTCCTGGATCTCCTCCGGCACGCCCGGGCCATCGTCGACTACCTGCAATTCTAATGCCAGCCTGCAGCGCTGCCGCAGAATCGTGACCTGGCGCAGCGCGCGCGTCTTGAACTCGACCGACCCGGCGCCGGACTGGGCGGCGTTACGCGCGATGTTGAGCACGGCCTGGATAAGCTGCTCGCGGTCGCCGACGATGTCGGGAAGGCTCGGGTCGTAATCGCGCCGGATCTCGATCCCGAACTCGGCCTGCACCAGGTTGCGCGCGCGCTCGAGCACCTCGTAGATGCTGAGCGCCTCCACGCGCGGCGCCCGGTGCGGCGTGAGCATCCGGTCCATCAGCGCCTGCAGGCGATCGGCTTCCTTGATGATCACCTGCGTGTACTCGCGCAGCCCCGGGTCTCGCAGCTCGCGCTCCAGAAGCTGCGCCGAGCCGCGCAGCCCGCCCAGCGGATTCTTGATCTCGTGCGCGAGATTGCGGATCAGCTCGCGGTTCGCCTGCTGCTCGGAAACCAGGCGCTCCTCGCGCGCGAGGCGCAGCTGCTGCTCGATCGGGCGCAGCTCGGCGAGCAGCGCGAGTCCCGGCTGGTCGATGCGCGTCACCGTGCACGACAGGCGCTGCGGCTCGCGCCCGGCGCGCAGGTAGGTGACGTTGCGGGCCGCGTAGTCCCAGTGCGTGCTGCGCGCCTCGCCGAGGGTCCTCTCGAGCTCTTCGCTCTCGGAGAAATGCGGCAGGAAGGGCTGCCCGATCAGGCTTCTCGCGCCGGTGGCGAGCAGGTTCTCCGCCGCCGGGTTGGCATAGCGCACCACCAGCGCCTCGTCGAGCGCCACCACCGCCGTGGCGAGCAGTTCCAGGCCTGGAAACGAAGCCACTTAGCGGTACAGGTTGGCGAGCTCGCGTCTCAGCGCTTCGATGTTCTTCTCGTGGGTCTGGACGCTGTCCCTGTAGGGCTGCAAACGCTCGAGAACGCGGGCGTAATTGTGCTCCTCTCCGGTGCGCACCGACTCCTGCGCGGCGAGCTCCTCGCGCGCCCTCGCGAGCAGCCGCTCCTCGGTAACAAGCTCCTTTTCCAGGATCTCGCGCTGGCGCTCCTTGGCATTGGCGCGGTCGGCAGCCGACTCCTTCGGAAAGGCAGCCGCCGAGCTCGATGCCGGCTTGCGCGACTGCGGCGACACCACATTCACCTGGCGCGACACCAGCTCGCACTGCTTGCCCGCCGTGTCGCGCTTGTCGCTGGTATACAGCGGCCGCCCGGAGGGATCGATGCATTTGTAGATCTCGGTGACCTGCTGCGCATACGCCTGCAAGGCGACGCCCAGGCCGAGCAGCCATCCGATGGACCAGCGCATAAGCTAAGTCTATCAAAGAAAAGAAAAAGGGGCGGTCGTGGCGCCCCTTTCGCCGGCCGTCGCGAACCGCTCAGGAAGCGTAGTACATATCGAACTCGAGCGGGTGCGTGGTCATGCGGAAGCGGGTGAGCTCCTCCTCCTTGAGCGCGATGTAGGACTCGAGGAAGTCCTCCGAGAACACGCCGCCGCGCGTCAGGAAGGCGTGGTCGTCGCGGATGCATTCGAGCGCCTGCTCGAGCGAGGCGCACACGTGCGGCACCTTGGCCGCTTCCTCGGGCGGCAGGTCGTACATGTTCTTGTCGATCGGGTCGCCGGGATGGATCTTGTTCTGCACGCCGTCGAGGCCGGCCATCAGCATCGCGGCGAAGGCGAGATAGGCGTTGGCGGTCGGGTCCGGGAAGCGCACCTCGACGCGCCGCGCGTTGGGGCTCGACACGAACGGGATGCGGCACGCGGCGGAGCGGTTGCGCGCCGAGTAGGCGAGGTTGATCGGCGCCTCGAAGCCCGGCACCAGCCGCTTGTACGAGTTGGTGCCGGGATTGGTGATCGCGTTGAGCGCCTTGGCGTGCTTGATGATGCCACCGATGTAGTGCAGCGCGAACTCGGAGAGCCCCGCGTAGCCGTTGCCGGCGAACAGGTTCTTGCCGCCCTTCCAGACCGACTGGTGCACGTGCATGCCCGAGCCGTTGTCGCCGACCACCGGCTTGGGCATGAAGGTCGCGGTCTTGCCGTAGGAGTGCGCCACGTTCCAGACCGTGTACTTGAGGATCTGCATCCAGTCCGCGCGCTGCACCAGCGGCGCGAAGCGCGTTCCGATCTCGTTCTGGCCGGCGGCCGCCACCTCGTGGTGATGCACCTCGACTTCGACACCCTGCTGCTCGAGCGCGAGCGCCATCGCATTGCGGATATCGGCGAGCGTATCGATCGGCGGCACCGGGAAATAGCCGCCCTTCACCGGCGCGCGGTGGCCCATGTTGCCCGACTCGTAATCGATGCCCGAGGACCACGGCGCCTCCTCGGACTTGATCTTCACGAAGCAGCCCGACATGTCGACCGACCAGGTGACGCCGTCGAAGATGAAGAACTCCGGCTCGGGGCCGAAATAGGCGACCTCGCCCAGGCCGGTGGACTTCAGGTAGGCCTCGGCGCGCTTGGCGATGCCGCGCGGGTCGCGGTCGTAGGGCTTGCCGTCCACCGGCTCATAGACGTCGCAGCTGATGTTGAGCACCGGCTCGTCGGTGAACGGGTCCATGCGCGCGGAGACGGCATCGGGCATCAGCAGCATGTCGGAAGCCTGGATTCCCTTCCAGCCCGCGATCGACGAGCCGTCGAAGGCATGTCCCGACTCGAACTTGTCCTTGCCGAAGTACTTGACCGGCACGGTGACGTGCTGCTCTTTCCCGCGGGTGTCGGTAAAGCGGAGATCGACGAACTTGACCTCCTTGTCCTTGATGAGTTTCAAGACGTCGTCGGGCGTCATCGCCATCTCGGGATCTCCTGGATGCTAGGTGGTTGGTATAGGTGTTGGACCGGCGGAGCAGCAGCATTTTCCATGCCAAAGCCCCGCACAGGAAGCGTCAAGCTTCGCGGCAAAGTTGCGCACCATCTCGGGGCATGCGAATACGGATCGCACTGGAGCAGTGCATGTTGCCGCACTTCTATAATGCAAGGCAACCATGGACGACATCCGGAAAACCGCCGCCGAGCGCGGCCAAAGGATGGGGCTTACCTACGCCGGCGCCCTGCTTCCGGCCGAAGCGCACCGGCTGATGCAGGCCGGGGCCCGGCTGGTCGATGTGCGCACCCAGCCAGAGCTTCTCTACGTCGGACGCGTGCCCGGCGCTCTCGCCCTCGAATGGCAAACATACCCGGGCAACCAGCCCAA
>Ga0299906_10004189_pt1 | contig 11826 bp, 10 predicted proteins | sample RVTome_14_FD_200259 | JGI IMG/M metagenome (GOLD analysis project Ga0299906, IMG submission 200259) | Soil microbial communities from uranium-contaminated site in the Upper Colorado River Basin, Wyoming, United States - RVT145D125 (version 2) ... | reverse complement strand
TTCGCCGCTGCTTGCTGATCAGAATCGACACTGACCTCGCACAGCACCATGGGGATGACGATGAAACGATCGACTATCGCGATCTGCGTTCTGATCCTGGCGCTCGTGGTGTCGAATCTCTGGTCGTTCGGCCTACTCCTCGATGCCGGCATCACCGCCACCTATGGGGACGACTCGCTCGACCGGCACCATCGAGCCCTCGCCGAGCTTCTCGCGGTCGTGCCAGCCGTCGCGGACCCAGCGGCCACGCGCGAGTCTGTCCTCGGCGTCGCGCGCGACGCGGCGGGAGACGAGGACTCGTTCGAGAAGGAGGGGCTCGTGTGGATCGGCCAGCTCGGCTATCGGTTCGACGACGATGGCCGGCTCGTCGAGGTTCAGACCGGCGTGTTTGGTCTCTCGCCGATCCAGCAAGAGAGCTATGAACTTTTCCGCGAGTCTGTCAAGCGGAGACGATTTCTTCGCAACGCCTGGCCGATTCTTTGACATTCTTGCAGCTCTTCAGGATCCGGGAGGTCGCCAGCACTCGGCGCTACTGGCGCCGGTTCGCCCTCGCCGAGATCGAGATCCTCGCCATCGAGCCGACCTGAAGCTGGCGGATCGTCACGGCCGCTCTGGCCGGGCTTGGTGGCTGCGGCCGGCTCGGGTCATGGTAGGGCTGCCGTCAGTCGGCCCCAGGCCCCAGAGGTCCGCCCACCGATCGTGGGCGCCTGGTTCTGGACCGCCCGAGACCCCGTGACCCGCCGCCCCTCGTGCCCTCTCGATCCGGGATCGCTTAGACTTCCAGCGACACGGGGCAATGCCTGGGGGCAGGCAGGGCGAGGTCGAATCACGAGGGGCACCAGGAGAACTCATGGCCACCGCAGCCGCAGTCGACCCCGAGATCCGCGCGGGCCGACCCTGCCTGGCCGGGACCGGCGTGAGCGTCCACCGGGTGGTCGGTTGGTGCAAGCTCGGCCTGACGCCCGGGGAGATCGCCGAGCGCATCGGCCATCTGTCGCTGGCGCAGGTCCACGCCGCCCTGACCTACTACCACGCCAACCAGCGGCAGATCGACGAGGAGATCGCGGCCGAAGACGCCGAGGCGGACGCCCCCGGGCGCGAGCACCTCGCCGCTAGGACCGATCGGTGACGCCGCGCTTCTACTTCGACGAGGACTCGCTCGATCAGGCGCTGATCCTGGCGCTGAAGGCTCGGGGGCTCGACGTCGAGAGCGCGCTGACCGCCGGAATGCGCCGCCGTTCCGACCGTGACCAACTCGCCTATGCGACCGAGCAGGGGCGGGGTTCGAGATCGACGGCGAGAGCTGCTTCGTGCCGGATAGCCCTCGGAGGCCACAGATGGGAAGAGCAATTCCCTATCCTGGCATCCGCTGGACCGACGAGGAACCTCAAGTACCTGCTCGGTGCGATCCCGCTCGGCGGGTTCTAAGGCGGCCGCCGCGAGGGGCTCGGTGAGCGATCCGGGCGGTGCCGCGGCCGACGCGGGCCGGAGGCCGACGGCGGCCGACGACCCGCCCCAGGCGTCCGGTCCGCCACGCCGCGCGGTCCTCGTCGGCGGTCTGGCGTGGGTCGCTCTCGTCGACGCGGTCCTCTGGTGGATCTACTACCGGCCGGCTCCGAAGCAGCTGTTCCTCGACGAGTGGCAGTACGTGTGGACCGCGGGCGCGATCCAGGCCGGCGGGCCGGCGAGCACCTACCTGATCTGGCCTCCGGGGCAGGCGACGGTCGTCGCCTGGGCGATGAGAGCCCTGGGCGGGCTCGAGCCCGCGATCCTGGCGATCCAGCTCTGGCAGACCGCGTTGCTCGGCCTCTCCGCCTGCCTTCTCGCCGACCTCGGGCGGCGGCTCACCGGCTCCCGCGCGGCCGGTGCGGCGGCCGGCCTCCTGCTGGTCGCCCACCCGGGCGTCCTCGCCTTCTCGCAGTACCTGTTCGCGGAGGTCTCACACCTCGCGCTGTGGCTCCTCGCGCTGTGGCTCCCGCTACGCTGGCGGGAGGGCGGGGCGGGCCGGCTCGCGGCGGCCGGGGCCGGCGCGGCCTGGGGCGCGGCGCTCCTGTTCAAGAGCCTCCTCGGCGCGGCCTGGCCGCTCTGGATCCCAATCCTCCGCCGGTCCGGACCGCTACGCCCGGTTCGCGCCTGGCTGCCCGCGCTCGCGGTCGACCTCGCCCTCTTCCTCGGCGTCGGCCTCGCGGTCACCGTGCCCGCCCGCCTCGACAACCTCGAGCGCTTCGGCGAGGCGAAGATCGCCGACGCCTCGGCCTTCGGGCTGTGGATCGGCCTCACCGACACCCGGCGCTCCGACGCCTGGCAGGACCGCACCGGCCTCGAGCTGCGCGAGTACCTCGACAGCTCCCCCTCGACCGCCGAGCGGCGGGAGATCTACCTCGAACGCTCCCGCCGCCGGGTCGCCGAGCGCGGCCCGTGGGCGGTCGTCCGCGACAAGCTCGGCACGCAGTACTTCCGGCTCCTGAGCGCCAAGACGAACCTCATCACCCAGCTCCCCGGCGACCTCTGCCGCGGCCACCTCCCGACCTACCGCGACCCCCCGCCCTCCGCCGTCGCCTTCCTCACCCTCGCGAGCCACGGCGTCCAGCTCCTCACCCTTGCCGCCTTCGCCTTCGGCCTCGCCCTGTGGCGCCGCTGGCGGCACCCGCTAGCGCTCGCCGCCGGTGGGCTGCTCGCCTACCAGTTCGCCGTCTACTTCGTCCTCCACGCCGTGTCCCGCTACGCGGTCCAGCTCTGGCCCATCCTCTGCCTCTTCGCCGGCTGGTTCCTCGCCGCCCTCGCCGCCCGCCGGCACGACCCGGGCGAGCCCGCCGCCGCGGGCCTCGCCGTCGCGGGCGGTCTCCGCTGGGCCCTCGGCGCCCTCCTCGCGCTCCTCCTCGCGTGGTTCGCCTTCGCCGGCCCGTACCTCGACCGGATGTGCTCGTGAGGGCTACGTCGAGAACAGGGTGCGTTCTCCCCTCACGGCCGTTCGCCGCCCCGGCAGGCCAAGCTACCCAACCTGGCGTCGCAGCCACCGAGCACGCCGTGAACCGCGCCTCCGGCACGACGATGGCGACGCCGAGCCGGGGCAGCACCGCCACGACAACACGGTTTTAGCTCGCTGATCACTCAGTACCTCCCCTCAGTTCCGGCAGTTCGTTGCGGCTGGCGCCGGTCACGCCCGCTCGTCCCTACGTTTCGAGGATCCCGAGGTTCCGTTCTCCGGCTTTCTTCGCTGGGTGGCGGCGACTCCGATCTCCCGCGAGCACGATCTGGACCTGGGTGCAGCCGCCTTCCCAGTAGCACGCAGCCGTGAAGCGAGCGCCGGAGCAAGCCAACCGGGCCTGCTATTCGTAGGCCAGACCGCGGAGCGACCGGCCCGCGTCCCCTGCTCTCAGCCAGCGCGTGGAGTTCTTGTTCAGCGGTCCGGGATCTTGACGGCTTCGAAGCCCGGGGCGGCGCTTCCTCAGCTTCCCCGCTCGCGTGCCCGGGCCTCCTGGGGTGAGAGGGCCGCGTAGAGCAAGTCGTTGACCGGCGTGGCGACGCCGAACTCCCGGCCCAGGCGCACCACGGCGCCGGTCTGGGCCTCGAGCTCCGAGGGGCGGCCTTCCATCACGTCGCGCTGCATGGAGGCGGTGGCTTCCTCCGGGAGGCCGTCGACGAAGCGGAGCGTCGCCTCCACCACGTCCGCGGCGAGCGCCACGCCGCGGGCGCGCGCGACCGCCTCGACCTCGCGCATCGCAGCCTCGAGGAGGAGGCGGGTCTCGGGCGTGGTCCGCAGCCGCCCCGCCGGCACCCGGCTCACCGCTCCGACGCCGCTCATCGCCGAGATGAAGAGGAACTTGGTCCAGATCTCCCGCTGGATGTCGTCCGAGAGCTCCACACTCACCCCGCGGCAGCTCGCGAAGGCGTCCGCGACCGCCTGCGCCCGCTCGCTCCGCGAGCCGTCGAGTTCGCCGAGGACGACCGCGGGCTCGACCCCGGCGTGGGTGACGCGCCCGGGCGCGGAGAGGTAGGCCATGATACGGCAGACGCCGCCCAGCATGGAGCCCATGCCGACCACGGCGCCGATCTCCTCGGCCGCGGTGGCGCCGTTCTGGAGCGAGAGGACAGCGGTCTCCGACCCCACGGCCGGCGCCAGCGCACGGGCCGCCGCCTCCGTCTGCCACGACTTGACGGCGAAGAGCACGACGTCGGCGCGCCCGGCGTCGGCGATGTCCTCGACTACGCCGGCCGGCGCCACCTCGAAGTCGCCGAGGATGCTGCTCACCCGGAGCCCTCGGCGGGCGAGGGCCTCGCGGTGCGCGCCGCGGGCGACCAGCCACACCTCGTGCCCCGCCTGCGCCAGCCGGCCGCCGAAGTAGCCGCCGACCCCGCCCGCTCCCATCACCAGCCACTTCATCGCGGCGCGCCTCTCCTTCCGGCGTTCCCGCTCATGGCCGCTTTCCCTTCCTCTCCTCGCGGCGTCACTGTACCCCGGGTCACCTCGAGGGAGCGTCCCCGTCGGGGCCGAACCGCTCGGGAGATCCAGCCGCTGACCCGCGCGAGCGCGCGGAGGGCGAAGGTCTGCCGGTCCAGGAAGGGCGATCGGGGAAAGGCCGGTCCGTAGCTGACTTGGGGCGCTCGACGGGCGTCGTTGACGCCGTCTCGCGGGGGCTGGAAGATGGAAAGCTCGCCAGGGGATCGTGGGTTTCCGTCTGCCGGAGGAGGAGGGTGAGACGGAGGCACCGAAGGTGGCGAGGAGCGGCGAGGTACGCCTCCGGGTACCCGTCGGCTGACGCTGCCGTCGGCACCGAGCCTCGACGATGGGCGGTCCTAGCGACGGGACCGCCTTCTCTGCGGGGTGCTCCAACGGGGACTCCGCTCGTCATTCTGCCGCCCGCTGTCTTGGGACCTTCGACGGCCGTCGGTCTCTGGTCGGCCTCCCCTATACTGCCGGCCCGCCTCCACCGGCGGGCCCCGGCACGATGCCTCCCGCCCTGCTCATCGACTGTCACCTGCTGAGCAAGGGCTTCGGCGGCGCTCCGCGCTTCGAGGAGCTGTCGTTCGCCGTCCGGGAAGGCGACCACGTGGGGGTGGTGGGACCCAACGGCTCCGGCAAGTCGACGCTGCTCAGGATCCTCGCCGGACAGCTCGAGCCGGACGCTGGAGAGCGCCGGACGCGCCGGCACCTTCGGATCGGGTACGTACCCCAGGACCCGGTCTTCGCTCCCGGCCTGACCGTCGAGGAGGTGCTGTTCGAAGCGCTGCGCGAGCTCCCCCGCCTCGACGAGGCGGAGCGCTATCAGCAGGTCGCGATCGCCTTCGGCAAGGTCGGGTTCACCGACCGTGCACAGCGCACGGAGATCCTCTCCGGCGGCTGGCGCAAGCGCCTGGCGATCGCCCGTGAGCTGGCTCGCGCGCCCGACGTGCTGCTCCTCGACGAGCCGACCAACCAGCTCGACCTCGAGTCGATCCTCTGGCTCGAAGAGCTGCTGCGCTCCGAACCGGAGGCTTTCGTGGCGGTGAGCCACGACCGCTACTTCCTCGACGCCGTCGGCCGCCGCATCGTCGAGCTCGACCGGCGCTACCCCGAGGGCTACTTCGCCGTCGACGGCGGCTATGCGGAGTTCCTCGACGCCCGGGACGAGCGCCTGCGCCAGGACGAGACCTACCGCGCCACGCTCGCCAACCTGGCGCGCCGCGAGGCGGAGTGGTTGCGGCGCGGCCCCAAGGCGCGCACGACCAAGGCCAAGGCCCGCGTCGACTCGGCCGAGGAGCTGATCGCCGAGCTCGCCGACGCCAACGCGCGGACCGCGACCGCCGGCGCCGGCGCCGGCATCGAGTTCTCCGCCTCGGGCCGGCGCACCCGCCGCCTGTGGGTCGGCAAGGGGCTCGCGAAACGCTACGGAGAGAGGATCGTCCTCCACCCCTTCGACCTCCTCCTGACCGCAGGAAAGCGGCTCGGAATCGTCGGCCGCAACGGTTCCGGCAAGACCACGCTGCTGCGCATCCTGGTGGGAGAGATCGAGCCGGACGCGGGCACCATCGAGCGCGCCGAGGGGCTGCGTGTCGTCTACTTCGAGCAGAACCGGGAGAGCCTCGACCCGACGCTCACCCTGGAGCGCGCCCTCTCTCCCCGCGGCGACCACGTCGAGTTCCAGGGGCGGGCGCTGCACGTGGTCTCGTGGGCGCGGCGCTTCCTGTTTCGCGCCGAGCAGCTCCGCACCCCGGTCGGTCAGCTCTCGGGCGGCGAGAAGGCCCGCATCGTGCTCGCCCGGCTGATGCTGCGCCCCGCCGACCTGCTCGTGCTCGACGAGCCGACCAACGACCTCGACATCGCCACCCTCGACGTCCTCGAGGAGGCCCTTCTCGAGTTCACCGGCGCGGTCGTGCTGGTCACCCACGACCGTTTCCTGCTCGACCGGGTATCGACCGAGATCCTCGCTCTCGACGGCGCGGGCGGCAGCGAACGCTACGCCGACCTGTCACAGTGGCTGGCGGCGCGCCGCGCGGCCACGGCACGGGCCACGGCACCGGCACCGGCGAGCCAGGGTGCGGCGAGTCGGCCCGACCGTGACGCCACGCGCCCCCGCACTGGCGGCAAGAAGCTCACCTACCGCGAGCAGCGCGAGTGGGACGCCATGGAGGAAGTGATCCTCACCGCGGAGGACCGGCTGGAGGAAGCGGAGACCGCCGCCGCCGACCCAGCCATCGCGACCGCCGCCGCGGCGCTGCAAGAGCGCGTCGCTGCGGCTGACGCGTGTCGCCGGGAGGTCGAGAGACTCTATGCGCGATGGGCCGAGCTCGAGCAGAAGCAGGCCTGAGGCCCTCGTCTACTCTAAACGGCTATGGGTCAGACGGTTGGGAGCCGGGCCGGGGGCCATGGTCTACCGTGGTCTACGCTGGTGTACTCGCCCGAGGGCGGGCCGGATCGTCCTGGTCGGGATGGGAGAAGCGACCCGCCAGGGCGCCGTCGGCTTCGTCATCGGTCGCACCTAGGTGGCGCAGGAGATCCGCCAGACCGTGAGTGAGCTGCCGTACGTCGATGAGCACGCGATCCGGATCGTCGCTTCGCCCGAGGTCGTGTGGAGGGCGCTGGAGCAGTACGTCACCGCATTCCTGCGAAGCACCGAGGACGGCCTCCTCACAAGGCTCCTCGGGGCCGTGCCACCCGCCGGCTTCGAGATCGCCGAGCGTGTACCGCCCGACCGCCTCACGCTCGTCGGCCGACACCGCTTCGCGCGTACCAGCTCGCGTTCGATCTGACAGACGCGGCCAGCGCCACGCAGCTGCGCGCCACGACCCACGCGGAATTTCCCGGTCTCCGCGGACGCGCCTACCCCGCCCTGGTCATCGGGACGCGCGCGCACGTCGTCGCGACGACCCACATCCTGCGGTCGATCCGCCGCCGTGCGCTGAGAAGTCTGCTCGGCGTGCCTCTTGCTGTCTGCGCCCTGCTGGGACTTGACGCACATTCGGCTTCGGCGCAGGTCCCGACGTGGATCGCTCCCGAGCCGGCAGATCCTTCGGGGCGCCCCCTCTGGGTCTCCGTCGAAGCGGCCTTGACCGCCGACCACCGCTGACCGCGGGGACACTGTCCTTTCAGGTCATGGCCGCCGGCTACGAGACCCATCCGCCGGCCACGATGCCCGCGGCGCAGTTCGGAAACGCCTCGCCCTACGAGCTCCGGATCCAGCTTCCGGCCCGGGGCCTTCAAGGTCGAGTCCTGCCCTTGTGCAACGGCGCCGACGGGAAGACCAGTGAACGCGCCGAGGCTCGTCAGCACGAGGAGGGTGCAAGGCCAACGACCGGTCATGGAACATCTGAGGTCGTCTCGTTTCGCAGCGTTTCGCAGTCGATCTCCAGCCGAAGGACCCGTAGCGTTCACTCGCAGTCGAGGGCGCGGTTGACGCCCATCAGCACCATGGTCGCCAGGAGCTGCTGTCGTGTCTTGGCAATGCTGCGGCGGGCCGCGTCGGGGGCCAGGGTCGCGGTCGCCTCTCCGGCGCCGTCGATGCCCGGCAGGGTCCTGTCGAGCCAAACCCGGGCGTCGTCGTCGGAAACGTTCTCCTCGAGGAAACGATCGACGGACTGCGCGACCGCGGCGACCAGCTCGGCGTAGGCTTCCATCTGCCGGATGGAGGCATCGACGATCGCGTCGAAGGTGCCGTGGACGAGGTCGCGCACGAAGCCGGGGAAGTCGACCTCGCGCACGGTCGTGCCCTCCGCCTCGGCCATCGCGCTCGCGACGGCGACGGTGTTCGACGCGACCTCCCGCTGCCGCTCGGGCGGCAGAGAGCGGAAGGCGCCGGAGCGGCTCAGCAGCTCCTCCACGGCGTCTCGGATGGCGTCTCGTCGGCTCGCCGGTCTCATGGGGGGGCTCCTCCGCGGTGATGGGCGATCCGCGATTGATCGCGTTGCGGCCGAGGTCTCGCCCCCCGGGTTGAGCCTCCGTAACCGTGGGCACTCCCGCCGCCATCGAGCCGAACCGATCTCATCGCGGCCAGGAACCAGAGGTTCGTCGTGCGGGCCGTGAGCGTGACGAAGGTGAACAGATGCCGGCCTCAACACTTCCTCTTCCGCGTCACCGCGAACAAGCACCTCAAGGACTCGGGCCGCGAACGCTGAAGGTCTCCCCTCCACGATGCCTCCTTGCTGCTCAAGAGATCCTCATGTCGCCCCGGACAGCGAGGCCAACTGCTTTTCCAGCTCTCGCGCACGCCGCAACCCCTCCTCAGTCAGATGCAGTGACTTGGCGCGCCGGGTCTGCGCAATCAGGCCGCGGGCTTCGAGCGCATCGAGGATCTCGAAGCGGAAACCCTTCCAGGCACGGTGAACGGTTCGGCTGACGGCCGGCTCCTCCCACGAACCGAGGTAGAGGCAGAGCAGGGTCAGCTCTTCGAGGAGCTCGTCCGCCGACTCAACGCCCGGCTCAGCTGGGGGAGGCACCTCAGCCGCCGCCGGCGCGCTGGTGGGGTCGATCCCCTCAGAGGCGAGCCAGGCGAGAATCCGCTCGTGCTGTCGGCTGTCATGCCAGGCGAACCAGCGCTCGCGCTCACCGGGGGAGCCGGCGAGCACACGCTTGAAGCGGCGGAAGGCCCCGCGTCCCGCGATGGCGACCTCGAGCAGCTCGGCCAGCCGGCGGCCGCGGACCGTGGCGATGGACTCCTCCATGTCCCGGTAGCCCTCGCGGCCGTCCTGGCCGGGGATCGGCAGGTAGCGCTCCGAGCCGCCGTCGATCGCGCGCACCGCCTCGACGAGCTGCGGATCGAAGCCCTCCGCATCGTCCTCGTCGTCGGCAGCCGCCCGAATGTCCTCGGTGACAGTGACCACCGTGCCGGACTCGCGGTCGAGATAACAGGACGCTTCACCGAAGCTCGAGTCGAAGGCAGACTGAAGCTCCGGCCAGTCGATCTCGAGCTTCCTCGCCACGGTCGGTCACCCTTCCCCGGACTCATCGTACAAGACCCGTCCGGTCCCCCGTCTTCCGCCCCGCAGCCGTGCCTCGAGCGGCGGCGACACCTGCGGATGGTCTCGGTAACGAGAAGCCGTTGGGCGCGGCTCAGCGCGAGCTGGCGGTTCTGAGCCGGCACCCGGTTCAAGTCTCGATGTTGAGCGGCCACTGGTGGAGCTGCGGCGTCTCGGGCTCGAGCTCCTCGATGAAGCGGATCAGGAAGGTCCGCAGCTCCACCAGCGCGTCGTTCGAGGCGGGGTCGTCCAGGTAGAGGTTCTCCGTCGCTCCCTCCAACGGCACGAACGGCACGTAGGGAACCGAGAACGAGAAGGTGAACAGGAACTTGACCATCTCGCCGATTGTGCCGGTGTTGGGCAGAAAGCGCAGGAGGGCCTTCGTGTCGAGCGTCGCCGACGGCTCGGGGATCGTCGCGTCCTGCAGGCAGGGCGGGAAGTTGGCGACGAACGAGAGACCGGGGTGGGCGACCCGGAAGATCCGCCCCGAGCCGTGCACGGTGACCCGGAAGACCAGACTGTGGAGCACCCGCTGGAGGTTGGCGCGGGAGTCCATCGGCGGCAACCCGCGGACGTTGCCGCCGTCGGCGCGGCCCGACTCGGCGATCCACGACTGGAGGGCACGGTCGCTCTGCACCGCTTCGTCGGAGGCCCAGTGGCGGTCGACGAAGGTGGCGACGTAGCTCCCCGTCTGCTCCCACACCGCGAGCAGTCGGCCGGCGATCGGGAAGCGGTCCCACGGCTTCTCGAAGGTGAAGTCCTCTTCGCGGACGCCGAGCGCGGCGAGGGTCGCGGTCGGATCGTCGTCGAAGAAGGACCGGCCCTCGGCGTAGAGGTCGCTCAGCTCGAGGAACTGGACGCCGTCGCCGATCGAGGTCGGCGGCGCGATCGCACGGAAGAGCAGCAGGAGGACGTCGTCGAACGGGATCAGGTAACTCGATTGCGGGCCGAGCAGGACGCGCACCGGGTGACGGACGGCCAGCGTCTCGAACATCGTGTACTGCATGGCCGCGGTCACCAGGTGCCAGTGGTAGACGTGCCCGAACCAGATGCCGAAGACGGTGACCGACGTGCGCGCCGCGAGCAGCGCGTAGACCCAGGCCGAGTCGGTCGCGGGCGCGGGACCGACGCCCCGGGTGAAGACGCGCGCGCCGGCGCCCCGGTGGCCCGCCACACGCACCGCCACCGGCGTCAGTTCTTTGCTTTCGGCGTCCTGGAGCAGCAGGGTCAGCGTGCTCGGCGTGAAGCGGACGAAGCCGCTGGCCTGCTGCGGCTCGAGCGCCTCGTAGATCGTGAGGTCGACGACGTAGGCCAGCCCGGCCTCGACCGCGGCCTCGACAGTGGCGTCGACGGCGTCGCCCAGCGCCGTCCTCAGCGTCGCCAGGCCGTCCGCGGTCAGCTTCCTCGGCAGGAGCAGGTTGAACGCCAGGCCGTCCTCGGCGATGGTCGGCCAGAACGCCTCGGAGGCGGCGTCGGGCCGGCTCGGGTCGACCGCGGCGGCCATCGCGTCGCGCTCGGGCAGGAAGCGCGAGTAGACGTCGGGGAACGACGTCCAGGCGAGTGTCCACTGGGTCGGGTCGTCGAGGAAGAGCCCGGTCAGGTCGTCGTCACCGGCGTCGCTGCGGACCGCCGGGTCGGCCAATCGCCCTTCCCGGGAGAGGATCTCCCGGCCCAGGGCCGCCGCGACCGCGGCCGGATCGCCGGCCAGCGCCGAGCGCAACCGGCCCCTGGCCTGCCGGGCCTCCTCGTCCGCGGCCCGGCCGCCGAAGAGGAACGAGTAAGCGCGGGCGGTGCGCCCCCCGATCGTGTACTCCTGGGTGAGCCCCTGGAGCGCCTGCTCGATCTCCTTCGCCCGCAGGTCGAGACGGACCAGGGTCTCGGCGGTGCCGACGACGTCCACCGGCACGGCGGGCAGGTTCTTGAGACCGAAGAGGCGCAGCGGCAGCTTGAATAGAGAGGCCATGGGAGGTTCCTTTCCGGGTATTTCGATCGGACGGGCTCTGCCGGGAGTGTCTCCGGCAGGCGAGCCCTTTCAGCGTCACTGCGAGGTGAGAACGGCCTCTGGTGCCCTCCCACGGGCCGCAGGCGGGGAAGTCCCCGCGTCCCCAGGGCCAAGGTCTAAGCCTCGGATCAACGGCACCCAACGCCTCAAACGCCCCCAGCGCCGCGACCGGCTGGGTCGACCCCGTCAGCCTTCAACACGCGAACGACAACGACCCCTTCGGTGCCCCTCGCCCTGGTGGATCCTCGCACTCCTCGTGGCAGTGGGAATCTCCCTGTAGCAGTCTCCGGAGCAGTGTTCCTGGAGTACGGTAACAAGTGCTGATCGGGTTCGCCTGAACTCATTGATGGACGTACGCCGTGACGGGACCGGACGAAAAACTCGCGGCCACC